>Ga0326597_10001188_pt1 | contig 42869 bp, 35 predicted proteins | sample RVTome_12_FD_203789 | JGI IMG/M metagenome (GOLD analysis project Ga0326597, IMG submission 203789) | Soil microbial communities from uranium-contaminated site in the Upper Colorado River Basin, Wyoming, United States - RVT100D185 | ecosystem: Environmental > Terrestrial > Soil > Contaminated >...
AGGAACAGGCCACGCCGACGCAGTGCCGGATAGCCAGCGCCCAGCCCGATCGGAATGCAGGCCAGGCCCCCCACGAAGATCGACAGGACGACCGGCACGCCGTGGGCAGCAGATCGGGCCGCGACCAGGGCACCCACCCCACCGAAACCCGCCTGGGCCAGGGTGATGTGGCCCGAGAAACCGGTGACCACCACGATCGAGAGGAAGATGATGGCCAAGGCGAGCATCTCGTGCGCGTCCGCCATCAGGCTCACCTGGTTGCGGACGGCGAAGGGCAGGGTCACGGCGACAACCGACAGGAGCAGGACGGCAACGGCATTGGCCCGTCCAACCGTGGCTGTCCCGGCGGCGGTCATCCGGGCGACGAACGAGCCGCTGCCCGCGTCATCGCCAATGCCGTCCAGCTTGCGCATGAACAGCAGGGCGCCGAGGAACACGACCACGGGCAGGCTGGGAAGCAGCTGGTCGAGCGCCGACGCAGCGGAGCCCGCGGCGCCCGTCACGTCCAGGCCCGTCAGATCGCCGAACCAGGTGACGGGGTACGCGAAGCTGAACTGGGTCAGGTAGCTGGCCGCAAGGCCGATCGCCAGGCCGGCCACGACGGCGCGTGGCAGGCTGGTCAGGCGGGCGACCACAGCAACGGCGAACGTCTCGACGACGAGCAGGGTCAGCCGGAACGGGTCGAGCGAGCCGGTCGCCACCGGTGCCAACAGGACACCTGTCAGTCCGGCAAACGTCGCGCCGAGGGCCCACGCGGTAGCCGAGACGCGGTCGGCGTTGACGGCGGTCAACTGGGCCAGCTCGCGGCGGTCCACCACGGCCTTGATGTCCGTACCCAGGGTGGACCGCGCGAACAACCACCACAGGCCGAGCGTGACCAGCGCGAGCGTCACCATCGTCAGCAGTTGGTCGACGCCAAGACGCACGACCAGACCGTCGGCGCCGTCCGCACACGCGCCAAGGCACATCGAGGTACCCGGGAACAGCGCGACCGGGTTGGTCTTGGTCCCGAGGCCCCACACGGCGGTCATCAGGCCCAGCAGGACCACGAAGACACCGATGGTGGCGACGAGGCTCTCGGCCGTGCTGGCCTGGCGCTGTGCGAGCGGACGGAAGACCACCCGCTCGAGGCCGATCCCGAGCATGGGCGCCACCACCAGCATGGCGACCGGGGCGGCGATCCCGACCGGGATGCCCCACTCCTGGTTCATCTGCCACAAGACGTACGCCACCGCGACCGCGACCGCACCGTGCGCGAAGTTGAACACGCCCGTCGCCTTGTAGGTGACGACGACGCCAACGCCCGACAGGGCGGCAATGCTGCCAAACGTGAGCCCGGCGACGGTCAGGTCGAGGAAGAGTTGCAGGCCCAGGGCATTCCACGTCCCGCCCAGCGCGAGGACCAGCGCCACGATGCCCACGACGCGCACCGCAACAGAACGCGGCCCGGCGCGATCGGACGTGGCGGCCGAGGTTGCCACTCAGGCGGCGCTGTCGGTCGCGGCGCCATCGTGATCCGCCACCTCGGTCAACAGGATCGCGTGGAGGTCACCGACCATGCGCTCCAGTGCTTCGATCCGCTGCCCCTGACGCCGGACGTCCTGGGTTCCCAGCAACACGCCGCCGATGAACACCAGGGCAACCCCGGTCAGGCCGCCGGACACCAGGAACGGCAGCTGCTTGGCGACCAGCAGCTCCCTCGAGACGCCGAGGTAACCCAGCAGCAGCAGCAGGCCGCCGAGGACGCCCACGACCCACCCCAGCCACGGACGCACGCTCTCCCCGACCCACGCCCACAGAGCCGTCGGGTCTTGATCCGTGCTGGTCGGGCCGAGGCTCAAGGTCAGCTCCAGATCATTCGACGGGCGCGCGCCAGCGCGAATGCTGCCAGAGCGGCGATCCCGGCCGTGGCATAGAAGCGCGACAGCTGTGCAGCGACATCACTGGTCATGGCCAACTCGGCGAACAACTGCGGCTCGAAGGACGGATCGGCCAGCGCCGTGGGAACGGTGGTGCTGTTGGGTGCGGCCACTTCGGGCGTGGCGCCGGGACCCGAGGATGCGGGAGCCGACGGGCTCGTGCCGAACGTCGTGATCGGTGACAGTCCGGCGATCGGCACCGGCGCCGGCCGGGGCGCGACCTGACCGCCGCCCGAACCGCCGAGCGTGCCCTGCTCCGGGGTTGCGGTCGTGCCGACCGGGCCGAGGATCCCCCCGAGGCCACCCCCGCCGAACCCGAACCCGTCGGGGTTGGCGAAAGCGCTCGAGTCGGCAAGTCCCAGCGTCATCGTCCCGACGTAGTTGCGGTAGAAGGTGTTGGGGTCGGGGAAGTTGGGGTCCGGCGGGCCGGGCAGAGGCGGGCCCGACAGCGGAACGTCGAACGTGATCTCGATGCCGCGAGCCGAGCCACTGGCCACATCGTCACCGGCGTCACCCGAGGCGCCAACCAGCCGGATGCCCGCCCCGAACGCCTCCAGTGCTGCGTCAAGCTCGGATTCGAACTGCTCGCGCTCCGCCGCACCACCACCCTGGCCGGCGATCTCGAGGCCGCGGTTGGTCAGCGTGGCTGGCACGCCGGCGACCGTGACGCCGTTGACCGTGGTGACGTTGGATTCGGTGGTGTCTCCCCGGCCAGCCGAGGTGGAGATCGACGTGACATCGATGCTCTCGATGTGGATCGTGGCGTCCAGCAGGCTGATGTCGGAGAGGTGTGTTTCCGCCGTGGAGATGATCGTGGTCCCGTCGGCGCTGAACTCCTGGCGTGCCACCGAGTTGATCGAACCAACGGTGGCGACCGGACTCAGCGGCCCGAGGGCGGGCTCGAGCAAGGTCGACACGCCGGCGGTGGCCTCAGCGTGGTCGCGCCCGGCATGGGCGCGCGAGTCCCCTGGCTGCGTCGAGGCGTCGGGCTGAGCCGGGTACGAGGCCTCGGCGAACAGCGGGTAGGCGGGAGGGAACCCGGGGGGGCACTGGCCGCCCGAGAAGTCGCACAGCAGGCCGGGGCCGCGCGTGCCTGCGCTGCCCGGGTACACGCTGCCTGCGGTCGCCGTCGATGCGCCGCCCGATGTCCACGCCGATTCGGCGTACGGGACGACGATGTTGATGAACTCCTCGATGGGCAGCAGCGGCGGATCGGAGTTGAACTCGACGTGGATCCCGCCGGCCGCTGACGCGCTGTTCCAGAGGGCTGGCCGTTCAGCGACGGCCTGACCGGCCACCTCGTCGTCGGCCTGCGTCGTCTGGGCCGCCTGGGCAAACGCGCCCGTGGTCAGCGCGATGAACAGCGACAACACGCCGGAGGCGAGCGCGATGCGTTCGAACGGGCGGCGCCCAGTGGCGGCGCGACTGGTGCCTGGTGCGGCGGTGCTCATGTCCATCCCCCTGCGGGCGTCGGCAAGCCCCAACTCACACGTCGGCCGCGACGTTCGGGACGACAGGTCAGCGATCCGCCACCCTGACAGTGGCGTCAGCGTACGGAACCAGCCGGTTGTCGGTCAACGAACGGCGGACTGGGAGGGCTCGAAGAAGATGGTTCGACACGCACCGGTGTCCTCCCTGCACGGGCGAGCGACGAACGGGCAGTGCCGTCAGGCGTCGAGGAGCAGCGCCGCATACGCCTCGCGGTGGCGTGCCGGCCCGCCCCAGGCATGGCGCAGCGAGATCGCACGCTTGTGGAACAGGTGCGCGTCGTGCTCCCACGTGAAGCCGATGCCGCCCAGGACCTGGATGACGTCAGCCGTGGCCCGATGCAGGGCATCGCCGGCGTAGGCCTTGGCCGCGGCCGCTGCGCGATGCAGGCGCTGCGGGTCCGCGCCGTCGGCAGCGAGCAGCGCATCCTGCGCGGCGGCGCGCGACAGCTCGACGCGACGCAGCGTGTCCGCCAGCAGGTGCTGGACCGCCTGGAAGGCGCCGATGGGCTGGTCGAACTGCACCCTGACCTTCGCGTACTCCGTGGCAACCTCCAGGGCGCGCGTCGCGGCACCTGCTGCATCCATGACCGCGCCCGCAACCATGCGGTCCACCAGCACACCCAGGGCAGCCGATTGGTCGCCGGCGCCCAGTCGCCGCGCCGGGGCGTCACGCAGTACCACCTCGCCAACACGGCGCGTGGGATCCAGGCTGTCCAACGGCGTGACGCTGGCAACGTCGCCCACCTCGACAGCGAACAGGCCTGTGCCGTCAGCTGTGCGGGCGCTGACGACGAACAGGTCAGCGGCCATGGCATCCGGCACGAGGAACTTCGTTCCGGTCAGGGTCCACGTGGCGGCCGTCGACTGGTCGGGCGGCGTGGCGGTCGTCGCTGGCGAGCGCCAGTCATCCCCCTGGCCGGGCTCGAGGAGCGCGACCGTGCCTACCGTCGATCCGGCGGCCAGCGCCGGGAGGAGATCGGCCGCTGCCCCGGCATCGTCGGCCAACAGGATCGCACCCAGCGCGCCGAGTGCTGTCGAGGCGAACGGTCCCGGGTGCACGGCGCGGCCCAGCTCGAACAGCACCACGCCGACGTCGGCATGCTGGCGGCCGAGGCCCCCGTGCTCAACCGGCACCAACAGGCCCGCGAGGTCGAGCTCGACCAGGCCCTTCCACGACGGGTCAGCTCCCTGCTGCGGTTCATCCAGGGTCGTGCGCACCCAGGAAATCGGGCACTGCTCGTCGAGGAAGCGTCGGACCAGGTCGCGCAGCGCGACCTGGTCTGCGGAGCGCGGCGCCCGGTCGATCGTGGCCGGCCGCGACTTCGCAGCCGCGTGGGCAGGCAACCCGAGAATCCGGCCCGCGATGATGTTCTTCTGGACCTGCGTGGTCCCGGCGGCGATCGTGGTCATGCGCGAGTAGAGGTTGGCGTGCTGCCAGTTGCCCGGCATGGCATGCGGCGAGCCGCGCCACAGCACCCCGACCGGACCCTGCAGGTCGGTGCCGAACTCCGCAAGCTCCTGCATGAGCTCACCCCACTGCAACTTGCCCAACGGCAGCGACGCACCGGGGTCCTCACCGCGCGCCAGTGCAGTCATCGCATCCTGCGTGAGCAACTGCATGAGGTCGACCCGGATCCCGAGGTCGGCCAGCCGTTGGCGCACGATCGGGTCGCGGTCGCCGCCGGTCGTGCGCGCCAGTTCGACCAGACCGTCCATCCGGTTGCGCAGCTGGACGCCAAGCTTCATCGCTCCCAGTCGCTCGTGCACGAGCGTGCTCATGGCGACCTGCCAGCCATCGCCGACCTCGCCGACCGCACGGTCCTTGGGCACCTGGACAGCGTCGAAGAAGATCTCGCTGAATCCGTCGTCTCCGGTGAGCTCGCGCAACGGTCTGACCTCCACGCCATCGGCGTCCAGGTCAATGGCGAGTGCCGTGATCCCCTCGTGCTTGCGCCCGGTCGTGTCCGTCCGCACCAGGGCAAGGCAGCGCACCGCCTCGGCGGCCAGCGACGTCCAGACCTTCTGGCCCGTGACCTCCCAGTGGTCGCCGCGATCCTCGGCACGCATCGACAGGGCGGCCAGGTCCGAACCGGCACCGGGCTCCGAGAAGCCCTGGCACCAGACCTCCTCACCACTGATGATCCCCGGCAGCCACGCGGCCTGCTGCTGCGCCGTGCCCCACTGCATGAGCATCGGCCCGAGGTTGAAGATCGCGATCGTGTTGCGCGGCGGCGGGCCGTCGAACTCCCCCATGAGCTGGGCATGGATCAACTGCTGGACAAGGCTGGCGTCCCGGCCGCCCCACTTTGCCGGCCATCCGGGAGCCACCCAACGACCCGCAACCAGCCGACGGTGCCACTCGTGCTCGTCGGCGGCCGCCGCGATGTTGGCCCCCAGCCAGGCACGCAACTCGTCGCGAAAAGCACGGTCGGCGTCGCTGAGGTCCAGCAGCTCAAGTTCCACGTAAGGGGTCCAGTCAGGCGGTGGGCGGGCCGGGCGTCGCGGTCAGACGGGGGCCGGCAGCGCCTCAGCGAGAAGCCGGGCAAGGCGTTGACGATGCAGGGCGGCGGTCCCGAACAGGGCATCGCCGGCCTTGGCACGTTTGACGAACAGGTGCGCGTCGTGCTCCCACGTGTAGGCCACGCCCCCCTGCAGTTGGATCGCAGCTGCGGCCGACAGGCGCTGCGCGTCGCCCGCAGCCGACTTGGCCATCGCGACTGCCCGGGCGCGACGGGGATCGTCCTCGGCCAGCGTCATGGCCGCGAACTGCACGACGGCCTGCGCCTTGTGGATGGCGACGAACACGTCGGCCAGTGCGTGCTTGACCGCCTGGAACGAGCCGATCGGCTGGCCGAACTGCTCACGCACCTTGGCGTACGCGACGGTCATGTCGGACAGGGCCTGGCACGCGCCGGTCGTCTCGGCCGCCGTTGCCAGTGTTGCCACCTCGAGGGTGCGTCGCAGCGCGGCTCGACACTGGCCAGGCACGCCGAGCACGCGATCCGCGGACACCTCGACGCTGTCGAAGGCCAGGGTGGCCAAGGGCCTGGTCGCATCCAGGCTGGTGACCGGGGTCACAACCGTTGCCCGCATCGGGACGACGAACAGGCCGATGCCGTCGGCACAACTTGCCGACACCACGAGCTCGTCCGTGTCCGCGCCAGCCACGGCGTGGGTCTTGACACCGTCCAGTCGGAAGCCGTCGCGCTGCGGCGTGGCGACCAGCCTGGGTGGTACGTCCCAGCGGCCGTCCTCGGCGACGGCCAAGGCACCGGTGACCGTGCCCTCGGCGATGGCCGGTAGCCACCGAGCCTGCTCCCGCGGCGTCCCGGCCTCCAGGATGGCCGCAAGGAACTGCGTCAGGGTCGGGACCAGAGGGCCGGGCGCGGCGACTCGTCCCAGTTCGGTCACCAGCAGGATCAGCTCGACCGTGCCCAGCCCAAGGCCGCCGTGTTCCTCTGGCACCACCAGGGCGGGCCAACCAAGGGCCACCTGTTGGCGCCACAGACCCTCACCGGAATCGCGTCCTTCGACGACTGCCCGCACGAGGTCAGCAGGGCACTCCTTGGCCAGCACGTCACGGACGGCCGCGACCAGCTCGCGTTGGTCATCGGTGATCGTGAAGTCCAACGCGACGCCCCGGTCGTTTGCTGACACCGACGTCAGACTACGCAACCAGCGGCCGCGTGACGACACCGGTCCTGGCGGCGCTGCACCACGCGATCAGTCGTGGACGTGGAAGATGCCGCGGTGCGCGATGCGGGCCAGCGTGTCCAGGACGTCCTCGGCATCGAAGCCCATCTGGCGCGTCTCAAGGAAGAAGTGGAAGCGCTCGATCATGGCAACGAACACCAGGCCAGCGACGTCGGGGTTGATCCGCTCGTCCTTGTTGGTCTGGCGAATGCGGTCGGCGAACAGGGCCGCAAACTGCCCGAGCGCCTCACGACCCAACGCGCCGAACTCGACACCGGCCTGCTCGGCTTCCGACCAGGCGTGGATGACGGGCCAGTAGTCCTCGTACATGGACTGGTAGCGGCCGAGCCACTCGCGCAGCGCCGCCTCTCCCTCCGGCCCCGGACCGATGTCGTCCAGGGTGAACGCCAGCTCGCTCATGTCCTCGACGCAGTCGTGGAGCAGGGCCTTGAGCAGGTCCTCCTTGTTGGAGAAGTACAGGTAGAACGTGCCGTGCGAGGTCTTGGCGAGCTTGACGATGTCATCGACCCGCGTCGCGCTGTAGCCCCGCTTGGCGAAGACCTCGGAGCCGGCATCCAGCAGCTTGCCCATGGTCTTGCGACCCTGGGCCCGAAGTTTGCGTTCCTGCGCCGGGGTGCCCCCACGGAGCTCTTCCGGCACGTCCTGCACAGCGATGTCGCGGTCATCTCTCATGGGCGCCAGAGTAGGCCGTCGGCTTGGGTGCGCCGTGTAGGTTGACACGAACGTCAGGTTCCGCGCGCCCCGAGTCCGCCGTCCGGAGTACGCCGTGCCGCCCACCTGCATCGATGCCGTCGTGACCGAGGCAGCCCGGCGCCACGGTGACCGGATCGCCTGGGCGATGGCCGACAACCCGTTCCAGCGGGTCACCTACCGCGAGGTGGCGGCAGCCGTCGAAGGGCTGGCGGCCGGACTGGCTGCCCGTGGCGTCGGCGAAGGTGACCGCGTGGTCCTGGTCCTGCCGCCGGGGCTGGCCTGGCCCCTGCTCCACCTGGCTGCCGCACGGCTGGGGGCCGCGACCGCCGGCATCAACCATCGACTGACCGCCGCCGAGCGGTCGCCGATGGTCGCCCGGGTCCGACCGCGCCTTGTGATCGCAGCCAGGGGTGACGTGGCGGGCCTGGCTGACGTGGCCGGCTCGGCCGCCTCGGCGGCGTGGGACGTGGTGGCGGTCGACGAAGCCGCAGGGGTGGCTGGCCTGATCGGGGCCCTCGGCGCCCGCGATGATCCGCGGGGGACGGTCGCCGCGGCGCCACCGCCGCCAGCGGCCGACCCGGATCGTCCCGTCGCCATCTGCTTCACGTCCGGAACGACGGGAACCCCAAAGGCTGCCGTCTTCGGATGGCGCCAGATCGAGGCAATCACCACGATCGACACCGGCTGGCGCTGGAGCGTGGGTGGGGTCGGTGCGATGACGACCTCGTTCGCCCACCTCGGTCCCATGACCAAGTTGGCCGGCTCGCTGGTTCGCGGTGGGACGACGCACATCCTGGCGCGCTGGACACCGTCGGCGATGCTGGAGCTGGTCGAGCGCGCCGGCGTCTCCGTCGTGGGCGGCGTCCCAACCCAGATCGCGATGCTGCTCGACCACCCGGACCTGGCCAGGCGCGACCTCTCGAGCGTGCAGATGGTGGTCGTCGGGGGCGCACCGGCCACGCCGACCCTGCTGACCCGCACCCGCGCGGCGTTCAACGCCCCGGTGTGCGTGCGCTACTCGTGCACCGAAGCGGGGATCGGCTTGGGCACTTCTCCCGACGACCCGGTCGAGGTCATGACGTCAACGGTTGGCCTGCCACACGCCGGCGTCGAGGTGGCCGTCCGCGACGGCTCGCGCGACTGCGCGCCCGGCGAGGTCGGCAACGTCCTGTTGCGCAGCGCGGCGGCCATGAGTGGCTACCTCGATGACCCTGCGGCGACCGCCGACGCCTTCACCGACGACGGCTGGGTACGCACAGGCGACGTCGGGTGGCTGGACGAGGACCGCCGACTGCACCTGGCAGGACGACGCGGCGACGAGTGGATCCGCGGCGGCCACAACGTCCACCCCAGCGAGGTCGAAGCGGTGCTGGCCGACCATCCGGGGATCCGTGCCGTTGCCGTCGTCGACGCCCCCGACGACGTGTTCGGCCAGGTCGGCGCAGCGTTCGTCGTCGCCCGCCACGGCGCCGCGCTCTCCCTGGATGACTTGCGGTTGTTCGCCGGCGATCGACTGGCCACCCACAAGCTCCCCGAGCGCCTCCACCTCGTCGACGCGCTCCCGCAGACCCCGGGCAACAAGCTCGACCGCGGCGCACTGCGAGCCGTGGCAGCCGCCAACACCTGACGACCGAGGATGTGACCGGCGTCAGCTGAAGGCGAGGTCCATGGACCACGTGCCGGCCCATGCGTGGAAGAAGACCTCGACCAGGACGTGAACGGTTTCCTGGTCCGGTGTGGTGGTGATGGAGACCGTTGTGGCCTCGTCGGCCAGGGTGCCCAGTTCGTCCTGGCCGCCGACCTGATCTCCTCGCTTGCCTTCGACGTCCGACGCGTAGACCATGATCGCCGCGTCACCGACGCCATCGCCGTGCAACGCCAGGGACAGCGTCGCGCGCTCACGGCCGCGATCGGCATCGGCGTCGAACGGGTTGGTCAGCTCCACCAGGATGGTTCGACACATCATTGCCGGGTCGTCACCGCACGGATACGTCTCGTCGGTCCCACCCAGGTGGGCGTAGTTGACACCGGCGACGGCGCCACCGTCAACGGCGGCATCCTCGCCGACGGTCAGGGCGACCTCGTGGTCGACGCGCGCGGCCGCGTCAGCCGGGGGGCCCGCCGCCGTGATGAGCGGCAGTGCGACCACGGCGAGCAGGATTGCAACGATGGGGGGACGGCGCACGATCTGGTCCATTCGGAGCTTGAAGACGGTCTTCGGCCCCGACGTCTCCGACTCCTGCCCGCGGGCTGACACCCGACTCCGCTGCGCGCTGCGCCAGCACCTCCCCGCGACACGCCGAGTGTCGACCCGTCGTCAGCCGTTGCCGGGGTAGCCACCGCCGCCGTGTTCGGCATCGACGGCGTCGCGGTCGATCACGCCCAGCGCTGTCCTGGGGAAGCGGTCTACGAAGACCACGTCCTTGGGCTTCTTGTAGGACGCGATGTGGTCCTTGCACCACGCGATGAGGTCGTCCTGTGAGGGCGGCTCGGCGTCGCGGTTGAGGCGCACGACCGCGCGCACGTTCTGGCCCCACGTCGCGTCGGGCACGCCGATCACGCAGCACTGGAACACCGCCGGATGCGCGGCCAGGCAACTCTCCACCTCGGCTGGGTAGATGTTCTCCGCAGCGGACTTGATGATGCGCGTCATCGGGGCAACGAACACGATCGTGCCGTCGTCCAGGCGCCTGCCGAGGTCGTTGGTGCGCAACCAGCCGTTGCGTGTGCGGCGTCTTGTCTCCGCATCGTCGCCCCAGTAGCCGGCCATCGCCAACGGGCCCTTGACGGCAATCTCGCCGGTCTCGCCAACGGCGACCTCGTCACCGTTGGGATCCAGGATGCGCACCGCGGCGGCAGGCGCGGACCGGCCGGCCATGCCGGGACCGCCGTAAGCGGCGAAGGTGGCAAGCCCCGTCACCTCGGTCTGGCCGAACCCGCCCGGTGCCTTCAGCCACGGCGTTCGGGGCACGGTGCTGATGTGCTCGTCGAAGCCCGCGACCCCCATGCGCGACGTCGCCAGCGACGACAGGTCGTACTGGCCATCGACGTTGAGTTCGCCCATGCGTTGCACCGTTGGCGGCATGAGAAACGCCGCCGTGCAGTGCTCAGCGTCGACCAGGCGCAGGATGTCCTCGGCGTCGGCCGTGGGCGTGAAGACGTTCGTGGCGCCCAGCAGCAGCGTCGACATGGTCGTCATGAACGTGGCCATGTGGAACAGGGGCCCACAGTTCAGGTAGACGCTGTCCCACGTGATGCCCTGCACCAGGGCGATCGCCAGGCCCTGGTGGACCAACCCGTCATGGGTGATCATGGCTGCCCGTGGACGTCCTTCGAAGGCCGCCGTGTACATGAGCAGGACGGGCAGCGACGAGTCGACCTCCACTTCCTCGTCGATGGCCGACGCGTGGGTGAGCAGGGTCTCGTAGCCGTCAGCGTCGTCGCCGTCGTGCTGGATCCAGGTCGCCTGGACAGCGGCCTGCGCCCGTGCCTTCTCGCCATTGGCGGCAAGGTCGGCGTCGCGCCCTTCCCACAGCACCACGGCCGGCGACAGGTCGTCGAGGACGTGGGCCAGCTCGTCCGGTGACTGGCGCCAGTTGGCCGGCGCGAATGCCGCACCCAACTTCGCACACGCGAGCATGCCCTCCAGCAGGCGAAGCGAGTTCTGCCCGAACCACAGCACCGGTCGCTCGGCGGTCACGCCACAGTCGCGCAGGATGTTCGCCAGGCGGGTTACCCGCTGATCGACCTCGGCGTAGGTCAAGCGGATGTCGCCGTCGACAAATGCCAGCTTGGACGGCCAGGACCGCGCATGGTCGCGGATCATGTCGCCGAGGGAGTACGTGTGCAGGCTCATCGGGGCATCCAGCGTGGCAGGATCATGGTGCGAGGATGGCCGTCGGGGCCGGGTGAGCCAACCACCTCGGTGAACCCGACCCGGACCGACTGGCCGATGGCGATGTCCGCCGGGTCGATGGAGTTGATCGGATCGTCCGGCGCGGTGACGAGGTTGCCGACCATGCGCAGCGTCGGATCCTCCTCGAGTGCGACGACGACGACCGGGTAGGGAGCACTGGCTGCGTAGGCCGCCAGGACCGGCGGGTGGACCACGACGTGGGACCAAACGGTCCCCCGACCCGACAGCGCCTCCCAGCGGCTGTCCAGCGATCGGCAGGCGGGGCACATGGGCCGTGGCGGGAAGCGCCGGTGGCCGCAGCCCGTGCACGTCTGCACCCGCAGTTCACCCACGGAGCAGCCATCCCAGAACGGGGCGGAGTCGTCGTCGGGCTCCGGCAGGAGTGGTCGCGGCTGCGGTTCGAGCGCGGCCATCAGGCAGCTCCCCTGGTCAGGATCAGGGCGGAGGTCGGCACGCCCTCGCCCGAGGTGACCAGGCACACCTCGGCGTCCGCGACCTGGCTGGTCGAGGTCCCGCGGATCTGTCGAACACCCTCGGTGATCAGGTTGAAACCGTGGACGTAGGCCTCCGACATCCCGCCGCCGGAGGTGTTGACGGGAAGGCGACCGCCGACCTCGATCCCGCCGTCGTCGGTGAATGGCCCGCCCTCGCCGCGGTCGCAGAAGCCGTAGCCCTCGAGGCTGAGCAGGATGAGCGGTGAGAACGCGTCGTACAGCTGTGCGACATCGACGTCACCCGGGCCGACGTCGGCGAGCGACCACAACTTGCGCGCCGTGGTCCACGCCGGTCCCCGCAACGGGTCGGTGCCATGGAAGTTGGTCATGACCTGATGCTGGTCGTTGATGCCCTGCGCGAACGCATGGATCGACACGGGCAGTTGCCGGCAGTCCTTGGCCCGGTCGCTGCGGACGATCACGACTGCCAGCGCCCCGTCGGTTTCAAGGCAGTTGTCGAACAGGCACAGCGGCTCGGACACCCAGCGGGCGGCGAAGTAGTCGTCGCGCGTCATCGGCTTGGCGTGCATGAGCGCGTTGGGGTTGGCGTTGGCGTGCTTGCGGAAGGCCAGGGCGACGTTGGCGAGATGGTCGCGTGTCAGGCCGTACTCGTGCTGGTAGCGCCGCGCGAGCATCGCGATCTCGTCGACCGGGCGCAGCAGGCCGAAGGGCCGCGAGTACTGCGCGGGACCTGGGATCCCGGCGCCGACCTGTGCCCACGGCCGGCTGGTGCGCGACCCGCGCTTGCGGGCGCGCCAGGCCACGGCGACGTCGGCCTGCCCGGTCGCGACCGACAACGCCGCCTGGCCGACCACACCGCAGCCCGCTCCCCCGCCGTAGCCGACCTGCGCGAATGCCGTCACGTCGGTCATGCCGAGGTTGCGCGCCACCTCCACCTCGGCATTGGGTTCCATCGTGGAGCTGAACAGCCCATCGACGTCACGCGGGTCGATCCCCGCGTCATCGAGCGCGTCCCGGATCGCCGTACACGCCAGCGCCAACTCCGACTCGGGCAGCGACTTGGCAAACGCGGTCTGCCCGATCCCCACGATCGCAGTGGCGTCCCGTATCCCCACGCTCAACCCCGTGACGCAGACCTGGGAACCATGACCGCATCCAGCGCCACGACGCCCTTGGCGGAGCAGACCAGCGGGTTGATGTCCAGTTCGCCGAGGGAGTCGGCGAGGTCCATCGCCAGCGCCTCCACGCCCATGATCGCGTCGACCAGGGCCTCGAGGTCGACCGCCTCGCTGCCGCGCACGCCCGTCAGCAGCGGGAAGCCCTTGACCTCGCGGATCATGCGATGGGCCTCGGCACGGTCGAACGGCGCCACGCGGAAGGTCACGTCTTCGAGTACCTCGACGAACACGCCGCCAAGCCCGAACATCACGGTCGGTCCAAAGAGTGGGTCCTGGCTGATGCCGACGATGGTCTCGACACCGCCGGTGACCTGCTCGGCGACGAGCACGCCGACAACGTCCGCGTCCGGGGCCTGTGCGGCCGCGTCGGCGAGGAGTCGGTCGAACGTGGCACGAACATCGGCGTCGGTGTCCACACCGACGGCCACCAGGCCCAGGTCTGACTTGTGCAGGATGTCGGGCGAGACGATCTTCATGACGACTGGCAGGCCGTGGTCGCGAGCCGCAGCGACGGCATCGTCGGCCGTGGTGACGACCTGTTCACGCGTCACCGGGACGCCGTATGAAGCCAGGACCCGCTTGGCGTCGGCCTCCGCCAACGGTTTGCCGGCGGCCAACAGCTCCCTCGCCGCATTGGCACCGGGCATCGGCTGGGTCCGCGGCTGCGCGAAGGGCGACACGTACGAGGCACGGAACTGGTGGTGGTCGAAGTAGGCCTTGGCGGCCTTGACGCAGTTGCCGAAGGTGCGAAAGACCGGCAGCTCGCTGTCCAGCAGGATGTCGCGGTAGGCCGGCTCGTCACCGACCGGGGAACCCCACACGACGAAGATCGGCTTGTCGGAGCGCTTCGACGCGGCGACCAGGTGGCGAGCGAACGGTTCGGAGATCGAACCGACCGCACCGGTGATGGGCACGATCAGCAGGCCGATGCCGTCGTCGTCCAGGATGGCTTCGAGGATGCCGGAGCCGGACGGCTCGCGTGCGGACAGGCCACCGCCGGAGTCCACCGGGTTGGAGACGCGGAGGTAGTCCGGGATCCACTCGCGCAGGCGCTGCTGCGTCACGTCGCTGAGGGACGGCAGGCGCAGGCCCGCGGCCGCGGCAATGTCGGCCATGTGTGCGCCCGTCCCACCCGAGATCGAGTAGATGCAGACGCCATCGCCGGTCGTCGGCTTGGTGCGGGCGAACGCGGCCGCGGTGTCCTGCAGTTCGTCCAGCCCGTCGACGCGCGTGATTCCGTACTGGCGGAACACGGCGGAGATGACCTTGTCGCTGCCCGTCAGGTGCCCGGTGTGGGACTGGGCCATCGAGCGGCCCTCATCGGTGCGGCCCACCTTCACGATCGTCACGGGCACGCCGCGCTGGATGGCGCGATCCGCGGCCAGGATCAGCGTGCGCCCGTCCTTGAACCCCTCGATGTACGCGGCGATCGCGCCGGTATCAGGCTGATCGACGAACCAGCCGGCGAAGTCGGCGAACTCCAGGTCGGCCTCGTTGCCCACTGGTGCCCAGTGCGACAGGCGGATGCCCAGGTCCTGGGACTGGTAGATCGGGCGGCCCTGGTGACCGGACTGGGTGATGAGTGCGATGGCCTTGCCGGGGTTGTCGGCGAACAGTTCGAAGGCGTTCAGGTTGGTGTTCGGACCCAGGAGGCGGACCTCGGAATCGGCCAGCATGGCCTCCAGGCGCCGCTGGCGCGCCGCTCCCTCGTCACCGACCTCGTTGAACCCGGCGCCGAACACGACGGCGAACTTGGCCTTCTTCTGGATCACGTCGACCATCGCGTCCATCACGTTGGTGGTCAGGACAGCGGCCAGGTCGATGTCGTCGGGGATGTCGAGGATGGACGGGTAACAGGTCACGCCGTCGACCTGCTCGCGGGTCGGGTGGACCGGGTACGCCACCGCGCCGTTGGCCTGGGCCCAGGTGCGTATCTTGCGCCACATCGCGCTGTTGGGCTTGCGGTCGCTGTCGGATGCTCCAATGGCGGCCACGGTGCGCGGCTTGAAGAACGTGGCCAGGTCGACCTCGCGCAGGCGTGTCGGCCGGCCGCTGACATCCGGGACCAGCCCGGCGGACAGTCCCGCGCCGGTAGCCGGGTTGGTCGCGTCTGCAGGTGCGGTCATCCTGTCACCTCGCCAGTTCGTCGTCGTGGTCGACGATCCGTGCGGCCTTGTACCCAGCGCGCGGGAGCGTGTCGCGGTCCAGCAGGTCGATGTCGACACGTACGCCCAGCGCGTCACGCAACGCGGTCTGCGCCTGGGCGAGCGCGTCGGCCGGAGTGTGGTCGCCGTCGCCGTTCTCCACGCGAATGCGCAGCGGAGCATCACGGCCGTCCGGTGCAGGCCGGACGACGACATACTCGAGGCTCGGCTTGCGCAGGGCGCGAACGCTGCGCAACGGGTTCTCGATGTCGAACAGCATGAAGCTGCGGTCCTGGGTGACGACCAGGTCCTTGACGCGACCGCCCCACCAACCGCGGACGTGGGTCTCGCCGCAGGGGCACGGCGCGTGGTCCAGCCTGGTCGTCTCCTCCAGGTCGTAGCGGACCAGGAAGTTGTCGCGGTTGATCGACGTCACCACCAGTCGGCCCCACTGCCCGTCGGGCACCGTCCTGCCGGTGTCCGGGTCGACGGCCTGCACGATGGCAAGGTCGCTGGCCAGGTGCGCGCCATTGAGTTCAGTGCAGGCAGAACCGAGGTAGGGCATGCACTCGGCCCCAGCGGTCATCAGGCCCAGCGGCTCACCCGGCTTTCCCATGGGCGCAGCCTTGGAGAAGTCCAGCCCGGCGCTGACCGGGTCGATCCCCAGCTTTGCGGCGACCTCCATGAACCGGCCGGTCGCGAACCCCAGGAACGGTCGGTCTGGCGTGATGCGCTGCCAGAACTCGAGCGCCTCCTGGGCCAGCTCGTCCGTGTCGGGCGGCGGGACCCACACCGACAGGCAACCGAGGTGTTCGTGGACGCCCTGCAGCATCGGGCCACCCGCGTACAGGTAGGCCGGGTGCGCGTGGGTCAGGATCATCCCGGGACGCACGCCCTGGCGCCAGAACATGCGCGCGCCGGCCTCGTAGTCCTCCAGAAGGTCGTGGCGCGTCCACAGCATCAGCGTCGGCGCGCCGGTGGTGCCGGTCGAGCGGCCGATGCGGATCGCGTCGCGCAATGCGGTCCCGCGGTAGTCGCCAATGGGTGGGTTGTCGGCCTCGGAGTCGCGCAACTCCTGTTTCACAGTGAGCGGGATCTGGTCGAGGTCAGCCAGCGAGGCGATGTCCCTGGATGAGGCGATGCCGGCTTCCTTGAGCTTGCGCTGGAAGAGCGGGATCGGGGTGTTCAGTGCCCGGTCCACGACGCCACGCAGGCGCGTCAGCTGGAGCTCACGGAGCTGCTCGACCGGCATGGTCTGCACGGCCTCGTCGTAGAACGTGCGGTCGAGGTCGCCGAGCGTCTCCGGCGGACTGAGCCGCATGGTGACCGCCGGAAGGTTGCGGTTGCTCGCCGTCATCTGTCACGCCCATTCCCTGACATCCGCGTCACACTAGCCCCCCGCCCGCCCGACAGCCGTGCCGACCCCCCCGCCCCCATCGCGGGTCGATTCCCATCCACACGGTCGGAGCGAAATCGACCCACAACTCGGCAGCCGCAGTTGCGGGTCGATTTCGATCCACACGGTCGGAGCGAAATCGACCCGCAACTGGCGGGGGGTCGGGGTGGCGTAGGCGATTGATCAGTGGCGGCGCAGGCGGACGGCGGCGGCAAGCAGCAGCGACGCGGCCGCGAGGGAGCCGCCCGTCGCCGGCAGCGGCGCGTCGGACGGGTCGGCGTCGGGTGCGGGCGCGTCCTGCGAACCTGGCTGGACCTCGGTGCCTGGTTCAGGCTCGGGCTCGGGGTCGGTCGCACTGGGCGGCGGTGAGCCGTCATCGGATGAGGTCGCCAGGCGGTAGGCGTGCACGCCACCGAGGCTGCCGAGCACGTCGTCGAACAGGGCGAAGCAGAGGTCGCTGAACACCGGGGTGTCCTTGGCACACAGGTCCGATGCCGACGTGCCGGCACCCACGTACAGGCTGTCCCCCACGATGGCGGGACCGCTGGAGGACGGACCGGACAGTTCGCTGGTCCACAGGATCGCCCCGGTCGCCGGGTCGAATGCCTTGATGGTGTTGTCCAGGTTGGCAGCGAACACGACACCACCCGCCGCAGCCGAAGCGCCATACGCCGGTCCGGCCACCCCGGCCCAGGGTCGCACCGCCCCAGTCCTGGCTTCCAGGGAGTGGTAGTAGGGCGGCGACCCGATGGCCGTCCCGCCAAACACGTTGCCGTCCCAGATCGCCGTCGAACCGATGAAGCCGCCCACCGAGAAGTCGTCCTGCGGCCGGAAGGGCGTCTGGACATTGGTCGTCCAGAACAGTTCCCCGGTCAGGGGGTCCAGTGCGTAGTAGTTGCCGTCCTTCTTGCCAATGCCGACCACCTGGCGGCCGCCGGCATCACGGAACAGGTTGGCCGTCGCACCGAAGTCGTAGTCGTCGTGGTTGAGCGGTGACGGCGTGTAGGACCACACCGGGTCACCGGTGGCCATGTCCAGCGCGAAGATCGACTCGATGTACGGCGTCCACTCGTCGACGTCGTGGGGGCAGTTGCCAGTCGCGCCGTAGACCAGGCCCGCCCCGACGTTCAGCGTCGGTGACGACCAGACGCTGGAGCAACCGGAGCGCTCGTCGTCCCACTCGGGGTTGAAGTACCACAGGGTCTCCCCGGTGGCCGCGTCCAACGCAAACACCCCGCCACGCACCCCACCGGTCTGGTCCAGCGTGCGGTTGTGCACGTCCATCCCGATGTAGACCACGCCGTCATGGACGACCGGTGAGGACTCGAACTCGATCTGTTCGTCGACTATGTCGGCACCGAAGTACTGCACCCAGACCTCGGAACCATCGGTCGCGTCCAAGGCGTACATCCGAGGGCCACTGCCGAAGATGACCAGGCGACGCGCACCGGCCTCGCCACCCATCACGACGTCGGCGACCGCCGCCGACGACACGATCGGCCCGAACGGCGCGCCCGGGGCTTCCTCGGTCTGCACGGACCACAACTCGGTCCCGTCACCGGCGTCGAGGGCATGCATGGTGCCGCTCCAGTCACCCACGAACACCTGCCCGCCGACCACTGCCGGTGACGCGGTCACGCTGAACCCGGTCTGGAAGAACCAGGCGGGGACGAGGGTCGCCACGGAAGTGGTCGAGATGGCCGTCTCGCACTCGTGGGAGAACGTGCGTGCCAGGTTCTGGCCGTACATGGCCCACTGGCAGTCGGCTTCGCTGCTGCCCGCAGCGGCCACGCCAGCGGCGGACCAGACGCCGTCCCCCGTCGGCACGGAGGCAGCGCTGCGGGGCGTGCCGCTGGCCGCCGTCGCGGTCAGCGCCAGTGTGGCCAAGCTGGCCGTCACCAGGCCCGCCACAAGTCGGCCGGTACGGGGACGGCGTCGGGGATGGGTCATCAGGTCGTGCTCCGTGCTGGTCTGCGACATCTTCGACGCGCCCGGGTCTGGCGCCTGCCGATTGCCGACACGCGTGTCAGGGTTCTACAGTGGCGGCATGAGGCTTCGCTATGACACCCAGACCGAGGCATTCCGCGAAGAGTTGCAGGTCTGGCTCCGCGACAACGCCCCCGACCCCGCCGAGCGCGCCGCGACACCCAAGCGTTCCAGTGCGGACATGCCACCCTGGGCTCGCGCCTGGCAACGGCGGATGTTCGACGACGGCTGGCTGGTCCCCGGCTGGGCCCCGGAGTTCGGCGGTCGCAACGCGACGGCCGAACAGCAGATGGTCTACTTCGAGGAGCTTGCCCGCCTCGGGATCCCTCGAACAACCAACCCCCAGGGCCTGGGCATCATCGCGCCGACGCTGAAGGAAGCGGGCACACCCGATCAGCAGGCGCGCTACCTGCTGCCCACGCTGCGCGGCGACGCTGCCTGGTGCGTGGGCATGAGCGAACCCGGTGCGGGTTCCGATCTGGCCAGCCTGTCCACCCGCGCCGAGATCGACGGCGACGACTTCGTGATCAACGGCCAGAAGGTGTGGACGTCGGGCGCCCACCACGCCGACCACTGCATGGCGTTCGTGCGCACCGACCCGACCGCCGCCAAGCACAAGGGCATCTCCACGATCATCGTGGACATGGACGCGCCGGGGATCACCTGCCGGCCACTGCCGGAGCTGACCGACCCCGATTACGCCGACTTCAACGAGGTGTTCTTCGACGACGTCCGTGTCCCGCGCGCCAACCTCGTCGGCGAACTCGACGGCGGGTGGGGCATGGCCATCGGATCGCTGAACCATGAGCGGTCGATGCTGTGGGTGATGGACGCCACCCACGTCGAGGAGAACATGGAGCGCTTCCTCGACCTTGCCTCGCGCCCGTCGGCTGCCGATCCCGACGTGCCGCTCGGTGACGACTCGGCGTGGCGCGACACGCTCGCCTCGCTGTACGTGGACAGTCAGGCGTTGTGGTTCCTGGGCTACAAGGGCTTCGCCAAGGCCCGCACTGGGGCCGTTGCCGAGGAGCACGTGATCCTCAAGCTGTTCGGTTCCGAGGTCGCGCAGCGCCTGACGCTGGAGGCCGCGGAAGCCATCGGCGCCGACGCCCTCGACATGGGGGCGGACAGCGCCGGCGGGGACTACCAGTCCGGCCCGTGGATGGCCCAGTACCTGCGCTCGTTCGCCAACACCATCGCCGGCGGCACCTCCGAGATCCAGCGCAACATCATCGCCGAGCGCCTACTGGGCCTGCCGCGCACATGACGCGTCGAGGGAGCATGCTTCAGGCCGGCGACGTGGCGGTCGTCACGGGTGCATCGTCGGGGCTGGGCCGTGCGATCGCGTGCACGCTTGCCCGCCGGGGAGTCACGACCATCGGCCTGGCGCGGCGGGCGGCCGAGCTGGACGTGTTGGCCACGGAACTGCGCGCAACGGCGCCGGCCAGCCATTGCCTGGTCTGTGACGTTGCGGACACCGCCTCGCTGACGAGCCTGCTGGCCGAGGTCGAGGCCATGCATGGCCGGATCGACCTGCTGGTCAACGCGGCTGGGGTGGAACAGCGGTTGGCCGCCGTCGACGCCGACCTGGACCACTACGCGCACACGTTCACGGTCAACACCCTTGGGGCAATCGCATCGACGCTGGCCGTGCTGCCCGGCATGGTCACTCGAGGCCGGGGCTGGATAGTCAACATCTCCTCGGATCAGGGCCGTGCCCCCACGCCGATGACGTCCGCCTATTCGAGCTCCAAGGCGGCCCTGTCCGCCTTCACGGAGTCCGTCGCCCACGAACACCACGGCACCGGGGTCCACCTCCACGCGCTGTATCCCGGCTGGGTCCCAACCGGCATGGGGCAACGCGCCGTCGACCACGGGATGGCCAAGCCCCCCAGGGCCGTTCGACGCACCGAGCAGCAGGTCGCCGACGCGCTCCTGCGCGGCCTCGGGGGCCGGCTCGAGATCAACGTCGCACCCTTGGCTGCCCTGGCCCCGATCGCCCGGGCCCTGGCGCCTCGGACCTACGCCCGCAACCTCGCCCGGCGTTGACGCGAGCGGCACCTCGTCCGATCAGGTGCGCCGCGCGAGCAGGAGGTGGCAGTCGTAGGTGAGGTCGATGTGGCCAAGCGGCTCGACCTCACTGCGGATCGCATCGAGCAGCGCATCGAGCTGCTCCCTCGGGAGCAGGCGATGGTCCGACTGCGTTGCCAGGAGGTCGACGAAGTCGCTGGGCGACACCGTGCTCCCATGGAGGTAGTCGCGGCTCACGGTCGTTCCAAACAGGCCAGACGCCTCGATCTCCTCGACCCACTCCGCCTGGCGATTGGCGTCGCTACCGGGGACCGATTCCTCCAGGCCCGGGGCGAACCGGGCGTAATGGCTGCGGATCCGGCGCAGCAGATCGTCAGGGAACTCGTGCCTTCGGTTGGCCACCAGGGCCAGGTGGCCACCCGGCTCCAGCATCACGTGGGTACGCGTGTAGGCAAGCGGACGTTGCACCCAGTGCCACGCCTGGGCACACAGCACCAACGACGCCTGGCCCGGGTCGACCTCGGCATCCTCGAATCGCACGACCTGAACCTGCACACCCGGCAGGGCCCGGGCCTGCAACACGTCGGCCATGGGCTTGCTGGGTTCGATGGCCGTCACGCGCAGCCCCAGCGCCGCCAACCCGGCGGTCGCCTTGCCCGTGCCGGCGCCCACCTCGACGACGTGGCTTGCCGGCGCCAGGTCGCACAACTCCGTGAGGTCCTTGAACAGGTGATCGGGGTAGCCCGGCCGCACGCGGTCATACAGGTCGGCCACTTCGCCGAAGATCGTGGGTTGCCGCTCGTCCATGTCGCCTCGTTCGCCAGAACGGCGCCAGCGAAGCAGACGTGCCGGGCCCGCGCCCGGCCTTTGGCTGGAGGATCACCCGCTCAAGGGTTTCGGCCGCTGAGGAACCAGACAGCCCCGGCCCCTACGACACGTGCCCCGGTGATCCGCGCTGTGTCAGGCGTCCGCGGCGCCCAGACGGCAGGCGTAGCGCAGGATGTTGGCGACCGTGGTCGTGGCGCGGGCACCCAGCCAGGAGGCGTTGAACGCGTCGACCGTCGGCACCGGCGCGGCCTGGTTGAAGCGGACGACGTCGATGCCACGGGTGTTGTCCACCGTGAACGCGTAGCCGTCGCTCCCCCAGAACGTCGCCGTGGCCAGGCCACTGCGGGGCTGGAACCAGCCGAGCTGTTCGATCGCACCCGTTGCCGTGTCGATGTGCATGAAGCGGGTGCCGTGGTCGTACCACGACGCGGCCATCAGCTCACCGGCCATGTCGAACCAGTGGGCCGAGCAGCCGGCGCCGTTGACCACCGGGTCGGGGCTGGGCGGCAGGCCGTTGACCGGGTGGAACACCTCGAGTTGGGTCGGAGTGACGCCCTCGTCGAACCCGCGCAGATCCCACGTCGCGATCGAGCCGCTGTTGGTGCAGTCCGGGTTGATGTTCGACTCGCTGGTCGTCACCAGCAACTCACCGGGGCGCATCGGATCCTCGGCCAGGTCTGCGGGGACGTAGCCATTGCCGCGTGACTCATGGAGGTCGGCGTCGGGGCGTTGGTTGCCGTGTTGCAGGCGCGGATCACGGCTGTCGTCGGGCAGGAACTCCGCGACCACTACCGGATGGGCAGGGTCGTCCCTCGGATCGAGGACGAGTCGTGGACGGGAGTCGGTGATGACCAGGCCCGACGCGTCACGGTGCGAAGCGTGCAGGCTGGAGACCGGCTCGCCGGCGGCGGTGAGCGCGAACGTTCCGACTTCCTCGATGCCGATGGCGGTGCCCTGCCGGGCGGCCGCGATGCCCTCCACGATCGTCATCGAGGCCGTGGCGCCGGACGCGTCATAGATCTTGCCGTTGGATGCGTAGAGCCAGGTGCACGTGGCCTCGGCGCAGGTCACGGTGTGGGGCGCATCGGGGTGGACGCCGACCAACTGGATGTCGGTTGGGTCGGAGGTGTCGAACACGTACAGGCCGGTGGCCACGACATCTGGCAGCGGGAAGCCTCCGTCAGCGGCGACCAACAGACGGCTGCCGTCGTCGGCGACGGAAGTGTCCTCGTTCTGCCAGTGCTGGAACGGCAGGTGGCCGAGCAACTCGGCTGCGGCAGGGTCGGTGACGTCGTAGATGCTGAGCCCCGTGCGCGAACTCACGTACAGCCGGGTCTGCCCGTCCACGGTCTGGATGTGCCCGGCGTTGCCCGGCGCGTCGAGCGGGATCGTGCAGACGTAGTCGACGTTGCTGCTGGTCAACGGTGACCCAGCAACCCCGCCGACGGCGCCTGTGACGCACGCACTGGCCAAGGGCGCCTCCGTGGCGGCGAGGCTGCCACCGATGAAGGCGGCAACGGCCAGCCCGGTGGCGGCGCGGCGGAGAAGGACAACGGGGTTCATGGGAGCACCTGGGTCAGGACGTCCATCCTTCGCCGCGTGACCCGCGCACTCCTGCTCGACGCCGTCGCGTCGGCACAGACTCAAGGTCGTCGCGGCCGGCTTCGGCGCGGGGACGGTCAGGCCGGCGGCGGCGACCAGTCGAGGGCGTCGAAGCGGGCGAAGTCCCGGTCGCCGGTGATCAGCCGGCACCCGTGCTCGATGGCGATCGCGGCCAGCCAGGCATCCGGGACGAGGTTGCCGCGCACGTCCGCATCGGCGCACAGCCCGGTAAAGATGGCCCAGTGGCGAGCCCCGGGCTCCACGGGCAGGCAGTTGGGCCTTCGGCGCAGGCGTTCGAGCTCACCGAGCACCACGCCCGTCGGGCTGGGCGGCGAGAACACGCGCGGATGCGTGAGCACCCGGATCGTGCCAGCAAGCACCACCGACGTCAGCGCAAAGGGCCGCACGTCGTTCGCGGCGTGGTTCAGCCACGCGAGGCAGCGGCCATGGTCAGGCGCGTCGGGCCGCAGGGCGTTGACCAACACGTTGACGTCGGGCAGGTTCACGGCTGGTCCATGATGTCGAGCAAAGACGCCTGGTCATTCAGGTCAACGCCCGGTTGGAGCCCCTGACCGGCCCGCAGCGGCCGAACCTCGTAGGTGCCGGGCTCCTCGGCGCTGTCCGTGCGCTCGCGCAGCACCAGTCGGAGCGCATCCTCGAGCAGTTGGGTGAACGTCACACCCGCATCGGCCGCGCGGGCCTTGGCCTGTCGGTAGAGCTCGTCGGGAAGCCGCACAGTCGTTCTCATGCACCAAACCATACGGACTTGATGCGAATATGTCGAACCAATGTCCTGCCGACCGATCGACGAGGCCGTCGTCAATGCTCTGGCCGCTTGGCCTTCGCGATCTGGGGTTGGCGGCGCAACCGATCGGGCAGCCCCACGCGACTGAGACCCAGCCCGCGTTGACGGGTGACGGTCAGCCGGACGTGCGGCGCGCCACGGATTCCGAGTAGGCCGCCTTGCGGTAGGCAAGGATCGGGTCATCGCTCAACTCGATCCCGTCCGGGACGGTCGTCGGGTCGTACACGAGCAAATCGGTGCCGGACTCGCCGTCCTCGTCCGTGGCGGTGATGTCGATCGTGCCGGCATCGACCGTGCGGCGCGAACTGGGCCATACCGAGCGCGGGTCATCGACGTCATCACCCGGTTCCGCCACCTGCAGGTGCAGGTGGAACCGCAGGGGCCCGATGGCCAGGCGCGTGCGGACGTCGTCCTGGAGGTAATCGCGCCCCCCTGCTCTGGCCTGCTCGGCCGTCGGCGGGTCGAGGTGGAGGTCCGGCACGAGCGTGGAGCGGACGGCCGTCCTGGTGCCATCGGCTGCAACCCACCAGAAGGCGTGGACGGCGTGGTAGGTGGCCGCGGCGTAGCTGGCGGGCGGTCGGATGCTGCCCGCATTGGCCCGCAGGGGCGCGATGGCCGAGGGGTTGCGCGCCAGGAACCACGGCAACCGCCACAGGGCAGCCGGGTTGCGGTCCAGGGCCACCGTCATCTCGACGAATGCGTCCGGATCAGCGACGGGGAACCGTGGCGCCGTCTGCGCGACGACGTTCGTACTGGTGCCGTCGGGTAGGTGGAACTTCACCGCCATGCCACGGACATCGGGCGCGTAATCGGGCATGCGCGGGTTCCCACCGCCATTGGAGAACCGCACCGTCACCCGGACCGGGTCCCCCTGCAGGTGCGGTGCCCGCGACAGCGCGGCCGCCTCGGGCGTCGCGGTGAACACGCCGGTGCAGACGATGCCCTTGGCGTGCAAGGAACGGTGCCCGGCATGGCGCCCGTACCGCGTGTTGAATGCGTCGATGGCCTGCGACGGAGTGATCATGACCGCGTCCTGCTGATCGGCAGCGCGGTGACCCTATGGCCTCGCGCAGGCCGGCCTCCCCCGCCCAAGTCGGCATGTCGTCGCGCATGGCAAACCGGCTGCACTCGGGGCCGACCCACGACCAGCCGCCCGATCAGCCGCAACGCTGGCAGAAGGGCCGTTGCGATCAGGCGTGGCCGAGGACGGGGCGCGGCCGGTACGGCTCGCCAAGGTGGGTCAGGTCGTCGTCCGACAGGGTCAGGTCGGTCGCGGCGATCGCGTCGTCGAGGTGGCCCATCTTCGTGGCTCCGACGATCGGTGCCGTGACCCCGTCCTGCTGGCGCAACCACGCGAGCGCGACCTGGGCGCGCGCGACGCCGAGCCGCTCGGCCACCTCGCCGACCCGCCCAAGGATCCCCTGCTCGGCGTCTTCGTACAGGTGGGGCGAGAAGCCGTCGGACGCGCCGCGACTGGTGGCCGTGCGATCGGCCCAGGGCCGCGCCAGCAGGCCGCGCGCCAGCGGGCTCCATGGGACGACGCCGATGCCCTGGTCACGGCACAGCGGGAGCATCTCCCGTTCCTCCTCGCGGTAGAGCAGGTTGTAGTGGTTCTGCATGGACACGAACGGCGTCCACCCGTTGGCGCGGGCAACCTCCTGCGCCTTCGCGAACTGCCATGCGTGCATCGACGACGCGCCGAGGTAGCGCGCCTTGCCGGCGGTCACGACGTCGTGCAGCGCCCGCATCGTCTCCTCGATGGGTGTCTCCGGGTCCCAGCGGTGGATCTGGTAGAGGTCGACAAAGTCCGTGCCCAGCCGGCGCAGCGACGCGTCGATCGACTCCATGATGTGCTTGCGCGACAGGCCCGCGTTGTGCGGTCCCTCGCGCCATGGGAAGAAGACCTTGGTGGCGATGACGATCTCGTCACGGCGTGCGAGCCTGCCAAGCAGCCGACCCGTCACCTCCTCGCAGACGCCCATCGAATAGGTGTCGGCGGTGTCGAACGTCGTGATCCCGGCATCCAGGGCGCGCTTGACGAAGGGCTCACCGGCGGCCTCGTCGAGCACCCACTCGCGCCAGCCCGGGTCGCCGTAGCTCATCATCCCCAACCACAGGTCGCTGACCTGCAGCCCCGTCCCACCCAACCTCACCTGCTGCACCATCGGATACTCCCCGTGCCCGCGCCGAGCCGTCCCTCAGGCGCCGACACGCCTTCAGTTTCGACCAAACCACACTACCGATCCGACTCGTCGCGGCACCCCCAGCCTCGGGCGTCGGAGCACCGCTGATTCCCCGCCACCGCACCGTGGTCGACGACGTCGAGTTCGGACATCACCGGCTTCTCCGAACCTGGACGGTGTGCCATGATGGCGGCCCGTCCGCGCTGATGCACGACTGGCACCTCCATGCTGAGTGACCGGCCTGTGAAGCCGCCCTGCGCGCGGTTGGTGCCCTCGTGAGCGCAGCCGTCGTCACGATCCTCGGACTGATGGCCTGGCTGACAGCAGTGGTCCTGATCATCGGACTGCGTGCCACCATGGCACCGCCGCCACTGGCACTCGACCCCGAATCGTCAACGTTGGATCGAGTCCGCGTGATGGCAGCTCGCGGGACCGGCGCCCTTGTGGGGTCGCTCACCGCAGGCGTTCTGGTCATGGGGTTTGGCGGCCGCCTGATGATGCGTGTGCTCGCCGCGACGTCATCTGACGCCGTGCAGGGTGCCATCACCGACATGGAGGCCGTCGTCGGCCGCGTCACCGTCGGGGGCACCGTCGGGTTCGTCCTGTTCGTGGGCGCTGGTACGGGCGTGATCGGATGGCTTGCCCGCCTGGCGCTGCGCCGCTGGTTGCCGCACCGGTCACTGGTGGCCGGACTGGTTGCGGCCGGCATCGGCGCAGGGCTGTTCGCCAGGCCTTCGTCGTTGTTGGAACCCACCAACGAGGACTTCGCCATCCTGTCCCCCGACTGGCTGGCGGTCGGGCTGATCCTCGGCCTGATCGCAACGTTCGGCATGGTGCTGGCGATCCTTTCCGACCTCGGTGCTGCTCGGTGGCCCGTTCCCCAGTCGCCAGCGCAGACCATCTGGCTGGCGCCACTGCTGCCGATCCTCCTGATGCCACCAATCGCTGCCGCAGTCAGCATCGTCACCTTCGCTCGAGCCAAGATCGGACGGGTTGACGGGTTCCGCGTGACGGGCTGGGCAGACCGGTTCGCCCCCCTGGTCACGACCGCTGCAGGCGTGGCGGGGGGAGCGTGGACCCTCGCCGGAGCCCTCGAAATCCTCACCGCCTGAGCCGTCCAAGAGGCACCCGCACCCTGTGCACTCTGCCGCCCAGCGATGCCCGACGCTCCACCGCGCTCCGTCCGCCCAATCGCGTGGCGGTGGGCGTAGGACGGGTCGGCCTTGACCCATGCCAGGGCGATGTCGTGGACGTCACCTCACGGGCGAGATCCGACGAGCTCCGGACCTTCGTCGGTCACCGGAGACAACGACGGCGTCCCCCGAAGAGCCGTCGCCGAGCAGTCAGTTCCCCAGCTCGCACATGCCTCCGAAGTCCCTCACGTCCTGCGGAGTACGCGCCCAGCCTGGAGGAGGAAGAGCAGGGCCAGCACGATGACGGCGCCGAGACCCCAGCTGGGAACCCCAGACTCGCCCAATCGGGTGAAGGCGACGTCGTGGTCAGGCGGGAAGGCCCCGGAGTGCGCCCGTGCCAAGTCGACGACCAGCGCCTCTGCCTCCGCCCGATCGAGGCCAATCGTCGTCCAGGTCACGAAGTCCCTGCCCACTACGCGGCCAACCTCCGCCGACCACATCGCCCCATCTGGTCCGACCGGTTCAGTCATCGCCAAGAACGCAACGGTGAGCCATGCATCGGGTAGCCCCGCAACCGCCATCGGCCCCTCAGAAGACATGAGGGTGATGGGCCCTTCCGGCTGCTTGGCCGGGCTGGCAGACAGGTCCCTGTCGCCCATCCGGCGCCAGACCTCCTCGGCCCGCTCCCCTGTCGTGAAACGCAAGCCGTACACGATCGGCCTGGCGCCCCGGTCGCTCGGCCGTCTGGCGATGGTCACCCATGTGGCCGTGTGCCAAGCCAGGATGTCCTGACCCACCTGATCAGCAACGGACTGGACCGTTGCGGTCCCTGCTGATGTCGACACCGACGTCGACCACGGCGAGGAAAAGCCGGTCACCTCGGCCAGTGATGGCTCCCGGTCGGTCTGACCGACGGCGGCCTCCCCGAGGACCTGCACGAGCACCAGGGCGACGAGCCCAGCCACCACCACGCGCCACCAACCGCCTTGCATGGCCAACCACCCGTCCCTCGCGCAACGCATCGCGCTGGCCGTCCGACCGCTATGGCCGTTTCCCATGTCCGTCGAGCGACACTACGTGACGGAAGGCCCAGGATCGGCGACCGGACGCCGCCCGTGCGCCGAACCAGCCAGGCTGAACATGCGCGGCGAGGGCGCACGGCGACGGGGTGGTTCCGCAACATCCCGCAGGCATCCGAGTGATGGGGCTCGGCCGCTCGTATCGGCGCAACCAAGTTCGCCAGGCCACGAGGCAGCCCCCCAACTGACGGGGCGACCATGTGAGGGCCCCGACCCACGTCACGAGGGATCACGATTGCCACAGCCAATCCCCTGTGATGGCGGTTTGTCGAGGGCAGGGCAACGCGTCGGAACGCAGGCAGTAGCGTCGCCACCATGGGGAACAACCGGTACGTCGCCCTGCTGCGCGGCATCAACGTGGGTGGCCGCAACAAGGTCCCAATGGCCGACCTGCGTGCCTCCTTCGAGGGCGCCGGTCACGCAGACGTCCGCACGTACATCCAGTCGGGCAACGTGCTCTTCACCGCCGACGCGCCACGAGCCGCGCTGGAACCCGATCTCGAAGCCCTCATCGAACGCGACTTCGCGATCACCGACGCGGTGGTGATCGTGCGCTCGCAGGCTCGACTGCGCAATGTGGTCCAACGCGCCCCCGAGGGGTTCGGCGAGGAACCGGATCGTTTCCACTTCGACGTCGTGTTCCTGAAGGCTCCGCTGTCGGCGACGCAGGCCATGCAGGTTGTCGACCTGCGCGACGGTGTCGACAGCGCGTGGACCGGGCCAGGCGCCATCTACTTCCGACGCCTCAGTGAGCAGCGGACGAAGAGCCGCCTCAGTCGCCTGGTCAGCAAGCCGGAGTACCAGCGCATGACCATCCGCAACTGGAACACGACCACCCAGCTGCTGACGATGCTGGATGACGGCTGAGCCGGCAATGCCGGCGCGTCGCGCGACGCGCCGCGGAGATGCCTGCCTCAGAGTTTCCGAGATCGCAGACCAGCGTGGTCGGATGCGTGGCGGTGGGATCACACTGGGAGCCTGCTGCCGCGTTCTGGCGGACGACCGACGGCGAGGACTGGGAACGCGTCCACCTCGACCAGGCTGTCGTCTCCGCCAAGGGGGTCGCGGCGACCGCCGACGGCTGGCTCGCGGTCGGCCAAGGCCCCGACGGCAACGCAGTCACATGGCGATCGTCCGACGGCCGCGTGTGGGAGCCAGACCCAGTGCTCGCGGTTGCCGAAGCAGCCTTCGATGGGCTCACCATCTACGGCGACGTGATCACGGCATTCGGCCACGACACCGTCACTCATCAGGTGCTGAGAAGGCCAGTCAGGGCTGCCGTCACGCCTCGGGCCGGGCGCGAGCGCGCCTCAGCCCTTCTGCTCGCGGGGCTTCTTGGCCATCTTCAGGGCGCGGTCGGCAAGGACGTTCTTCTGGACCTCGGTCGTGCCCGCACCGATCGACGTGTAGCGCTGGTAGGGGTACAGGCGGCTCCACTTGCCGTCGTCAACGGCGTCGGGGCCACCCTTCCACAGCAGCCCGTCCTGGCCCAGCAGATCGACGTTCAGCTCGGCGAGGGTCTGGCTGAGGTAGCTCCACTGCAGCTTCGCCAGCGGCACCTCGGGCCAGGTCTTGCCGCCCTTGAGGATCTTGGACAGGGCACGCGCGTTGAGCAGGCGCGTCAACTCGACCTGGGTGAACGCGCGGGCGATCCGGTCGCGGAAGTCGGGTTCGTCAAGTGCTGCAGGGTTGTGCTGGCGCGCCGTCGCGATGATCGCCTTCAACTCCTCGGCCAACTGGATCGACAGGCCGGCCGTGCCGACCCGCTCGTGTTCCAGCGTGCCCATGGCAACCAGCCACCCCTCGCCCTCGCCGCCCAATCGGTGCTCGACGGGGATGCGGGCGTCGGTGAAGAAGACGTCGTTGAAGTCGTGCTCACCGGTCAGGTCGGGGATGGGTCGTACCTCGACACCGGGGGTGTGCATGTCGACCACGAATGCCGTGATGCCGGCGTGCTTCTCGCCACGGGCCAGTGCCCCGGGGTCGGTGCGCAACAGGAACAGGCCCCAGTCGGCCAGGTGCGCGGTCGTGCACCACGTCTTCTGGCCGTTGACGACGTAGTGGTCGCCGTCGCGCACGGCAAGCGTGTTCAGGTTGGCGAGGTCGGACCCAGCCTCCGGCTCGGAGAAACCCTGGCACCAGATGTCCTCGGCCGACAGGATGCGGTCCAGCCACAGCGCCTTCTGCTCGTCGGTGCCCCACTTGATGATCATGGGGCCGACGTGCCAGATCCCGACGGCATTGATGATGCCCGGCGTCTGGGACCGTGCGGTTTCCTCGGAGTAGATGAAGTTCTGCATGATCGTGGCTTCGCGCCCGCCACGCTCCTTGGGCCAGTTGATGGCGGCCCAGTGGTGTTCGTGCATGCGACGCTGCCACGCGCGCCGCTTGGACCACTTGTGCGGGAGTGGGTCGTCTGGGTACTCGGCCCCCTCGAAGTCGGCGGCGTTGGACTCGAGGAACTCGCGCAGCTCCTTGCGAAAGACCTCGTCTTCGGGGGTGATCGAGAAGTCCATCGGTTGCTCTGCTCCCACGCCGGCACGGCAGAACCCTAACATGCGTGTCAGGGAACTCGGACGGCGTCAGAATCGCCGTCAGGACGTGACAAATCGCCAAATCTCGCGCTGCGAGCAGACTGGGAACCACGTGGACTTCGACTTCGACGACGACCAGAAGGCCTTCCGCGACGCCGTCGCTGCCGCACTGGCCGGGCGCGCCGACCACGACCACGTTCGCGCAATGCTCGACGATCCCCGCGGTGTCACCGACGAGTTCTGGTCCCTCGCCGCGGACCTGGGATGGACGGGCCTGCTGGTCCCGCAGGAGCACGGCGGCCTCGGCCGCGGCATGGTCGACGCGGTCATCCTGTTGGAGGAGGCGGGTCGGGTCGCCCTGCCGGGTCCGCTGTTCTCCTCGGCCGTCCTGGCCACGATGGCGGCGCGCCGACTGGGTGCCGACGACCTCCTCGCTGACCTTGCATCCGGCTCCGCCCGTGGCACCGTCGCCATCACCGAGGGATCAACGGGCGACCCGCTCGGCGGGATCGCGACCCGGGCAGAGCGCGACGGCGCCGACACCAGCGCGACACCGTGGCGCCTGACGGGGCTCAAGACCGTCGTTCTCGACGGTCACACGGCGGACTGGGTCATCGTGGCCGCGCAGACGCCCGAGGGGCTTGGCGCCTTCCTGGTCACCGACCACGGCGCCGAGCATGTGCCGGGCCTTGACCCGACCCGCAAACTCGCACGCCTCGTCCTGGACGGCACACCGGCCCGCCGGCTTGGCGGCAACGCCGATGTGACCGACATCCTGCGCCGCGTCATCGACGACGGCGCCGTCGGACTGGCCGCGGAACTGGTCGGCGGGATGGACCGCGCCCTGGAGTTGGCCGTCAAGTACTCCCACGACCGGGTGCAGTTCGGCCGGCCCATCGGTGCCTTCCAGGCCATCCGACACATGGCGGCCGAGATGTTGCAGAAGGTCGAGCTGGCTCGCGTCGGGGTGCACTACGCGGCGTGGACCTCCGACGAGGACACCGACGACCGCGTGTCCAGCGCCGCCCTGGCAAAGTCCTGGGCCGCCGAGTCGGCCGTGGCCGTCACCGGCGACTGCATCCAGATCCACGGCGCAGTCGGATTCACGTGGGATGCCGACCCGCACCTCTACTACAAGCGCGCCAAGGTCAACGACCTGCTCCTTGGCCCGCAGGGGTGGCAGCGCACCCGCGTCGCCGACGCCGTCCTCGGCGCCGCAACCCCCAGCCGACCGCCAACGCCCGCGGCCGCCTGATCACGCGCGCTTGAGTTGTGATCCTTCGCGACTGATCGGCAACACTTCGCCACCGCGGCGGAGAAGGCGCGCACATGGTTTCCCCGACATCACTGGTTCGACGTCTCAGGCGTCTTGGTCGCTTTCTGCCGCGCGTCGCCGACTATCGCCCGGCACAGACGCGGGCTGATCTGATCGCCGGTGTCACGGTGGCCGTGGTCGCGTTGCCGCTCGCCCTCGGGTTTGGCGTCACGTCGGGCGCGGGCGCCACCGCCGGCCTGGTGACCGCCATCGTCGCCGGGTTCATTGCCGCAGTCTTCGGCGGCTCGAACTATCAGGTCAGCGGACCCACGGGTGCCATGACGGTCGTGCTGCTGCCGATCGTCGCCCGGTACGGCTTGGGGGCGCTTGCCGCCCTCAGCATGCTTGCCGGAGTCTTGCTCATCGCGCTGGCCCTGTCGGGAATCGGCCGCTACGTCAACTACATCCCGTACCCCGTGGTGACCGGGTTCACCGCCGGCATCGGCGTCATCATCTTCCTCCAACAGCTCCCGGGCTCACTGGGCGTGGCAAAGCCCGAGGCAGAACGAGTCCTCGACGTCGCCTGGCAGACCATCGCTGGCTTCGCCGACAACGCTGACGCGGCGGTACCCCTGCTCACGGCGATCACCGTGATCACGATGGTCCTCTGGGTTCGGGTCAACCGCCTTCGAGCGGTACCGGCCAGCATGGCTGCCCTGATCGTCGGCACGTTGGTGTCGCTGTTGCCCACGTTCGATGCCGTCACACGCGTCGGCGAGATCCCCTTCACGATGCCGATGCCGACCCTCTCGCTGGGAGGGATTCCGGCGAACGATCTGCTGCGCGCCGCTGGTGCGGTCGCGATCCTTGCCGCACTCGAGAGCCTGCTGTCCGCCGTTGTCGCCGATGGCATGGCGGGCGGAGCCCGGCACGATCCAGACCGCGAACTGTTCGGCCAGGGCTTGGCCAACATCGCCGCGGGGATGGTCGGTGGCATGCCTGCCACGGCTGCCCTTGCGCGCACAGCCGTCAACGTTCGTTCCGGTGCGAGGACCCGGCTGGCCGCCGCAGCCCACGCCGTGGCACTGGCGGCGTTTGCCTTGGTGCTCGGCAGCCTCGCGGCGCGCATACCAATGGCCGTGCTGGCCGGGATCCTCATGGTCGTCGCCGTGAAGATGGTGGAGGTGCACTCCATCCGTCAGATCCTGCGTTCGACCAAGTCCGATGCCACCGTGCTCGCCCTGACCTTCGGCGCGACGGTTCTGTTCGACCTGATCCTCGCCATCGAGGTGGGGATGATCTCCGCAGGCGTGCTGTTCGTCATCCGCATGAGTCGACTGGTCGACGTGTCCGTCATCGGGACCGCGTCGGCGATCCCGTCCCTTGCCCCTGACGGGACGGCCACCCCGGAACAGAAGGAGTCCGTCGACTTGGAGCCAGCTGCGACGCTGGACCTGTCGCACAGGAACGTCGTCATCTACGCGATCGAGGGACCCGTGTTCTTCGGCGCGGCGGACCGACTCGCAGAGCAACTCCTGGCCGTCAGCAACGAAGTCCAGGTGATGGTCGTGAGCCTTGAACGCGTTCCTGTCATGGACGTGACGGGCGCGACGGCGCTGCATGCGCTGCATGACCGCCTGTCAGCCCGCCGAGTCGTACTGCTGTTGGCCGAGGTGCGGCCACAACCGATGGAGGTGTTGCGCCGCACGGGCGTCCTCGATCTGGTGACCCGAGAGGGAAACCACCTGTTCGCGACCGTCGCAGCCGCAGCCGATCACGCCACTCTCCACGCCACCGGTCACGACCACGTGGCACCAGCGATGACGGACCAGTCCCGCTGACGGGGGCTGCCCGCAACGGCACCGGTCAGGCGTCGTCGGTGGGTGCCAGCTGGGCGGACAGGACGTGCTTCAAGACCTTGCCCATCGGGTTACGCGGGAGTTGCGCGACGATCGCCACGCGGCGCGGAACCTTGTAGTCCGCCAGCTTGTCCGCGACGAAGGCCAGGACGTCGTCGGGGGTCAGCGTCGCGTCCGGCGCCGGGACGATCGCGGCAGCGACGTCCTCGCCCAGGACCTGGTGCGGGATGCCGACGACCGCGGCCTCCTGCACGCCCGGCATGGTGTAGAGCACGTCCTCGATGTCCTTGGCGTGGATGTTGTTGCCGCCCCGGATGATGACGTCCTTCTTGCGGCCCATGATGTAGAGGAAGCCGTCAGCGTCGCGCCTGCCAAGGTCGCCGGTGCGCAGCCAGCCGTCCTCTGTCCAGGCCTCCGCGGTGGCTTCCGGGTTGTTCCAGTACTCGCGCTGCTTGCCGGCGTTGCGCAACTCGATCTCGCCGACCTCGTCCGGACCAACCTCGATGCCCTCCTCATCGAGGATGCGAATCTCCAGGGGCGGCACGGGCAGGCCGACCGAGCCCTCGCGCCTGTGGAACTCCTCGGGCGGCATGACGCAGTAGGCCTGCCCGGCCTCGGTCATCGAGTACGAGTTCGACACCGTCGCGTTGGGCAGGGCGCCGTGGAACCGCCGCAACGTTGCGGGTGCGATCGGCGCTGAGCCGATGGCGGCCATCATCAGGCCCGACAGGTCACGCGTGCCGAAGTCGTCGTGCTGGATCATCAGCTCGACCATCGACGGGACCAGGAACCCCATCACGACCGGGTCGCGTTCGACAATCTCCAACCAGCTTCCTGCATCGAAGCGCGGCAGGTAGAGCCCCGTCATGCCCAGGCGCAACGGCACCGTGATGAACGACACGCCCGCGAACGTGAACAGGGGCGAGGCGTGGAGCCAGAGCAGGCCGGTGTGGTTTTCGGTGCGACCGATCTCGACGCTGGTGGCGCGGTTGTGGCGCGCCACGACGCCCTTCGGACGTCCCGTGGTCCCCGACGTGAACAGGATGTCGGCCACGTCGTCGTCGGACAGGTCGACCTGCAGGTCGCTGTCGTCGTCGGCCAGGAAGTCGTCCCACGCCACGACGTTCGCCGCGCCAGCCACGCGCTCCCGCGCTGCTTCGGCGTCAGCAGCGTCGCCGACGACGACGACATGGACGAGGGAATCCGTCACGGCGATCGCCGGTGCCAGCCGGTCCAAGAGGCTGGCCGAGGCGATCACGACGGTCGGTTCGGCGGTGTCGAAGATGACGCGCAGCTCGTCCGGCGACAAGCGGATGTTGGTGGGAACGGTGGCGCCACCCGCCTTGTGCACGCCCATGTACGCGGCGAGGTTCTCCAGCGCGTCAGCGGGCTCCAGCGCCAACGCCACGCGGCCATGCCGGGCCAACCCACGCTCCAACAGCCCGCGCGCGACCCTGGAGGCCTGCGCGGACCACTGGGCGTTGGTCAGCTCGCCCCGCCCAATGACCCGGTAACCCACCGCATCCGGGTGGTCCTCAGCCAGATAGCGGAGCTGGTCCGAGACGAGTGGCATCAGTTGATCGGCTGGACGCCGAATGCGGGGACGCCCGACTCTCGGCCGGCGAACAGCTCCTTGGTCGCGGCGGTGAGCTCGTCGGGCTCGAAGCGGCGCTCGCCTGCCTTGATGGTGTTGTAGAGCAGGTGCGGTGACACCCACTGCACCTCGTCGCCCCAGACGATGAAGGTCTGGCCGTTGACATGTGCGGACTCGTCCGACGCCAGCCACGCCACCACGCTGGACACGTTCTCCGTCGCGACCGGGTTGAAGTCGGATCCCTCGAACTGGGCCATCAGCGGGCCCATGAGGTTCTCCGTCATCGCGGTGAACGCACGCGGCGCGATGGCGTTGGAGGTGACGCCCAGCTTCTCCAATTCCCGCGCCATCACCAGGGTCAGGCCAACGATGCCAGCCTTGGCCGCGGCGTAGTTGGCCTGGCCGACGTTGCCGAAGAGTCCCGACTCCGACGACGTGTTGATGATCCGACCCGCGATCGGGTTGCCGGCCTTGGCCTGCTCGCGCCAGTAGACGGCGGCGTGGTGGGTCGGGGCGAAGTGGCCCTTGAGGTGGACGTCAATGACGGCGTCCCAGTCAGCCTCGGACATCTTGAACGACATGCGGTCGCGCAGGATGCCGGCGTTGTTGACCAGGATGTCCAGCCGGCCGAACGTGTCAACGGCCAGGTCGACCATCGCCTTGGCGGCGTCCCAGTTGGAACACGACTGGTTGTGCGCGACGGCGTCGCCGCCGGCGGCCTTGATCTCTGCCACGACCTTGTCGGCCAGCGCCTCGCCGGTGTCGGCGTCCTTGCCCAGGTCGTTGACGACGATGCTGGCGCCGAGTCCGGCCAGTTCCAGGGCATGCGACCGGCCAAGGCCTTGCCCGGCTCCGGTGATGATCGCGACCTTGCCATCGAGCAGTGTCATGGGTGGTGCTCCTTGCTGGGTTGATGCTGGTGCAGGCTTAGGTGTGGGGGGCCCGTGAGCGTTTCTGACGGACCGTCAGATTACGTGCCGCGCGGCAGACCAAGGATTCTTTCGCCGATGATCGTGCGTTGGATCTCCGAGGTGCCGCCCGCAACGGACGCCGCGCGCGACCACAGGTACTGGCCGCGCCAGTCCGGGTCTTCGCCGAACGCGTCCACGGCGACGTGGGCCAGCTGCTGGGTCAGCTGGGACCACTGCAGCTTGATCCACGACGATTCGGCCCCCGGCTGCTCGCCGCGTTCCAGCCGCGTGATGGTGCGCAGGTTCGCCCACGCCAGCAGCCGCAGGCGCACGTAGGCCTCGGCCAGGTCCTCGGCCACCAGCAGATCGTCGAACAGGCCCGCAGCCTCGGCCTGCTCGAGGAGTCGGGCGAGGTGAACCTCGTGGACCACCTGCTCCTTGATCGGGAAGTTCACGCCGCGCTCATAGGCCAGCGTTGTGCCTGCGACCTTCCATCCCCCGTTGACCTCGCCAACCAACGCCGACGCTGGCACGTGGACGTCATCGAGGAAGACCTCGCTGAACTCCGCCTGGCCGGTGATCTGGAGGAGCGGCCGGATCGTGACGCCCGGCGCGGTCATGTCGAGCACAAGGAACGAGATCCCTCGGTGCCCGGGTACATCGCCCGTGCGTGCCAGGCACATCCCCCAGCGGGCCTGCTCCGCGTAGGAGGTCCAGACCTTCTGGCCATTGACCAGCCAACCGTCGTCGACCTGCGTCGCGCGGGTGGCCAGGGCGGTGAGGTCGCTGCCAGCCTCGGGTTCGGAGAACAGTTGGCACCAGATCTCCTCGGCCGTGAGGATCCTGGGGAGCCACTGCCGCTGCTGGTCGGCCGTGCCATGCGCCAGCAAGGTCGGGCCCGCGTGGCTGAGGCCGACACGGTTGACCGGCTGCGGAGCGCCCGTTCGCGCATACGCCATGTTGAACAGCGCGACCTCGACGGGACCCAGACCGCGCCCGCCAACACCGACCGGCCAGTCCAGGCCGACCCACCCATCGGCGGCCATGCGTGCCTGCCACTGCCGGCCCCAGGCGATCTCCTCCTCGAGGGATCCGAACGCACCGGGTGCGCAATAGTTGGTGTCCAACCACGAACGGGCGCTGGCCAGCAGCGCCTGCTGTTCATCGGTGAGCGAGAGGTCCATGGCCGGCGCTCCTACAGTTCCCAGAAACGTTCGCGACCAGCGGCCTCGAACGACTTGCGGGTGGTGTCGGTGTCGGCGGCGGTGAAGGGCCGGTAGGCGTCGGCGCCACGGTCGAGCACCCAGATGGGATCCTCGGTCAGGTCGGTGCGGAACTTCTGCTGTTGCAGTTCGCGGACCAGGATCTTGTTGGTCGCGGTGCGTGGGACGTCCTGGGCGACGCGCACGTAGGTCGGGCGCCACTTCGGCCCAAGGTCGGGCTGGTCGTCAAGCCACTGCAGGAACGCCGACGGATCGAACGGGGGCGCGTCGTCGCGCAGCACCACGGCGGCCATGACCCGGTCGCCGGCATCTGCGTCTGGGACGCCATAGACGGCGGCGACCACGATGTCCGGATGGCGGTTGACGATCCGCTCGATCGGACCTGCCGGGAAGTTCTCGCCGTCGACGCGCAACCAGTCCGACGTCCGGCCCGCATACCAGAGCCAGCCGTCACCGTCGATGTAGCCGAGGTCGCCCGTCCAGTACCAGCCGTTGCGCGTCGCGCGGGCGTACGCGGCCTCGTCGCGGTAGTAGCCCTCGAAGGGTCCCGGGCCGGCCGTGTTGACGATCTCCCCGACGCACTCCTCGGCGTTGGTGAGCCGGCCGTTGGCATCCAGCACGGCGCGCGACTTCTGGCTGCCGTCGTCCGCCACGACCTTGAGGTGCTCGCCCGCAGCGCCCAGGGCCCCGGTCGGGGTCCCAACGGACGGGACCAGGCCGACGCCACCCTCGGTGGGGCCGAACAGGTCGATGACCTCCACGTCGAACCGCGCGGCGAAGCGCTGCAGGACATCGGGGGAGCCCTCGTTGCCGAAGGCGCGCCGGACGGGGTTGTCGGCGTCGTCGGGTTGTTCGGGCGTGGCGACCAGGTAGGTGAGCGGCTTGCCGGTGTAGTTGAACCAGGTGGCGCCGTGGCGGCGGACGTCTGCCAGCCAGCCGGACGCCGTGAACTTGCGCGCCAGCCCCACCGACGCGCCGGCGACCAGTGCGGGCATCAGCCCAATCATCAGCGAGTTCGAGTGGAACAGCGGCATGGAGACGTAGCCGACGTCGTCGGGTGTGACGCCCAACATCAGGCGCATCCGCTCCCCCGTCGTGAGCATCCGACGCTGCGAGCAGATGATGGCCTTGGGCGCGGTCGTCGTGCCCGACGTCAGGACCAGGCACCACGTCGAGTCGACGTCGGGGTCCTGGTCGGCGCCCGGATCGGCAGGGTCCGTCGCGGCAATCAGGGCGTCGGCGTCGCTACCGACGCCGGGCGCGCTCGGGTCACGGGCATGGCGCCGCGTCGTGAACACCTGCCCCCGCGGGAGCGCGATCGCATCCAGCACGGGGGCGACCAGCCCAGCCAGATCGGCCTGCACGACCAGGAGCCCGATGTCGGTGTGCTCGATGTCGCGGGCCAGGGCATCCCCGCGGCGCGTGTCGTTCAGCCCGACCAGCGTGGCACCTGCCAGTGCCGCGCCACAGAGTGCTGCGACGTAGGTCGGCGTGTTCTCCATGAGGACACCGACATGGAATGGCCGGCCGTCACCCGGCCGGTTCGCGCGCAGCCAGGCCGCCCAGTGGCGCGCCTCGGTCGCAAGCTCGGCGTGCGTCCAGGCCGTGTCACCGCAGGTGTCGTCACCGAACTTGACGGCCGGGCGGTGACGCAGGTCCGGATCCGTCGCGTTGCGGCGCAGCAGCGCGGCAACGCTGGCCGCGGGCAACCTCGCCTGCCCCGGCAGGGGCACATCACGCGTCGCGTCGGCCACCGATGCTCCCGTCCCCGCCATGGACAACGGATCCCTGACGCGGACGTCAGCCTAACCCGTCCGCTTCTCGGCCAGCTGCCGCGATGATCCCCATCCGGCGTAGGCGTCAGCCACCTGCCCGAGACCACGCCACGGCGGCCAGGACCGCCGCGATCAGCAGCGGCATGCCGATGCTCAGGATGCCAAGAAAACCGATGCTGGTGAACGCGACCGTCGCCGCGCACAACAACCCGCGCCGCACGCGAGGCGACGTTCCGCGCGCGGCCAGGCAGGCCAAGCTCGCTGCGCCCACGAGGCCGGCGAACAAGATCGTGACCCCGACCTCGTTGTCGCCCTCGCTGATGATCAAGCCGACATACACCCCGACCCAGACCAGGCCGAGCCCGCCCGCGAATGACGCGAAGCGCGCCCCACCCGCACCGCCAGCCGTTGTCGCGGGCCCGTCCGTGCCGCTCACGCGTCCGCCAGTTCGCGGTAGCGGGCGTAACGGTCCGAGGCCGCACGATGCCAGGCCCTGCTGGGCTCGACCCGCCGCCCGACACGTGCCCAGCGGTTCGCGCCAGCCATGTCGGCCTCCAGGCCCGCCGCCATGCGCGCCACCCACGCCGCGCCCAAGGCCGCACCATCAGCCACCTCGCTGACGTCCACCGGCAGGCCGGTCACGTTCGCCAGGGCATGCATCCAGCCCACGCTCTTCGTGCCGCCGCCGGTTGCAACCAGCCGTTGCACGGCACCCCCCGCCAGGTCGAGGTGGTGGCGCACCACGAAGCCCTGGGCCTCGTGCGCCGCCTGAAGGAGTTCGTCTGGCCCGTGCGTCAGGTCGAGGCCGTGCAGCGACGCCCGCCGGTCCGGATCATGCAGTGGCGTGCGCTCGCCTCGCGGCCATGGTCCCCAGACGGGAACGCCGGACGGATCCGCCACCGTGACGGCCGAGGCCTCGTCGCCGACCAGACGGCGTACCCAGTCCAGGAACAGGCCGCCGGCGTTGCTGGGACCCCCCACCAGGAATCGGCCGGGCAGGCTCAGGTGCGGCAGCACCCAAAGGCGCTCAACCGGGGCGTATTCCCCAACGACGACCCAGGTGAGCATCGTCGTGCCGCACATGACCAGCGCGTCACCGTCACCGTGACCGGCCACCAGCTGCTCACCCATGGCATCGACCAGTCCGGACGCCATGACGCCGCCCCCCGCCAGCCCCCCGATCGCGTCGCCCAACCCACCGATCCGAGGGAGCTGCTCGACGCGCGCGCCGCACGACTCGACCAGGGCCTGATCCCAGCCGCCCGACGTGCCCAGCAGGGGCGCCAGCGACACTGCGGTCGCGATGTCCACCACGGCCTCCCCGGACAGCGCATGGTTCGCGACGGTCTGTGCCGGCCAGAAACCCGCGGCATCGGGGAACTCCGCCGCCAGCCACCGCAGGAAGCCGACGGGTTCGCCACTCTGACCCGGCGGTGCGGTGGGATCCGTGGGCGTGCCACGGTCGTCGCCGTAGAGCAGACCCGGCCCGATCGGGTTGCCGTCGGCATCCACCGGCGCCAGCGACGGCACCATGGCGTCGACGGCGACGGCCACCGCAGGACGACCGAGTCCCGATGACAGTTGGGCGAGCACTTCCCTCGGACCAGTCACCCAGGCGTCGGCCGCGTCGTGCTGCAGTCGCCCGGGACGGGGAGCATCGAGGCGGTGGGCGCGCCTGACCCGCGCCACGATCGCGCCGTCGGCCGTCGCAGCGACGGCCTTGACGGCGGTGGTGCCGATGTCGATGCCGACGGTGTAGTCGCCGGCCGCTGCCTCGTTCACGGATGTCGCCTCATTGGGTTCCGCGTACAGTGCCACGCGCCAACCATGACGCGTACGTCAGCCATGGTTCGCGCCCACCCCCTCACGCAGACCGCCGCCGTGCCGACATTGCCACCACCGCCTGCCTCCCACGCCCTCGCCCCAGGAGTTCCGTCGTGGCCGCCACCCACCGCGCCCTCATCACCGCCCCCTTCCGCGGCCCGGGGCTGGAGAAGATGCGCAAGCTCGCCGACGTCACCCTCGATGTCTGGATCGACCAGTCGCCGCTGCGCATCTACAGCCCCGAAGACCTTGCCGCCCGCATCGCCGACGCGGGCTACGACATCGTCATCTGCGAGGCAGACCAGTGCAAGGGCCCGGTGCTGGACCAGCCGTTGGTGGCCATCGGTTCCACGCGCGGCGACCCGACCAACGTCGATGTCGCGGCAGCGACGGCCAAGGGCATCCCGGTCCTGCACACCCCCGGCCGCAACGCTGACGCGGTCGCCGAGGTGACCGTCGCACTTGCGTTGGCGGCGGCCCGGCGGATCCCAGCCAGCGACCGCGACGTTCGCGCCGGCGAGATGTTCAAGGACGGCACGATCCCCTACCAACGCTTCCGGGGCTACGAACTCAACGGGCGCGTGGCCGGGATCGTGGGCCTTGGCGCAATCGGCAAGGCCGTCAAGTGGCGCCTCGAGGGACTGGGCATGCGCGTCATCGCCCACGACCCGTTCGTCGACGACGCCACCTTCGAACTGGACGACCTGCTGGCGGAGGCAGACCTCGTCACCATGCACGGCGTCGTCAACGAGGCCACCATCGGCACGATGGGCGCCGAGCAGTTCGCCGCGATGCGGCCGGGCTCGATCTTCGTCAACGCCGCACGGGCGGCACTGCACGACATGGACGCCCTGGTGGCCGCGCTGGCGTCGGGCCACCTCGGTGGGGCGGCGCTGGACCACTTCCCCAACGAGTACCTCGCCCCCGACCATCCGATCACGCAGTTCGACAACGTCGTGCTGACGCCCCACATCGGCGGGGCCACCTACGAGACCGAGCACAACCACTCGGTCATGATCGCCGACGACATCGAACGGCTGTTGCACGGGCAGCGCCCCCACTTCATCGCCAACCCGAGTGTCCTGGAGAACGACTGATGAGCCTGCACGACGACGTCCTGGCCACCGCCAAGGAGATGCTGTCCACGGGGCTGGTGTCTGGGACCTCCGGCAACGTCTCGGCACGACTGGAGGATGGCACCGTGTGCATCACGCCGTCGTCGGTGCCGTACGAGACGATGACGCTGGACGACCTGACCGTCATCACGATGCAGGGCGAGAAGCTGTCCGGCGAGCGCTTCCCGTCATCTGAGTGGCAACTCCACACCGCCATCTACGAGCGC
>Ga0326597_10001189_pt1 | contig 42854 bp, 38 predicted proteins | sample RVTome_12_FD_203789 | JGI IMG/M metagenome (GOLD analysis project Ga0326597, IMG submission 203789) | Soil microbial communities from uranium-contaminated site in the Upper Colorado River Basin, Wyoming, United States - RVT100D185 | ecosystem: Environmental > Terrestrial > Soil > Contaminated >...
TTTGTTCCTGGATGAGGTTCATGGCGGCGACGGCGTCATCGACGGATTGCCTGCCGCTCTGCGCGATCTGGCTGGCCTTCTGGGCGCTTTCGGCCACGGCGCCGGCTTTCTGGCTGGAGAGCTGGGCCGTTTGTTTGACTTCTTCGACGGTGGTGGTGGTCTCGCTCACGGCGGTGGTGGTCTCGGCGGCGCCGGAAGAGACCTGTGTGGTGGCGGCGAGGATCTCGCTGGCCGAGGAGGCAAGCACGTTCACCGCTTCCTGGGTCTGCTGCGTCACCCCGCGCAGGTTGGAGACCATCGTGCGGAAAACCTGGGTCAGTGCGCCGATCTCATCGGACCGGCTGCCGTCGGCGAGGCTGACGGTAAGGTCTCCACCGGCGACGCGCTTGGCGACGTTTGCCAGCGAGATCACCGGCTTGACGAACCGGTTGGCCCAGAGATAGCCGGCGACGGCGGAAAGGAGGGCAATGACAAGGCCGGTCACGAGAAACACGTTCCGGAGTTTCGCCAGCGGGGCAAAGGCCACCGACGCGGGTAGGTCGAAGACGACGGCCCAGAAACGGTTGGGATTGCCAGGATCGTAAAGAGCCTTCCTGAACCCGTGAACCTGCGCCGGACGGTCCGTGGTCCCGGCCCAGAACTCGGCGTATTTGTCGGACGACTTCAGTTTTTCAGCCAGGGGCGGGTGGCTCTCGCGTATGGAATGCGTATGCCCCAGATCGAAGCCGAAGGCCATGGCCGGATCGGAGTGCTTCAGAAAGTAACCATCCTGGTTGACCAGATACATGGCGCCGCGGCTGGAGCGGATGCCATCAAGCATCGGCTGCGCGTTGACGTTAATGATTAGAATCCCGTATCGATTTCCCTTAGGGTCGAAAATGGGGGTTGCGACGCGTATGGTGGGCCGGTGCGGGACCTCGATTCTTCCGTGCTCGCGGTTCAGATTGAGCGGTGAAGTGTAAACCGCTCGGTGAGGCAGCTTCATGGCCTCGGTAAAGTAAGCCTCGCTGGATTTGTCCTGGAGCTCCTCCTTGGGCTGGACACGGACGCGACCTTCTGCGGCATCTACCCGGACCGTCTCGCGGCCGGATTCGTTCACGTACCTGATCTGCCAGTACTTGGGATGGTTATTGAGCATGGCTGTGAAGACGGTATCGAGTTGCTTTTTCGAATCTTCCAGGGCTGTTTGGTTCTCGGCATGGGCATTTCCCGCTTGGCCGGCCCGGAGGATACCCTGCAGGGACGGGATATCGCTGAGAAAGAGGACGTCGGCACGAATGGATTTCAAATCTGCCAGTATCTCCAGTGCCGCCTGGTTCGCGTCTTCCGATTCCTCGCGCAGGATGCTCTGTTCCCGCGACGACCGGCTGGTCGAATAGGTTAGAAGGCTGACGAGGGTAATCGACACACTGATGAGCAGGACAAAGGCAGTTGCGATCTTGGCTCCGATTTTCATGGACGGCTCTCCCGATTGTGTCCCGGCGCCCAGCGGCCGCTTTTTTGCTTTCGAGTCGCGGCCATGGTTTCTAGACGGTGTAGCTTTCGACGAGTCCTTTTAGTTTTTGTCCGAGGTCGTGGAGGCTTTTGGCGGACTCCTCGGCCTGCTTCATCCCCGAGAGGTTCTGCATGCTGGCCTGCTTGATGTTCTCCATGGCCTGGGCCACCTGATCCACTCCGGCCAGCTGCTGCTGCGTGGAGGCGGCGATTTGAAGGGCGGCCTGGGCGGATTCGGTGATGCTGTCGGCCAGCCTGCGGATGGCCTCCCCCGCCTCGGAGGACTGCTTCACGCCGGATTCCACGGTTTTGCCGCCCTGCTCGGTGGCCATGACGGCCTGTCCGATGGCGCGTTGGATGTCGGTCAAGATGGAGCGGATCTGGGCGGTGGCCTGTTTGGACTGCTCGGCCAGGCTTTTGACCTCCTGGGCCACCACGGCGAAGCCCTTGCCGTGCTCGCCTGCCTTGGCGGCCTCGATGGCGGCGTTGACGGCCAGCAGGTTGGAGCGCTCGGCCAGTTCGTTGACGGTGGCGATGATCTCGCCGATGGCCTGGCTCTGCTCGCTCAGGCGGACGATGTTTTCGGCCAGCGAGTGCATTTGTTCCTGGATGAGGTTCATGGCGGCGACGGCGTCATCGACGGATTGCCTGCCGCTCTGCGCGATCTGGCTGGCCTTCTGGGCGCTTTCGGCCACGGCGCCGGCTTTCTGGCTGGAGAGCTGGGCGGTTTGCTTGACTTCTTCGACGGTAGTGGTGGTCTCGCTCACGGCGGTGGTGGTCTCGGCGGCGCCGGAGGAGACCTGGGAGGTGGCGGCCAGGATCTCGCTGGCCGAGGAGGCGAGCACGTTCACCGCTTGCTGGGTCTCGCGATGGACTTGCCTCAGGTTGGCGACCATGGTGCTGAGGGCCTGGCCCAGGACGTCGTTCTCCGACTGAGGTTTCGGGTCGATGGTCAGGTTCCCGGAGGTGACCTGCTTGGCCACGGCCGCCATGTCCTGGAGGTTTCGGACCATCAGGTCGAACTTTTGCACCAGCATGCCAACCTCGTCCCGCCTCTGGTTGGCAGCGACTTTTACCGCCAGGTCGCCCACGGCGACCTTCCCTGCAACAGCGGTGATGTCTTGGAGGGGGCCGGCAATGGAGTGGCTGAGGGCGAGGACAAGAAAGATGCCTACGACGAGGGCGGCGGCGGTCACGGAAAGGAAGAGGCGATTGATACGCTGCGCGACGCGTGCGGCCTCTTGTACGGCTGCTTTGGCGTTGTTATCGGCTCTGTCGCCGAGTTCGTCGCTCAGAGTTTGCACTGCCTGCAATCTTTCCGCTTGAGTTTTAAAAACCAATTCGGCGGCATCCTGAGTTCTCCCTCCGTAAATGTGTGGAATCAACTGGGTATCCCTGGTTTCTTTGAAAGCGTCCCGCGCCTGAATGATTTGCCGTAGAGTCGCCATCATTGACGGATCGTTGCGATTGCGGTCTAGAAGTTCGCTAATGATCCGGTCGATTTTTTTGGAATGCTCCTTGATCTTCTGGTGCGACCGTTCCTGCTCGGCTTTCTCCTTGACCAGGAGCATAGTAAGAAGGGCCGATCGCGAGCTGTTTATGTGGGCCCGAAGCGCCCACAAGTCCGTGGCGTTGGCAAAATTGATCCTGTAGAGGCCTTCAGCGGATTTATTGATCTGGGTCATGCCCCAATACCCGGTGACCACGATCACCGCCAGCAGGCTGGTACTCAGACCAAAACCCAACAGGAGCTTGTTTCGGGTAGACAGGTTAAGAAACCACTGCATGGTACGTTTCTCCTCCGCGCTGCACGTCCACGGTCCTATCGGTCGGCGGCTCCGGCAATGACAAGCTTTGGGTCCGCCAGCAGCCTGCTCCCGTCCAGAACCACCATTCTTTCCGGCGTTACCCCCTTGAGATATTCAGCCCGAACCCCTTTGAGCGTCGGCAACGTGGTCTGGAGGCCGTCCGGGGAAACGGTCAGGGTGCCCGACACGGTGTCGGCCAGGATGCCGAATTCCATCGCCCCGTTGCTCAGGATAATCACCTTGTTGGACTCGGTAATCCCCTTTTGCGGCAGGTCGAAAAACTTCTTGAGATCGAGCACGGAAACGATCCGGCCGCGCACGTTGATAATGCCGAGGACGAAGGGCGGCGTGCCGGGAAGGGAGGTGTAGTCCTTGAGGGGATAAACCTCGCGAACGTGTGCGGACTCGATGCCGTAGCTTTCGTGGGCCAGATGGAACTCCAGGACTTCTAGGCCGTCCTTTGTCGCAGCTGGTTCATCCTCGCGGGCCAGAACATGCGCCCGCTCGCGAAGGATCCTGCGGGCCTCATGGGGCGCGATGGAATGGTCCTGTTCAAGAAGCGTCCGGGTGCTTTCCAGCCGGCGGCGAATCTCATCCCAGTTCACGGCTTTCTTGCCTGCTTTGCTGAGCTTGGTACTCGTAGTCATCGGTTCTCTCCGGCGACGTCGACGCAGGCGGCCACGATTTCGCGAAGCCGCCCAACGGTGATTCCTTCGGACTCCGGCAGAACCTCTTCCTGTTTTAGCCTGTTCAACAAGGAGGCGGCGTTGGCAAAACACCTGGACGCTGACCTGGGATTTTCCCTGTGAAGGAAAAGGTGGCCCAGGGAGAAATGGGCGAGTACAAACTCGGGGTCCAGGTAGAGAGCCCGATTCAAGGCGGCGTTGGCTTCATCGAGTTCGCCGAGCTCCTGAAGAATTACGGCCCTCAGGTAGTGCAGCTGCGGATTCAGTTTGTCTGCCGCGATGGCTTGTTCCGCCCAGGACTTTGCCTCTCTGAGATTTCCTTCATTGGCCCGGCTCCGCGCCAGGGCGGTCATTGCGGCCGGGGTATGGCTATAATCGGAGGCGGCCTTTTGGGGTTCATCGGCGGGTTTTGCAGGGCACTCGTCGGGGGCCGCTTCCCCGCAGGCGGCCCGTGCCCGGATCTCCTCAGGGGCTGGCCCGGGGTGGGCGCCGGATTCGACGCGGTGGTCTCGCGGCGGGACGGCGGGGTCCGGAAGGTTGGGAACGGGTGGTGGGGACGGCTCGGGCCGGGCGCTAGAGATCGGGTCGGGGTTTGTCAAACGGGCCGGGCAGGAATCGCTCCACGAAGGGAATGCCCGCACCTCGGCTTTCGCTGGGCCGCTCCCTTTCACGCCGTCTTTTTGATAGAGGGTGACGCCCGAGACGTTGACCGGGGCAAATTCCGGGAACAGCGCCTGGGAGGTTTCCGTTGGGCTTACGATCAACCAGCCCCCCTGGACCAGGGACCGGTAAAATTTCTGTATGGACTTCCTGGCTTGCTCTACGGTGAAATACATAATGACATTGCGACAGAACACGGCGTCCATTGCGTTGGTGCCGTTGGTAAGCGATGGGTAAACGTCCTCGGCCAGGTTGAGGTAGGCGAAAGTAACCTTTTGTCTGATGCCGGGCGATACCTCGAACGCGCCGTCTTGGGTGCGGGTAAAGTAGCGCTCAAGGACCCAGGGAGGCGCGTCTCTGAAGGACCATTGGGTGTAGCGACCGAGCCTTGCCTTGTGAAGAAACCTCGGGTTCAAATCCGTTGCCAGGATCGTGATGTGCCATTGATGGATGTCGGGAAGGAGCTGGTCCAGGAGGATGGCGATGGAATAGGGCTCCTCGCCGGTGCAACACCCTGCGCTCCAGATTCTCAGTTGACGGTCCCGGCGCCGGCTTGCGTCAATGAGGTCCGGCAGAATCCGCTCCCGGAGGGCTTCGAAGCTTTTTTTTTCTCTGAAGAAATAGGTCTCCCCCACCGTGAGATGGCTGGCCAGGGTTTCCCACTGTCGTCTTGGAGAAGAAAACCCCTCCAGCGATTGGAGGTAGGGGTCGAGGTTCTCGTAGCCGAGCTCGGTTGCCGCCCCGAAAAGAGCCCGCTCGAGGTCCTGCCAGTGGGACCTGGGAAAGTTTAAGCCCATCTCGGTGGCTACGAGGTCGCTGAGTCGAGACAGCCTGCTTTCGGGGAGGTGGAAGGTCGTCATGACTGAGCCCTCTCCATGGCCCGGCCCAGCTGGCTTTCTTCCTCCAGAGATAGAAATCGGTCGAGATCGTGGATCAGGATGATGCCGTCGTCGAGTTTCACTACGCCGGCCATGTAATCCATCCCGGGGACGATGTTGCTTTGGAGGACGACCCTGGAGGCCGCAGCCTGGAGAACGCCGGTTACCTGATCGGCGAGCATCGCCACCGGGCGGTGCAGGGTGTGGGCGATGACGAGAATGTCCCCGAGCGCCGCATCGCGCTCCGGCAAACTGAAGCGCCTGCGGATGTTAACCACTGGAATGACCCGGCCGCTGAAGTTGATAACGCCGGTAACGATCTCCGGGGCACGGGGCAGGGGGGTAACCTCCACACTGAAGGAAATCCTGTCAACCGCAGAGACCGGGAGGGCATAGCGTCGGTCATCGAGGGTAAAAACCACGAGTTGGGCTAAATCCTCCGGGCTCATTTCCTGTGCTCCGTCGTATCGAATACCTGATCTAAGAAGAATTGACTTGCAAAATCGGACAGATTCGATGGTTTATGTGCACAAATTGTGCCAAGTCGTATCCTTTTGCGATGAGCCACGCGGAATTAGGAGAAAGGCCTTCTATTCCCGCAACTTAACCTTGTCTCCCTGCGGGTTGTGTTACCCTGTTCCACGGCCGGAATATCCAGGTTGGCAAACCAAATAGCTTAATTTGTACTGTACTGGGCAGTACCTACGTAGGACTACTTAGATCGCTATGAATTCCCGGCGGAAGGGGCACGGGCAATCTTGCACTTGTCAGCCAGAAGTCCCTGATGGCTCCGAGCAGCCTCGTGGCCTCCATGGGGTCCACCGACTTGGTGACGTAACAGTTCGCATTGTGCGCGTAAGCCTTGAGAATGTCCTCGTCAAGGTTTGAGGAGGTCAAAATGACGACGGGGATGAACTTGAATTGCGCGCTGGATTTGATCACCGCAAGGACATCGTGGCCGTTCTTTGTGGGAAGGTTGAGATCCAGGATGATCAGTTCGGGCCTGGGAGCGCCGGCAAATTCTCCCTCCTGATGTAAATAGGCCAGGGCCTCTTCGCCGTCCCGGGCGACATGAAGGCGATGCTGCGTTTCGGTGTCCGATAGGGATTCCCTGATCAGGCGCACGTCGCCCGGGTTATCCTCGACAATCAAGATCTCGATAGGTCGCTTGCTCAATTGGTCCCCCCCCCGGAACGATCGGGTATGCTGAAGAAAACCGTTGTCCCCCTGTGGAGCACAGACTCCACCCGGATGCGTCCGCCGTGGCGCTCGATGATCCTTTTGCAGATGGCGAGGCCGATGCCGGTTCCAGGGTATTCCCCCGGGGCGTGCAGCCGCTGAAAAATTCCGAAGATGCGTTCGGCAAATTCCGGGGCAATGCCGATGCCGTTGTCCCGGACGGAAAAAAGCCACTCTGTCGATTGCGGATTTTGGATTTCGGATCGTGGATTGCCGGTTTCGGGTTTCAAGTTTCGGGTTTCAGGTTTCGCGTCTGCAGAGTCGGGTTTCGAGTTTTGGGTTTCGAGTTTAGGGTCGCCGATTTTGGATGGCGGATTGCTGATCGCGGATTTTGAATTAGGGATTTCGGTTGTCAGGCTTCGAGCGTCGGTTACCGGGTCTTGAGTTTCGGGTTTGGGGGGGCGCGTTTCTGGTTGGCGACGATCTCGGACTCGGGGCTTGCAACTTGCAACTTGAAACTCGCGACTCGAAACTCCGGGCTCGAAACTCGGAAATTGCGACTCGGAGCTCGACCCTCGCGGAGATTCCAACCGCTGTGCCGATATGTAAATTCGGGGCGCCTCCTTGTCGCAAAATTTTATGGCATTGTCGATGAGGTGGTAAAAAACCTGTTGTAATTGCTTGCCGTCGACCGTTACGGAGGGCATCGCATCGTAGTTGACAGTGGCCTGTTTGTTTTCAATGGCCAGTGCAAGAGCGGCGATGGCTTCCTTCAGCGGTATCTGGGAATCCGTGACGGCAGGCGGTTGCCCGCGGGTTGTTACGCGCGAGTAGGTCAGAATACTGTTGATGAGATCGTTCATGCGCTTGACCCCATCCACCGCATGCCCGATAAACTCGTCCGCATCCGGATCGAGGTTTCCCTTGTAGCGTTTCTCCAGAAGCATTACGAAACTTGCAACCATGCGCAGAGGTTCCGTCAAATCGTGGGACGTTACGTAGGCGAAATCTTCAAGGTCCTTGGTCGTGCGCATGAGCGACGCCGTACTTTGTCGCAGCTCGTCTTCGGCTCGCCTGCGCTTGCTGATCTGGCTCTCGATTCGCCTGTTGGCGGTCTCGACCGCCCCCTTTTGCATATGTGCCGTGTAAACAAACTGGGCGGCCAATACGAGTAGAAAGGCCATCAGGAAGCCGATTACGAGAGTCGTGCCGTAGAGGAGGGGTTCGATGCGCGTATTGGCTTGCGGGGCGGGGTCCACGAAACCGAAATACACGACAAAAAGACAGAGCGTGGCCGCGGTACCAGACAGCAGCGCGAGACGTTGATTCCCGAAGCCTATGGACAGCAGGCTCAAACCGCAGAGTATAAAGCCGAGGGCGGCGTTATATTCCATGGTTGCAAATACGGGCAGTAACTCGGCCAGCCTGGCGACCTGAGTCGATGAGGGCATGACGGCGGACCATCCAAAAGCGATGGTCACTGCGCCAAGGAAGAGAATAATGCCCCTTGGCCGGCTTTCGGTGGGTCCAATCAATCGTGATAGCATGGTTCCCGGTAACGGAATTGCCGAGTTCTCACCCTCTTGCATGGGCATAATTCATGCCAAGCGGTTTCCTGGCGGCTCATCGGGGTCACTGATCGCAAAAATATCGAATTACCCGGGTGATTGAGCGCGTTGTTGCTCCCCCCAATGGTTGGAATATCTTGCCGGGGATATCCTAGGGCGCGGTGACTGACGCGGAATGTCACGTCTGTGTGTCGGCGGAAGCTCGATTACGTAGAATTACGTAGCTTCGATTACCTAGGAGCCTATCCGCAATGATCCGTTCCGCAGACGTACGAGGTATTCGGGTTCAACTGACTGGGCTGGGAACGGGAGCAATTAGCAAAGCCCGGCGCCTTGATTGCCCCCTCGTTGGCTTCGAAGGGAGGATGCTCCGCGTGATGGTAACGTGGATCCGTTCATTCTGTGATTTCAGGCGCTGCTTTTGAGTTGTTTTGGCCCGATGGAGCGCTACAGTACGGGTGCTCTTGGACAGTGGACGAACTACTTGGCTTTCGGTGTTGCCTTCCGCCACCGAGTGGAGCACCTCGCACTCCCAATGTTAACTTCCGATGCAGGTTTCCTTAATCGAAAGTAAATCTCAGGAGGCAGTGGATGCCTCGCACAAAGATGTAACATTATGCAAAATGGAGGAAAATTTTATTGACTTCAATTACAAAGCTTTGTATGAAAAGCCCTGCTCAAGCTCAGTAAGGCGGTGATCATGTGACCTTGCATCAATTGAGACTGTTCGTCGCCGTTTCGCAGTATCGAAACATCACCAAGGCTTCCAATAAACTTTATATCAGCCAGCCGGCGGTTTCGCGGCAACTGAAACAGCTCGCGGACGAGTGCCGCACGCGGCTGTACCGAGCTCATGGACGGGGAATTGAGTTAACCACGGCCGGCAGAAGCCTGCTCAATGACGTCATGCCGCTCCTGGATCGATTCGACGAATTGGAAAAATTCGGTATTGGAACAAGGAAAGGGAAGGCGCGGGTACTAAGCATTGGCGGCAGCCATACGCCTTCGGCGTTTCTTTTACCTTCTCTGGTCTCTCTTTTTAAAGACACCCACCCGAAGGTCCAGGTGGTGCTGCGGTGCGCCTCAAGCCGCGATATTGAAAATATGGTGCTCAATTCAGAGGTGGAACTGGCCTTCGTCACGGCCCCCTCACGGTCGCCGAATCTGTCTTACAAGATCTGCCGTACCGATGAACTCGCGGTGTTCGCGTCGGTTAAACATCCGTTGGCGGTCAAGCGGTTTCTGAGCCTGGAAGAGCTGGCGGCGACTCCACTGGTCGTGAAGCGGGAACGATCGTGCCAGGAAGCCTTCCTCAAATGCTTTCGGGAGCATGGTCTTTACCCCAATATCGCCGTGGAGTGCGAATTGCCCCAAATGGTGCTCGCGGCAGTTAAGACCCATGCCGGAGTGGGTATCCTGATTCGAGATGCAGTGGAGGCCGAACTTGAGGAAGGTGGTTTAAGGATCATCAAAACAAGGGACTTCAACGTAGCCGCCAATACCTACGTGGTCCACAAGAAAGGAGCTTTCCTTTCATCCAATGCCATTGATTTTCTTCGCATCGTGAACAAGCGCATGCGAAACTTGCCTACTCGTACGGCGCCCCTCGAGGCCGCTTGAGGGTTCGTGGTTGGTGACCCTGGCACAAGGGGGTGCTGTGGGTCGTACCAATGGATGCTTCACCCGTCGGTTTCGTCTTGCCGAGCGCACCCCGTTTCTTTTCATCCCCGTTCCCAGACCCCTGATCGTTTCATCGTAGTCCAACCTTGATATGGGTAGAGTTCCCCTTCGCCTGCGTGCATCGAGGCGTGGGGGTTGCTTTGAAGCGGGCCGGTCCGGGAGACCGCTGCCTCGGATCGTTGGCGGCCCGGTATTAAAGTTCGAGCTTTTCCCGCGGCCCATTGTCATTGTGATATTTTTAACGGCGTCCTTTGAAGGACGCGGAGGGGCTGAGGGCAAGGTATTATCAGGGGTCCAGGGACTATAGAGAAACTTCTATGGCTGATATGCAAAAATGATATTTGACAATTTCTCCGTAGTCCGATTACGTGCAGGCAGTGAAATCTACGGCGAGGTCAAAATCAATGCAAATCAGGTTCGGTGCCATTAGCTGCGACTCCCATGCCCAGCTCTCCAGAGATGCGTTTACGACGCGCATGTCCCCCAGAAAATGGGGGGACAGAATTCCGCAGGTCAAGGTTATCCCGTGGGAAGGCCGGCTGGTGGAAAGATGGGTGGTGGACGGCAAGGTGGTGGGGCCCCGGGGCGTTTCCAATTGCCCGGCGGCCATGGGGGATCCGCTCAAAAAGACCTTCCCGCAAAGGTGGGAGGAAGTCCCTAAAATTGTTTACGATCCGCACGAAAGACTTCGCGCGCTGGACAGGGACCGCATCGACGGCGAAGTGCTTTTCTTTAACGACCCTATAGACAGCGCCACGCTGCCTTTTCAAGTCAATAGCGACGGTGGGTACGAGTTGGCCTGCGTTCAAGCATACAACGACGCCCTTGCGGAGTGGCGCCGCGTTAGCGAACGGTACCTTCCCATCGCCATTGTCCCGTACTTGAGCGACATAACAGTGATTTGTAAGGAAGTGGAACGAGCCGTGGGCAAAGGGCACCGCGGGGTCGCAATGGCCGCGGAGCCCAGTATGGCGAGGCCCGGGCTAAAGCATTTTAACGACCATTACTGGGACCCGTTGTGGTCCACTTGCCAGAGTCTCGGGGTCCCCATTCACTGGCATGCCCACGCGAACATCAAGCTATTGCCGGAATACCTGGTCGACGACCTGGTGCTGAGGCGCACGGCGGCGTTCTCCGCCCAGCCCCAGTTCGTTCCCAACCTGGTTCTGTCCGGCATTGCCGAGCGCTTTCCGCGGTTGAACTGGGTATGCGCGGAATCCGGAATGACCTGGCTCAAACAGGTCCTGGAGCTCTGCGACCATGTATGGGAACGATACCACCTGTGGACCGAGGGGCTGATCACCCGTCCTACGGAGGTGTTTCAGCGCCAGGTCTACGCACACTTCTGGTACGAAAAGGTCGAGGAGCCCGTAGGGCATGTCTTGGGCATCGACAATATCTTATGGATATCCGACTATCCTCATGGAACTTCCACCTTCCCGCACTCGTGGACCGTGATCGAAAATACCACCGGACATATGTCCCCCGAGTGCAGGGAAAGACTCCTCTATCAAAATGCGCTACGTCTCTACCGGATCCAGGCGGCGGTGGATTGCGGGATGCCCGCTCCGGCCGGCCTCGAAAGGGTCGCGTAGGCCATGGCGGCGCATGGAGAATTCCCGGGATCCCCGGAAGAGTTTATCAGCGTGGACGACCATGTCCTGGAACATCCGAAGGTGTGGACGGACCGCTTGTCGAAGTCCCTGTGGGGAGATCAAATCCCTCATCTCGAGGAGGCGGACGATGGGACTCAATTCTGGCTCATTGACAGTGTCAAAGTGCCTTTGAGCAGTATCCCCGGGCCGGGCGCTTTGTCGCGGGACCGTGCCCGGAGCCCGAGACGTTGGGAGGACGTACCCGCGGCGGCCTATGATCCGAAAGAGAGGATCAAGGCAATGAAAAGCGACGGCGTAAGCCGTTCCGTCCTCTATCCGACGGTCGCCGGTATCGCCGGAGAAAGGTTTGTGTGGCTCAAGGATCATCGATTCGGACGAGCATGCATCGAGGCTTATAACGACTGGTTGATTGAAGAGTGGGCGGCCGCAAACCCGAGTCTTATCCCGCAATGCATCGTCCCGTTATATTCCGTGGAATGCGCGGCAGCCGAAATTCAGCGTGCCGTGGCCAAGGGACACCGGGGCGTCATCTTCCCCGTTTTTCCTACGTTGCTCGGCGGCGAGTTCAAGCTTACGGAAAGCGACTTCGAGCCCGTTTGGCGGACATGCGAAGAACTGGGCGTTCCCTTGTGCCTCCATTCGGGCTGTACGACTCAAATTCAATTCCCGGCATACAGCGGTTTCTCCGATACCCTCGCAGAAGCCTTCCAATCCCTGACCCGACCCCTAAGCAGCTCCTTCACCGTGGCTACGACGCTTTTATCCGGGGCCCTTTTAAACCACCCTGACCTTCAGGTGATCTTTACCGATTGTCCCATTGGTTGGGGACGTTTTATCCTCGAGACCCTGGATTATTTGTCCCAGCTTGGCGGCTCGAGCCATGAACTGACACCGTCCGAGCTGTTCCGGCGTCAATGTCATTTCACGGTCACGTGGGAGCATGTTGATTTGCAAGGATGGAAGCACCTTGGACCCGAAAATCTTCTCTGGGCGTCGCATTTTCCCTTGTCCATCTCCACATGGCCGGATTCCCGGAATCTCACGCAAATCAACCTTGGTCTCTTGCCGGCAGGGGATCGAAGAAAAATAGTCTGCGATAACGCCGAGGCGATCTATGGGCTGAATTAGGAAACGCCCTTCTTCGTCCCTTCGACTGTGCAGACCGTGAAAGGAGACTTTATGCTCATTGACTGGCACTCCCATCACACGCCACCCGAAGTGGTGGAATCCATCGTGAACTTGAGCGGTAAAACGCCCCCTTCATTTAACGATGAGGATTCCGCGGACTTCGCTAAGCGCATCCGGGCCATGGATGAAGCGGGTGTCGATCTACAACTTGTTTGCCAGGGTTCCACGGCGATCCCCGATCAGTTGCCCGCCGAACAGGCCATGGAAATCGCCCAGCGGACGAACAATCTGATCGCGGAGCGAATTTCCCATTACGAGGACAGGCTCATTGGCGTCGTGGCGACCTCCCTTAAAAACGTTAGCGGCACGGTCAAGGAGATAGAGCGGATGGCGGCTATGGGCTTCCGCGCGGTGCAGCTCTATCCCCGCATCGACGGGGAAGAGATGCTTGACAGTCCAACGGTGGACCCCATTTTTGCCAGGATCGCAGAGCTGGGCCTGCCCGTGTTCCTCCATGGCTCGGCCTTCTCCCCGTCGTCTCCCAGGGTCAATGACCCTGGCCTCAAGCGGCTGGAGGACGGGGGCATGGGGGTCCTTTACAGCGCCATCGCCGATGCGGAGGTGAGCGAGTGCGTCGTGCGCTTGATTGCCAGCGGTTTGTTCGATCGTTATCCGAAACTGGACGTGGTGATTCGCAGCGCCGGCGGAGGATTGCCGCTGATCCTGAACCGGCTGTTCTGGAAACACAAAGGGCCGGAGCGACAGCAGCGCTACTCCGAGATCCTGCTCGAGCACTTTATGATCGACACGGCGGGAGCGACTCCCCGGACCTTTCAATTTCTCATGGACACCCTGGGGGAAGATCGTATCCTCTTTGGGTCCGATTATTGCGGGGGGCCGGGGCCCGTAAAACGAGCCCTGCCCGCGATCGATGAGCAACCGAAACGGAGCCATATTCGCATGGTTCTGGAGCGAAACGCCAGGCGGCTTCTGCGCATTTGACGACCTATCGGCCCGTTCACCTGACGGCCTGTCAGACCAGGGGTTCCCCGCTTCCGCAGTAACCGGCGTTCGTTGATCAGATGCCGGATCTGAAATTTTATCGTTTGAACCCGTCGGCAAGACTCAGGTAAAATCGATTTATTACAACCATGGATTGCAGCAGTCACGACACAATGGCGATTAGCCAACTAAGTCTAGGCAAACGTTGGGGTTTCCTCGGCCTGGCGACCCTTGCGCAGGTAAGCGTCGCAATGATCCGTGTGGGGATTACCACTCTTGTCCCGTTCATCAAGCAGGACCTGTTGCTCAGCCACGTGCAGGTGGGGCTCATGAGCTCGTTTCTCAATGGAGGGGCGGGCGCCGCCGGAATTCCCGCCGGCAGGCTCGTCGATCGTGTCGGAGCGCGGCTGATATTGGGGTACGGTACCGTCGGGTGCGGCGTTCTTGTCCTGGGGATCTACGCTATTACCGGCTATAAAGCCTTGCTGGTCTTCCTCTGTCTCATCGGTTTTACGAGCACGACCCTGGTCCCCGCCGGGGGAAAGGTGGTGGCGAGTTGGTTCAGCAAAAACGAGAGGGGCATGGCCATGGGGGTGAGGCAAACGGCGGTGCCTTTGGGGGGCGCGGCGGCCGCATTGGTTTTGCCATGGTTGGCCATGGACCGGGGCTGGCGGTTTGCATTAATTCTCACGGCCATCGCTAGCATCGCTACCGGTCTTCTTGCTTTTCGCTATTATCAGGAGCCCCAAATGGAAGGAACCGGCTCCCCGCAGTTTCAACCCGCCCCCATCCCAAGCATCTTCAAGCGCCGGGGCATTCCTCCACTGCTGCTCTATTGCTGTTTCTTGAGCGCCGGGCAATGGACCTACCTGGCCTACCTGATGCTCTTTTTAACAGAGTCGCTTCACTTCCCCATCATCATGGCGGCCAACCTGTTTGCCGCGGCCCAGACCTGTGGCGCCCTGGGCCGGGTGATGTGGGGAGTGCTCAGCGATCGGTTATTTCACGGGAAGCGCCGGCCGGCCCTCGCACTAGTGGGCTTGACCGCCGCCGCTACCAGTGTGTCCTGTGTTTTGATTTCTGCACAGACCCCTCTTTGGTTGGTTGCCTTGGTCGCGGCTTTATTGGGCCTTAGCCTGCAAGGTTGGAACGGCCTTACCCATACGTTGGCCTCGGAGCTGGCTGGAACCGAGATGGCAGGCCTTGCGGTGGGAGTAACGAATAGTTGCGGCTTTCTCGGAGTCATGACCTTGACACCGACCGTCGGTTTTCTTATCGACTGGACGGGAACTTTCGCGGTCGGCTGGTTAAGCGTGGCCGTCCTGATCGGCGTCGCGGTTCTAATGCTCGTGTGGATCAAGGAAGAGAATTAACCCGTCCTCGACTGTAAGGAAAACCAGCGCCGGCGGTGATTCGGGCTCCGGTTCGGAGCTACCCGGTGGTATCCCCCCCTGTTTCGGTCAATTTCTGCCAGAGCGCGATCAGTTTTTGGTTGCAGCGACGCCACGGTCAATGGCAAAACGGATGAGATCCGCGTGCTTCTTGAAACCCAGCTTGCGCATCATGTTTGCGCGGTGTACTTCAACCGTGCGAGAGCTGATGGAAAGCTGCTTTGCCGCTTGCGCGTTGGTCTCGCCCTGGGCGATGAGCTGGAAGACCTGCCTTTCCCGCGTGGTGAGCGTCTGGTAAGAATCCTTGGTGGGATGCTCCGATTCCCACAAATAGGCGTCAATGGCGCGTTGAGAGATGGATTGGCCCAGGTAACGCCCCCCCGACATGACCTCCCGCACCGCGTTCACGAGGTCCATGGCGGTGCAGTCCTTGAGAACATAGCCGGCGGCGCCGTTCCGCAGCGCCTCCATCACGTAGGCTTCGTTGTCATAGATGGTCAGGACGATAACGCGGGTACGGCTCTTGCCGCGCGTCACCTGGCGGGTGACCTCAAGGCCGTTCAGATCCGGCATCCGAATATCGACCAGGAGGATATCGGGTTTGAGGTCGTCAACAAGGCGGCAGGTCTCGAGCCCGGTGCCGGCCTCACCCACAATGTGAAAATCCGGCTGGGTTTCCAGCAGGGCCCGAAGTCCTTGTCGAACCAGATGGTGGTCGTCTGCCAGGACAATGTTCATAGCCGTTGCCCTTTTGCGCTTGGATCATTTCCAATATTGCCAATTGGGAGGGTTGCCATCAACCTCGTTCCACGTTCGGTTCTAGATTCGATGGCGAGGCCCCCGCCCAGGGACATGGCCCGCTCGCTCATCCCTCCCAGGCCGCTGCCCTTCCCTGAACGGGAGGCGGCTTTGAAATCAAACCCACACCCGCGATCTCTGACCTCCAGGGTCAAGGCTTGGGGAGTCGCGAGGACTTCCACGGCAGCTTCCGCCGCGTTGGCGTGCCGGGCCACGTTGGTCAAAGCTTCTTGAATAATCCGGTAGGCCGCCGTCTCGAGATCGGGAGAAAAGCGCTTGTCCTGGATTCCTGAGTGTTTGAAGCGAACCGCCACGCCCGTTTGCGCTGTAAATCGCTCGAAATGCCACGTCAAGGTGGGAAGAAGGCCGAGGTCGTCCAGCATGGCGGGTCTCAGGTCGACGGAGAGCGCGCGCACCCGGGTGAAGAGTTCGTTGATCAGCCCCTGGGCCTTGTGAAGCCTCTTCTGAAACTGTTTTGCGGAAAGGCCGTCGCTCGTCTGGAGCATGAGCTTGAGCCCGGTGAGGATCTGGCCGATCTCATCGTGCAATTCCCGGGCGATGGCGCGCCGCTCCGTTTCCTGTGCCTCCACCAACCGGCGCGATAGCCGTTGCATTTGCTCGTGTCCCGCCTGGACCTGTTCGAACAGCAAGGTATTCTCGATGGCGACGGCTGCCCCGTTGGCAAACTGCTGCAGAAGCTCGATCTCGTCTTGTGCGAACCCTCTCGATTGATAGGTCAGGGCCCTGAGGACCCCCATCACCTCTCCCTTGCGCGAGAAGAGGGGCACGCCCAGGTAACCCCGAATGCCAATCCGCTTTAGCGTTTTTCCCCCCGGGATCTCTGTGTGCCGGGTGATGTCAGGGATCATTAAGGCTCTGCGGTTCTTCACGATCCATTCGGATCGTCCCTCGGGTATGAAGTCTGCGGGTGGGATGGCCCGGGGGTCGATGCCGGAAAGGCATTTGACCTGCCACGATTCTCCCGCAAGCATCCGGATGTCCGCCAAGTCGACTTTCAGCAGTTGGATAACCTGCGCCGTGAGTTTCGCGAGCAGGGTATCGATGTCGAGTAAAGTGATGTCCTGGCTGAGTTCCTTGACGATCCTTTGGATTTCCTCCTTTTTTTGGGATTCCCGATACAAAGCGGCTTTCTCCAGCGCGATCCCCAGGGAGGCTCCGATGGACTCCAGCAGCGCCACATGCCTGCTGTCCACGGCCTTACTATCCCCGGTTCCGACGTTGATGATGCCGACGACTCTGTCCTTGGAAGTGATCGGGACCCAGGCATAAGCCTCAATGCCTTCGACAAGCGTTTGGGAGCGGGGATCCCCGGTCGCCTGCACGGAACTCTTGTCGAGGATGATGGAGCGCTTGGTAAAAAATACCTGCTCGCTGACGCCGCCGGCCCGGGTTCCGCGGCGCAGCACCTCCAGAATCATCGGGGATAGCCCCCTGTGCGCCTTGAGGTTGAGCCGGGGAGGAAGGCCTTCAAGCAACCGCATGTATCCCACCTCCATGCCGGTAACGTCCAGGATGGCATCCAGCGCCTTCTCGAGAATCTGACTCAGATCAAGGGAGCCGCCGATGGCGTTGATGACGGTGTTCAGGGCGGCAAGTTCCCGCGCCCGTTGCTCCGCCCGCAGGAGCAGCTCGGAGTTCTCAACGGCTTGCCTCCTGCTCTGCTCGTAGAGCTGCGCGTTCGCGATGGCAACGCCCACCTGGCCGGCGATGGACTCGACCAATTGAACCTCATCGGGGGGTAGATAACGGGCCCCTCGGTCATTGCACACGAGGACCCCGAGGACCTTTCCCCTTGCCTGGACGGGAAACGCCGCCAGAAATCTAAATTGCTGCTTCTGTGCGCTTCTGGCGTGGGTCAGTTTTTCATACCCGAGATCGCTCTGGATGTCCCGGAAGATCACGGGTTCGCCGGAGTCCACCGTCGTCGCAAGTATTCCTTGGCGGCGGGGGACCACCGTGGGGAAGGTGATCCCGCCCGGGGTGTCGGAGGCCATCAAGTGAAATTCATTTTTATCTCGGTCCAAAAGAAAAATACGCGTGGCATCGAGCATAAAAACCTCGGTGATCTTTCGAACCACCGCTTGCAGCACCATCTTCAGGTCCAGGGATTGGCTGGCGGCCACTGTAATGGAATGGAGAGAGGAAAGCTTTTGGTGGGCGTTCTCTAATTGAGCTGTCTTTTCAAGAAGGGCATCGTCCTTGCGCTTGCGCTCAAGCTCGGAAGCTGCCCGGGCCGCAAAAATCCTTAAAATGGACTCTCGCGGCAATTCGTCGTCCATCGCAGCGTCATGCATCGCCCCCATGTGGCCGATGGGTTTTCCGCCCGAATCGTATAGCGGAATCGCAATATAACTCTCCAGTCCTCGTTGCTGCAGCCAGCGGTCTTGGGGAAACTGCTCCCGAAGGTGGGACGGATAATACGCAAATCCTTCTTCAAAAACCCGCTCGCAGGGAGTCCCTTGCGTCTCGTATTCAAAACTCCGGCCGAACGCCGTTCCGTCCCACAAGGCGGTGACGGAGACCCGGCGATCTGCTTTGAGCTCCGATATGAATGCCAGCCGGGCCTGAAGCACATGCGACAGATGGCGCGCCAGGGAGCGAAAGAAGTCCTCACCGACGGCGCTGGAGGTGGCATCGGCCACGCGGCGAAGCGTCTCGTCGCGGTGCTCGTGTTGGACACGCTCGAGTTTCCGACCCTGGTTTGTTGCTGGTGTGTGCATCACGCCGCGCTCAAAGCGGAGACCGCGTCCCCATTGGTTGTGCCGCTTAACCCGCCACCAAATTCGGGAACGGCCTGCCAGCAGTCATGTTCTATTATCCTTAGTTTGGAAAATACTGCAATAGAGAAGCCCGTGCCGAGCCCCGCAAGCCCCCAACCGCTTCAGCGCGAGCTGTGTCGGGTTAAACGTCATTGCGTCCGTTGTGTCCCAGGATCATGGTCTGCCCCTGCTGGGAGATAATCATCCGCGATGGCGACGCCGGTTCGGCCACGGGCAGGGCAACCCCGGCTGACAATCAAGGCTCGGATGGCCCATGAAAGGTGCCGGCTGAATCCTTTAGCAGGTGCCCGCACGAACCGGCCCGGAGCCGTTGCGCTTTACCCTGACTGCTTGAAGATTGCGAGTGGACTTTTTACTTTCCAGGAGAGATGGGCAAGGGAGATTGAGGTCGCGAATCGCTGCTCCATTAGCTTTTGCGTCGGGCAGCCTCGTGTAGGAGGAGACAGAAATCCGACAGTTCAAGGGCGGTGCGCAGGCGTTCGGCGGGTGTTGCGGCATGGACGGGGACCGCCTTTACTCGTGACGGCCGCGGGCGGCGGCGCTGGCTGAGGGGAAGAGAAGCTTTTTTTTTCTTCGACGATTGTGAGGCTGCCATGGTTTTGCAGGTTATCACACAAGGGGCAGCTTGCCAATCTGGGGACTTTCTTCGGTGCGGGACAAGGGGGAACGAAGTCACCAGTCGGCTCTCCTGCAAGCCGAGACCAAATACGAAAAGATCTTTTCTTGAGAAACCTCCCTTGTTAGATACTCGGGGTGCCATTGAACGCCCAATACAAAGGTGTGGTCCTTACTCTCGATGGCCTCGATGATCCCGTCTTCCGCGATGGCGTTGACAACCAGGCCCTTGCCTGGTTCCTTGACGGCCTGGTGGTGGGTGGTGTTGGTCTCCAGGACTTTACACCCGAGAATCTGATGGAGTTTTGTACCCGGCAGGATTCTGGTCTTGTGCCCGGCATGATCTTTCGGCGACCGTTGTTCGTGATCCATGGCGCGGGGGACCTGGGTGGCGATGTCCTGGTAGAGGGAACCGCCCAGGGCCACGTTGATGGCCTGTTCGCCGCCGCAGATGCCGAGGAGGGGAAGGTCTCGGGCGAGGGCGAGAGAGATCAGCGCCAATTCGAATTGCGTTCTCAACTCTTTGATATCTCTCAGGCCTTCCAGCGGCGATTCGCCGTAATAACGCGGGTGAATGTCGAAATTCCCGCCCGTCACCACAATGCCGTCAAGATGGCGCAGCGCTTCGCCGAGGGTGTGGCGCGAGGAGATCGGCGGCAGCACCATGGGGATGCCGCCGGCGTTCAAAAGAGCACGGGGGATTTGCTCGGATACCGCCAGAGCGAAGTGTTCCCCGGGGCACAGCTCTCCCCGGGAATTCAGGTCAGGGGTGATGCCGATGACGGGGGATGCGCTACGGGCGGCCATGGTGGTCAATGACCGTCATAGAGCTCTTTGTAGATCCAGTAGTTTCTGAGGACTAGTTTTACATAATATCGCGTTTCCCGGTAAGGGATTCTTTCGATGAATTCTTCTTCGTCCATGGAAGCGAACCTCTTCTCCCAGCGATTCACCGGGCGCCGTCCTGCATTGTAGGCGGCCAGGGCCTTGGCCATGCTTTGCGGGAACTCATCAAAAAGCCGCTTGAGGTGCTGAATGCCCAGGGTGAGATTTAAATCGGGATTGAAAAGCTGCTCGGGCTCCGGTGTCTGGATATCCAGGTTCCGGGCTTCCAACTTGGCCGTCGAGGGAAGGAGTTGCATGAGGCCGAGTGCCGAGGCCGGGGAGATCGCCTCGGGATCGAAGAGACTTTCCTGCCGGATAAGCGCCATGATGAGATATGGATCCAGCTTCCTTTTGCCCGCCTCCCTCCGGATGGTCTCCCAGTAGGCCAGGGGATAGCGAAAGCGTTTTAATTCATGCGAGGCAAGGTTGAGGGACATGGCCAATACGATGGCGCGATCGAAACCCTGGTTGCGAGCGTATTGCCGCATGAGCATCAGTTTCAGGGCGTGGTCCTGGCCGGCGCGGTCTCTGACCTCGTCCAGCTCGGCAAGAGCGAAGCGATGCAGGGAGAGTTCGGAAAGGGTCTGGGCCCGGGTCAGGTGAAAAACAAGGTCGGGATCGAAGGGGATTTTAGGCTGGGCGGCCTGAGGTTCATCCTCGGGTTCGCTTCGCGCGATGTCTTCCCCCATTTTTCTCAAGGCACTGAGGGCGGGTCCTCTGTAGTAGCTCTCGGCTTCGGAGCGCAAGATCTGCCGGTAATAGCCCCTTGCCTCGTCGGTGCGTCCCAGGCGTTCGGCGCAACGGGCTTGCCAGAAGAGCGAACCGGCCAGAAACGGGTCGGGAGCATGGTCGCCGGCGATGCGGGCAAAGGTGGCAAAGGCGCCGTCATAATCCGCCCGGAGATAGTGCATCCAGGCCAATCTCCAGCTCGCCTCCCAACGCAAGTCGCTGCGCGGAAAGCGCCGGGGAAAATTTTCAAAGACGCGCATGGCTCCCTGGGGATTTCCGAGCGATTCGTAGATACGGCCAATGGCGATGTCGGCGTCGGGACGTAGCTTGCTTCCCGGGTGGCGCTCCTGGAAACGTTTGAATTCCGCCAGCGCCTTGCCGCTCTCCCCCTGATTCCAATACAGTTCGGCAATGCGGTAATGGGCGGCCGCTGCCTCGGGTTCGTTGGGAAAGTGCTCGATGAGTCTTTCCAGGGCATTGATTTCATCGCTGCGTCGACGGATGCTGCGATAGACCCTAGCCAGCCCCTTCAGCGAGGGGAGATGGAGGCTCTGCCCGGTTACAAGGGCCGGAAGCCTGCGGTAAATTTTTTCCGCCTCGCCGGCGTCGCCTTCCTTTAACAGGATCTCTCCCTCCGCCAGGAGTTCCTTGGGTTGATCCAGTTCCAGGGGGTCCGCGAATTGTTCCCTTAGACGCAGGACTTCTTTTTTTGCCATTCCGGCCCATGAAGAGAGCGGGGAGGAGTTTCTTAGCTTCTGGTAAGAGGCGTAGGCCAGCTGCCGGTTACCCACGGATTCATAAGTCTTGCCGAGGAGGTACAGGGCCTCGTTAAAGATGGTCTCGTCCACGCCTTTTACCCCGAGGGTGGCGAGAAGCTCGATGGCCCCCTGGTTGTCTCCCTCCCTGAGGAGGATTTTTGCCAGGTGAAGGTTGGCCTGGTTCAGCCACAGGCTCCGGGGAAAATCCTTTTTGAGCCGGGCGAAATGAGCCCGTGCGGTGCCGTGCGCGTGTTGGGATGCGGCGATGGCGCCAAGAAAATAGAGGGCATAGTCTTGCAGCACGGAGCTCCGGTCGAGGATCCCGCGAAAGAGAGGTTCAGCCTGTCCCGGGTTCCCTTCGGTAAACAGGGTGTAGGCCCGGGCGAAGGAACTCTCGGGCTGATCCTCCTGGGAGCCGAGGGTGGTCGGCCCCATGAGCCAAAGAAGGCCGACCGCCAACGTGAAGCAAATTTTCACCCTCATCCTTAAAAAATCTTAACCAAGCCGTGCCGCGAATTCAACCGGATCCAATGAATTATCCTGGTCAATATGCTATGGTCAGGAGCATTCTCAACGGCCATGGAAAGCATAGCTCGGAACTGCCAGGCAGCCATGGAAAACATTCGACGGGCGGCCCGATCGGGGGGGCGCAACCCGGAAGAAATTCGGCTTCTTGCGGCCTCAAAACAGCAAGATGTGACAAAGATCCGCGCCGCGATGGATGCGGGCATCGGCCTTTTTGGCGAGAACTACGTGCAGGAGGCGGCGCTCAAGATCGGGGCCGTGGGACCCTCGGTGGAGTGGCATATGATCGGCCATCTCCAACGGAACAAGGTGAGGCAGGCGGTTCGGCTCTTTTCATTGATCCAAACCCTGGACAGCTTCGAACTGGCCGTATTGCTGGACCGGGAAGGGGGTAAGCAGGGTAAAGTTGTCCGGGTATTCCTGGAGGTGAACCTGGCCCGTGAAGAGAGCAAGGGTGGAGTGCCCGAGGAGAATCTGGAGCCGCTTTTAAAAAAAGCCGGAGCCCTTTCCCATCTCCGGATCGAAGGATTGATGGTCGTCCCGCCAATCGGAGCGTCTGCTGAAGAGGTTCGGCCCTATTTTCGACGGCTCAAGGAACTCCGGGGTTCCCTCAACGCCCTACGGCTCCCTAATGTCGACCTCAAAGAGCTATCCATGGGAATGACCCACGATTATCCGGTGGCCATCGAAGAAGGGGCCACCATTGTTCGGCTCGGGACCGCTCTATTTGGAGCAAGGCGGCGGTAACGCGGTTATGTTTCTTTTTGCCAATCTGTTGGAAGCCGCAGGCGCGGTGTTGAATTTGCTGCTGACCATCTATATGTGGGTCGTCATCGCCCGGGCGGTGGTCTCCTGGGTTAATCCCGATCCATACAACCCCATTGTCCGTTTCCTCTATACTTCCACGGAGCCGGTGCTGGAGCGGGTGCGCCGCGCCGTTCCGTTTTTTGCCGGAGGAATCGATTTCTCTCCCATAATCGTCTTTATCGCGATCATCTTTCTCCAGCATTTCCTGGTGCAGTCTCTTTACGATCTGGCAAGGGCGCTCAGGTAAAGGGAGTCAGCAGGCGGCAGTAGGCAGCGGGCAGTCAGAACGAGGGGGCCCACAGCCCTCGCTTTGGTCGGAATTTAATATTTCAGATTTGCCATTTGAGATTTGCTATTTGCAATCCCCCAGGGTGTGGTGCGAGGAAGGGGATTTGAACCCCTACGCCATTTCTGGCACTAGCCCCTCAAGCTAGCGCGTCTGCCAGTTCCGCCATCCTCGCATGCGTGAGCCGCCGGTTAGCGTGATCCTCCTCATCTAGGGTCCGGGAGGTTTGGCTGGTTTGTCTGATTCGGCGGCGGGGGCGGCCGGAGGTTCCGTCGTCACCTTAGCCGGCGGGGTTGCCGGTGGTTCCGTTCTGACTTCGACCGGAGCGGAGGTTGATCTGCCGGCGGCAGGCGCATCGGGTGCCACACTATCAAAGACGGTGGAGGATCCGCCCCTGCCGGAGAAATAACCCAGGGTGAGTGACGTTAACATAAAGACGATGGCCATTCCCGTGGTCAACCGGGTCAGGAAATTTCCCGCGCCGCTGCTCCCGAAAATGGTCGCGCTGGAACCGCCGAATACCGCACCCATTTCCGCGCCGCGGCCTGTTTGCAGGAGGACGACCAGGATCAGTCCCAGACTGACCAAAACATGAACGATGACGACGAAAGTGATCACCCGTTACGATCTCCCGTGTTGTCCCAGCTTGACGTCCCGAAAGCCCCAAATAATTTTTAAGAAATCGGCTCCTTTGAGGCTCGCGCCGCCCACGAGCAGTCCTTCCACCTCGGGCACCTCGGCCAGCGCGTTTACATTATCCGGTTTGACGCTGCCGCCGTAAAGGATCCGGTTTTTTCTTCCCCAGGTCCGTCCGAAAAGAGCCTTCGATGCGTCGGCGATCCATCCATGAGCCTGGCCGACCTGCTCGGGCGTGGCGTGATGGCCGGTGCCGATGGCCCAGACCGGCTCATACGCAAGGCTGACACGCTCTATAACATTTTTCCCCGTGCCCTTCAATGCGGCGCGGACCTGTCGAGAGATTGCCCGGCGAGCCGTCCCCCGCTTTCTTTCTTTTAAGGTCTCGCCAACGCAAACAATGGGCGCTAGGCCTGCCTCCAGTGCCGCGGCGACCTTTTTGGCGATCCACCTGTCGCTTTCATGAAAGAGGTGGCGCCTTTCCGAGTGGCCGATGATGACGAAGCGGCAACCGACTTCTTTGAGCATGCCGGGGCTAATCTCGCCCGTGAAGGCGCCTGAGCTTTCCCAGTGGAGGTTCTGCGCGGCCAGTCGAAATCCACCGCCGCGGGCCACTTCGCCAACGGCTGCCAAGGCGGTATAGGGCGGGGCCAGAACCACCTCTACGGCCCCGATTCCCTGCAAGCCCCGGGCCACGCTGCGGGAAAGCAGCAGGGCCTGGGACCGAGTCCCGTGCATTTTCCAATTCCCAACGATCAGTGGCCGTTTCATTTGTGGTTCTCCAGCCCGGTAGGGGCCATCTCGCAGCCGTAAGTTCGTTCGCGTGGATCTCTGCGCCGCAGGTTGACCCGCACCTTCGGAGATAACAGACTTCCCTTTCACGTTCACAGCGTGTAGAAAGGTTCTGGACCCATGTCCGACTCCCGTCGCTCCATGCGGTCTTCGGAAGTGTTTGACTAACTACAGCGATTATAATAATTTTTCAATTGCCTGTTGGAATCCATCATGCCTTCCCTTTGGTTGCTTGATCTTCTCTCCCAGACTGAAGTGTTGACGCCCCATCGACAAGGAATCCTGGACCTGGTCCGGGGGGCGGGGCCGCTGGTCCAACTCGTCCTCTACCTTCTCGCGTCTTTTTCCATCGTCAGCTGGGGCATCATCTTTTACAAGTTCCGTGAAGTGCGGTCCGCCAAAATGGAGTCGGAGAAATTCATTCGTATCTTTTGGGACAGCCAGGATCTGGATTCCATACATGATACGAGCAAGGAGCTCGGGCGCAGTCCCGTGGCCCAGGTCTTTCGCGCCGGTTATGAAGAGATGTTGCGGTTGTCGCATTCAAGAAAAGAGAACCAGAAGGGAAAGCGTCTTTCCACAGAGCTCGGCGGCGCCGAAAACGTGGCCCGCGCCATGAAGCGCGCAACCACCGTTGAGATCACCAAGCTGGAAAAGTTTCTCACGTTTCTGGCTACAACCTCCAGTGCGACGCCCTTTATCGGACTGTTCGGAACCGTTTGGGGAATCATGAACGCCTTCCGGGGGCTGAGCGTGACCCACTCCTCCAGCATCCAGGCCGTTGCTCCGGGCATCGCCGAGGCCTTGATTGCCACCGCGGCGGGTCTGGCGGCGGCCATCCCCGCCCTCATGGCGTACAATCACTTTGCCAACAAAATCAAAGTCCTCACCGCCGACATGGATAACTTTTCTCAGGAATTCCTCAATATTGCGGAGCGGCATTTCCTTCCCTAACATGATAAGCTCTGTGTGACGGATTAAAAGGGGGTCGAGCGATGGATGCCGATCTATCCTCCCGACGGGAGGGAAGCACCATTTCACAGATCAACGTGACACCATTCGTGGACGTCATGCTGGTTCTTCTGGTTATCTTTATGGTGACCGCCCCGATCTTGCAGCAAGGGGTTCAGGTAAATCTTCCGGAGGCGAAAGCCGGAGCGGTTACGGGCAATGAGGAACCCCTGGTGGTTTCCATTACCAGCAGCGGCCAGATCTATTTAAATGACAACCGTATGGGGGTGGAGGAACTGCATCGGAAACTTCGGGCCGTCGTTAAGGTGCAGCAGGGAAAGGAAGTCTTTCTCCGGGCGGACCGAAGGGTCCATTACGGAGTGGTCATGAACGCCATTGCGGCGATCAAAGAAGCGGGAATCGTCCGTTTGGGAATGATCACGCAACCGCAGTCCACGGGGAGCTAGACGGTGGGTGAGCTTGCCTTTGGGAAGGTCTGGCGAAGGGATGATGGGGCCTTTAGCGGGGGCGATGAACAGAGCCGGCTCTGGCGTTGGGTCGGGCTGTCGGGGATACTTCATTCGGCGGCTATTTTAATTGTTTTATTTGTGCCCGGCAGTCCTTATACCCGCAACGTTTCCTATCCCGTATACAGCGTCGAGTTGGTCGGCGGCGAAAAGTTGGGAGGCAGCGGGGGGGTATCGCCCGTGAAGGCTCGCGAAGCCGGGAAGGAGAGAAAAAAGGCGGCCGCAAGTCAAAGAACGGCCAGGGCAAAACCTGTAAAGCCGCGGGCCACCGCCAAAAAAGTCGAACCGGTGAAGCCGCCTGCGCCGCCTATCCAGGCTAAACGGCTCCGGAAGGTGACTCCTCCCAGTGTCGCACTGGCTAAAAAGACAACACCAACGGCCCCTCAGAAGCAGGAGCCCGTGAAGAAAAAGGTTCCCCAACCGCTTCCGCAATCTCAGGCCGTTGTCGCGACGGTGACGGGCGAGGCGAAAAATAAAAAGGCTCAGGAGGCGGCGAAAGAGGTCGTGGCGAAAAAAGAGGATCGCGCCCGGGAAGGCCTTTCGGAACATTTGCGTGAAAAACTGATTCAAGCGGCCCTGGACAGGGTCAAGCGGCGAGCGGAAAAAAGCAAAGACGGAGAAGATGCCGGCTCGGGCGGAGGGATTACGGATAGTGGACGGGGGAGCGGGGACGGGAGTGGAGACGGAGCTCAGGCCTACGGGGAAGGAGGCCGCGGGGGCGGCGTGCTCAAGGGCATCGAGTTTTTGGTTTATCGCAACCAAATGCTCAACTTGATCAAGCAAAAGTGGGCCTGGGTGGGCAGGAACCCGGACTTAAAGGTCACGGTGCATTTTGGTGTGCTGGACAACGGGGAAATTGCGGGGCTTCAAATCGTTCAGAGTTCGGGGGATGCGACGTACGACGAATCCGTTCTCAGGGCGATGAGAAAGGCTGCCCCCTTGCCGCCGCCCCCGGACAGTTATCGTAAGGATTTCATGGACGTGGAGTTGACCTTTAAACCGAGTGATTTGAGAGGATAACCTGTGATGCTTAGAAGTGTCGTTGCCATTTGGCTTCTGTCGTTTTTTCTTGCTGTGACTGTAATGCCGATCCGCGCACAGGTGAGGGGGGTAATTGTGGGTCCCGGGGCCGAGCGCTATCCCATCGCCGTTCCGCCCCTTAAGAATCTCGGCCCCGCGGTGGAGGGTGCGAAGTTCTCCCAGGGGATCGCGGACACCATTGTCCGTGACCTGGATCTCTCCGGTTGGTTCCGGGTCATCGATCGTGCAGCTTATATTGAAGACGCGCAAGCGAGCGGCATCACGTTGGGGGCATTCGACTTTAGCAATTGGTCGACTCTAGGCGCCGAGGCGCTGGTCAAGGGAGGCTTTACCGTTTACGAAGACAACCTGGTGGCAGAAATCCGGCTTTTTGACGTATTCCAGCGGCGGCAGGTTCTCGGGAAAAGATACACGGGCAGGGCGGCGGACTATCGTCGCATAGCTCATAAGTTCGTGGATGAGATTGTTTTGCAGTTCACCGGGGTCCGAGGGATCTTTGATACGCGAATCAGCTATGTCTCCACCGCCGGCGGGCGCTTTAAGGAGATATTTGTCGCCCATCTCGATGGGGCGGACAAAGTCCAGGTAACGAACAACCGCACGATCAATCTCTCGCCATCCTGGTCGTCCGATGGCCGGACACTGCTGTACACCTCGTTCAAGGACGGCTCGCCAAAAGTGTATCGATACGATCTGGCCACGGGCGCGGACACGCTGTTTTCCGCACGCCGGGGATTAAACTTGGGAGGTAGCTGGTCTCCGGACGGAGAACGCATCGCCATGGCGCTGGAAAGAAACGGCAACATGGACGTTTACCTGGTGGATCGGGCTGGGAAAATCCTGAAGCGGCTGACCAGCAACGCTGGAATCGACGTTTCCCCTTCCTGGTCGCCCTCGGGAGCGGAACTGGTATTCGTCTCCAACCGGAGCGGAGGGCCGCAGCTGTATATTAAGGATATTGCCACCCTCAAGACGAGGCGTATAACTTACTCCGGGGGATACAATACCTCCCCCGAGTGGTCTTCCAAGGGGAATAAGATCGCCTATTCGGGCCTCTCCGACGGGCGCTTCAATATCTTTACCATTCCACCGGAGGGCGGGGACGCGCAAATGCTGACTTCCAACGCGGGTGACAATGAAGACCCTTCCTGGTCTCCCGACGGGCGCTACCTGCTCTTTAGTTCCAACCGGACCGGATCGTACGGGATCTACGTGATGCAGGCCAACGGAGAGAACCAACGAAGATTGACAGGTTCTTCGGGAGATGATACAAATCCGTCTTGGTCTCCCAGGTTAGACTAGAGATTGTTAAGCCTGTAGATAAGGAGGAGAGATGGTCGATCGGTGGATTCTCCCGCTGTACACATATCTGTTGTTAGGATTAGTCTTCGCCGCGGGATGCGCCACGGGCATGGTGGATGGTTCGGCTTCTTCCCCGCAGTCCGAAGCTTCCCGTTCTGCCAACGGTGGTGCGCAAAGCGCCATTGGCTCCGGCGAGGTTTCGCCCTCGGCCCGGGCCCGTAGCCTTGAAGCCTTTCAACGAGGCCAGGAAATACCTTCGTCATCCTCGTCGTTGGGGCAATCGAGCCCTCTCAAGGACGTTTATTTCGAATTCGACCGCTTCGCGCTGCGCCCGCAAGCGCGTGAAACCCTTCAGGGCAATGCCAAGTGGTTGAAAAGCAACCCCGGTCAACGGGCGGAGATCGAGGGCCATGCCGACGAACGGGGCACCAATGAATACAACCTTGCCCTGGGTGCCAGAAGGGCCCAGGCCGTCAAGGACTACCTGGCGACCCTGGGGATCGCCGCTGATCGGTTGTCAACCATCAGCTACGGAGAGGAATTGCCGGTTTGCAAGACTAATAGCGAGGCGTGTTGGCAACGAAACCGCCGTGCCCACTTGGTTATCATCAGCTCCGGGCCCGCATCTTAACTTCTCTACTCCCGGGAGCGTGTTTCACTTCACCCGTTCCGGACCACTGCCATGATACGTCATTTGCCCTGGCATCTCATCCTGGCGGGCCTTTTTCTGGGCTCTTGTGTGGCACCTCAAGAAGTTACGCTCATCGAGCGTGAGCAACGCCAGCTGAGGGTGGAAAACAACCAGATGCGAAAGGATCTAGACGGAATTCGCTCCCATGTAGCCGATTCCCGCGCCACGTTGCAGGAGATGCAGAGCCGGCTGGATGCCTTGAGAGAGAAGGTAGGTGAGGTCAGTCATCAAATGGACCTCCGGATCGGCCAGTCGTCGCTCCAGGACAACCAAAAGGCGGCCAACCTGGACTCCCGTATCACGCGTATGGACGACGAGTTGAGAGCCCAGGGGGCTCTCCTTAGGGCGAGGGAACAAGAACTTCAGGTGTTGCGTGAAGCGGTTTTACGAGCGGCCAGTGGCGGTGTTGATACCGCCGCGTTGCAGCGTGAACCGCCGAGCAGCCCGGCTTCCACCCAACCGGGTATGGTAGATCCTGCCCGTTCGGATTACGAGGAAGCCTGGAGGCATTTGGAGAAAAAGGAATACCGCGATGCTATTGCACGGATGAATGAGTTCATAAAAAAACACCCCGAAAGCGATTATGCCGATAACGCCCAGTATTGGATCGGGGAGAGTTACTACGCGTTGAAGCAATTCGATCAAGCGATTCTCGAATTCGACGCCGTCCGGCGCAAATATCCCAAGGGAGACAAGGTGCCGGCGGCCTTATTAAAGCAGGGATTTGCCTTTGCGGAACTGGGTGACAAAGTTGATGCCCGTTTGATCCTTCAGGAACTCATTGCCCGCTACCCCGAAACCCCGGAAGCCGTGAAGGCGCAAGAAAAGGTAAAGGCCCTGGAATCCTAGCCTTTCGGTGCCCGCGCGTGGCGCTCATTTCTGTCCCTGGCAGGCCGCGGCCAGCGTTGCAACATATTAAAAAGATTGTTACTTCATGAGTACAGGCCCGCTTGAGCCGTTATGGAGATACTTCGCCACATTGGAGAGCAAAAACTCTCACTTCCCAGGCCCATCCTGACCATGGGGAATTTTGACGGTATTCACCTGGGCCATCATGCGCTAATCAGACGGCTTGTTCAGGATGCCAAGGATGTGGCGGGGTGCTCGGTAGTGCTAACCTTTGAACCTCATCCGTTGAAACTCCTGGCTCCCGACCGGGCTCCCAGGTTGATCCTGGCGCACAAGGACAAAATGCTCCTGCTCCGGTCCCTCGGCATTGATGTCGTGGTCATTCAGGAGTTCAACGCGGCCTTTGCTGCCCTGGAGCCGCGGGATTTTGTTTTAGGGTACCTGGTCGAGGGGCTGGGGGTGCACCGAATCTGGGTGGGCAAGGAGTTTCGCTTTGGGCGGGGCAGGAAAGGGGATGTGGACGCCTTGGCCCGCTGGGGGACCGAGTTCGGGTTCGAAGTCAAGATCATGGAACCGGTGCTGGACGAAAACCAGAGGATCAGCAGCACCCGAATTCGTTCCCTCATCGAGCAGGGGGAAGTCCATCGGGTCAGCCGATACCTCGGCCGGTGCCATTTCGTATCCGGCCGTGTGGTGCGAGGCGAGCAGAGGGGGCGGGAGCTCGGTTTCCCGACGGCCAATATCGCCACGCGAACCGAGGTTCTTCCACCCGATGGCGTTTATGCGACCTTTCTCTGGTTGCAAGGCCGGCGTTGGCCGGGGGTGTCAAGCTTGGGGCTTAACCCAACCTTCGGAGAGGGACCCCGGACGCTGGAGACATTTCTCTTCGATTTCCGGGAAAATCTTTACGACAAGCCGGTGCGGCTTTCCTTTGTTCAACGGATTCGCGAACAACGCAAGTTCTCGTCTCCAGAGCTTTTAATTGCCCAGATGCAGCAAGATGTGGAACGGGCGAAGGAAGCGCTGCGGGAGGTAGGCGATACGGAATCGGCTGTATTCGGAACTTCCTGATTCTCTATGACCACCCATCGTGCTATTGTCCGCGATGAGCAGGAGGGCATGCGGTTGGACTTGTATCTGGCGCGATGCTTTTCCGCGTCCGCGGCAGAAATCGTCCGGGGGGTGACCGCCGCCTCTGCCCAAAGAACCCCTCAAGAGGGACCCCAGTGGCCGGCCGCAGCCGCAACTTTGGAGCCGAGCCGCTCCGCCATGCAAAAAATGATTACCGGTGGGCGGGTAACCGTTAACGGCCAGAGGTCCAAGGCGAGCGTCAAACTCAAGCGCAATGATTGTATCGAGATTTATTGGCTGCCTGCGGTGGATACCGGATTGGAGGCGGAAGCCATCCACTTCTCGGTCCTTTATGAGGATGGGGATCTGATTGCGGTCAACAAGCCCCCGGGAATGGTGGTCCACCCCGCCGCGGGAAATCCCCGGGGAACCCTCGTCAATGCGCTGCTCCATCATTGTCCAGATCTCCAGGGGATCGGGGGCGCGCGTCGGCCCGGCATTGTTCACAGGTTGGACAAGGACACCTCGGGGGTGATGGTGGTGGCCAAGAATGACGAGGTCTTTCATCATATGGCTCTTCAGTTTAAAGAGAGACACGTTACCAAGGAATACGTCGCCTTCGTTTGGGGCAAGGTCGCTCCCGACCGGGGCACCATCGACCAGCCCATCGGGCGTCATAGAAGGGACCGTAAGAAGATGTCCAGTCTCTTTTCCCTGGCCGGCGCCCGATCCGCCGTTACACGGTGGCAGGTCGAACGGCGCTTTTGCCTGGATCCGTCGTCCGGGCCGCAAGGATGGATAACCCTGTTGCGCGTGACGCCCCATACGGGTCGAACCCATCAAATTAGGGTTCATCTGTCGGACCGGGGGTACCCCGTGGTGCAGGACAAGGTATACGGGAGGAGAACACGGGGGGGAGACAGCAGAGACCTTTTGGCAGGCATGCCTGCCCCGGGTTGTTCACGCCACGCCCTGCATGCGGAGAAGCTTTTTTTGACTCACCCGAGAACCGGTGAGTCCCTCATTTTGAAGGCGCCATGGTTCCCCGACATGGACTGTCTGCTTGAATTCCTGGAACGGGAAACGGTGGATCCCGGACATTAACCGCGTGGAGGGGTTGACAAGATCTTTGTTTTTTCCTAAGATGGGCATTGTCGTCCATTCCGTGGAAACAATCCCTCATACGCGTAAAGTTGCCATCACATATTCCGACATAGACGTTTGATTGAGATTTCAGAATTAAAACTCACGCCTGGAGCAGATTCCTTAAGCAGTCAAAATTGGCACTGCGGCCCCGTTCGATGAATATGGGAGTCCAATAATACCTCGTCCAGGCTGATTGTCGGGTGCCTCCGTGGCCTGGAGATTTAGGACTTGAGGGGCTGTCGAAAATAACTCATCAGGAGGTTCACCTTGAGTGGCGCAAAAAGAGGTGCATCTATGGCAAGCGCGAAAGACCGACCGGAATCTGAGACCGTTGATCAGAACGGTTTAAACCTGACAACCCTTAAAGGGAAGAAGATCGGTGAGCTCGCTCTCATCGGAAAGAGCTTCAACATCGAGGGTGCCGCGAACATGCGGCGCCAGGAACTGATCTTCGCCATCCTCCAAGCCCAGACGGAGAAAAACGGATTCATCTGCGGCGAAGGGGTTCTGGAGACCCTTCCCGATGGCTTCGGCTTCCTGCGGGCCCCTGACTATAACTATCTTCCCGGCCCCGACGATATTTACGTATCGCCGAGCCAAATACGTCGTTTTGGCTTGCGCACGGGGGACATCATTTCCGGACAAATTCGCCCCCCAAAGGAAGGGGAGCGATATTTTGCCCTGCTCAAGGTCGAATCGATTAACTACGAGGATCCCGACAAGGCCAGGGATAAAATCCTTTTCGACAACCTTCTTCCCCTGTATCCCAACACCCGCCTCCAGCTGGAATACATTCCCGACGAATACACTACCCGTCTCATTGATCTCTTGACCCCTATTGGAAAGGGGCAAAGGGGACTCATTGTGGCCGCGCCCCGCACCGGCAAAACCATGATGCTGCAAAACGTGGCCAAGGCCATCGCCCACAACCACAAAGAGGTGGTTCTAATCGTGCTGTTGATCGACGAGCGGCCTGAGGAAGTAACCGATATGCAGCGTTCCGTGGAGGGCGAGGTGGTGAGCTCTACTTTCGACGAGCCGGCGACGCGGCACGTTCAGGTGGCCGAAATGGTTATTGAGAAAGCCAAGCGCCTGGTGGAACACGGAAGGGACGTCGTCATTCTGCTCGACAGCATTACACGGCTGGCCCGGGCCTATAATACGGTGGTTCCTCCCAGTGGAAAGATACTTTCTGGCGGCGTGGATTCCAACGCCCTGCACAAGCCCAAGAAATTTTTTGGAGCAGCGCGAAATATCGAAGACGGGGGAAGCCTGACCATTATCGCCACTGCCTTGATCGATACGGGAAGCCGAATGGATGAGGTGATCTTTGAGGAGTTTAAAGGCACCGGCAACATGGAGATCCACCTGGATCGTCGCCTCATGGATAAACGGGTGTTCCCAGCCGTGGATATCAACAAGTCGGGGACCCGAAAAGAAGAGCTCCTGATCTCTCAGGAAGATCTGAACCGCATCTGGATTTTGCGTAAAGTGTTGTCCCAGCTGAGCGTGGTGGAGTCGATGGAGTTCCTTTTGGACAAAATTCACGGAACCAAGGATAACCGGGAGTTCCTCGAATCGATGAACCAATGAACCATCCCTTGGGTCCCGGCTTCCGTTTAGCTCCCTGCCTCTTGCAGCTGCTTCAAAATTTTGTTAAAAGCCCAACATCGCTAAGCTTTTTCTGATCCGCCGGTCACGGTGGGGTAAACGATCGATTCTTCGGTAGTTTTGATGGGTCAGGAACCTTTCTTCGCCCGGCGCCGGGGCTTGGAATCGCCCGGGAGGGGAGGGAGATAAGGCCGAATTGAAGGCTAGAGGGTAATTTATGAACGAAATTTCCATGAAACAGCTCCTCGAGGCGGGTGTCCATTTCGGGCATCAGACGAGCCGGTGGAACCCGAAGATGAAGCCCTATATTTTTGGGGCCCGCAACGGCATTCACATCGTGGATCTGCAGCAAACCGTCAAGATGATCAACGACGTCTATTCCTTTGTTCGTGATCTTGCGGCCTCGGGGGGACAACTCCTCTTTGTCGGAACCAAGAAGCAGGCTCAAGACGCCATTCGAGAGGAAGCCGGGCGCTGCGGTATGCATTACGTGTACCATCGGTGGCTTGGCGGGACGCTCACGAATTTTCAGACCGTGCGCCAGAGTATCGAGCGGCTTAAGAAGATCACGGAAATGGAAAGCGATCCCAAGATCGTGGAAGCGTTAACGAAGAAAGAAATGCTGGGGCTGAGCCGGGAGCGGGAAAAGCTAGACCGCTTCCTTGGCGGCATCAAAACCATTAAGAAATTGCCGGATGCGATTTTCGTCATCGATCCCGAGCAGGAAGGCATTGCGGTTCGCGAGGCCAGGAAGCTGGGTATCCCAGTTGTGGCTGTGATTGATACGAATTGCGACCCCGATTTGGTGGACTACAAAGTGCCGGGCAACGACGATGCAATCCGCGCCATTCGTCTCTTCTGCGCGGCCGTGGCAGACGCCGTCCTCGAGGGTAAAGCCCTTTACGAACAATCCCTTGCTGCTCAGGGAAAAGCCGATGCCGGGCAGGCCGGGGAGTCCCCTGTGGAGTTTACCGCCGAGCCTTTGCCCGTTGAGAACCCGGCCCTAGGGGAAAGTTAGCCGCACCGCAGCAGGCACGGGGCCTGCGCCGGGGAGAGGTCAGCGGTTCGTAAAGCGTTTTTGGGCGGCCCCATTAAACAACCGAACAACATGAAAATTTTCCGACGGGGTTGAAGGGATGGAGATCAACGCAGAAACAGTCCGGGAACTTCGCGAGAAGACCGGCGCCGGGATCATGGATTGTAAAAAGGCCCTCCAGGAGTGTTCTGGGGATATGGAAAAAGCCTTGGATTACCTCCGCCAAAAGGGCCTGGCAGTGGCCTCGCGAAAGGCGGGACGGATTGCCGCCGAGGGTCTGGTGGGTTCCTATGTTCACGGCGGAGGGAAAATCGGCGTTCTGGTGGAGCTCAATTGCGAGACGGATTTTGTGGCTCGCACTCCGGAGTTCCAGGGCCTCGTAAAGGACCTGGCCATGCAGATTGCGGCTGCCAATCCCCGTTACGTTCGCAGGGAAGACGTCCCCCAAGACGAACTGGACAGGGAACGGCAGATTTATCATCAGCAGGCCATTGAATCGGGGAAACCTGAAAAGGTTGTGGGCAAGATCGTGGACGGGAAGATGGATCGGTTTTATACCGAGACCTGCTTGCTTGAGCAGGAATTTATCAAGGACTCTGATCGCCAGGTTGGGGACCTGATCAAGGAAATCATCAGCCGCCTGGGCGAAAATATTCAGGTGCGGCGCTTTGTGCGTTTCCATGTCGGCGAGGGTTCAGTTAATCAAACCTAGCTTTCGGCGGAGTTCGGATGGGCAGTGAGAACCTGAAGTACAAGCGGGTGATCCTTAAAGTTACCGGCGAGGTTCTCTCTGGAGCGCAAAAACACGGTATCGACGGCAGGACCGTCAAGAGCTTTGCCGAGGAAGTCAAGGAAGTCCATGAACTTGGCTGCGAGATGGCCCTGGTCATGGGCGGTGGCAACATCCTGCGCGGTTCCAAGGCCAGCGAAGAGGGGATGGATCGGGCCAGCGCCGACTACATGGGGATGTTGGCCACGGTGATCAACAGTTTGGCCCTGCAGGACGCCCTGGAAAAGGCCGACGTTTCCACCCGTGTCATGACGGCCATCGAGATGCGTCAGGTGGCGGAACCTTACATTCGCCGGCGCGCGGTGCGCCACCTGGAAAAGCGTCGAGTCGTCATCCTCGCCGGGGGCACGGGTAACCCCTATTTTACCACCGATACGACAGCCAGCCTTCGTGCCATGGAGCTTGGGGCCGAGGTTATTCTCAAGGCGACCAAAGTCCAGGGCGTCTATGACGCAGACCCTTTGAAAAGCGCTCAGGCTAAGATGTACCGCCAATTGACCCACATGGAACTTCTGAGCAAGGAGCTCAAGATCATGGATGCTACGGCGGTGTCACTATGCATGGACCATCGGCTTCCCATCGTTGTTTTCAATATCCTTGAAAAGGGCAATATCCGTAAAGTCATCCGCGGGGAGAATATCGGTACCCTCGTGAGTATGGGGGGGAAATGAACGAGGTTTTTTTCACAGATCTCAAAAAAGAGATGGAGGCGACTCTCGCCGCTTTTCGCAAGGATCTGTCGAAAGTTCGGACCGGGCGCGCCGCGACGGGTCTGCTGGAAGGGGTGATGGTCGATTACTACGGTAGTCAAACTCCTCTCAATCAGCTTGGCGGCCTTTCGGCTCCGGAGCCGCGCCTATTGGTTATTCAGCCCTATGATCGGGCTGCCATGGCCAACATCGAGAAGGCTATTCTCAAGGCCGACCTGGGACTGACCCCGGCCAATGACGGCAAGATCATCCGCATTCCCATCCCCGAGTTGAGCGAGGAGCGTAGAAGAGAACTGGTCAAGCATGTCAAAAAGATGGCGGAGGAGTTCAGGGTATCCGAGCGAAACCATAGACGCTTGGCCATTGAGAAACTGAAAGAATTGCAAAAAAACAAGGAAATCACGGAAGATGAATTCAAACAGAGCCAGGATCGGATTCAAAAGATAACAGACGAGTGTATTGACCAAATCGAGAAGGTGTTGAAAACTAAGGAGGACGAGATCATGGAGGTCTGATCCCGCCCCGTTACCCTTCACCCCCGCCAAAAAAAATCCCCGTACAACATGAATTTTCAGGGCCTAGACAGAAGTCGGTTGCCCCGGCACGTGGCTATTATCATGGATGGCAACGGACGTTGGGCCCGGCTAAGGGGAAAAAGCCGCATCGAAGGCCATCGCAGAGGTCGATCCTCAGTCAAGACCGTCGTAGAGTTAAGCCGCAAACTGGGCATTCCCTACCTTTCTTTGTACGCCTTCTCTACGGAGAACTGGAACCGTCCCAAGGAGGAGGTCGGGGCGCTTATGGGGTTGCTGGAACGCTATCTTTGCGATGAAAAGGACCGCATGTTGCGAAAGGGCGTGCGGCTCCTGGCCATCGGAGAAAAAGAACGCTTACCCGCCTCTGTGCGCGACGTTTTGGACTCCATCATTGACGTGACCAAAAACAATTCCCGGATCACAGTGATCCTGGCTCTGAGCTATAGCGGCCGGGGAGATATCGTTGAGACCGTTCGCCAAATAGCCCGAAAGGTGAAGGAGGGGACCTGCGATCCCGAATGCATTGACGAGGCCATGGTGGCCGCCTACACGGAGACCGGATCCATCCCCAATCCCGACCTCCTGATCCGCACCAGCGGGGAAATGCGCATCAGCAACTTTTTCCTGTGGCAGATCCCCTATACCGAACTCTACGTCACCCCGACCTTATGGCCTGACTTCCGAAAACCCCACTATGTCCAGGCACTGGTGGAATTTCAGCGACGTCGGCGAAGGTTCGGAAGAACCGATGAGCAGGAGGCTTAGGATATTGGCGCCCAAGGTAGGTTGGTGGAAGGCGGTATGCGGGCTCGTATAACCACAGCCTTGCTGGGGATCCCCCTTCTCATCCTGATCATCGCTTTTGGGCGCCCGTGGCACCTGTTTACCCTCCTGGTGCTCTTGGTAACCGTGATTGCGCTGGGCGAGTATTTTTGCATGGCGTTTGCCCAAGCGAGGGGCCAAAGGTACTTCGGGGTTTTCTTGGGCTTTTTCGTCTCCCTTGCGATGCTCATTCCGGGCCTCGCGCAACCTGACCTGCTCCTCGGCCCCGTGGCAGTCGCCGCACTTTGCAGTTATCTTTTTCTCGGGGGAGGGCTGGAACTGCGGTATCGGCATCTCGGTTGGACTCTTCTGGGGATCATTTATCTCGGATATCTTTTCCCTCACATTGTCTTGGTTTACAGGGCTCCTCAGGGAACCCAGTGGGTCTTTTTTCTTCTGCTCGTGTCGACCACCGGAGACACGGCGAGTTATTTTACAGGGATGGCTATAGGGAAAAGAAAGTTGTATCCTGACGTGAGTCCCAATAAAACCATTGAGGGAGCAGCGGGAGGGGCGGTGGCAAGCGTTCTTGTCGGGACCCTGGGCGCCGTATTCTTGTTGCCCACACTGGCCTGGCTTGAAGCGGCCCTGGTAGCCATGGGTGTTAACATTCTTGCTCAAACGGGGGATCTATTCGAATCGTGGATCAAGCGGGTTTTTCAAGTCAAAGACTCGGGTAAGCTTTTACCCGGCCACGGCGGAATGCTTGACCGCATCGATAGCTTCATCTTTCCCGCCGTGTTTATGGCTCATTACGTTAGGTTGCTTCATTCATGAAATCCCTCGCCATTTTGGGTTCCACCGGTTCCATCGGCGTCAGCACGCTCAAGTTGGTTCGGAAGTTCCCGGATCAATTCAGGGTGCTGGGACTGGCGGCGGGCCGGAACGTAGAGGTCTTGGCCCGCCAGGTTCGCGAGTTTTCTCCCCAATGGGTAAGCATTGGGAGGGAAGAGGAGCTCCCCCGCCTTCGGAGCCTGCTCGAAGGGTGTCGGACAGAGATCTTGGTCGGGACAGAGGGGGCCAAGGCTGTGGCCACGGCATCGGGAGTAGACATGGTGGTGGCCGCCATCGTGGGCGGGGCTGGATTGGTGCCAACCCTCGCCGCGGTCAAGGCGGGAAAGGAGGTTGCGCTGGCGAACAAGGAGGCTCTGGTCATGGCCGGGGAACTCTTTGTGAACGAGGCGGAAAGAAACGGATCCCGGCTCTTGCCGGTGGATAGCGAGCACAGCGCCGTCTTTCAGTGTCTCCAGGGTCATCGGAAAGAGGAAGTCGAGCGTATTATCCTAACGGCTTCCGGGGGGCCTTTTTTGCATACGTCGCTATCGGCTTTGGAACGGGCTACCGTGGAACAGGCGCTAAAGCATCCCAACTGGAAAATGGGTCCTAAAATCACCATCGATTCGGCCACCATGATGAATAAGGGTCTGGAGGTTGTCGAAGCCCGATGGCTGTTCGATTTCAACCCTGCCAAAATCGAGGTCATCGTGCACCCGCAAAGCATCGTCCATTCCATGGTGCGGTATCAAGATGGTACAATCATTGCTCAAATGGGCATCCCGGACATGCAAATCCCCATTGCTTACGCCTTGTCCTGTCCCTCCCGGCTGAAAATGGACCTAGCCCCTCTGGAGCTCAGCCGAATGGAGCCTCTGGAATTTCTTCCCGTGGAGGACGAACGTTATCCCGCCCTGGGTTTGGCTTACGAAGCCCTCGAGGCGGGAGGCACCATGCCGGCGGTATTGAACGCTGCCAACGAGGTTGCCGTACAGGCCTTTTTAGAGAACCGGATAGGGTTCCGCGATATTCATTGGGTGATTCAGAGGACCACTGAGGCTCACAGGCGAACTCAACCTATTGATATTGCGGAAATTTTAGAGGCCGACCGTTGGGCTCGCGAGCAGGCTTCAACCTATATCGTCAACGGCATGAAGGAGAATCGAGTATGGTAGGGGTTGTTTACGCAATCGTCTCCGCGGTGGTGGCCCTGGGGATTCTTATCGTGTTCCACGAACTGGGGCATTTTCTAGTTGCCAAAAAAACGGGAGTCGGGGTTCTTACATTTTCCATCGGCTTCGGGCCCAAGATCTTCAGCAAAAAAATCGGCGAGACGGAATACGCTGTCAGCGCGTTTCCCCTGGGGGGGTATGTGAAGATGGTTGGCGAAGATCCGGAGCAGGAGGTGCAGGAGGTCGATGTCCAGCGGTCCTTTGCCCATCAGGGATTGGCCAAGCGCACGGCCATTGTTGCCGCCGGACCGGTTTTTAACTTTCTGCTCGCCGTGATTGTTTTTGCGTGCATCTTCATGTTTTTCGGTATGCCGGTGCTGACCAATCAAGTCGGGGGAGTGGAGCCGAATTCTCCCGCGGATCGGGCGGGACTGAAAAAGGGAGATCGTATTTTCGCCATCGGGTCTCAAACCATTGAGAGCTGGGAGGATCTTTCGGAGAGGATCAAAGGGAGCGAAGGGCGCCCACTCCAGTTCCGTCTGGAACGGGACGGGCGGCAATTGCAGCTGAATGTCCAGCCCGTAGAAAGGGAAGGACGCACTATTTTCGGGGAGACGACGAAATACTGGGTCATCGGAATTGCCAGCGCCGTTGCCGTAGAGAAGAGCAATCCCCTGTCGGCCACATGGCAGGCTGTTTATAAGACGGGGGAATACTCCGTATTGACCTTGGCGGCCCTGTACAAGATGATTACGGGCGATATCTCCCCCAAGAACCTGGGAGGACCTCTTCTGATCGCACAGCTGGCGGGGGAACAGGCCCGTCAGGGCGTTTGGAACTTTCTGTTTTTTGTCTCTATCTTGAGCGTGAATCTGGGCGTGCTGAACCTTCTTCCCATTCCCATTCTGGACGGGGGCCATGTGCTGTTCTTCTTTCTTGAATGGCTCCGTGGACGGCCCGTGGCGCTCAAACACCGCGAACGGGCCCAACAGATTGGGGTGTTTATCCTGATCCTGATCATGATCTACGCGTTTTACAACGACATCGCCCGGTTTTTTGAAGGGTAATCCTCGGCTATCCGCCCGGTAGGTTCACGTCGGGGATTTTTGCCTCCTGATAGCTGACAGGCTATTGTTTCGATCATGACCATCCTTGGCGTTGACACATCTACTGCCATCGCAAGTGTCGCCTTGATCGAAGACGGTACGCTTGTCGGGGAGGAGACCCACGTCGGGTCGGGAACCGGTTATCCGGGTACCGCCTTGCCCGGTCGACGGACCAATCACGCGGAAAGTCTTGTTCCCTTAATTCAGTCGCTGCTATCCCGTCTGGAAGTTACCTGGGAGGGGATCTCGGCCCTGGCAGTTTCCATCGGGCCGGGCTCTTTCACGGGGCTTCGAATCGGCCTGAGCACGGTTAAAGGCCTGGCCTATGGTTGGGAGGTTCCCGTTGTCGGAGTCCCTACTCTTTGGGCCATGGCGTTCAGGGTTACCGGCTGGAAGGGGCTGGTTTGCCCCTTGTTGGACGCCCGAAAAAAGGAAGTCTACACGGCGTTGTTTCGCATGCAGGAAAATGGGATTCTGGTTCGGCTCGCCGAAGACGAAGTTTGCCCGCCGGAGGTGATCTTGCAAAAGGGTAAAAGGTGGGCCGGAGAGCCCTGCCTATTTATTGGTGATGGGATGGCGGTCTACGGCGAAGCGATTCGTTCCCTCTGGGGCGAGGGAGCGGTGCTCAGTTCCGGGGAGTCCTACCCCTCGACGGCGTATGCGGTGGCCCGGCTTGCAGCCGTAAGGTTGAAAGAAAGGGCCTGGGACTCCGCCGGTCAATTGGCACCCGTATACCTGAGGCCTTCTGAGGCGGAGATCAAGAAGGGCCCGGGACACGCCTAGGCGGGGACAGGGACGGGCGCCCTCCGAGTCTCCGCGGCGGGGGAAGCGCTTTCCGGGAGCGCGGCGCCCAACGGTATCTCCGGGCAGGCTGATTCTCCGGGGGAATACACCGGCTCATGGGGTGTCATGCCTTGGGTAATAAGGCCAAATCCTTGCACTTTTGGCCACGGAACCGGCGTGCAACGGTCCGTTGACAAAACATCATACGTGGGATAAATTTTCAGACTCTAGGTACCTATATGGAAAAAGGAGGGTTTCCATGGAGCAGACTGAGGAGAAATTTCTTGTTTCTCTTTTGGAAAAAGACCCTGAACTCAAGAAGTATTACCAGGAACACCTAGAACTGGAAGACAAGCTGCACAGCTACCAGGAAAAACCGTACTTGACCACGGAAGAACAAATCGAGCGGAAAAAGCTCCAGAAACGTAAACTCATCGGAAAAGATAAGATCATGGAAATTCTCAAGAAGTACCGTCAACATTGAGTCGGAAAGAGAAGCGATGAAAAAAAGTGGTGCTGAGATATTTGTCGAGATGCTGAAACGCGAAGGAGTTCGGGTTATTTTCGGAATCCCGGGCGGTGTCGTGCTTAAGATCTTCGACGTCTTGCATCAACAAAAGGACATTGAGGTGGTCCTGACGCGGCACGAGCAGGGCGCCGCCCACATGGCCGAGGGCTATGCCAAAGCCACGGGCAAGCCCGGCGTGGCCCTGGTGACTTCGGGCCCCGGGATGACGAATATCGTCACCGGGCTGGCGGATGCCTTTATGGACTCGGTGCCGTTGGTGGCGTTCACCGGCCAGGTTTCTACCAATCTGATCGGTAACGACGCTTTTCAGGAAGCGGACAACGTGGGGATTAGTCGCCCCTGCACGAAGCACAACGTTCTTGTCAAGGATGTGGCTGAGTTGGGGAGAACCATTAAAGAGGCTTTCCATATTGCTATGACGGGAAGGCCGGGCCCCGTTCTGGTGGATATTCCCAAGGACGTGAGCACTGAGAAGACCGAGTTCCATTATCCCGATAAAATTCATTTGCCCGGCTATAGCCCTGCCTTCGAGGGTAACAAATACCAGATCAAACAGGCCGCAGAAGAAATCCTGAAGGCGAAGCAACCGGTGCTCTATGTCGGCGGCGGGGCTATCTTTTCCGACGCCGGCCACGAATTAAAGGAACTGGCGGAGCTCACCCGGATCCCCGTCAACATGACCCTG
>Ga0326597_10001190_pt1 | contig 42848 bp, 34 predicted proteins | sample RVTome_12_FD_203789 | JGI IMG/M metagenome (GOLD analysis project Ga0326597, IMG submission 203789) | Soil microbial communities from uranium-contaminated site in the Upper Colorado River Basin, Wyoming, United States - RVT100D185 | ecosystem: Environmental > Terrestrial > Soil > Contaminated >...
CCCCTCCTCTTCTCGTTCAACCATCCGCTCGGTGCCTGCCCCGAGTGCAAGGGCTTCGGCAACATCCTGCGCTACGACGAAGCGCTGGTCGTGCCCGACCCCTCGCGCAGCCTCGGCGAGGGCGCCGTCGCGCCCTGGTCCCACCCCTCGGGGCGGCAGCACCAGAAGCAGCTTCTCAAGGCTGCCAAGAAGAGGGGCGTGGACATCGCGCGCCCTTACGGCCAACTCGCCCAGAAGGACCGCGACTGGATCTACCAGGGCGGCGACGACTTCCCGGGCATCCAGGGCTTCTTCGAGGAGGTCGAGGGCTACCGCTACAAGCTCCATGTCCGCGTCTTCCTCTCCCGCTACCGCAGCCAGTGGCCGTGTCCGCGCTGCGGCGGAGCGCGGCTCCGCCCTGAGGCGCTGACGGTCACGGTCGGAGGCGCCACCATCGCCGACTGGAACGCCAAGACCGTCGAAGACCTCAACACCTTCCTGGAGTCCCTCAGCTTCTCGCCGTGGGAGGGGGCGGTGGGGCACGAGGCGCTCAAGCTGCTGCGCGCCAAACTCTCGTTCCTCCAGCGCGTCGGGCTCGGCTACCTCACCCTCGGGCGCCAGACGCGCACGCTCTCGGGCGGCGAGGCCCAGCGCATCAACCTCGCCAACCAGCTTGGCGCGCAGCTGGTGGGCACACTGTACGTCCTGGACGAGCCCTCGATCGGGCTCCACGCGCGCGACACCGAGCGACTGGCCGAGCTCTGCCGCGAGCTGGCGCAGGCGGGCAACACGGTCGTCATCGTCGAGCACGACCGGTCCTTCATCGAGTCCGCCGACTACCTGGTCGAGATGGGCCCGGGGTCGGGCGAGCGGGGCGGCGCGGTCGTCTTCGCCGGCACCCAGGCCGAGTTCGCCAAGGACCCGCGCTCGCTCACCGCCGCGTACCTCACCGGCCGCGAGAGCATCCCGCTGCCGCTGTCGCGGCGTGAGGGACACCGTACCCTCGTGATCCGCGGTGCGCGCGAGCACAACTTGAAAAATCTGACCGTTCGCATTCCGCTCCACACGCTGACCTGCGTCACGGGCGTCTCGGGCTCGGGCAAGTCCACGCTCGTCCACGACACGCTCTACCGCGTGCTGGCGCGCCACTTCAAGATCGAACCGGCGCGTCCCGGAGACCACGACGACGTCCGCGGGCTGGAGTTCGTCAAGGGCATCCACCTGATCGACCAGGAGCCCATCGGCCGTACACCGCGCTCGAACCCCGTCACCTACGTCAAGGCCTTCGACGAGATCCGCAAGCTCTTCGCCGGGCTGCCGCGGGCCAAGGCGCTGGGCCTCGCAGCGGGCGCCTTCTCCTTCAACGTCCCCGGCGGGCGCTGCGAGGTCTGCCAGGGCGACGGCCTGCAGAAGCTCGAGATGTACTTCTTCGAGGACGTCTACGTCACCTGCCAGGAGTGCGAAGGACGGCGCTACCGTCCGGACGTGCTGCAGGTCACCTACAAGAGCCGCAATATCAGCCAGGTGCTGAGGCAGACCGTGGACGAGGCCGTCGAGATCTTCGCGGCGCAGCCCGTCCTGGCGCGGCGTCTGAAGGTGCTGCAGGAGGTGGGACTGGGCTATCTCCGCCTCGGCCAGCCGGCGACGACGCTGTCGGGCGGAGAGGCCCAGCGCCTGAAGATCGCGGCGGAACTCTCCGCCCGGCTCGCCTCGGACATGCTCTACATTCTCGACGAGCCGACGACCGGCCTGCACCTGGACGACGTGAAGAAGCTCCTCGTGGTGCTCAACCGCCTCGTGGACGCGGGCAACACGGTCCTCGTGGTGGAACACCACCTCGACGTCGTCAAGACGGCCGATTGGGTCATCGACCTCGGGCCCGAGGGCGGCGCGGCCGGCGGCGAGATCGTCGCCGAGGGCACGCCCGAGCAGGTCGCCCAGAGCGTCGGGTCGTACACCGGCAAGTTCCTGCGCGATCTCCTGCCGCGGCCCAACGGCCAGTCGCGGACCAACGGCCAGCCGCGGCGCAACGAAAAGTCCGGCGCCGGGCGCCACACTGAGTGAGGCCCGCCCCCTTCTACGGCTGGGTAGTCGTGGGGACGGCCTTCTCCGTCCTCTTCATGGCCTACGGCGCCCAATTCTCCTTCGGCGTCTTCTTCTCGGCGCTGCTCGAGGAGTTCGGCTGGAGCCGCGGCGCGCTCTCCGGCGCCTTCGCGCTCTACGCCTTCGGCTACAGCGGCATGGCCGTCGTCTCGGGTCACCTGACCGACCGCTGGGGGCCGCGCGCCGTGATCGCCATCGGCGGCGTCTTCCTCGGCGCGGGCTGGATCGCCATGAGCGCGACCAGCGCAATCTGGCATCCCTACGTCTTCTACGGCGTCGTGGCCGCCCTCGGCATGTCCACGGCTAACGTCCCATGCACCGCGACGGTGGCGCGCTGGTTCGTCAGACGGCGGGGACTCACCACGGGCCTGACCGCGGCGGGCGGCAGCTTCGGCGCCTTCTGCTTTCCGCCGATCGCCCAGCTCCTCGTGTCGGGCGTCGGCTGGCGCTGGGCGTACGTCATCTTCGGCGCGGCCATCCTCCTGACGCTCAACCTCCTAGCCCCGCTCATGAAGCGCGATCCCGAGGGACTCGGCTTCAGGCCCGATGGCGACCCACCCAGCGCGCACACGGGCGCCCCTTCCGCGCGCGGCAGCGACTACACGATGCGAGAGGCCATGAGGACACGGGCCTTCTGGGTACTCTTCGCCCTCTTCGCGGCCACGTGGATCCCGATCTTCGCGCCACTAGTCCATCTGGTGCCCCTGGCCCGTGGGCTGGGTGTCGACCCGCTCGTGGCGGCGACGCTCGTGAGCGCGCTCGGCATGGCGGGCATCGTCGGCCGACTTGTCATGGGCAGCCTCTCCGACCGCATCGGCCGCCGGTCGGCGATCGGCATCGGGCTCGTCCTTCAGATTTTGGCCTTTCTCGGGTTCGCGGTGGCCGGCGCCCTGCCCGGCCTCTATGCCGCGTCTATCGCGTTCGGGTTCTCTTACGGCGCTGTCGCATCGCTCTTTCCGGCGATCGTGGCGGACTTCTTCGGCCGCGAGCGGGCAGGCAGTCTCGTCGGCCTGCTCTTCGCGATGTCGGGCTCCATGGCGGCGTGGGGTCCGCTGGGGGCCGGCTTCATCTATGACCGCACCGGCAGCTACGGCCCGGCCTGGGTCGCCAGCGCGGGACTGAACCTCGTGGCGCTGGGGCTCCTCGCCTGGGCCCGGCCGCCGCGTCGGCTCGAACTCTCTCTCAAGGAGGCGTGATGGCTGGGCTCAAGGACAAGTACTGCATCGTGGGCGTGGGCGAGACGGAGTACAGCAAGCATTCGGGCCGGAGCACGCGAGCCATGGCGGTCGAGGCCGTGAAGAACGCGATGGCCGACGCGGGGCTCAAGGCCTCGGACGTGGACGGCATGATGTCCTACCAGAGCGGCGACTCGACGCCGGCCAACTGGGTCGCCCCCGACCTCGGCATCCGCCTCAACTTCTACATGGACGTGTTCGGCGGCGGCTCCTCGACCGAGGCGCTGGTGGGCCTGGCGATGGGCGCGATCGAATCGGGCATGTGCAACACGGTGGCGATCTTCCGCTCCATGAACGGCTATTCCGATTTCCGCATCGGCGGCACGGGCGTTCGGGCGGCCCAGCCCGTGCGCGGGCTCGACCTGGCGCAGATGCCCTTCGGGATGCGCAGCGCCGGGCAGAGCTTCGCGCCCACGTTCATGCGGCACATGTACGAATACGGCACGACCTCCGAGCAGGTGGCGCGCGTGCGCGTGGCGCACAGCACGCACGCCTCTCAGAACCCCAAAGCCCTCTTGAAGGATCGGGTGACTGCTGCGGACGTCCTCGGCTCGCGCTGGATCACCAAGCCGCTCCATCTCCTCGACTGTTGCGTCGAGACGGACAACGCGACCTGCATCATCGTCACCTCGGCCGAGCGCGCGCGCGACCTCAAGCAGAAGCCCGCCTACGTCATGGGCGTGGCCGGCCGGGTCAACAAGGCGCGCACCGATTTCCACTGGGCTGCCGGCCCCATCTCCCGCGTCGCCGGCTACTACGCCAAGGACATCGTGTTCGGCCAGGCCGGCATCAAGCCCGAGGACGTGGACATCACGGGCTCCTACGACGCCTTCACCTTCACGACCATGCTCCAGCTCGAGGAGTACGGCTTCTGCAAGAAGGGCGAGGGCGGACAGTACGTGTCGAGCGGCATCATCGAGCTGGGCGGCAAGCGGCCGAACAACACCTCGGGCGGCCACCTCTGCGAGGGCTACACCCACGGCATGAGCATGGTCATCGAGAACGTCCGCCAGTTGCGCGGGCGCGTGGACGACTACTGCCCAGGCTGGGCCGAGGGCAAGCACTCCTACGACTACTCGCCGGGCAAGTGCCGCCAAGTCAAGGACGCCAGGATCACCATGAACCTCGGATGGGCGATGCCGCCGACCGGCTCCGCCCTGATCCTTCACCGTTAGGAGCGATAGAAATGGCCAACGTCGAATACCGCGGCATGAACCTTGTGATCCCGGAGAACGACTCGGAGTGGCGCGAGCACTTCAAGCTGGCTCGCGGTCACAAGCTGATGCTGCGCGCCTGCAAGACCTGCGGACTTCTGCGCTACCCGCCGAGCCACGGCTGCCCATGGTGCGCCGCCCTCGGTTGGGAGTGGAAGGAGGTCAGCGGCAAGGGCCACATCTACTCCTACGAGGTGGTGCACCATGCCATCCAGCCGGGCTTCAAGGAGTGGACGCCCTACGCGGTGGTGCTGGTGGAGCTTGACGAGCAGCGCGGCAAGCCCACGGCGGACGAAGCGCTCAGAATCATCGCCAACCTCGTGACGCCGGACGGGAAGCCCGAGGCCGAGGCCAAGGTCGCCATCGGCAAGCGCGTGCGGGTTGTCTTCCAGGACTTGGCACCCGACTTCGCCCTGCCCCACTTCACGCTGACCGAGGAGCCCCCCATCGGCCGCGTCTGGAGCCTTCCGAGTTAGTGGATTGCTCAGTCCTCCCTGGGCTGGCCAGACCCATACCCCAGACACCATATCTAGATGGATACGCTTGACAACTCACTAGATGTTGAGCTATAGCCTCGTAGTAAGCGCATGATTAGGCTTCCTCGCATCAAGCCGTTCTACTCAACACGGCTCGGGGCTGCATACCTCGGCGACGCCCTAGACGTCATGCGAGGGATACCGGACGCCTCGGTTTCGCTGATCGTCACCTCGCCTCCCTTCCCGCTCACGTTTCAGAAGAAGAAACCGTACGAAGCTGTGGGTATCGATCGATACGTCGATTGGTTCCTTGGGTTCGGTGATCAGTTCCAACGAGTCCTGCGTGATGACGGGAGCTTGGTCATCGACATAGGAGGCGTCTGGAACAAGGGCACTCCAACACGAAGCCTCTATCAGCATCACTTACTGCTTGGCCTCTGTGAAAAGGTTGGCTTTCACTTTGCGCAAGACTTCTACTGGTATAACCCTGGCGCTCTTCCCGCCCCGGCAGAATGGGTAAACGTCCGAAGGATTCGTGTAAAGGCTGCGGTCAATCTCGTCTGGTGGCTCAGCAAGACATCATGGCCCAAGGCTAATAATCGAAACGTGCTGAGGGAATACAGTGCCGATATGGTGCGCCTCCTGAAGCGCGGGTACCGGGCTAAGGCGCGTCCGAGCGGTCATTCAATAACCTCGAAGTTCAACAAGGATCAGGGTGGCGCCATCCCGCCAAACCTCCTGGAATTCGGAAACAATGACTCGAACGGCGGATACCTTCGGAAATGTGCTGAAAGAGACTACCCTGTGCATCCGGCTCGTTTCCCGCGGGCTCTCCCAGATTTCTTCATTCGCCTCTGTACTGACACTCGCGACCTTGTCCTCGATCCGTTTGCTGGCTCCAACGTGACAGGACACGCGGCCGAACTCTTGGGCAGGCGTTGGGTGGCAATCGAGGTCATCAAAGACTACCTAGAGGGATCCAGGTTCCGCTTCGACAAGACACGTTAGGCTTGGACGGCATCCTCAAGGGGCAACAGCAGGACACCCACCGCACTTGAGACCCCTCAACAGATTTCTCGCGGTGCTGGAAGAAGTCGGCCCTCACATTCCGAAGACTCATCCTCTCTTCCGGTGGGAAGCGGCGCGCCAAGTTCGACATGGGGCTGATCTTGCCGAGATGGCCGAACGCGCTGCGATCTCGCCGACAACTCTTACTCGTTGCGTCCGAAAGCTCGAAGAAGGACGCCTCGCTGCGGTCGTCGGCGCCGGCAAAGGGTCGCGGGCAACTCCTGAAGGAATCCGCTTGCGGCTAGCTCAACTTCTACTCGGAGCCTTGACTGAAGAGCGTTTTCAACGGGAGAAGGAAGAGCTAACAAAGGGTCGTCTGACTATCGAGGATCACAGACTTGGGCGAACGGACACCGACTATCGAGTTCTGAACGGAGGTGGAAGACCGATCTTCCGGATCAACATAAAGTTTCACGGCATCGCCTTCGTCCAGGCTCAGGAGCGAGTCGGCCTCGATCCGGCTGACTGTTTCGCTCTGGCCACATACAAGATCCATCAGGCGCTGACGCGTCAGCGGGAAGAAGCGCTGCCGTATGTCTTCCTCGTCCTTAGCTGCCTAGGCTTCACATCCCGCGCTGTCAGCGAGCTGATTCCGCACGCGTTCACCTGGTTCATTGCTACCGCAGCCAAGTTTCCGAAGAGGGATCTCGAAGAAGCCATTGTTGCTCGACTCCTGACACCAGAATATGCCGCACTCTTGGGCGACATTCGCCGGAGGATCTCGGCATCAAAGTTTCGCGTTCTTTCGGCAAGCCGGGCAGAGCGGTTGGTGAAAGAGAAGCTGTTCGAAAGGGTCTTTGCGCTCAGGCAACGAGGCTTCACCCAAGCCTTTCGAAACGCTGAACTCGATATGCACTTCTCTCTCGCGCGAGAGTTGACCCCTGTCCGAGAATTTCTCTCGATCGTTGCTGCCGAGAGCCCTCAGAGGCTCACGGTGTTGCTCGACCGTGGGGAGATCGCGTAAGTGATGTAGCCCAAGGGGGCGTTCGCCCCGCCCAAGACGCAAGTCCCGCCCGCGCCAGTCACCTCCGCGTGAGGCAGGCAACGATGTCGTCGAAGACCTTGTCGGCGAGCACCCTGACCTCGTCGCGGGTGAGCGGCTGGATCGGGTGCTGCACCATGATGGTTCTGTAGCTGTCGGCGCCAAGGGCGGATGCCTGGGCGCGCGCGGCCCTGGCGAACTCGGTCGAGATCACCGTCGCCGCCGGCAATCCCTGATCTTCGAACCACACGCCGTCGTGCACACTGCACGTTGTGCAGGACCCTCAGTCGGCGAGCGCCTCGATGACGGCGTCGCTCGTCTTGAGAATCTCCGCGCGCAGGTCCTCCGGCGCGGGCCGCGCGAAGGTCGGCTTCTTCTTCCTCACGATGGCCTTCGGCTTGGCGCGCTCGCGGAGGAGCTCCTCCACGCGGTCGAGCAGGTGGTCGCCCTTGGCCTTGGAGATGTCGAGGAGCGTGATCACCTTGCCGTCGAGCGTGGCCAGGCGCGCGGCCGTCTTGCGCGGCACCGCGACGGAGTCGGTCGGATCCAGGAACTCTTCGGTCGTCATAAATCCTCCCGGGGCGATTGTACCTTCTTAATGACCAGGCTTGACATCTTCGGAAAGGTCCAGCCGGGGATGACCGCGGTAAAGCGGCCCGCGGTGCCGCCCGCCACCACGAACTTGAGGTTGCCCGGCTCGCGGAACTTCGGGATCAGCGTGGCGTCGGTCTCGGGATGCGGGAACTTGGCCATGACGTGAGCCGGCAGCCCGTCGCCGCCGTCCAGCCCTGGAATCAGCTCGCTGACGGGCTTGCGCAGCCGGTGCCAGAGAAACTCGCGCATGTCCGCCTTGCTCCAACCGTCGCCGGCGATCGTGCTCGCGTGCTCGGGCGACAGGACGACGAGGGTGTCGCCGTGGTGGGTGGACTTGTGGTGCGAAATGACTTCCAGCGATCGCGAGATGGTGATGAGAAGGTCCTCGGCCCTGAGGCTCCGGTGGTCATAGACGCCGTGGGGCGCCTCGGCCGCGAAGGCCGCCACCGTGCTCTCTTCCGGGGCAAAGCCGTGCTCGACGGCCAGCGAGTCCCAGGGGCTCGCCTCTTCGTGCTCGCCGATGCAGTAGGTGTAGCGCCCCGGGTGTGCCATGGTGGACATGCTCATGGTCCGGGCCGAGGCACCGCCCAGGTTGGCGACGATGAGTCTGAGCGCCCGGCCGATCGTCGCGTTGGCGCGCCAGCCGGGCCCGAAGACCCCCGCGGCGCAGTTGATGTCGAGCGCCTTGCGGGCGGGGCCGTTGATGACGAAGAGCGGCGAGTGAAAGTTGGTCGTGGCCGAGACGCCGTGGAGATCGAAGGCGTCGTCGCACATGGCCAGGACCCCCGCGATCACCACCGGCAGGTACTCGGGGCGGCAGCCGGCCATGACCGCGTTGATCGCGATCTTTTCGACCGTGGCGCGGCCGAAATTGGGCGGCACGAGCGCGATCAGCTCACCCGGATCCCGCCCCGAGCCCGCGACCATCGCGGCGACGCGCTCGGGCGTGGGCGGAACGACCGGAAGGCCGTCGGTGACCCCCCGCTCGAAGAGAATCTCGAAGGGATCCCGCTCAGGTAGAGCCACGGGCGCTCCGCTCAGGACTTGCAGAGGCGGAAATTGGCGTAGTCACCCTGGGCGGTCGACTTCGTGTCGTCGGAGTCGGTGAGGACGGCGATCCCGGAGGCTTTCGGCGTCTCGGGCTCGTCGAAGAACTTCTTGTAGTCCTCGAGGATGTTCACGCGCTCCTCCGTCCAGCCGCCCTTCCGGTCGGTGCCGTTCCGGATCACGAGCGCCCGGGTCAGCCCCGCGCTCGAGGAAAGCCGCGTTCCCACCGGCACGACCGCGCTCCAAATGTACTTGAGCGATTTTACCGACCAGGCTGTGTGGGGGAAGACGGCGTAGACGGAAACGGCGCTGTCGTTGGTCTTGGACTGTCGTTCGTCCGACCCCGCCGGGAACAGGACCGGGCGCCACGACCAGGCGAGTATCGGGTACGCCTTGGGGTCCCACTCGTACGGCTTGGCGGCCTGGATGCCGAGTCCCTTGGCAAGCGCGCGGAGGAAGCGCAGGCCGTCCCGCTCCTGGACCGAGTAGACCCCACGCCCGGCGTCCTTGCGCAGCTTCCAGTCCGACGGGAATTCGCCCACCCTGCCCTTGGAGAAATTCTCGACGGTGACGCATTCCTGGGCGCCAACCGGCGCCGCCAGGAGCGCGGCGGCGAGGAGGGCGATGACGAGACACACCGGCACGGCGCTACCGCCCGCGGCGCCACCAGGAGTGGACGAGTTGGTCCACCACCTGAACCAGCTGTCCCACGGTGCGGCATTCCTTGACGATGTCGCACGCGGGCGAGTACAGCGGCATGACGCTGTCGCCGATGCCCCAGCCCCACTGCCCCTCCGGGTTCAGCCAGATGATGCCTTTGACCCGCTCCCGGATCTGGCGGATCGCCCACGCCTGGGGGTCGTTGTAATTGTTGCGCGCATCGCCCAGGATGAGCACCGTCGTCTTGCGGTCCAGCGATTCGATCTCCGTTCGGACGAAGCGGCTGAAGGCGTAGCCGAAGTCCGAGCGGCAGTGGTAGTCCACCGACGACGATTTCAGCGCCCACTCGATCGCGTGGTCGACCGGATACGTGTTGAAGGCCTGGGTCACCTCGGCGATCTCGGACACGAAGACGTAGGAGCGCACCCGGGAAAAGCACTCCTGCAGGCTCCAGACCAGCTGGAGCATGAAGCGCGAAGCGTTGCGCACCGAGTCCGAGACGTCGCAGAGCGTGACGAGCTTGGGTTTCTCCCGGTGGCGCCGCCGGAAGCGCACCTCCATCGGCACGCCGCCGTACTGCAGGCTCTTCCGGATGGTCCGGCGCGAGTCGAGACGTCCCTTCTCCTCCTGGCGCTGGCGAAGGGCGAGGGCGTCCTTGATCTTGCGCGCGAGGCGCGCGACCACCGCCTTCATCTGCGCGACCTCGTCCGGCGAGAGCGCGAAGAGCGGCTTGTCTGTCAGCACCTCGCGCGTGAGCTTCTCGCCCTGCCGGTAGGCCCGGCGCTCGAGTTCGCGCTCGACGTGCTGGCGGATCATGCGGCGGAAGGCTTCCAGGCGCAGATCGAGGTAGTTGCGGATGCGCGCGAGCATGCCAGGGTCCATGCCCTGGGCCTCGAGCAGCTGCATGATGCGCGACAGGTCGCGCTCGATGGCCTCCCAGTCGAACTTGTCGTAGATGCGCCGCGAGAAGTAACCGATCTGCAGGAAGTACATCAGCCGTTCGAGCCCGGCGCCCTGCCCCTGGCCCCGGATGGCCATCTCCATGTCCGTGCCCTCGCCCCGCAGCATGAGCTCGGTTAGCTCGTCCATTTCCATGTTTTCCTGCGCCATGAGCTGGTCGAGCATCTGCTGGATGCGCGGGTCCTCCGGTCCGAGCGCCTTCTTGAGGCCGGCGCCGAGCGCTTCGAGATCGAGGAAGTAGAGGTCGAAGAGGCGGTCGAAGGTCGGCAGGTCCCGCGACTCCTTGACGAGCGTTGACGCCAGGGCGGCCTTGAAAGTGTCGCGGTGCTCGAGGCCGATTTCGGAGGAGGCCGACAGCGCGTCCATGGCCTCGCTGGGCGAGATGCGCAGCTCTGCCCGCCTCAGATCGCCGATGAACTCCAGGATCCGCTGGTCCAATTAAGCTCTGGGGGGGAGCGCCACCTGCCGCTCCTCCCCCAGACCCCCCCACCAGGCGTCTGCCGTGATTCTCATCGGGAGAAGGTCACCCAGGAGGACTTGAAGACGTCCTCGCCACCGTCGCGGGTGATCGGGCAGAGCCGCCCGTCCTCGAGTCGCAGGAGGCCGTGGAAGGAGCCGGGGGCGATGAAGTGCGTCATCTTGAGCTTCCAGCCAAGCCCTTCCCCCGGCGCCTCCTCCTCGCGCTCCGCGATGCGGGTGACGTCGGGGGCGTCGCCGACGAGGTGCAGGACGCGCACGGGCCCCTCCGAGCAGCGGAGCCCCAGCACGACCTTGTACGCCGGGTCCTGGCGGGAGGTCTCCACGGTCATCTCGCCGGGCTGCAGCAAGTGCGGTACGGCCTCGGGCATGGCGGCGCGGAAGAACTCGCGAGGGGCCGGGTGCGTGTAGTAGAAGTGCCAGCGCCCGGCCGCATGGATCCAGAGCTTGGTGTACTCGCCGAGCGCCGCCGAGATGCAGCGTCCGCCCTCGATGAAGACGGGCCCGCCCGGCCCGAGCTCCGGCATCCGGATGCGTGGGCACGGAAACCACAGCTCGCGGAACTCGGTAAGACTCATGGCGCCTAGTCGAGGTCGGCCAGCACCTTGTCGAGGGCGCCCTTGACGCGCTCGAGGTCCTTCTCGTGCTTGACCAGCATCGTCAGAGTGGATTCGACCAAGTCGCGATCAAGGCTGTCGGCGTTCAGGATGACGAGCGAGCGTGCCCAGTCGAGGCTCTCCGACACGGAGGGCGCCTTGCGCAGATCGAGCCCGCGGATGCGCTGGACCGCCGTCACGACGGTCTGGGCCAGCCGCTCGGAGATCTCCGGCACCTTCAGCCGGATGATGGCCAGCTCTTCGTCCGGCGGCGGGAAGTCGATGAAGAGGTGCAGGCAGCGCCGCTTGAGCCCGTCGGAAAGCTCGCGCGCGTTGTTGGATGTCAGCACCACGAGCGGGATGTTCGTCGCCTTGATGGTGCCGAGCTCCGGCACCGAGACCTGGAAGTCCGACAGGACTTCGAGCAGGAACGCCTCGAATTCCGGCTCCGCCTTGTCGATCTCGTCGACCAGCAGGACGACGGGGTCGGGGGATTCGATGGCCTGCAGCAGCGGCCGCGGCGCGAGGAAGCGGTGAGAGAAGAAGGCATCGTCCTGGCCCGAGATTCTGGCGACCGCATCCGGCAGGGACGGCGCGTCGGCAATCAGCTCGCCGATCCGCTCTCGCAGCAGCTGAGTGTAAAGGAGCTGCTTGGCATACTTCCATTCGTACAGCGCCTTGCCCTCGTCGAGCCCCTCGTAGCACTGCAGGCGGATCAGCGGCCGGTTGGTGATCTCTGCCAGCGTCTTGGCCAGCTCGGTCTTGCCGACGCCCGCCGGGCCTTCGATGAGCACCGGCCGTCCCATGCGCTCCGCCAGAAAAACCACGGTGCAGATGCGGCGGTTGGCGATGTAGCGGGCGTTCTTGAAGTGCTGCTGGACATCCTCCGGAGACTGGAACATGTGGGCTCCTGTTTGAGTGAATTGGCGAGAAGTGTAGCACACTTGCGCGTCGCAGGAACCCTCGGGCCAAGCGCTTGGCTCTTCCGTCCCCTCGGGCGATACTGCAAGACATGGACGAGTCCCAGCCGGACACGGGCGAGGCCCGCTCCTACCACCGCTGGCAGCTGAGACTGGGTGCGGTCGGCATTCTCCTCACGGCGGGCTATCTCACGGCGCTCCTCGCGACGGGGGCGGCAGCGCATCTCCGGGATCTGCTGGCGGCAAGGACGCATCACTGGTGGCTCGCCGTGCCGGCCGCCCTCCTGATCCTGGGTGCGGGTCATCAGCTCCTGGCGCTCCCGGTCTCGTGGCTCAGCGGCTTCTTGCTGCCGCGGCGCTATGGGCTGAGCCACCAACGGCTCGTCTCATGGCTGTGGGACAGAGCCAAGGGCGGCCTCATCGGAGCCGGCCTTGCCACGGCGGCGACCCTCATCGTGTACGGCCTGCTCCGCTCGACGCCGTGGTGGTGGTTGTGGGCGGCGGCAGCCTTCTTCGCGGGCTACGCGCTGCTGTCCTTCGTGACACCCCTATGGCTCCTGCCCCTGTTCTATCGGCTGACACCGCTCGCCGAGGGTGATCTCCGGTCGCGGCTCCTCCGGCTGGCCGAGCGCGCCCACGTGCCCGCCGTCGGCGTGTGGATCGCCGACCAGTCCCGCCGGAGCCGCACCGCCAACGCCGCGGTGACAGGCCTCGGAAGGACCCGGCGCATCCTTCTCTTCGACACGCTCGTGAACCGCTTTGATCCCGACGAAGTCGAGGCGGTACTCGCCCACGAGCTCGGCCATCACGTCGCGGGCGATGTCTGGCGTGGGCTCGCCGTCCACGGCGCCGTCACACTCGCGGCGTTCTGGGCTGCCGATCGCGCGCTCGCGGCGGGGGCGGGAGCGCTCGGGCTCTCGGGGCCGGCCGACGTCGCGGGGCTCCCACTCCTCGGCCTCGTGATCATGGGCGTCAGCCTGATCGCGCTTCCCGTCATCAACGGCTTGTCCCGGAGGATCGAGACGCGCGCCGACGATTTCGCGCTCAGGCTCACGGGGGCGCCCGGGCCATTTATCGGGGCCATGGAGCGGCTGGCCAGCCTCAATCTCGCGGAACGCGACCCCCACTTCTTGAAGGAGCTGGTCTTGTATTCTCACCCTTCCGTGGGCCGCCGCATAGCCCGCGCGAGAAATCGGGCGTCGTCAAGGGGCTGACACTGTCCGGTTTCTTATGCTGACACCTGGGCGGAGCGCCTGCGCCGGCCCCTCAACATCCAATGGGCACGGCCTGAAGCTGCCCCCTAGCCTAGTGGCACCGGACTTGCTACCCTGAGCTTGTCATGCGCCTCCACGAACCGACGTCCCTGATCCGGCATCTGCAGGTGCTCCGCGCGGTTTCCGAGGCCGTGAGCCGGTCCCTCGACCTCGATGAGGTCGTGCAGCGGTCGTTGGCGGCCCTCACCCACGTGACGGGGCACGAGATAGCGAGCCTTCATCTGATCTCCGCCGACGGCAATAAGCTGCTGCTCCGCGGAGACCGCGGGCTCAGCGACGAGTTGCGCCGGGTCAACCTCGAGCTGCCCTTGGGCGAAGGTATGATCGGCCGCGTGGCGTTGTCGGGGAGCGCGAGACGGGTGGACGACGCCAGCGCGGAAGAGGACCTGCTGCCGGCCGCCCGAGCGGCGGTCAGTTCCGACGGTATCCGCGGCTTCGTCTCCGTGCCGATCCGGGCCCGCCACCGCATCCTGGGCACCCTCTCGCTGGGCCGTCAGACGGATGACCGCTTCACCGACGAAGAAATCGCGCTCCTCGAGTGCGTCGCCGACCAGATCGGTCTCGCGATCGACAACGCCCGGCTCTACGGCGAGATCAACCGCCAGCTCGACGACCTGCGCCGCGCCCAGGTCGAGGTGGTCAGGGCGGAGCGGCTGGCGGCCGTCAACGGCCTGGCGGCTGGCGTGGCGCACGAAATCAACAACCCGCTGACCATCATCATGGCTCAGCTGCACCTGCTGGCCCAGGGCGAGCTTGACCCGCACATCGAGGAGGCGATGGGAGTCATCGACGCCGCCGCCAAGCGCGCTGCCTCCATCGTGCGGGACCTGATCCTCTTCGCCGAACACCGTCCGCCGCGGCGCTCGCGCTGCCAGGTGGGGGAGCAGATCCGGGAGGTGGTGGCCTTCGAGGAGGCGCGGCTCGAGGCCGAGGGCATCACGGTGCGCGTACACCTCGAGCCCGTGCCCGACATCTGGGCCGACCACAACCACCTCCAGGAGGTGCTGCTGCACGTGCTCCAGAACGCCCAGCACGCCGTGCGCGAGACGCGCACCGGCGGACTCCTCTCGATCAGCGTCAAGCCGACGGCGAACGGGGTACGCATCACGGTCACGGACGACGGGCCCGGCATCCCGCCGGAGCACCTGCCCCGCATCTTCAACCCGTTCTTCACCACCAAGCAGCCGGGCGACGGGCGCGGCCTCGGCCTGTCCGTGGCGCACAGCATCATCACCGAGCACGGCGGCCGCATCTGGGCCGAAAACCTCCCCGAGGGCGGGGCCGTCTTCACCATCGACCTGCCGATCGGCGAGCCCGAGCCGGCCCGCGAGCCCCTCCGCTTCGAATCCCGCCGCCTCTAGGACCGGCCCCCCTCGCCTCCCGGCCACGCACAGGGCGATCGGTAGCCGAGCATCTTTCGCACTTCGAGAGCAAGACCCGCCAGGGTAAAGGGTTTCGTAATGAGCGGATCTCCGGGAATCACCCCGTACTCAGCGACGAGCTCGGCTGTAAAGCCGGACATGAAGAGCACCTTCGTGTCGCGCCGGATCGAGCGCAGCCGGTCGGCGAGGTCGCGCCCGTTCATCCCAGGCATCACGACATCGGTCAGCAGCAGATGAATCGGTCCAGCGTAGTCCGCGGCGATTCGCAGCGCGTCTTCTCCGCCCGCCGCCTCGAGGACACGGTAGCCTTCTCCAGCAACGATTTCCCGCGCCAGGGTGAGCAGCGCGGGGTCGTCATCCACCACGAGGATGGTTTCCAAGACCTACCGGTGCGCGTACACTCGGGTCGGCCGCGGGTCAGGCGCGTCCAAGACTTCGCGCACCTTCCGGGCGAGCATGTCCGGCGTAAAGGGCTTCTGGAGAAAAGCCGTACCCGAATCCAGGACGCCATGACGAACGACCGCATCGTCTGTGTAGCCTGACATGTACAGCACCTTCATCTCCTGTCGCAGCGGCGTCAACCGTTCGGCGAGTTCCCGGCCGCTCATCTGCGGCATGACGGCGTCGGTCACCATGAGCTGGATCGGGCCGGCATGCCGCTCGCAGGTAAGCAGCGCCTCCCCGCCGTGCTGTGTGTCCAACACCGTGTAGCCGTTGGCCCGAAGGATGTCCCGCGCCAGTTCTCGGACTGCCTCCTCATCTTCCACAAGGAGGATCGTTTCCGTCCCTTGGGGTACCTGGGCGAGCGCCGCCTTCGGCCCCGACGGCGCGGAAGCCTCATCAATCCGCGGCAGATAGATTCTGAACGTCGTCCCCCGCCCCGGCTGCGTGTCGACCTCGATGTAGCCCTCGCTCTGCTTGACGATCCCATAGACGGTGGCCAGCCCGAGCCCTGTCCCCTTGCCAGACCCCTTGGTCGTGAAGAAGGGCTCGAAGATGTGAGCCTGAACCTCCGAGGGCATTCCGACCCCCGTGTCGCCCACTGCCAGCATCACGTGCGGGCCCGGGCTGGCCCCGGGGTGTCGCCGCACATACGCGGCGTCCCGCTCGACACGGGTGGTCTCAATGCTGAGCCGGCCGCCTTGGGGCATGGCGTCCCGGGCGTTCACGACCAGGTTCATGATGACCTGCTCGACTTGGCTCGGGTCGGCTCGCACGTATCCCAGCGCCGGGTCCAGCGTCATGACCAGGCTGATATCCTCGCCGATCAGCCGCCCAAGCATCTGTTCCAGGTTGGCAATGATCCCATTGAGATTGAGCGATGTCGGCTGGAGGACCTGCTTGCGGCTGAACGCCAGGAGCTGGCGCGTCAGGTCGGCGGCCCGGCCCGCGGCCTTCTGGACGAGCTCGATTCCCTGGCGGACGGGATCTGCGGGTCTAAGGGAACGCAGCAGCAGCTCGGTGCGACCCATGATCACTGTGAGCAGATTGTTGAAGTCGTGAGCGATGCCACCAGCGAGCCGCCCCACGGCTTCCATTTTTTGGGCCTGCGTCAGTTGCCCCTGCGTCTGGGCGAGCTCTTCGTAGGCCCGGCGGGTCTCCTCCAGTAGCCGGCTATTCTCCAGCGCGACGGCTGCCTGGGAGGCGAACGCCGTCGCCGCGGCCAAGTCCTCCGGGGAAAACCCTCCGACCTGCCGGGTCTGGATGCTCAGGACCCCGGCCACGCGCGCTCCGACCTTGACGGGAACCCCGAGATACGCCCGGACGCCGAGGCGGCGCCACGCCTCACGGTGCACCGGGAGCAGCCGAGGATCGCTGACCGGATCCGACACCGTGAGCGGCTCACCCGTGACGGCCACGATCCCGCTCAGACTCTCGCCGACCTTCAAGCGCGGCCTCAGCAGAGCCTTGTTCCACTGACCCCACGTCCCCACGACCACGAGTTCATCCCCCTCCAGGAGGCGGAACCCGGCTGAATCCGTGCCAAGTAAGGCGCCGCACGCCTCGGCAATGCGGCCGAGCAGCGAGTCCAGGGGCTGCATCCTGGACAACTCGCAGCTCAGCGCAAGCAGGGTCTCGAGCCGATTCTGGCGAGCCCGCAGCTCCTGGAGGAGCTTGGCATGTTCGATGGCGATGGCCGCCTGGTTACCAAATGACGTCAGGCTCTGGAGCTCGGCCGTGCTGAAGCGATGATGGTGACGGGTCAGTAGCGAGAGCACCCCGACCAGTCGGTCCCGCACCGGGAGGGGGATGCAGAGGAGAGACACGTAGCCCTCCTCTCGCATCCACTCGGCGTTGACCGTCCGGGAATCTGTCGTTACGTCTTCCACGACGAGCGCCTCTCGAGTGTGCGCGACGTACCCGGTCAGCCCTTCACCGACTGCAAACTCCGTCTTTTGCCCCGAGCCAGGCGCCCCCCGGGTCCCCGCCTCGGACCGGAGGACGAGCCGCTCCTCCTCCATCACCCAGATCCGCGATGCGGCATCGGGCAGGAGATCCGTTGCCGCCCGGGCCACGCTTTCCAGCACCTCCGGGAGCTCCAGCGACGCCGTGACGACCTGAGCCAGCCGGGCGAGGTTCTCCGCCTGACGCTGCCGCCGTGTCGCCTCTGCATAGAGACGAGCGTTCTCCAGCGCGACCGCGGCCTGGTCCGCAAACGTCTGGACAAGTTGGATCTCTTCGGCGGTGAAGGCTCGCCCTGCGCGGTCCCTCACCGAGAGGGCGCCACGCACCCCGTCCTGGACGAGCAGGGGCACGGCAAGGACGGCTCGGTAGGGCCCCGCTCCGATTCGAGCCCGGGCCTCCGGCGGCAGGGCAATGCGCGGATCGGTCAGGATATCGGGCGTCGCCACGGGCTGCCGCTCGGAGACAGCGAGCGCCACCATGCCGGTCCCTGGAGGGACCACCATGTTCGGCCCGAACGTGGGTCCGTCGTCACCTGACACTGCCACCCCCACCAGGTCGACCGACTCGGGCACCACCCGGAAGAGGGCGGAGTACTCGACGCCGACCAAGCTCCGCAGGCTGTCGGCAATCCATTGACCGCACTGTTCGGGGTCGAGCGATCGGGCGAGGCGCCGACCGGTCTCCGCCAGGCTCTCCGCGACCCGCCGGCGACGCTCGCTCTCCTCGAACAGACGCGCATTGGTGAGGGCGACCGCCGCCTGGCCGGCCAGCAGCACCATGATCTCTTTCTCTTCGGGCAAGAAGACGCGAGGGCTTGTGTAGAGAAGCGACAGCACCCCCGCCCCCTGACTGCCGGTCATCAGCGGGATGACGGCGCAGCCGTGGAGCCCCAGCGTCGCGGTCAGGCGCCGGTTGAGAAAGCGCGGGTCCTCCTGGGCGTCTCTCACGTATTCGGCTCGGCCGGACTCGAAGACGCAGCCTGCCACACCCCTCCCGTAGGGGATGGCGTCGAAATCGACCAACAGCTCCTCTCCCGGAATCAGACCGGAGCTGGCCTGCGGCCGGAGGACCCCTTCGCTCGGAGCGTCGACCCACAGGCGCGCGACCCGGGCGCCCAGAAGCGCGGTCGCGGCCTTCGTGATCTCCTGGAAGACCTGCCGCACGTCCCGGGCCGAGAGGATGAGATCGCTCAGGGCGCTCAGCGCAGTCAGCTTCCCGGCCCGCTCCTCGAGGCGCGTGTAGAGGCGGGTGTTCTCGATCGCGAGGGAGACCTGACCGGCCAGCGTGGTCGCCAGCCGCGTCTGCTCCGGGGTGAAGGGACGGGCGGCGCGCCAATAGTCGAGGAGGCAGGCCCCGACAACTTGGTCCTTGCGGAAGATCGGGAGGACTAGGAGGGATCCGATCTCGAACAGGGTCGCCCAGCCCGCCGGCAGCAGGGGACTGGTGGCGGGATCATCGATCTCGATCGGGCCTCGCTGTTCAATGACCTCGACGAAGAACGGGAGGTCTTCGAGCCTGAGCGAGCCGAGATCCTTGAAGGCGGTCCACATCCGCTCGTTCGACTGGCCCGTCGCGAATTGCGACGTGACGGGCAGAACCACTCCCGTCGTCTCGTCCAGGAGAAGGAACGCGCACCGGTCGACACCACACGCCTCGGCGAGCTTTCGAGTGGCTATCGCCACCCGCTCTTTCGGGTCGGCGACAGACTCAAGAACTGTCGCCATGTCGAGTTCCAGCCTGAGTTGACGGGCCGCCTTGACCTGGCCCTGGAGGAGCGTCCAGAAGAACCGGAGGCTCCCGGCCCCGATCACCTCGACTGCTGGTGGTCTCGCCTTGAGAAGCTCCTCGAGGATCGTGGGTTGCCCCGTCACCTCGAGCACGACGTCTACGGCATGGGCGAAGACGTTCAGGTGGTGAGCGGCGGTCGGGATGCCGAGCACCCGGGCGCGCTCCCGCGCAGGGGCATCCTGTCGAGGATCGACCACGACAACCACTCGGCCCTCCGGCCAATCGAGGACGAGATCCAGCAGGGCGGCCCCTCCCCGTCCCCCGCCGACCAGGCCGACCCTCAGGCCTCCGGGAGACTGCCCCGACGCGATGGTCACCACTGCCGGCCCCTTACACGGGCCGCGCCGGCCGTGGTCGGCGAGAGACAGCCCGGCGGACGAGTGTCATCATCGCTCGGGGAGCGCTCGCCGGACGAATCGCCGGAGGTCTTCGAGACAGAAAGGCTTGCTGAGCACCGGGGCATGGGTTGCCTCCAGAAAGCTCGCATACTCCAGCGGCTCCCTTGTCCCGCTCACGAACAGGAATCGCCCCAGCAGGGTCGGTCGTCCTCGTTCGAGCTCGCGATAGAGACCCACGCCGTCGAGCTCCGGCATCCGGAGATCGCTCACGATGAGGTCGTACGAGCGGGCGGCGATCTTCTCCAGCGCCTCACGCCCATTCTTCGCCGTATCGACCTCGTGCCCGTCCATTACCAGCACGTCGGCCATGAGTCCCGCGACCAGGGGCTCGTCATCGACCACGAGAATGAGGGCGCGGCGGGTTTCGGCAGTGGGCATATGATCGATAGGCACTCGCCAGCCTCCTATGAACAAGGCAACGCAAGCGGCGGGCCAGTCTCGAAGATTAGAAGAATCAAGTGCTTACGGAGCTCTCCGCTCAACCACGTTCCAGAAAATGGCTACGCGTGTCCACAAATTGCGTCAGGCCCAAAGCCGCCGAGGGTAGCGGGTGGGCGCTGCTGAGTGAGCCGCGCGCCCTCGACAAAGCTGCGCCCGGGCGGTAGAGTGACGGGTCGTCGCCGCAGCGCGAACCCCTCACCCCCGGAGGCCCGAATGAGCACCGTCAAGGACGCCATCTCTCAGGCGATCGACCGGCTCGCCGACGAGCTGGAAACCCTCTCGAAAAAGATCCACGACAACCCGGAGCTCGCGTACCAGGAAATCAAGGCCTGCGCCTGGCTCTCGGAATTCCTCGGCAAGCAGGGCCTCAAGGTCGAGCAGGGTGTCGGCGGCGTGGAGACGGCCTTCCGCGCCACGATCGAAACCGGCGAGGGGCCAACCATCGCCATCCTCTGCGAGTACGACGCGCTCCCCGGCATCGGGCACGCATGCGGCCACAACGTCATCGCAACCTCGGGCGCGGGCGCCGGTGCGGCGCTCGCGGCCGTCAAGGGCCAGCTGCCAAAGGGACGCGTCCAGGTGATCGGGACGCCGGCGGAGGAGGGCGGCGGCGGCAAGATCAAGCTCATCAAGGCGGGCGTCTTCAAGGACGTGGACGCAGCCATGATGATCCACGGCTTCGACCGCACGCTGCTGCACCAGGACCTGCTCGGCATCGCGCGCGCAACCTTGGAGTTCACCGGCAGGGCGTCGCACGCCTCCGCCGATCCGTGGGAGGGCGTCAACGCGCTGGACGCCTGCGTCCAGACGTACAACGCCGTCGCCATGCTGCGCCAGCAGGTGCGCCCCGACTGCCGCGTCCACGGCATCATCACGAGCGGCGGTGCGGCGCCCAACATCATCCCCGAGTTCGCGTCGGCGGTTTTCTACGTCCGCGCTCCGAGCATCGATGCGATGTGGAATCTCTATCGGCGCGTCATAGCCTGCGCCGAGGGGGCCGCCAAGGCCGCGGGCTGCGAGCTGAAGGTCACCCAGCACGACAGCGTCTACGAGCCGATGAAGTCGAACCGCGTGCTCCTCGATCTCTTCAAGGCCAACATGACGTCCGTCGGCCTCACGGAGGGTGAGCCGATCCCCGACCGGAAGGGTTCCTCCGATGTCGGCAACGTCAGCCAGGTGCTGCCGACCATCCAGCCGATGATCGGCATCGCGCCGGAGGGCATGGCCATCCACACGCGCGACTTCGCCGACGCCGCGGTCCAGCCGCTGGCACGGCGGGGCATGATCGCCGCCGCGAAGACCATGGCCATGACGACTCTCGATCTCCTCGCCGAGCCCGCGCACGTCAAGGCCGCCAAGAAGGAATTCACCGATGTCAGCTGAGACGCTCGACCAGGCGAAAACCAAGGTCGCGGATGCGGTGGACCGCCTGGCCGATGACCTCGAGAAGATCTCCCACCGGATCCACGGCAACCCGGAGCTCTGCTTCAAGGAGGAAAAGGCGGCGGGGTGGCTCAGCGACTTCCTCGAGAAGCAGGGCGCCCGCGTCGAGCGGGGCGTGGGCGGGCTGCCGACGGCCTTTCGCGCAACCATTCAGGGTATCAACGCGGGCTCGGGCAGCGGGCCGGGGCCAACCATTGCCATCTTGGCGGAGTACGACGCCCTGCCCAACATCGGGCACGCCTGCGGGCACAACGTGATCGCCACCGCGGGGACCGGGGCGGGCGCCGCCATCGCGGCGGCGCTCGGCACGGTGCCCTTCGCGGGGCGCATCCAGGTGATCGGCACGCCGGCCGAGGAGGGGGGTGCGGGCAAGGTCAGGCTCATGGAGGCCGGCGTCTTCAAGGATGTGGACGCCGCCATGATGATCCACGGCCGCTGCGGAACGCAGGTGTGGCGGCCGAGCCTCGGCATCATCAAGGTCAGGTGCGAGTTCTTCGGCAAGGCCTCGCACGCCTCATCCTGGCCCTGGCGCGGAGTCAACGCGCTCAACGCCATGATCCAGCTCTTCGTCTCGCTCGACCTAATGCGGCAGCAGATCAAGCCGGACGCGCGCGTGCACGGCATCATCACCAAGGGCGGCGACCAGGCCAATATCATCCCCGAGCACACGTCGGCCGAGTTCTACCTGCGGGCGCCCACCAGGGACTACTGCAAGGAGCTGCTGCGGCGCTTCGAGGCGTGCGCCCAGGGCGCGGCAACCGCGACGGGCTGCACGGGGAAGGTCACGCCCGATGCGACCATCCACGACCCGCTCAAGGCGAACGTCACGATGGCAGAGCTGTTCGGCAGGAACCTCGAGCGGATCGACTTCCCCGTCGATCCCGACGACGGCGACGCGGGTTACGGCTCGACGGACTGCGGCAATGTCAGCCAGGCCATCCCGACCATCCATCCGTACATCCGCATCTCGCCCGACGGCGTCCCGGGGCACTCGCGCGAGTTCGCCGAGTGGGCGAAGTCACCGCTGGCGCGCACCGGCATGGTCGCCGGGGCGAAGGCGCTGGCGCTGACAGCCCTGGACCTCCTGGCCAAGCCCGCGGAGCTCAAGAAAGCGAAGGACGAATTCGCGAAAGCGCGGGGCTGAGAGCCCAGCGGGCCCCTGACCAACTCGCAGGCCGGCGAGAAGGGCCCAGATGCGAGGCGGCGCCCGAAGACCGCAGGTGAGGCGTAGCCCATCTACGTTGAACCTGAGGCCGAGGGCGCCCCAACAGTGTCTGCTAAATGACGCAGCTGAGCCCTTATCGGCGGCCTGCTTGGACGGCGCGCAGGACCTTGCGCGCCTGTCCAAGATGGTCCAGGACGTGGAGCCTGAAGATGACGGCGTAGGCCTTCCAGTCGAGATCCTCGATCCAGTGCAGCGGCGTCTCGCGACCGTCAGGCTCCTTCACGTTGACGACCATGACGATCGGCGCGCGCGCGTCGTTGAGCCTGTCGGGTGCCGCGCCGAGGACGTCCACCACCTCCGCCTGGAGCCGCTTGAGCTCGCCCAGGAGCTCCGCCCACGGGCGAGCTAGCGGGTCGCGAGACTGCAGTCCGGCCGGGATGGGCCCGCCTGGGGGCCGCCTCCCAGCGAGCAGATCACGGAGTTCCTCGAGGCTCGGCCGATGAGTCTCCACCAGGTGATCCGCCACCTCCTGGACGCTCCACTCGCCCGGAAAGGCCCTCACCCGCGCCTCGGCCTCAGCTATCCCGTCGAGAAATGACTCGAGGGCGGCGAAACCGGCCGCGACACGCTCGTGGATCCGGGACGCCGCAAGACGGCTGCCCTTGTCGCGCATGTATTCCACCGCCTTGATCTGCTCGGGCCTCATAGTCACGAAGCCTACTACAGCCGGGCGAACCCGCCCGGGCCTATCCCCTCCTCGCACCGCGCCTGACTGCCAAGCCTCGCCACCTGCGACACTTTTTGTTGTCCGAAAGCGGCAGTTGGGCCTGTTCTTGACCCTCTTCATATCGCAGACATCCATTATTTCAAGTACTTACTCACCCTTCGACGCTGGGCCCGGATGGTACACGAGGTGCATACGCTAAGACGGTCGTGCGCATCAGGCACCGAGAGCCCGGTTGGCCCTTACCTTGAAGCCCGGAACGGAGCAGACGATGAGACGGATCCAGCCGGGATGGCAGGCCGCAGGGGCCCTGGCTCTCGCCCTCGTCCTCATCCCCGCTGCGGTGCGAGCCGCCTCCCCCGAGGGAGCAGGCGTGGCGACGGCGGTGAGCGGCCAAGTGACGGTCACTCACGCGGTTTCGCCGGCGCCGCAGGTGCTCCGCTTCAAGGACGCGGTCTTTTACCGGGACCGCATCAGTACAGCCGCCCGCTCGCTGGCGCGGCTGCTGCTCGCCAAGAAGGCCCTCGTCACGGTGCGCGAGCTCTCGGAGCTCCAGCTGATCGACGAGGCCGGCACTTCCACGGTGCGGCTGGCCTTGGGCAAGATCGCCATCGGCGTCGCCCGCCAGCGCATGCGCCCCGGCGAGATCGTCGAGATCCGCACGCAGAACGCCGTGGCCGCCATCCGCGGCACCGTCGTCGTCGCCGAGACGCTCAGGCTTCCCGGCGCCACCGACCTCGTCACGCGCCTGCACGTCCTGTCCGGCTACATCGACGTCACCACGCCGGGCAAGCCCGGCGCGCCGCCGCTGAGAATGTTCGCGCCCTCGAGCGTCACAGTCACCGGCAACACCATGGATCGGCCGGTGCCGCTCGGCGCCGCGGCGCGGGCGACGCTCCTGAGCGATCTCCAGCTCACGCCCTCGCCACCGAAGAGGGTGCTGGAAGGTCTCGCGCTCGGCGAGCAGGCAAGGGCTTCCGGCCTGGCGCGCATCATCACCGGAGATGGCAGCGGGAGCGATGAGCGTCTGGACGTTCAGGCTCCGCCCGCAGACGTGAAGGCCCCGGCCGCACCGATCACGCCACCAACGCCGCGCACGCCGAAAGCTGATCCGTCCTCCTCTCTGCCCTTTATCTTCAACAACCAAAGCTTCAACACCACCGGCGATCTCTACACGGTTCGGAGCAGCTCGCACCAGAACATATCTACCGACTTCCTGGAGGCGACCGATAGCGCGGTCACCGTCGGCGACGACGTGCTCAAAGTCTCGGGCACCATGAGCAGCACGACAGCCAAGCCCTTCATGAGCCTCAGCGGCTCCACACTCGCCGCAGAGGTCCTGACGCAGCTGCATAACGGCACGCTCTCGCTCACGGGCACGCTCCTGGACGCGGTCAACAGCACGGTCACGGCGGACCTGGCTACCGTGCGGTCGAACGGCCAGCTCACCCTTGGCGGCCGCTTCCTCCATGCCGTGGGCGGGACGATCGGAGCGCCTGATCATCTTCTCAGGGTCTTCGCCTCGGGAGGTGTCGCCGGCACCGGCCTGGGCGCCCTCTTCGACTTTTCAGGCACGGCGGTCAACGTGGGCTCCCCCTCGGGCGGCGAGTATTTTCAAGTGACCGGCGGCAGCTCGACCGTGACACTCGCCGGCCCGCTGCTGGCGGCCGCCGGGAGCGCGTTCACGCTGACAGGCTCCGCTCTCCTCGACGTATCCACCAACGCTATCTTCACCGACACCACGAGCCAGCCGCTCTGGAGTCTTGACGGCGGCAGCCTGCAGCTCTCCCCAACGGCCAATGGGTTCGTGGCTCAGAATCACGGGACGGTCAGCCTCCATGGCGGGCTCCTGGACGCGGCGAACTCCCAAATCACCACCTCGGCCGACTTCGTCCTCGGCACGGGCGAGGGCCAGTTCATCGTGACGGGTCCGAAGACCGCCCTGGTCTCACTGACAGGCGGGACGCACCAGATAGCCACGGCCGGCTCGGTCTTCCACCTGGTGGGTAAGGCGACGGGGCACGATCCCGTCAGCGGCCTCACCCTCGGGACGGAGGAGCCGATCCAGCACAGCGGCGGCTTCCTCGACCTCAATTCGGCCACGGTCACGACGGCGCGGGCGGTCCGGGTGGACACCGCCCTGCTTCAGGCGAGCGCGCCGCTGCTGAACCTGTTCGGGGCCCGCGGAGCGCAGCTGACCACGAGCGGGAACGCCATCGATCTGACGTCGAAGGCGAAGGTCACCAATACCGCCGCCTTCGTGGCGATGGATCAGAGCCGGCTCACCGTCAACAACACGGCCCTGGTCAACGTGGCGGGCGCCAGCTTCCTGAGGGGCGGCGGGAATCTGGTCAACCTGGCCAACGGGAGCACGCTGACCATCAACAACGGCGTCGTGCTCTTCGTCGGCGGTGGCTCCATCGTCAACATCAGCGGCGCGCTGATCGCTTTCAGCGGCGCGCCGGGCAACACGGTGAACATCTCCAACTCGCTGCCCTACACGTACATCGGCGGCATTCCCGTGGCGCTGACGAACGGGGCGCTGGCCTCCAACGTCGCCGTCACGGGCACCCCGATCAAGAACCCCGCCCTCGGCACGATCACGCCGAACAAGGCGCTGATCCAGGTCAGCGGGCCCACCAGCAAGCTGACGATCGGCGGGAACTAGCTGCCGGCGCGCCGTCGCTCGGCGGCGCGCTCGGACGCCAGGCGACCTTCCTCGGCGTCCGAGAGATCGGCGAAGGACATGGCCGCCGCGATGGCGCGGTGGCCGGCCTGCACAGCGATGAGCCGGTGCATGGCCTGGCAGATCCGCCTGTACGCCGGGTGGCCCTGGGGCGTGGTCCGCAGCTCGATCATGTGCATCGCCTCGCGCGCGTTGAGCTCCATGTAGAAGCGCACGCGGTAGGCCATCGCCACGGCGTACGGCGCCACCTCCGGGAGCCCCGCCGAAACGAGCGCCTCGTAGAGCCCCGCCGCGTCGTCCATGACCCGCCGCCATTCCGGGAGCGCCCCGACCGTCTCGATCTCCTCGGAGACGACCCAGCCGTGATGCGTGGACAGGGGCTGCCACTCCAGCGTCAGCAGCCGGTGGCGCTGGAGGTCGCGGAAGGCGCCGTAGTCGCCGAGCACGTCGAAGCGGTAGGCCGTGCGCTCGAAGGCGCGCCCCGGCTTGTGCCGCCTGTTGGCGCGCGCGCCCACGTAGGCCTCCAGCACCTGCCGCCGTTCCGCGGCGCCGAGCTTGCGCGCCACCGCCAGCAGCTGGTCGTCGGGAAGCCGCGAGGAGGCGTACAGCGCCGCCGCCACCACCTTGAGCTCACCCTCGGGATCGAAGTCCGTCAGCGTCACCTCACCGCGCGGCTCGGGCTCGAGCCCGGCGAGAAGACGCCCGGCGACGTCCTTCGTCCCCCGCCGCGCGGCCTCGAGATAGCCGCTCCACGCCCCGCCGCGCTCGGGCCGGTCCACGCGCGTGAGAAAGGCGGGGATGACCTTGCGGAGCTCCACCAGCATCTGCCCGGCACAGTCGCGCACCTCGGCAAGCGGGTGGGTGCGCATGCGGAGCAGCAGCGCCTCGTAACCCTGTCCTGTGCCGAAGATGCCCACGCTCGAACGCGTGGCCGCCGGCAGGAGGCCGCGCAGGCCGTCGAGCGCCTTGGCGCGGATGGTCGCGCGCCAGGCGGCGTCGCTGTCACCGGCGGGCGTCGGCAGGCGCGCGGTCCAGTGCTCGCGGACCGGCTCGATCCAGCGCGCATAGGTCTCGAATGCCCGGTCGAGCGTCTCGACGTAGCGCTGGCGCAGCGGATGGCCGTCGAGCTCGGCCGGGACGTGGTACTTCCAGCGCCCGCCCGGCCTGTCGGTGTACGGGATGTAGCGCGTGGACTGCTCGAGATAGGCCATGAGCCGCCCCCACTCGAGCACCTTGGTCAGAATGTTCGAGGCTCCCTCGCAGGCCAGGTGGACGCCGCCCAACTGCGCCACCGAGTCGTCGCCATACTCGGAGAAGACCCGCTCGTAGAGCTGCTCGGCGCGTGCCGTCCCGACGGTCCGGGCGAAGACGGCGTCGGGCGATTGTTCGACGAACTCGTCGAGGAAGAGGCGGCGGAGCGACTTGGCCGAGCGCGAGTAGCGGGCGAAGAGCGCGCCCTTGACGACCTCGGGCAGGTTGACCAGGGCGAAGACCGGCCCGTCGAGGTTGGTGAAGTGGGGCGCGAGCGCGGCTCGCTCCTCGGGGCTGAACGTCTCCACGCGGCTATCCTAGCACGCGCCCACGAGGCCGGCGGCGGGCTCCGGGCAAGTCAAGCCTCGTTGACCCCGTCGAACGGCGCGTGTGATAATCGGCCCATGCGTCCGGCCCTCGTGCTGGTCCTGCTTCTGGTGGCGACGCTCTCGGCCGGCTGCATCTCGACCAAGTTCGGCCGCGAATTCGCATCACCGGACCCCCGAGCGATCACCGTGGGCAGGACCGGCAAGGTCGAGCTCCAGCGCCTCTTCGGTGAGCCCTACCAGGTCGGCATCGACAGCGGGGATGCGACATGGCGCTGGTTCTTCGGCCGGCGCGACCGGGGCGCGGAGCAGACCAAGGACCTGTCCGTGCGCTTCAACAGCGACGGCACCGTCAAGTCCTACGCCTTCACATCCAATTTTCCCGACGATATGACACGGCTCAAGTAGAAAGGACGACTCATGCCCAACATCACCGTCCAGTGGTATGCCGGCCGCACCCCGCAGCAGAAGCGTGACATCACCGCCGCCATCACCGAGGCCATGGTCAAGATCGGCAAGACCACGCCCGACCAGGTGCACATCGTGTTCCAGGACATCGAGAAGTCGAACTGGGGTGTGAACGGGAAACTGGCGAGCGACTAGTGGCCAAGCTGAAGGTCGGCTTCATCCCCATCGAGGGCGGCCACTACTTCACTGAAGCCCTCGAGGAGGCCGTTCGCGGTGAAGACCTCGGCTTCCACTCCGTCTGGATGGAGGAGCACCACTCGGTCGCGAACCACTATTGGCCCTCCCCCCTCCCGGTGCTGGCCGGCTTCGCCACCCGCACCTCGCGGATCCTGCTTGGCACGGACATCCTGGTGGCGCCCTTCTACCACCCCGTGCGGCTGGCCGAGGACGCCGCGCTGGTCGACGTCATGTCGGCCGGCCGATTCGTGCTTGGCACGGCCATCGGCTACAAGCCGGACGAGTTCGCGCTGTACGGTGCCCTGCTCGAAAAGCGCGGCGCGCGCTTCGAGGAGCAGCTCGAGATCATCAAGGGCCTGTGGACCCGGGACGGGATCGCCTTCAAGGGCCGGTACTACCAGGTCGAGGGCAAGCTCGAGCCGAGGCCTGTCGCGAGGCCCCACCCGCCGATCTGGATCGGGGGCTGGGGCGACATCACGCTCAAGCGCGCGGCCACGCTGGCCGACAACTGGATCCCGGGACCGACCGCCGACCTGCGCCGTCTTCTCAACGGCAAGAAGCGGTTCCTGGACAACCGCGCAGCAGCCGGGCGAACGGCGCCGATCACGGAGTGGCCGCTCACGCGCGACGTCATCATCGCCGACACGGACGAGGAGGCGCGCCGCCTGGCGGACCGGCACATCATGGTCTCGTACCGCAAGGAGTACGCGGGCGGCTGGAAGCATCCCTTCATCGACGCCTCGATCGCGACCGATCTCGACGGGCTCATGAAGGACCGCTTCCTCATCGGCGGGCCGGACCAGGTGCGCAAGGCGCTCGAGCCGTTCGTGAAGGAATACGGCCTGACGCACCTCATCTGCCGGCTCTTCTTCCCCGGCATGCCGCACCGGCACATCATGCGCGAGCTGGAGCTCATCGCCAAAGAGGTCATGCCAGCATTCCAGTAAGACTGTCGCTCAAATCCGCCTACTTTTACGTCCGGAACCTCGAAACGAGGCTGCCCTTCCGGTACGGCATCGTCACGCTCACGCGCTTCCCGCTGCTGCACGTGGGGGTCGAGGTCGAGGCGGCCGACGGCCTGCGGGGGCGCGGCTTCGCCGCCGACAACCTCGCGCCGAAATGGTTCGACAAGGACCCGGCCAAGAGCTTCCGGGACAACGTCAAGGACGAGCTGGTCGCCATCCGGGTCGCCCATCAGGCGTACCTGGAAGCATCCAAGGTCCCGCGCTCGGTGTTCCAGATCTGGCTGGACGCCTTCGCCGAGTGCCGGCGCCGCGGCCAGGACAGAAAGCTCAACGCGCTGACGGTCTCCTTCGGCTCGTCGTTCTTCGAGCGGGCGCTGGCGGATGCGGCCGCGCGCCTCGCCGGCGCCGACGCAGTCGCGCTCCTGCGGCAGGACCTGCTCGAGATCCGCCCCGCCGCGGTCCACCGCGAGCTCGAGCAGGACGACCTCACGCGCTGGACGCGCGAAGCGCCGCCCCAAGCGTTGGCGGTGCGCCACACCGTCGGTCTCCTCGACCCGATCACGGCCGACGACGTCGGGGCCGGCGACTGGCTGGGCGACGGCCTGCCGCAAACCCTCGAGGAGTGCGTCCAGACCTACGGGCTCCGGCATTTCAAGGTCAAGGTGGGCGGGCGGCATGACGAGGACCTCGCCCGGCTCAGAGCCGTCGCCGCAACTCTTGACCGCCTCATCGCCGAGCCCTACGTCGTCTCGCTGGACGGCAACGAGCAGTACAAGGCGCTCGGCGACTTCGCGAGGCTCCTCGAGGCGATGGCGAAGGTGTCGGCGCTGGCGCGCTTCCGCAAGGCCATCGCCTTCGTCGAGCAGCCGCTCGACCGCGCCGTCGCCCTCGACCCCGACGCCACGAGGGGGCTCGGCGCGCTCGGCGTGCCCGTCATCATCGACGAGAGCGACGGCGAGCTCGACTCGTTCAAGGCGGCCGTCAAGCTCGGCTACCGGGGCGTCAGCACCAAGAACTGCAAGGGCATCTTCAAGTCCTTCCTGAACCGATCGCTGGTCGCGAAGTGGAACGGGCGCCGCAAGCCCGCTGCCGCGCTCTTCATGAGCGCCGAGGACCTGACGACCCTCCCCGTTATCCCATTGCAGCAGGATCTCGCCACGGTCCGCGCGCTCGGTATCACGCACGTCGAGCGAAATGGCCACCACTACGTCAAGGGGCTCGCCCACTGCTCGCGGCGGGAGCGCTACCAGGCCACGCGCCAGCACCGCGACCTCTACCGCGGCGGCGAGGACAGGGCGCAGCTGCGGATCGAAGGCGGGCTCCTGCGCGTGGGCTCGCTCGGCACGCCCGGCTACGGCGGCGCCTTCGAGCCCGACCTCGCGTCGATGATTCCACTCGATCGGTGGAGCTTCGACTCGCTGGAGGCGGAGCCCTGAACGCGTACCGCCTCAACCGCTCCTTCGCCTGGAACGCGGCGCACCCGCCTACGCTGCCTCCGCGCCCCCGCCGGCTGCCCGCGGCGCCACCCCTTCGCCTCTTCGACCACGCGATCGAGTGCCCCGTGGGCATCGCGGCGGGCCCGCTACCGAACTCCAGATGGATCGAGGCGTACGCTCGGCTCGGCTACGGTCTCCTGACCTACAAGACGGTGCGCACGGTCGAGCGGGCCGCCTTCACGGCGCCCAACCTGGCCTTTTGCCGCCTCGGCGACCCGACGGTGATCGAGCCGGCGCCGCGCCGCCTCGATCCCGCGGCCGTCACGTGGGCCGTCTCGTTCGGCCTGCCGTCGGCCAAGCCCGATCTCTGGCGCGCCGACGTCAAGCGGGCCCGGGGGAAGCTCGGGCCCGGACAGATCCTGATCGTCAGCGTTGCGGGCACCCCCGCGCCCGGCGGCGACGGCGAGCAGCTTGCCGAAGACTACGCGCAGGCCGCGCGCTGGGCGGCCGAGGCTGGGGCGGACGTGGTCGAGGTCCACCTCTCCTGCCCGAACACGGTCGCCGAGCGCCCGCAGATGGCCTTCGAGGACCAGGCGCTCTCCGCGCACATCGTCGCGCAGGTGCGCCGCGCCGTGGGTGGGAAGCCGGTCGTCGCCAAGCTCGGCGCCTCGCGGAGCCCCCGCGCCCTCCACGATCTGGCGACCGCCATCGCGCGCTGGGTCGACGGCTTCGTGCTCGTCAACGGCCTCCAGCGCCGGGTGGTCAAGGCCGACGGGACGGCGGCGCTGCCGGGCGCGGGGCGCGAACTGGCCGGGGTCTCTGGCGACGCGGTCTGGGAGCCCTGCCGGGTGCAGGTGGAGGAGCTCTGCGCCTGGCGCAAGGCGGGCGCGTGGAACAAGGCGATCCTCGCCGTGGGCGGCATCACCACGGTCGAACGCGCGCGCGAAACGCTCGCTGCCGGCGCCAACGCGGCGCTCGTCGCGACAGCGGCACTCGTCGACCCGCTCCTGGCTGCGCGCTTCCGCTCGGGCATCAAGCCGGGCGTCGAGAAGGGCCCAGATGCGAGGCGGCGCCCCGCTGTTCGAGTTGAACGACGGCGTATGCCGTCGTGAGACGAGGGCTGAGATGATCCCGTAGACAAACCGTACGACTGTCTCAGCCCTCGCCTCGTGGCTTCGCCCCTCAGCTCGAACTGCCACGAACCTGCGGCCGAGGGTGCCGTACCTCCGCAGCTGGGCCCTTATCGGCGGCCGGCGTGTGCTAGGCTTCGGCCATGCGCTGGCTCATCGTCCTGCCCTTCGACCGCCCGGAGCACATGGGCGTGGACTTCCGCGACGAGCTCATCGCCATGGGCCATGAGGTCCGCACCTTCGCCTACCGGCGGGACAACCCGCTCTACAAGAACCGTGGCACGAAGGCGGCCTACCAGGTCTGGATCCTTCGGCGGCTCGAGCGCCTGTGCCTCGAGTGGCGGCCGCCCCTCGTCCTCGTCATCAAGGGCGGGCCCATCACGCCGGGTCTGGTCCGCCGGGTCAAGCAGCGCCGGGACATCCTCTTCCTCAACTTCTTCCCGGACAACCCGCTCTGGATGATGCCTTTCGACGGTATCGAGGTCTACGACGTCTTCTTCACCAAGGAGCGCTACGCGCTGCGCGCGCTCGAGGGCGTGGGGATCCGCAACCTCCACTATCTCCCGATGTACTGCGTGCCGGCCATGCACCACCCGGTCACGCTCACGCCGGAGGAGCAGCTGCGCTACGCCAGGCCCGTGAGCTTCGTCGGCAGCTGCTACCCTTACCGAGAGCGGCTGATCAAGGAGCTGCTGGAGTTCCCGATCAAGGTGTGGGGCAGCGGCTGGCAGCGGGCGGACTCGCCGGACATCCGGGCGGTCGCGTCGGGCGGCCCCGTGTGGGGGCGCGCCAAGCTCGCCATCTACTCGGGCTCGACGCTCTCCCTCAACCATCATCATCCGATGAACGACATCGTGGGCGTCAACACGCGCGCCTTCGAGCTGGCGGCCGCGGGCGCCTGCCAGGTCGTGGACCTCAAGGAGGAGCTGCCCGCGCTCTTCAAGCCAGGAGAAGAGGTCGTGGCCTACCGGGATCTGGACGAGCTGAAGAAGCACCTGACGTACTACCTCGCCCACCCCGATGAGGCCCGCGCCATCGGAGAGAACGCGCTCACGCGCGCGCTCAAGGAGCACACGCTCCACCACCGCATCGAGGAAATGCTGGCCGTCGTCGAGCAGCGCTTCGGTAGGAGATCCTGATGGAATCGCAGGCGCGCGAACTCCACTGCATCGACTGCGGGGCGACCCAGCCTCTCGGCTACACGCTCCAGTGCCCGAAATGCGGCGGGCTCCTCGAGCTCTGCTACGACGACGGCGCGCTCCAGCGCCTCGGCCCCGCGGCCTTCACGGGCGGTGGGCTCTGGCGCTACGCGCCCGTCCTGCCAATCACCGACCCCGCTCACCGCGTGTCCCTCGGGGAAGGCCAGACGCCGCTCCTCGAGTGCCCGCGACTCGGCGCGCAGCTCGGCGTCAGACGCCTCCTCGTGAAGTTCGAGGGCTCGAACCCCACGGGCACGGTCAAGGACCGCACCTCGGCCACGGCCGTCGGCGCCGCGCTCCAGTTCGGCTTTGGCGCGACGTCGGTGGTCAGCTCGGGCAACGCGGGCTCCTCCATCGCCGCCTACTCGGCGCGCGCGGGGCTGCGCTCGCTGATCTTCTGCTACGAGCGGGCCTCGGCGCCCAAGATGCTCCACATGGCGGCGACGGCCAGCGACCTCGTCATCTACAAGGGCGTGTACGACGACCTGATCGTGCTCTGGGACCGGCTCGTCGAGGAGCGGCTCTTCTTCGACTGCGGCGCCTCACGCAACTCGTACAAGCACGAGGGCAAGAAGACGATCGCCTACGAGATCGCCGAGCAGATGGGCTGGCGAGCGCCCGACGTGGTGGTGGCGCCGGTGGCCGTGGGCGAGACCTTCATCGCCGCGCACCGCGGCTTCGCCGAGATGGAGCGCCTGGGCTTCATCCCCAAGCGGCCGCTGATGGCCGCGGCGCAGGCCGCGCGCGCCAACGCGATCACGAAGGCGTGGCGGGACAAGGGAGCGATCGCCCCGCTCAGGATCGGCTACACGGTCGCCGAGGGGCTCGCCGCGGGCAACCCCGGGCGCAAGGGCGACTGGGTCCTGCGCATCCTGCGCGAGACCGGCGGCGTGGCCGGCCAGGCCGAGGACGAGGAGATCCTGGGGGCGCAGAAGATGCTCGCGCGCACGGAAGGGATCTGGGCGGGGCCGACCGGCTCGGCCTCGCTCGCCGTGCTGGCGCGCATGCTTGCCGACAAGCAGGTGGATCCCGCGTCCACCATCTGCGTCATCGTGAGCGAGACCGGGCTCAAGACCGAGGCGCCCCCGCCCTCCCGTGACGCCACCGCCTTCGACGAGGCCTCGCTCCGCCGCCTGGTGCTGGAGAAGCTCGCCGCGGGCGCGCAGGCTCCTCAGTAAGCAGAAGTCTGTTGTCGGACACCGCGGCCGTTGTCACAGCCAGCCCGGGCGTCGCCCGCCGCCCGGTGAGGACGCCTCGGAGGTGTCACTTGCTGATGCCGAGCGTTCCCGAAGTCGTGATCTGCGTGACGGGACTCTTCTCGATCTCGATCCCCGCGCCCTTGATCTTCTGAATCTGCGGCAGGAACAGGCCGACGACCACGAAGATCATCGCGCCGAACGTCAGGGCGATGTAGGAAGCGGACTCCATCGGCTTCGGCCACCCTACAAAGAAGGACGATTGCGTCAGCGCGAGCACGAGCAACGACGGCATCAGCACGAGCCAGGGGCCGAGCTTCTCCGCTATCCAGTGGCGCACAAAGCGCCCGAGTCTCTGCCGAAGCTTGGTCCGGGCGCGGTCAGCCTTGTAGTTGTCGGGGTCGAGAACGCAACATTGCTCGAAGTCCTTCAGCGCCTCATCAAGATGCGATTCGTCGGCAAGGAGCCTCGATGCCTCGTAGAGCTTGACCCTCGCATATCCCCGGGAGTAGAGGAGCCCAGCCAGATCACGTGTTCTCAGCCGCTTCGACCCTTGCTTGGACCGGCCGAGTTCGATGGCTCGGGTAAAGTGCCTGATGCCGAACCCGTAGGACTCCGTGTCTCCACCATCACCCATCGCCGTGTACACTTCGCCGAGGCCGATCTGCGAGTCGATGTGGCCGTCCGTGATTCTTAGGATCTTTCGGAATTCCGTCTCCGCTTTCTCCGTTTCCTTGAGCTTGTTGTATACCTCGGCCAGGTTGCTCCAGAGCGTGAGATCGTGCGGATTGCGTCGGTGGGCATCCTCGAAGTGCCGAGCGGCCTCCTTGTAATCCTCTCTCCGGCTGGAGACCACCCCGAGGCTGATGCGTGGAGCCGCGGCTTCGCCGTCCCTGTCGCGGGCCTTCTCCAAGTACTTCCTTGCCTCGTCGTACTCCTGCATCTCGATGTAGAGATCGCCCAGCGACAGGAGTGATCGGTAATCCTCCAATTGCTGAAGCCGTTCCTTGAGAGCCCGCTCCGCTCGCCGGAAGTAATCTCTCGCCGTCCAGTACGCCGCCGTCTTCCCACCAGGCAACTCTCCCTTTCGCACGGGTTCGTCGTGGCGCTCTTTATGCAATTTCCCGAGAGCGATGAGGATTCCCTGATGGTCGGGAGCAATGAAGAGCCCCTCCTGAAGGATCCGCTCTGCCTTGTCGAGCTCTCCGAACAGCTCGTGCACCAGCCCACCGTAGTAAGCGAAAAAGTCAGCGTCACGCGCCGTCTTGCGTACAGGCTCCGCACGCTGGTATTGCTGGAGGGCGGCCTCCCACGCCTTGCGCGCTTCGTCATACCTTCCCTGCTCGCCCAGGTAGACGGCGATATTGTGGTAGGCATAAGGGAAGTCTGGCCGGACCCGGATTGCCTTTTGGCACACCTGGATCGCTTCCTCGTAGCTGCCCTCATCACTCAGGACATTTCCCCAGTCCAGGCAGGGATCGACGTACTTCGGGTCGGCGTCCAGTGCCTTCCGGTACTGCTCGATCGCCTCGGCATGCTTCTCCTGATTGGCCAGGGCCAGACCCCAGTTGTGGTAGGCGACCGCAAAGTCCGGCTTCAGCTCCACCGCCTTGCGGTACTGCTCGATCGCCTCGGCATGCTTGCCCTGACCGGCCAGGGCCAGACCCCAATTGCGGTAGGCGAGCGGATCGTCCGGCTTCAGCTCCACCGCCTTGCGATACTGCTCGATCGCTTCGGCATGCTTGCCCTGACCGGCCAGGGCAGCGCCCCAATTGAGGTAACCGAGCGCATAGTCCGGCTTCAGCTCCACCGCCTTGCGATACTTCTCGATCGCCTCGGCATGCTTGCCCTGATTGCCCAGGGCAGCACCCCAATCGAGGTAGGCGAGCGGATCGTCCGGCTTCAGCTCCACCGCCTTGCGATATTGCTCGATCGCCTCGGCATGCTTGCCCTGACCGGCCAGGGCCAGACCCCAATTGTGGTGGGCGAGTGCAAAGTCCGGCTTCAGCTCCACCGCCTTGCGATACCGCTCGATCGCCTCGGCATGCTTGCCCTGATTGCCCAGGGCAGCGCCCCAATCGAGGTAGGCGAGCGGATCGTCCGGCTTCAGCTCCACCGCCTTGCGATACCGCTCGATCGCCTCGGCATAGTTGCCCTGACCGGCCAGGGCCAGACCCCAATTGCGGTGGGCGAGCGCAAAGTCCGGCTTCAGCTCCACCGCCTTGCGATACTTCTCGATCGCCTCGGCATGCTTGCCCTGATTGCCCAGGGCAGCGCCCCAATCGAGGTAGGCGAGCGGATCGTCCGGCTTCAGCTCCACCGCCTTGCGATATTGCTCGATCGCCTCGGCATGCTTGCCCTGACCGGCCAGGGCCAGACCCCAATTGCGGTGGGCGAGCGCAAAATCCGGCTTCAGCTCCACCGCCTTGCGATACCGCTCGATCGCCTCGGCATGCTTGCCCTGATTGCCCAGGGCAGCACCCCAATCGAGGTAGGCGAGCGGATCGTCCGGCTTCAGCTCCACCGCCTTGCGATACCGCTCGATCGCTTCGACATGCTTGCCCTGACCGGCCAGGGCAGCGCCCCAATCGAGGTAGGCGGGCGCAAAGTCCGGCTTCAGCTCCACCGCCTTGCGATACTTCTCGATCGCCTCGGCATGCTTATCCTGAGCCGCCAGGGCCAGACCCCACTTGTGGTAGGCGGGCGCACTGTCCGGCTTCAGCTCCACCATCTTGCGGTAGGCCTCAGCTGCTTCGGAGAACCTCCCCTTCTCAAGCAGCAGGTCGCCCGTCGCCAAGTCGTTCTGAGCGCCGTCGTGCCGTATGTTCATTGGCCGCCCCCTCCCATCATCCCGCTGCGTGCGGTCTTACCGGAGCGCGCCGCGCATTCCTGTGGATCAGCACGCAGTAACATAATGTCACCCAGCCAGCATCTCGCGGATCGCCGCGGCGATCTCAGTCGGGCCGGGCAGCACCGCGGCCTCGAGCGGCGGCGAGAAGGGCACCGGCACGCCGGGATTGCCGAGGCGGCGCGGGGCCGTCCGGAGCGCCCCGAAGGCGCGTTCGGTCACCAGCGCGATGACCTCGCCCTGGATGCCGCACGTGAGATAGGCCTCGTCGACCACGAGCAGGCGACCCGTCTTCCGCACCGAGTCGACGATGGTCTCGCCGTCCAGCGGCACGAGCGTGCGCGGGTCCACGACCTCGACGGAGACGCCTTCCGCCGCCAGCGCCTCGGCCGCGGCCAGCGCGTGGTGCAGCATGACGAGCGACGCCACGACCGTGACATCGGTGCCGGCCCGCCGCACCGCCGCGCGGCCGAAGGGGATCAGGTAGTCGGGGCGCCTGAACTCGGGCGGCACCGGCCAGCGCGTGCGGTAGAGCATCTTGTGCTCGAAGAAGAGGACGGGGTTGTCGTCACGGATGGCCGACATCATCAGTCCCTTGGCATCCGCGGAGGTCGCCGGCAGCGCGACCTTGATCCCCGGGACGTGGGCGAACCACGAGTAGAGCGCCTGCGAGTGCTGCGACCCCGCGCCCTGGCCGCCGCCGCACGGCAGCCGGATGACGAGCGGGACCTTGACCTGGCCGCCGGTGAGGTAGCGCAGCATGGCGGCCTGATGGGTGACCTGGTCGACGGCGACGGAGAGGAAGTCGCCGAACTGGAACTCGACGATGGGGCGCATGCCCCCGATCGCGGAGCCAACTGCCGCGCCCACGACAGCCACTTCCGAGCACGGCGTGTCGCGGACGCGCTCGGTGCCGAACTCGGCGGCGAGGCCGGTGGTGACGCCGTAGGGCGGGGCGCCCGCGATGTCCTCGCCCATCTGGAAGACCGTGGGGTCGCGCCGCATCTCTTCGCGCATGGCCTCGTTGATCGCGCCGCGAAAGCTCGGCCACTCGCGTTCCTCGGGGCGCACCGCGCCGCCCGATCTGAACAGCCGCCGGTCGAACGCGCTCACATGCGCCTCATGCCCAGAGGTCCTCCAGCGCCTCGTGGGGATCGGGGAACGGGCTCTGCCGCGCGAACTCGACGGCGGCCGCGGTCTCGCGGTCGGCCTCGGCCTCCATCCCCGCGTACACCTCCGCGGTGAGGAGCCCCTCGGCCAGCAGCCGCGCGCGGAAGCGCGCGATCGGGCACTGCTCCCACGCCGCCGCGATCTCCTCCGGGGCGCGGTAGGCCTGCGGATCGTGGGCGAGGTGGCCGCCGAGACGGACCGTCCTCGCCTCGACGAGCGTCGCGCCCCCGCCCGCGCGTGCCCGCGCCACGGCCGCCGCGACGGCGTCGCGCACGGCGAGCGGATCGTTGCCGTCGACCACCACGCCGGGCAGGCCGTACCCCTGGGCACGGATGGCGATCGAGGCCGCCTTGACGGCGGCGGCCACGGGTTGCGTGATGCAGTAGCCGTTGTTCTCGCAGAGGAGGATGAGCGGCAGCGTCCACATGGCGGCCAGGTTGGCGCTCTCGTGGACGGCGCCCTCGTTGGACGCCCCGTCGCCGAAGAAGGCCAGGCTCACGCGATCGGTGCCCCGGAGCTTCTGCGCCAGCGCCATCCCCGCCGCCACCGGCACCTGGGCGGCGACGATGCCCCCCATGCCGATGACGCCGCGGCTCACGTCGCTTACGTGGTACGACTTGCCCTTGTTGTAGCCGGTGCGCCGGCAGTAGAGCTCGGCCATGATCCGCTTCGGATCGAGCCCCCGGGCGACCTGGGGCGCCTGGCCGCGATGGGTGGTGAACACGTAGTCGCCCGGCCCGAGCGCCGCGCACGCGCCGGCGGACACGGCCTCCTGCCCCGTGGACAGCGCCGGCGGGATACCGCCGATCTCCTCGCGGAAGTATGCCTCCGCCCACGCCGTCTCCAGGCGGCGGATCAGGAGCATCGTCCGCAGCAGCCCGAGTGCCTCCTCCGCGCTCAACCGGTCAGGGCCCAATCCGGCGCACCTCCGAGGGCTCCCCGGTGGAGCCCTTGTCGAGACCGGCGGCCTTGAGGAGCGGACTGTCGGCGCCGGCGCCGAAGATGGCGGGGCCGCGCGCCAGGAGCCCCCCGTCCACCACGATCGTTTCGCCGGTGACGAACCCGGCGTCCGATGACGCCAGGAAGAGCGCGACGCCGGCGACGTCGGTGCCGCGGCCGGCGTCCGGCCAGGGCTGCTTCCCGAGAATTGTCCGCTCGGCGGCGGCCGGGTTGCCCTTGTGGAACAGGTCGGTCAGCAGCGGGCCGGGGGCGATGGCGTTGACACGAATCCGGTGCGGCGCGAGCTCGACGGCCACGGTCCGCGTCAGGTTGATGATCGCCGCCTTCGCGGCCGAGTAGCAGTGGGCCCCACCGCCGCTCGCGAAGCCGGCGATCGAGGAGGTCGAGATGATCGAGCCGCCCTGCCCCTGCGCCTTCATGGCGCGGGCGCCGTGCTTCATGCCCAGGAAGACGCCCCGGAGCAGCACGGCCAGGGTGTAGTCCCACTCATCGACCCGCGTCTCGGTGATCGGGCCGAAGGCGCCGCCGATCCCGGCGTTGTTGAAGACGCAGTCCAGGCGCCCGAACGCATCGACCGCGCACCGGACCATCGCCTCGACGTCCCCCTCGCGGGCGACGTCGGTCCTCACGAAGCGGACGGCATCCCGCTGCCCCTTCTCCGCCGCGACCGTCAGGACGGCCTCAGCACCGGGCACGTTCAGGTCGGCGATGACCACGCGCGCGCCCTCGTCGAGGAAGCGCAGCGCGGTGTCGCGGCCGATGCCGTTGGCGCCGCCGGTGATCACTGCAACCCTGCCGTCGAGTCGTCCCATGGTTTGTCCGTCCCTGCAGCGCTTCGCCTCACGCCAGGTGACGACGGTATCATAGCCGCTCAGGCGGTCACGAGGAACGGCAGAGCTCCCTGAGCGACATCAGGGCGGGCGGCACCGGCACGGTCGAGCCTGTGGTAGCGTAGGGAGACTTCATGAGTCCGCCCATGCTTCTCGCCGGCCGAGTGGCGCTCGTCACCGGTGCCGCCCGCGGAATCGGGCGCGTCACCGCGCTGGTGCTCGCCGAGGAAGGCGCGGACGTGGCGGTGGCCGACGTGCTGGGCGAGGTCGAGGCCGTCGCGGCGGAGGTGCGCGCGCGCGGCCGCCGCGCCGCCGTCGCGGTCTTCGACATCGCGGATGACGAGGCGGTGCGCGAGGGCGTCCTGCGGCTGAGCGAGGCCCTGGGCTCTCCCGGCATCCTCGTCAACAATGCCGGCATCGTCGCCAATGTCGCGTCGGTCGCGCGGATGACCGCGGCCGCGTGGCACCGGGAGCTGGGCGTGAATCTCTCCGGCGCCTTTCACATGATCCAGGCGACGATTGGTGACATGGTGGCATCCCGCTGGGGGCGCATCATCAACGTGTCCTCGATCGGGGGCACGGGCGGGCTCCACCATCAGGCGGCCTATGCCGCCAGCAAGGCGGGGCTGCTCGGCCTCACCAAGACGGTGGCGCTCGAGCATGGCCGCCACGGCGTCACCTGCAATGCCGTGCTGCCCGGGCTCATCGCCACCGAGACCGTCCGTGCCATGCCCGCCGAGTTCCGCGAAGCGGCAGCGAGCACCACGCCCGTCCGGCGCCTGGGTGAGCCGGTCGAGGTCGCCCATCTCATCGCCTTCCTCGCCTCAGAACGCGCCGGCTTCATCAACGGCGCGGAGATTCCCATCGACGGTGGACTGCGGCTCAACACGCTCTCGCTCGCCAGCCGGCGCGAGGTCCGCGACGCGGGCGGGACGCCGTGAACCACGCCGCCGCCGCCGGCGCGCCCCAAGGCCGCGAGACCGACTCCGGCCTCCCGCTGCGGCCCGTCTACGGGCCCGCCGACGCTCCTGCCGGCGACTACGCGGAGCGCCTCGGCGACCCCGGAGCGTACCCCTTTACCCGTGGGCGGCGCTCGGCCGGGGCGGACGGCGGCTGGATCCAGCGCGAGCTGTCCGGTGAAGGCGATTCGGGGCGCTCCAATGACCAGTTCCGCTACCTCATCGCCCACGGCGCCACCGGCCTCGATGTCATCGGCGACACGCCGACCATGGCGTGGATGGATCCCGACCACCCCGTGGCGGCGCCGGCCGTCGGCACCCAGGGCGTGTCGCTGTGCTGCCTCCAGGACTGGCTCGATCTCTACGACGGCCTGCCGCTCGACCGGCTGACGCTCTCTCATTCCGTTCCCGCGGCGTTCGCGGTGGCCGGCCTCTACCTCACCGCCCGCCGGCGCGGCGTGGATCCCGCCCTCCTGCGCGGCTCCGTCGTGCAGGCCCCGTTCTACTGCGAGGACTGCGGCTACGCCACGCACATGCCGTTCGAGCTGCGCGTGCGGCTCGCCGTCGACTCCATCGAGTTCGCCAGCCGCGTCATGCCCCGTTTCCATGCCTTCCTCGAGGACACCTACTACATCAGCGACGGGGGACTCGACGCCGTCGAAGAGATGGCGCTCGGCTTCGTCGAGATCCGTCATCTCGTGCGGGAGCTGGTCCGCCGCCAGGTCGCGGTCGACCGCTTCGCCCCGCGCATCGCCATCCTCGTCAACTTCCGCATGGACTTTTTCGAGGAGATCGCGAAGATCCGCGCCGCCCGCCGGCTGTACGCGCGGATGATGCGCGAGGAGTTCGGGGCGGCCGACCCTCGCGCGTGGGCGGTGAACATCGCGGCGCACACCTCGGGGCTCACGCTCACCGCCCAGCAGCCGGTCAACAACGTGGTGCGCGGCGCCACCCAGGCGCTGGGACTGGTGCTCGCGGGCGTGCAGGGCATCGAGGTCTCCACGTTCGACGAGGCCTTCCGGACTCCGAGCCCGGAGGCGCATCTGGTCGCCCTCCGCACCCAGCAGGTGATCGCGCTGGAGACCGGGGTCACGCGCGTGGCCGACCCGCTCGGCGGCTCGTGGTACCTGGAATCGCTCACCGCGGAGCTCGAGCACCGCATGCGCGAGATGATCGAGCGCATCGAGGCCATGGGCCCGCCGGAAGGACTCTGCGACGGCAGGTGGTTCCGCGCTCTCTTCCTCGACGCCATGGAGCGGCGGGCGCATCAGCTGAACGCCGGGCGCATCGTCCAGGTGGGCGTGAACGCCCAGCAGATGCCCGAAGCCGAGGACACGCTCCTGCGGAACGTCACCGAGCGGAAGATCGCCCCGGCGGCGCCGCGGATCGAGCGGCTTCGCGCGCTCAGGCGCGAGCGGGACGCGGGCCTGGTGGCCGCCGCTCTCCGCTCCGTGTGCGGGGCGGCGGAGGACCGCGCCGCCCACCTGATGCCGCCGCTCATCGCCGCGACCGAGGCGGGCGCCACGATCGGCGAGATGGCGGGCGCCCTCCGCGCGGGCTACCGCCAGCCGCCCGATCCATTCGGGATGGTGCCTCTGCCGTGGTGAGCGGCGGCCGCGTTCTGATCGGCACGCTCGGCCTCGACCAGCACGAGGTGGGCGCGGTGACGGTGGCGCGTCTGCTGCGGGATGCGGGCTTCGAGGTGGTCTACACCGGCCGCTTCAACCTGCCCCCGGGCCTCGTCAAGACGGCGGAGGAGGAGAGCGTCGACCTGATCGGGCTGTCCTGCCACTCGTGGGAGTACCTCCACTACACGGACGAGCTGCTCACGGGCCTCGCCGCGGCCGGCCTCGCCATTCCCCTCGTGCTCGGCGGCTCGGTCATCACCGCCGCCGACCGGGCGGCGCTCCTGGCC
>Ga0326597_10001191_pt1 | contig 42766 bp, 29 predicted proteins | sample RVTome_12_FD_203789 | JGI IMG/M metagenome (GOLD analysis project Ga0326597, IMG submission 203789) | Soil microbial communities from uranium-contaminated site in the Upper Colorado River Basin, Wyoming, United States - RVT100D185 | ecosystem: Environmental > Terrestrial > Soil > Contaminated >...
TTTCTCTCGCCGGCAGCAGTCGGAAGACTACCGCGCAGCGGTTTCGTTCAACGCTCAGCATCAGCGGCGGCGCGAAGCGCCGTCCGTTGCATGCTGTGGTTAGCCAGCTTTCTCACGCGCCACTCCCATCCACCTGCCACGATAGGCACACTGTATGGTCCCAAGCGGGGACTCTTCGCATCGCTTCCGACAAGAAGGCTCTGTCGAGGGTGCATTCGTAGAGAGGCTTCTTTTCCCTGCGATGCTCTCCCGGCATTGCCAGCGAAAAGCCGAAGTGTTTCAACAGTCGTTCGCCTTCCGACGTTGCCCCAACGGCGAGCATAGGATGAGGTGGCGTGTTCGAGTAGTAATGGTCCAAGTACTTTAGGAGGGCCCAGACCAAGATCGCCGCCGTGCGCTTCCCGCGAATCGTCTCGGGAGCCTCAACCGCGATGCCCGCAAGATACAGGCGGGTGCCTGACCTGCTTTGCTTCGCCTCCAAGATGTGTTCGTATCTGATGTCCTGTTCCGAAACGCTCCCTGCTCGTAGCAGCTCGAAGAAGTCCTTCCGCAGAGGAAGTACATCGAAGTAGCCCACAACGCATTTTGAGGAATCAAGAACACATGCAAGGATCGAGGTGTTCTTCAAGCGCCATTGTTCGTAGCGTTCCGCAGCTATGGGCGGTTGTGGCCCGTATGCACCCGCGGCAATCCTGTTTGCTTGAATGGCCAGCTCTCGCTTGCACGGGCATTGTATGGTGAATCTGCAAGACTCGGGATCGGGAACGAACTCCTCGATTGCCAGATGGACAGGCTTGCTACGCAACCAAGCGTACGAACCCGCCATCAGGATCGAGCTACCGAGTGCAAGCGCCGATCTCCACCAAGAGAGCTGTACGGGAACAAGTGCAACCAGGCCTGCCATCAGGCCGACGATAGCAACCCAAGCCGCAAGGAACTCTCTCCCGAAGCGAGGGCTGCGAACTCGAATCACAGGGCTCACGTCGAAAGTACCTTCTCCCAGATATGAAAGTCCTGGCCGTACCAGTGGTTTAGCAACGTGCACACCTTGCGGTACCCAGCATTACCGAGCACTCGTGCTGACCGGTCGTTGGACACCCGAGTGTCGCACCATATCTTGTGACACTTGCGGCCTGGACAGCTCGATTCCAGCGCGGAGAGCAGCTCGCGTCCGATACCAGCCCCCCTGTGGTCCTCGCGAACGCCAAACCACGAGAGCCAGAGGACGCCATCGTCGTACCGACTGATGCAGAAGCCGACGATGTCACCCTCGGCATCTGCAACAAGGACGGCGTCGGGATCACACTGAATCAGGGCACACAGCGCCTCGCGAGAGTACTTGGCAAGCTCCTCCTGCTGCGCGCGCGTGTTGTAATAAGCTAGCTTGCTGATCACGAGCTCAAAGAGATGGGACAACCGAGGCGCATCCTCGTAGGTCATCCTCCTGATTCGCATCACTCGGTCCTCCTGCCCATCCTTGCCTGGCTAACGCTAAGGGTTCTTTCCGGAGTGACAGTCACGGATCGCCAGCATTCCTCACCTCGTTCCAGCGGTCATTCCGGAAAGAACCCAGTTGGACGATGCCGCCGGTCTGTTCGCTATGGGGATTCGAAAGTCATCGCTTGCCGGTGACGGTCGTCTCCCCGTCCTCATGGCGCCCGCCTTCGGGACGCCGTGTGGGATTCTACGGCTTCGATCGAAGTTCGGGAAGGGCCTGCGCGCGACCCGCGGCATGTCCCCTGCGCCGGTTCAGTCCAGCCGGCGGCAGACGGTCCGTCCCGGGTCGGTGGAGGGCCGGGTTTCTGATGCGTGGTCGGAGTCGGCCAGCCGGGTGCGGGCCTACGAGCTGTCGAGCGTCGCCGGCTTCGGTGTCCGTCCCGAGGCCGGTCGGACTCTGCCCACTCGCACCAGCCTTCCCTGGCCGCACTTCGGACAGAGCCGTTCCGCCTGCACACCACGGTCGGTCGCCGCCATCTTCTCCGGAGGCGCGGCGCCGAGGAGCGTGCGGCAGTGCCAAAGCTTGCGCGCGCGGCAGCGGTTGGCGAGAAAGCCGAAGTGCTGGATCCTCGGGAAGCGCCGCGGCAGCGTGCGCAGCAGGAAGCGCCTCAAGAACTCCACGGCATCGAGCTCCAGGATCTGGTGGCGGCCGCCGCTGGCGTGGTCCTTGGCGCGAAACCGGACGCGACCATTTTCGAGGGAGACCAGCCGCCGGTTCGAGACCGCCACGCGGTGGGTGTACCTGGCGAGGTACTTCAACACTTGCTCGGGACCGCCGAACGGCGGCTTGGCGTAGACCACCCACGGCTTGGCGCGAACCCGCCCCACCAGCGCGCGGAAGGTCGCCGGGTCCGCCAGCGCCGCCAGCGAGCCCTAAAACGTCAGGCGCCCGGCGGCGTACGCCTGCTCGAGCCCTGACAGGAACTTGCCGCGAAACACGGGCGCCAGCACCCGGACCGGCACGAAGAAGCCCCTGGGGCAGGACACCCATTCCTCGCCACCTCTCGACAGGCCGCCGCCCGGCACGACGCAGTGCACGTGCGGATGGTGGTGGAGGTTCTGGCCCCACGTGTGGAGCACCGACACGAACCCGATCTCGGCGCCGAGATGCTTCGGATCGGCGGCGATCTGCTTCAGGGTCGCGGCCGACGCGGGGAACAGCAGGGCGTACAGTTCCTTCTTGTTCTGCAGGGCAATGACCCCGAGCTCTTCGGGCAGCGTGAACACGACGTGGAAGTACTCGACGGGGAGCAGATCCGCCTGGCGCGCCTCCAGCCACTTCGCGTTGGCGCTGGCCTGGCACTTCGGGCGGTGACGGTTGCGGAAGGTCCCTGGCTTCCATCGTTGTCTGGACAGAGGACAAGCTTGGATGCGCCGGATCGAACTCCAGCGTGCCATGCACATTCTTGAAGGCGCCACGAACGTAGGTGACCATCATGTGACGCGCACGAAACTCCGCGGCGGTATGGCCCGGTTCAAAGGTCCAGCTTGCCATCAGTATCCTCCGTTCTCGTCGGTGGGCTCCGAAAGGCGGTTGACGTGCGCAACCTGGCGGCGTTCCGCCACGCGAATCGGAGGTCCAGCGTTGATCCACATCATTTCCCTTTCCGCGCTGCGACGGTCATCCGCCGCACGATCTCCTCGACCAGCGCCTTGAAGTCGGAGTAGGCGTCCCGGGCCGCGACCGAGTGGCTCCCGAGAGCGCCGTCGGCCGGCGTGAGCTGAAAGATGGGCTTGCGCGCGTCCTGACCGAGCGGGATCAGGCTGCGATAGTGCTTGAGGGTGGCAATCCGGTTCGGGTCGGCGTTGGGCTCGATCTCCGGAGGCGTGGGATGATCGAGAACGCTCCTGGCGTACTCCTGCGGTATGCGGCGCACCCAGCGGTCGTAGGCTGCGACCGGCCGGCTCAGGCGCACGCCGTGCTGCTTTACGACGTAGCCGAGCGGCTGCATGCCGCCGGGAGGCAGTGCGAAGTCCGGTTCGCTCCAGTTCTCACGCCGCTTCGACCAGTCGGTCCGCCAGCGGTTGAGCGTCGGGCCGAGATTGCGCAGCCCCTGGAGCGAGAAGAGGTCGGCGCCGAGCGGCACGACCAGGGAGTCCGTGGCGATCAGGGCCGAGCGGTTGATGGCGCCGAGGCTCGGGCCCACGTCCACCAGCACGATGTCCGCGCTGCACTGTTCCGCGCCGAGCTGCAGGACCTGCCAGAAGGAGGTGACCATGCGAAAAGCCCGATAGAGGTTCTGGTTGCCGAGGCAGTTCGGCCATTCGGTCGAGAGCAGATCCTCGAAGCCAGATAGGGCGAGATCGCCGGGCAAGAGCGAGAGCCGCCCGGAAATGCGGCGGAGCGTGGGGTTCTGAAGATCTCCGACCCTGGTGAGCGGCGCCAGGCAACGGAAGACCGTGTCCGGCTCCGCGGGCTCGGGGCGGTCCCAGAGATCGGCCAGTTCGTCCTCGTCGAGGAACGCCGCGGTCAGATTGGCCTGGGGGTCAAGGTCGGCGACGAGCACCCGCCGGTCGAGTTCGGAGAGCATCCAGGCAGCGTGGTAGACGAGGGACGTCTGGCCGACGCCACCCTTGTTGTTGAAGAAGGTGAGCACCGGAGCGGTCATGAGCGTGCCCTCACCGTGCAGCGAACCCAGTTTGCATCGACCTCGAAGTCGGGCGCCGGGTGGCCCGCGCGCTCGAGTTCGCGGCGCGCGGTCGGAATGCCGAAGCCGTAGCGCTGCACGAGACCGAGGACGCGCATGGCCTCGGCGAGGATCGGGTTGCGGTAGTCGAGCACGCCGGGCCGGCCGAAGGTCTCGATGGTGACGTGGCCGTAGGGGCCACCCGGACTCAGGATCTCGATCCGATCGTCGTACCAGTAGACACGCACAGGCGCGTTGGTGCCCTCATAGGTGCGATGCAGCACGGCGTTGCGCACGAGCTGCTCGAGCGCGGCACGGGGGTAGGTCGACGTGCGGATCTCCCGCGAACCGGACGTGATGTCCACGGCCGTCCGGTTGTGGGCGGCGAGCTTCTCGTCCACCTGCCGGATCATGTCCGAGATCGGACCCTCGCACAACCGCTCGTCATGGATGGGGTCGGGAAGCTCGGTGCCCGCGATGCGCAGAAACTGAATGTAGCTGCCGGGAAGGAAGTCCCGGGGCCGCTTGCCGAGCACGAGGATGCCGGCGATGGTGGGCACGGGCTCTGCGAGGGACACGACCATTTTCGCCGCGGCCAGGCGCTCCTCGTAGGACCGCTCGTTCGCGGCCAGCAGCTCCGGATCGACAGCCTGGGGCAGGTACTCCTCCTCGAAGCTCCGGCGGTCGAGGTCATCGAGGCACGCATTCGGCACGGGTTGGGCGTCGAAATGCGGATCACGGTGGCGGCGCTTCTCGTTCAGGATGCGTTCGTCCTGGGCCGTCGCGATGTCACGCCGGGGACCCACACGGATCCAGATGCGGCCGCGGTAGCGCACCGGTGGAGTGTCCGAGGGGTGGACCATCAAGACGGCGACATCTGCTTTTCCGAGGCTGTGCTTCGCGACCGAGATGGTGGGCGGCGGCACGATGTTGCCGTCCGTCTTGACGTCGGCGAGCGCCCGCAGAAGCTCATCGGTGATCTGCAGCCCCGCCGTGGAACCGTCGTCCCGAACACCGACGAAGACGACCCCGGCGCGCCGATGATCGGGCAGGTCGTTCGCGAACGCGCAGACGGCCTGTCGGATCTTGTCCGGCGCATCACCCTTCAGCGATTCCTTGCGCTCGACGAGTTCCGACTCGAGGTCGGTCATCATCGCCTCGAGTTCAAGATCGGTGTAGCCCGTCATCTCGGTTTTCTCCGCGCACGCCAGGAGTTCCGGTTCGTGCAGCTTCTGAGCGAGACTGCCAAGTCGCCGAGATGGGCTTTCGAAAGCTCGACCTCGTCCTTCGGCAGCGACCCAGCTCGGCTCGCCGCCCTGGTCGCCGGGGTCAGCGCGATTCTAGCGGCCCAGGCACTCCGCCCATAGGGGTCTTTCCGGTCGTCGTCGCGCATGTACAGGGCCAAGCCAAGGCGGAGGAGCTCGGCGTCGAGGGCGCGCCCCCGCTTGATGGTCATGGGCGAATCTTCCACTGTCCGGCCGGGCCGCCGCGCGAATCGGATACCTCGAACTGCTTTCGCGCAGCCCCGGTCTTTAGCGGCGGTTCGTTCGGCGCAGCTCGGTGTCCTCGGAGCTGATGGTCTCAGCCCAACTTCAGTTCGAGCCATTCGTCCCAGCGCCGCTCGAATTCCTCCAAGCCCACGCCGAGCGAGGCGGCCATCGCCCTCCCGAACCGCCGCTCCTGGCTCCTCAGGAGATCGTGGACCTGCTGCTTCCCGAAAACCTCGTGCATGAACAGCAGCAGCAAGGCGCCGTCGATGTAGTCGTTCTCGACGCCGATGCCGAAGGCGAAGTCGATCCGGCCGGGGCTGTCCTTGTGCCTGGCCAGGTACTTCGCCAGCACGTCCGTCCGGTTGCGCGGCGAGGAGAGCATCAGGCCGAGGTACTCCTCGTAGCCGTCGGTGAACCAGCGCGGGGCGCTGAAGAAGGACCACCCGGCCCGCTTGGACCGCGTGATCCGCTCGAGCAGGATCGTCGAGTACTCGTGCATGATCAGCTTGGAGAAGTGGTCGTCCCCGGGCGGCTCGTTGACGTTGCTGCGGTAGCTCGGGTCGTAGGCCGAGGGTGCCAGCAGGTGGATGGCCGCGACGTACTGGCCTCCGTCCTTCACGCTGGTGGTGATGGACGCGAAGCTCTCCGAGGCTTTGTCCGTCCCCTTGGGGTGGAGGTAGATGGCGCAGTCCACCCGCAACAACTCATCCATCGGGAAGTCGGCGAACTCTTTCTTCAGCGAGGTGATCGCGGCGTCCAGGAGCCGCCTCACCTGCTGGGCGTCCTGCTCGAATTCCGGCCGGTAGAACAGTCGGTAGTGGTCGGTGCTGGAGCTGGACCACGTCGGTTGCTCATCCGCGCGGGCCAGGCCCACGACCTGGGTCAGGAGCGTCGCCGCGGTGAGGGTCACGAAGAAACGTCGAGCAGATAAGATCATGGCTGCCCCTCTAGAACGCGATCGGCTGCGGCGGCGGTTTGGCCCGCAGCCTACCATCCCATCAGCCGTTGCACGCCAGCACGTCCTTGCACGGACCTCAACCACGATGTCCGAGTATCCCGAGAAAGTCAGAGGGCCAGGCCCCAGGCCATGGATTGCGCTTTCATTGCGCCCGATCGGATTTTGGAGCCGCGACCAGACCTTCTCCTTCCAGACGCTCCCAGGCGACGTGAATGTGCTCGGGGCGGAACATCGCCCGCTTCCGGTCGTTCCAACGGAGCATGGCCTCGCGTGCCGCGTCCTCGATCAAGAGCGGCGGCGTGGCACGGCTCGCGACCCAGTGGAGCGAGGCCAGGAGCTCCATGCCGTAAGGTGTCTCGAACCCTTCGATCAGTCTCTCGACCCGGTCCGCCCGGGTGGCGGCATCAGGATGTCGCTCGAGAAAAGCGCGTGCTTCGTCCGCGGCCCCCGGAAGGATTTCGAGCTCCACATCCGGCCTCTGGGAATCACCGTAGCCCCGGATGAAGTGGCCCTCCAACAGCTCCAACACCTTGTTCAGATTGTGAGCGTACGGTCCGAAGTGCCCTTTCTCGAAGCGCAGGCGCAGCGGCTCGCCTGCCTCCTGAAGGAAGTAGGCAAGCTTCTGCATCTCGAGCAGGGTCAGCCGATAGGCCTGGCCCGCATACTGATCCATGAGGCGGAGGAACAGCGCCCTCGCCACGGTAAGCTGCGGCCGCTTGGTGCCGACTGGCATGGCCCACGCGTCGGGGGCGCCCTGCGGCTCGAAGAGGAGCACGTCGACGCCGAGCAGCGCGCCCAGATGATGCTCGATGCGAGGGCGTACCTCGTTCCAGCCAAGTCCTCCGAGCCCGCAGCCGAGCGGTGGCACGGCGATCGAGGCGATTCCGCGTTCATGGACTTCCCGGGCCAGAGCCTCGAGACCGCTCTCGATGTCCTCGATGCGTGACTTGCCGCGCCAGTGCCTCTTGGTGGGGAAGTTGATGATGTACTTCGGGCCAGCCATGGAGCCGGTGGGTACGACGAGCATCACGCCCGGACGAACTTCACCGGCACGGCATGCCTTCTGGTACGTCGCGAAGTTGTCCGGGAAAGCCTGCTTGAACTGGAGGGCGATTCCCTTGCCCATGTAGCCAACGCAGTTGACGGTGTTGACCAGGGCCTCGGCGTCGGCTTCGAGGAGGTTTCCGCGCGCAAGCGTAATCATGTTCGACTCTCCTCTCAGTAGTACCAGCCCGGTTGGACTTTCACGGGACGTCGCATCACGGGGTCGAAGCCCTGGAGGATGTTCTCGACCCGCGACTGCGCGCCTGCGTTGAGCACCCCGATCTCGGTGATGAGATTCCACGGGCACTCGCGATACACCAGGAACTCGGCCTGCTTGCGGCGCTGGCGGTCCATGTCCTCGACGGTGTCCGCCCAGTATCGTGCCGCGACTGCCTCCCAGTCTACCTGAATGAGCTCCGTCAGATCGTCGAACCAGCGGGTGAAGGCTGCGATGTCGTGGCCGTCCGAGAAGACGAACGGTAGGGGCGCGTCTTCGATGGCCTGTGCCGTCGACACGACGTACACGAGCTGTTCCTGTCCATCGCGGTATCCCTCGACCCTTCCGGTGTGGAGCTGGAGCAACATCGGCGATCGCGGTCCGAAGTAGAAGCTGACGTAGTCGTGGATGGAGCCGTCGGGTCCACAGGGGATCCGGTTCATTCTTCGTTGGGCCTGGACGTCGGGGTTGTGGATCGTCCGGTAGACGTGGTCATCCTCGGGTGTGTGGTTGGGCGCGTGGAGCCCGCCGCGGCGCAGACATACATCGAGGTTGGCGATGTGCAGGAACCTGTAGATCAGTGTCGGCCGCGGCACCGTCATCTCGGTTCCTCCGCGCGCGCCAGGAACTTCGGATGGCTGAAGTTGACGCTCGTGACCCCGAAGTTGACCTCGAGGAAGCGGAGCTTCCCGGTGGCCGGGGTGGCCGGGCTGTCCGCGACTTCCAACTTCCTCTGCTGGCACCCGACCAGGACACCCGCCCCCAGCGCGGCCCACGTGAAGCACGATTTCATCGGGCCCCCGGGCGCAGATGTCGCCGCAGGATCGGGCGGGTCTCGGAGCGTCTTGCGACCTCTCGAAAGCCGGCCTTCAAGTATGCCGAGGCGATGCCGGTGTAGGCGAAGACCGCCGGCATCGGGTTCTGCTTCGGTTCGACCGGGTAGGCCTCGACGATCCGTGCGCCAGAGGCGCGGGCGTGGCGCACCGCTCCCTCGATCAGCCGGCTCGAGAGGCCGCGGCCGCGCAGGTCCTTCCTCACGAACAGGCAGACGATCGACCAGACCGGCCGGTCGTCCAGAGGCTTCAGGATCCGCGAGCGGGCCAGCGAAGAGAACGCTTCGCGCGGCTCGATCGCGCACCACGCGACCGGCTCGCCGTCCCCCTCATCCAGGTAGGCCAGTACGCCCGGCACCGTGCCGGCCCGGACCAGCTTCGAGAGCGCCCGCCGGTTCCCTTCGCCCTTGCCGCGCTCGTACTCCGAGCGGGTCAGGCGCGGCGTCATGCACCAGCAGCCGCCACACGCCCCGCGCGGGCCGAACAGCCGCTCGAAGTCGTCCCAGGTCTCCGGCGCGAGCGGCCGGATGGAGAGTCGCCGGTGCTTGCGTGTGGCCATGATCGCGATCCAATTCGTGGCGACCCGGTCCGCCGATCCGCTACGATCCGGCCGCCCGCGCCGCCCCCGCCCGTGAGAGAGAGAGAGAGAGAGAGAGAGAAGCTTGAAGATCCTACTCCATCTGATCGTGCTGCTGGCCGCCGGATTCCCCGCGGAAGCCCGACAGGTCGCCTCGCCCGAGCAGCATCTCGGGCGCCCGCTCGGCCGCGACTTCGAACTGGCCGACTGGCAGGAGGTCAGCAGCTATTACCTGCGGCTCGCGCAGGAGAGCCCCCGGGTGCTGGTGGAAAGCGTGGGCGCCACCACCCTGGGGCGCGAGTTCCTGCTTTGTGCGATCTCGAGCGAGTCCAACCTGGCTCGGCTCGAGGAACTCCGCGAGGATGCCCGCAAGCTCGCCGATCCCCGCGGACTCGATCCGAAGGAGAAGCGACGCATCATCGAGCAGGGCCGGCCGATCCTGTTCATCTCGCTCGGCATGCACTCGACCGAAACCGCGGCGCCCCAGTTCGGCATGGAGCTGGCCCACCGGCTTGCGACCTCCGACGAGGAACCGTACCTGAGCGCGAGGGAGCGGCTGGTCGTGCTGATCGCGCCGTGCCTGAACCCCGACGGGCTCGACGAGGTCGTTTCCTGGTACCGGGAGACGGTCGGCACGCCGTACGAGGGCGCGCAGCTGCTCAAGCTCTATCAGCATTACTCCGGCCACGACAACAACCGGGACTGGTTCATGTTGAGCCAGAACGAGACCCGCATCGTGACCCGGCTCCTGTATTCGGTCTGGCGGCCGCAGGTCTACTGGGACGTGCACCAGCAGGGACGCGCGAGCGAGCGCATGTTCGTGCCGCCCTTCCGGGATCCGCTCAACCCCAACCTCGACCCGGCGCTGATCGCCGGCATCGACGCGCTCGGATCGCGGGCGCTGTTCGACATGACCGCCGAAGGGTTCTCCGGAATCTCCACCGGCGTCACCTATGACATGTGGTGGAACGGCGGCAACCGCAACGTCCCGGTGCGCCACAACATCATCGGGCTCCTGACCGAGGCGGCCTCGGTGAACGTCGCCTCGCCGGTTTTCTTCAGGCGGAGCGATCTTTCGCCGCCGGGCGAGGTGGCCCAGTACGCACCCAGCCACAAGTTCCCGAAACCGTGGCCCGGCGGCTGGTGGCGCATCCGCGACATCATCGATTACGAGCATGCCTTCGCGCGCTCCTTGCTCGGCTCGCTCGCCCGCGAGCCCTCGATCTGGCTCAGCAACTCGCTCCGGGCCGCGGAACGCAACCTGGATGCGTCGGCCGGCGTGGCGCCCGTGGCGTGGATGCTGCCCAGCGACAACCGCGACCGGGGCGCCGCGCGCAGGCTCGCTGAAGCGTTGCTGCTCTCGGGCGTGGAACTCGAAGTCGCGAAAGCGCCGTTTCAGGCCGACGGCCGGGACTGGCCGGCCGGTTCGATCGTGATCCAGCGACACCAGCCGTACGGCGACCACGTCCAGGACCTGTTCGAGATCCAGCGCTATCCGGACGGGATCCCGCCCTACGACACCACCGGCTGGACGCTGCCGCTTCTGCTCGGCCTGCGCCGCGTGGCGCTGATTTCGCCCTTCGAGGCCGCGCTCGAACCGGTCGCCGATGCGGAACAGGCCGTGGCCGGCTTCCCCGGCCGCAGTACGGCGGGCGCGCTCGACTCGGGCGACTCGGACGGCTGGAAGCAGGTCATCGCCGGTCTCGAGCAGGGCCAGGCCTTCGACTTCCTGACCGAGGGAGACCAGCGCGGATTCTTCGTGACCGAGCCTTCCGAAGGGCCCCGCGGCCGGATCGAGCTGCGCGAGCTGCCGAGGATCGGCCTGTACTCCCCCTGGTCGGGGAGCATGGACGAGGGCTGGATGCGCTACCTGTTCGACAGCTTCGGACTGCCGTACACCGTGGTCCGCAACGAGATGATCCGGGCCGGACAGCTCGGCGACTTCCTGGACGTGCTGGTGCTGCCGAGCCTCGGCGACCGCCAGCTCGACCGGGGCCGCGCGCCCGGCTCGGTGCCGGAGCGGTATTCGGGCGGGCTCGACCCCGAGGGCGCCGCCGCGGTGGAAGAGTTCGTGCGGTCGGGCGGAACCCTCGTGGCGGTGGGCGCCTCGGCCGTCTGGGCGGCCGAGCTCTGCCGGCTGCCGGTCCGCGACGTGACCCGGGACGAGGACGCGGGCGCGTTCGACTGCCCCGGCGCGGTGCTGCGGGCCGTTCCGGCGGAACAGACCTGGACCGCCGGGCTGCCCGGCTCGGTGGCCCTGTTCTTCTCACGCTCGGCCGCGTTCGAGGTCGATGCGGAGCGGGCCGAGCAGCAGGAGCTCCAGATCGACACCTTGCTGCGCTACGCGCCCACGCGCACCTTGCTGTCCGGCTGGATCCAGGCGCCGGACGTGATCGCCGGCCAGGGCGCCTGGTTGCGCGCCGCGCATGGCGACGGTGCGCTGCACCTGTTCGGCTTCCGGCCCCAGTACCGGAGCTGGTCCCAGGGCACCTTTCAACTGCTGTTCCGGGCGATGCTGTTCGAATCGTCCTGAAACCGCCGGGAGCGCGGCGAGACGGCGAAATCAGATGCGAACGGTCTCCCCAGGGAGTAGGCTGCGACCCTGTTTTTGCGCCTCGAACTTTCCTCTCTTATGTGCCCACCGGGCGAGCTCCGTCCATGAAGTCGAAGGTTTTCAACTCGTTCGAAATGGCCCAGGCCCAGTTTGACGGAGTCGCGGAACTCCTCGAACTCGATCGCGGCACGCGCGACCTGCTGCGGTTCCCGGTGAGGGAATACGCCTTCGCCATCCCGGTCCGGCTCGACGACGGCTCGACGCGGACCTTTCGGGGCTTCCGCGTGCAGCACAACGACGCGCGCGGGCCGTGCAAGGGCGGCATTCGTTTCCATCCCCTCGAAACCCTGGATACCGTCCGGGCGCTGGCCACCTGGATGACCTGGAAGTGCGCGGTCGTCGACATCCCGCTGGGCGGCGGCAAGGGCGGTGTCATTTGCGACCCGCACAACCTGAGCCTGCACGAGCAGGAACGGATCTGCCGCGGCTTCGTGCGCCAGATCGTCCGCAACGTCGGCCCGGCCCAGGACGTGCCCGCGCCGGACGTGATGACCAACTCGCAGCACATGCTCTGGATGCTCGATGAATACGAGACGATCACCGGAGTCCGGGCGCCCGGTTTCATCACCGGCAAGCCGGTCGGCCTCGGCGGATCGCTCGGCCGCACCGAGGCCACCGGTTTCGGCGTGGTCTTCACGCTTCGCGAGGCGCTCAAGGAACTCGGCCTCCGGGCGACCGACATCACCGCCTCGGTCCAGGGCTTCGGCAATGTGGCTCGGTACGCCGTGCGGCTCTTGAACCAACTCGGCGGCACCGTCACCTGCGTTTCCTGCTGGGACCAGGACGACCAGACCTCCTACGCCTACCGGAAGTCCGACGGCGTCGGCGTCGACGAACTGATCGCGATCACCGATCGTTTCGGCGGCATCGATCGGGATCGAGCCCAGGATCTCGGCTATGAAGTCCTGCCGGGCGACGCCTGGCTCGAGGAGGACGTGGACGTCCTGATCCCGGCGGCGCTGGAGAACCAGATCACGCTCGAAAACGTCGAGCGCATCAGCGCAAGGGTCAAGATCATCGCCGAAGGCGCCAACGGCCCGACCTCGCCCGAAGCCGATGCCGTCCTGCATGAGCGCGGGATCTTCATGATTCCGGACCTTCTGGCCAATGCCGGAGGCGTCACCTGCAGCTATTTCGAACAGGTCCAGAGCAACATGAACTACTACTGGGAGAAGGACGAAGTCCTCGGCAAGCTCGACGTGAAGATGACCTCGGCCTTCATCGCGGTGAGTGAAATGGCGCGAAAGCGGAAGTTGTACATGCGCAAGGCGGCCTACGTCATCGCCGTCGATCGCGTGGCGCGCGCTTGCCGCGATCGCGGCTGGGTCTGACCGGCCCGGACACCGCGTCGTTTCCTACGGAGTCGTGACCGGATGTCCAAGCACAACGCAGAGCCTCGGGAGGTTCCCGCCTTCGAACGGCGGCCGCTCGATTCGCAGGAGCCGATCACGCGAATCGGCGGCGGCTCGCTCGGGGGCAAGGCCCGCGGGCTGGTGCTGGCGCACGACCTGCTCGCCGCCGAGTTCGATGCTTCAGACGAAACGCTCATGATCGGCGTACCCCACCTCACCGTGCTCGCCACGGACGTCTTCGACGCCTTCATGGAGCGCAACGATCTGGATTCGATCGCTTTTTCCGACGCTCCCGACGACCGGATCGCCCATGCTTTTCAGCGCGCCGACCTGCCGGTCGAGGTCGTCGGCGATCTGAGGGCGCTCGCCAGCACGGCGCGGACGCCGCTGGCGGTGCGTTCGTCCAGCCTGCTCGAGGACGCGTTGTTCCGGCCGTTCGCGGGCGTCTACGAGACGAAGATGACGCCCTGCAATCAGCCGGACCCCGCGCAGAGATACCAGCGGCTGCTCGAGGCGATCAAGTTCGTCTACGCTTCGACCTACCTCAGCACGGCCCAGGACTACATCCGGGCGGCCGGCGAGGACCCGCGGCGCGAGAAGATGGCGGTGATCCTCCAGCAGATCGTGGGAACGCGCCACGGCGATCGGTTCTACCCGGACCTCTCCGGAGTCTGCCGCTCCTACAACTACTACCCCGTCGGCCGCGGGCGGCCCGAGGAGGGCGTCGTCCAGCTTGCTCTCGGGCTTGGCAAATCGATCGTCGATGGCGGCCTGAGCTGGAGCTACTGTCCGGCCCGACCGCGTTCGCCGCCGCCGTTCGGTTCGGTGGGCGACCTGTTGAAGAACACCCAGACGCGCTTCTGGGCGGTCAACCTGGGCCCGGCTCCCGAATACGATCCGATCGTCGAGACCGAGTACCTGGTGCATTCCGACCTGGCCGCGGCCGAATACGACGCGACGCTCGGGTTCGTGGCCTCGACCTATGACGCCCGTTCGGATCGCCTGTATCCCGGCGTGGGCCGGTCCGGGCCGCGCGCCTTGAACTTCGCACCGCTCCTGGAGCAGAACCGCTTCGGCTTCAATCAGGTCGTTCCAAGGCTGCTCGCCGCCTGCGAACGTGCGCTGCTCGCGGCCGTGGAGATCGAGTTTGCCCTGACCCTGCCCCATCCCGCCGGCCCGGATCGCGCGCGCTTCGGTTTCCTCCAGGTCCGGCCGATGGTCGTATCGCAGACCCAGGTCGAAGTCTCCGAGGAGGAACTCAACGGCTCCGACGTCCTGGTCGCATCGATCAGCGGGATGGGCAACGGGACCGACGAATCGATCGCCGACGTCGTCTATGTCCGGCCCGAGACCTTCGATGCGCGCCACACCCCCGCCATCGCCCGGGCCCTCCAGGAATCGAACGTCCGCCTGATGGGCGAGGGCCGCCCGTACCTGTTGATCGGGTTCGGGCGCTTCGGCAGCAGCGACCCGTGGCTCGGCATTCCGGTGAACTGGGGCCAGATTGCCGGCGCACGGGCGATCGTGGAGGCCGGGTTGCCGGGCCTTTTCGTCGAGCCCAGCCAGGGCTCGCATTTCTTTCACAACCTCTCGAGCTTCGAGGTGAGCTACCTGACGGTCCCGGTGGGCGCTTTGCGCGGAATCGACTTCGAATGGCTGGATCGACAGGCGGCGGTGTCCGAAACGGAGTTCGTCCGGCACGTCCGGCTCGCGGCGCCGCTGCTCCTGCGAGTCGACGGGCGGACCGGACGCGGTGTGATCCGGCGAAGCCGGGAGAATCCGACCGGATGAACAAGTCCGAACATGCCGCCGATCAGATCGTGGCGTCGCTGATGGAGCGGGCCAAGGAACTGAATTGCCTTTATCGGGTCGATGAGGTTCTGAGCCAGAGGGACGCCACGACCCACCAGGTGCTCACCGAACTGATCGATGTGCTGCCTCAGGGGTGGCAGTACCCGGACGTCTGCCGGAGCGCGGTCATGCTCACGGACCGCCTGTGTGTTCCCACCAGCTTCGTGGAATCTCCCTGGCAGCAGGTCGCGGACATCGTGGTCGAGGGCGAGAAGGTCGGCCAGCTCTGCGTGTATTACACCGAGAAGCGGCCGAAGGCCGACGAAGGCCCGTTCTTGAAGGAGGAGCGGCGCCTGATCACCGCGGTCGCCGAACGCGTCGGTTTCTTCGTGGCGCAACGCTCGCTGCGCAGGGAACACGCCTCGCTCGCAAGGGTCATCAGCAGCATCTCGGAGGAACAACCGGAACAGCGACCCTGGCATGTACTGCTGGAGTTCCTGCGCCGCACCGATGGAAACCTGCTGGTCCGCATCACCCGCAAGATGATCAACAATCTCTGCTGGAAGGGCGTCGCCCAGGCCGAGGATCTGCTGCAGGAAATCCTCCATGAATACGGCGAGTCGGGCGATGCCGGCGACCAGGACCCGGCGAGCGACAGCGAGAACCGGCCGCTCACGAGGCGGCTGGGCGCGATCTCCGGTCAGCTCGCCGAACGCACGTTCGAGCTGGCCGCGCGCCACCTCAGCGAGCAGGAGATGATCAGCTGCATCCACTCCTGGATCAATGAGGAGAAGTCGATCTTCCTGATCAAGAGCCTGGAGAATCCCGGAACCGGACTGGCCGAGATGTCCGAGGCCGTCGAGCAGTACCAGAACGCCGCGATCGATGAGACGGAGCTTTCCATGTCGGTCCAGACCACCCTGAAGGTCGGTCTGTTGCGCCGTTTCTTCATCGATGAACTGAACTTCATCAACGTCGCCAAGAAACACGTGCGGGTCAAGGACTTCTACCAGCTGGTCCAGCACATGATCTACCCGGCCAAGAGCCAGGGCAAGCTGGGCGGCAAGGGCGCGGGACTGTTCGTGGCGCAGCAGGTGATCGAGCGCGCGCGCGAACAGAAGCAGTCGTTCGAGAACGTGCGCTTTGCCCGAACCTGGTACGTCGCCTCGGACGCCGTGCTCGAGTTCATCCACTACAACAACCTGGAGGAGCTGTACAACAGCAAGTACACCGACATCGAACGGGTCCGGCAGGACTATCCGCACGTGGTCCAGGTGTTCAAGAACTCCCGCTTTCCCCCCGACATGGTCAAGTCGCTGGCCGCCGTGCTGGACGACTTCAAGGAGACGCCGATCATCGTGCGCAGCTCGAGCCTGCTCGAGGACCGGATCGGATCGGCCTTCTCGGGCAAGTACAAGAGTCTGTTCCTCGCCAACCAGGGCAGCAAGGAGGAGCGGCTGGCGGCCCTGCAGGATGCGATCGCGGAGATCTACGCCTCGGTGTTCGGACCGGACCCGATCGAGTACCGCCGCGAACGGGAGCTGCTCGATTTCCGCGAGGAAATGGGCATCCTGATCCAGGAGGTCGTCGGCCGGCGCGTCGGCCGCTACTTCTTTCCGGCCTTCTCGGGCGTGGCCTTCAGCAACAATGACTTCCGCTGGTCGAGCCGCCTGCGGCGCGAGGATGGGCTGGTACGTCTGGTGCCGGGCCTCGGGACCCGGGCGGTCGACCGCCTGGTGGACGACTATCCGATCCTGTTTGCGCCCGGACAGCCCGGACTGCGGGCGAGCGTCACCACCGACGAGGTCGTTCGCTATTCGCCCCGCAAGATGGACGTGATCGACTTCCGCAAGAACGCTTTCGCGACCGTCGATCTGAGGACGCTGTTGCGCGAGTGCGGCCACGAGTACCCCCGGCTGCGGGAGATGATTTCGATCGTCGACGGAGATCGGCTGCGCAAGCCCACCCTCCTGGAACCGGACTTCGACCGGGACGAAGTCGCGGTGACCTTCGAGGGACTGTTGTCGGAAGGACCCTTCGCGGCCCAACTGAAGACGATGCTCGACCTGCTACGAGACAAGCTGGGAGTGCCCGCGGATATCGAGTTCGCGTCGGACGGAGAGTTCTTCTATCTGGTCCAGTGCCGGGCCCAGAGCCACTCGAGGCAGTACGCGCCGGCCGCCATTCCGAGGGACATCCCGCGCGAGGTGGTCGTCTTCAGCGCAAACCGGTACATCTCCAACGGACACGTGGCGGACATCACCCACATCGTCTACGTGGACCCCGAGGGATACGCCGCGCTCCCGAGCTCACAACGGATGCGCGAGGTCGGACACCTGATCGGCAAGCTCAACCAGTTGCTGCCGAAGCGCCAGTTCATCCTCATGGGACCGGGGCGCTGGGGCAGCCGCGGGGACATCCGGCTGGGCGTGCCGGTGACCTACTCCGAAATCAACAACACCGCCGTGCTGATCGAGATCGCCCGCCAGAAGGGCAACTACGTGCCCGAACTTTCCTTCGGCACGCATTTCTTCCAGGACCTGGTCGAGGCCGAAATCCGTTACCTGCCGATCTACCCGGATGATCCCGGAGTCACGTTCAACGAGCTGTTCCTGCGCCGGTCGAAAAACGTGCTCCCCGATCTGGTGCCGGGCTGCGGGCCGCTGGCCGAGGTGGTGCGTGTCGTGGACGTCCCGCAATCATCCAATGGACGCATTCTCCGAGTGCTGATGAATGCCGACCTGGACGAGGCGGTCGGCATCCTGGCGGCCCCGGGCGGTCCACGGGTGGAAGCGGCGAGCGACGCCGATCGTCCCGCGCCTCACGTGCCGGAGGACCACTGGCGCTGGCGCTTGCGGCTGGTCGAAAAGATGGCCACGCAGGTGGACGCCGCGCGCTTCGGCGTCAAGGGACTCTACGTGTTCGGCAGCACCAAGAACGCCACCGCCTCCCCGGGCAGCGACATCGACCTGATCGTCCACGACGAAGGGCCCGGTCCGAATCGCGATCTGCTCGCGCTCTGGCTCGACGGATGGAGCCGCTCGCTGGCCGAGGTCAACTACCTGCGCACCGGGTACCGTTCCGACGGTCTGCTGGACGTGCACTACGTCACCGACGAGGACATCGCCCAGAAGAGCAGCTTCGCGGTCAAGATCGGGGCCATCACCGACGCAGCCAGTCCGTTGCCCATGAAGGCGCCGGGATCGAAACCTTCGGCCTAGTGGTGTGAATCAGAGCAGCTCGCGCGAGGCGTGCTCGAGGTTCGCGAGGTCGAAGCGCACCAGCGCGAGTTCCGGGCCGTCATGGGCGGCGCCGAACAACCGCGTGCTTCCGATCCGATCGCGCCAGGCGCCGGTCAAGCGGGCCGACTCATGGACGTGACCGTGCAGCGTCAACAGCGGCTGGCGCGCCTGGACGAAGCGGCGAATGGCGATGCTGCCCACGTTCACGTCCAGCGGGGCGTGATCGACCGATCGGCCGTCCAGCGCGGCGCGGTCCAGCGCGGTCCGGTAGGGAGGCGAGTGAAACAGGAAGATCGCGCGCCTGAGATCATCGCCCCCGGCCAGTTCCTCCAGATCCTGCTGGATCGTCCGGTAGCGGCTCTGGTTCTCCGGCTCGGGCACCGTTCGCTTGCCCTCCTCCGGCGAGACACAGCCGGGATCGACGAAGCGCGAAACGTCGTAACGCTCCCAGTCCTTCAGCAGGAACGGGGTCGGCGGCACGTACGAGTAGCCGTAGACGCGGTAGTCGCCGAGCGCGGCGCTTCGGCCGTGGACGTAGGTCCAGAGTCCGCGCGCCGCCACGTCGAGCACTGCCGCTTCCGGGAATTTGCCGTCGTCGTTGCCAAGGACCAAAAAGACGGCCGGATATGCGCCGCCGATCCGTTGGCGCAGCCGCTCGAGGTTCTCGGCCAGATATCCATTGACGAAGTCTCCTGTCCCTTTGGGAGTGGAGGCCGGCGCCATGAACGCCGAAGGCAGCAGATCACCGCCGAGAAAGACCGCTTGGGGACGCCTCGACTCGATCGCCCGAAACAACTTCTCGTACGCGTCGATCCGGCCATGCACATCGGACGCGAACAGGCAGAGAGTCATCGGAAGGGCCGTCCCGTCGAAATCAGGAAGTTCACGAATCAGGAGCGTAGAGAGTTCGGACCGCCGCCGCCACTTTCGCACCGCCGGTGGAGTTCAGGTGCGCGGCCGCCGGCCGCGTAGTAGCCTGAGAGCATTCATCACTCCGCTTTTCGAGTTGCCGCCATGGCGATCCGCCTGACCGACTTCCGGGTCCTCAGCTTCGACTGCTACGGCACCTTGATCGATTGGGAGCGCGGCTTGCTCGCGGCCATGGACGGTTGGTTCCTTGGGCTCGAGCATCGGCCCTCGCCGGACGAACTGCTCGAGACGTTCGCCGAGAGCGAGTCGAGCGAGGAACAGGCACACCCCGGCCGGCCGTACCCGTCGATCCTGGCCGGCGCCGGGCGCCGGCTGGCCGCGCGCTTCGGCCGGAAGCTCTCCGATCAGGAAGCGGCCGCCTTCGGGCGTTCGGTGCGCAACTGGCCCGCCTTTCCGGACAGCGCACAGGCGCTCGAGCTGCTCTCCTCGCGCTACGCCCTGGTGATCCTCTCGAACGTCGACCGCGAGTCGTTCGCCCACAGCCGGCGGCGGCTCGGTTGTACGTTCCGGGCGGTGATCACGGCCGAGGAGGTCGGCTGCTACAAACCCGATCCGCGCATGTTCGAGGCCGCCATCAGCAGGATCCAGGAGCTGGGCTTTCCGCGCGAGTCGATCCTGCACGTGGCGCAGAGCCTGTACCACGATCACGTGCCGGCCCGGCAATTGGGTCTCCGCACGGTGCACATCGATCGCCGCCTTGGAAGAACCGGAGGCGGTGCCACGCCCGCGCCGGCGGTGCCGGTCCACCCGGATTGGACGTTCGCGCGATTGATCGATCTGGCGCGCGAGGCGGTCGGGGACGGTTGACGGCGGCCGCGGTCAGGAACGCGGATCGCCGCGCCCGGCCGCATCCTCGACGAGCTTCTCCACCTCGGCCCGGGTGAGCTTCTCGCGGCCCTTCGAGAGGGCCTCGAGAGTGGCGTGGGCGAGCGCCAGGGGGATGGCGCAGAAGTCGCGCACCGGGCCTTCGGGAAGCAGGGCGGTGTAGCGGTCGGCGACGGCCAGGTTGCGCCTCGCGTAGCGCTGCATCTCGGCCGCCCCCCAGCCTTCGGGGAAGAAGTCCACCTGATGTTCGAGGTCCTCATGGTGGTTGCGCAGGATGTTGACCGCCTGCAGGCCGCGGCCGAAACCGAGCGCAAGAGTCCGATCGGTCCGGGTGCCGTCGTGCCAGGCCCAGAGATCGCAGAGCAGCACTCCGACCGCGCCGGCCACTCCGTAGGTGTAGCAATCCAGGTCGGCCTCGGTGCGAATCCGGAAATCGGTCTCGACCCAGTGGGCCATGCGATCGGCCATGGCGGCGATCGAGTCCCAGATGCGCAACGCGATCTCGGGCGGAGCCGATTCAGCCCACTCGCCGAGCCGCAGACTGACCTCGGGCAGCCGCTCCACCTGTGGCATGAGCAGTCGATCCAGCTCGGCGCGCGGCAGCCCGTCCACCGAGGACTGGAAGATCAGGCTGATCCTGCGCAGCAAGTCGGCGCGCAGCGGGCGATCGAGCTTGCGGTGATCCTCGATCTCGTCGATCGCGCGCATGCAGAGATAGGCCGACGCCACCGCCTGGCGGAGCGGCTCCGGCAGGCGGATGATCGGAACGAAGAACGTCCGGCTGGTTTCCTCGAGCAGCTGGTAGGCGTCCCTGGACACGGCGCTTTCTTTGCAAACGACCACAGGCCAGCCGCATGGTAGCAGCCATCCGGGACCCGGAACGCCCAATTCAGCTTCCCTCGCCGGTTTCCGCGGGCTCGTCCATCGGCTCGGGGGGCGCCGCGGGCACGGCCACCTCCGGTCGCAGGATTGCATTTTTGAGTCCCTGGACGGGGACCATCAACTCCACCGGCTGCAGCTCGGCCGCGGAGCCCATGACGCTCACGCGATAAAGGCCCGGCGCGAGTTCATCGATGTGAAAGCTCCGGCTCTCCGGCTCCACGAAGGCGAAACCGCGGAAGTCGAACGAGTCTTTCGAATGGGCCGAATGGGCCGATTCGGCCGACTCGGTGGCCGAGAACTGAACGAAGAGGTAGGGAGCCGCACCGGCGCCCGGGGGGAGTTCGATCCGGCCGGTGACACTGACCGCGCTGTCGAGGCGCAGGGTCAAGGGCGGCGGCCGGCCCCGGCCGGGGACCAGCACCGGTCCCACGTTGGCCCGGGCGAAACCCTCGCGTTCCGCCGCCAGCAGCCAGGCGCCCGCGGGCACGCTCTCGAACCGGAAGGCGCCGGTCTCGTCCGAGGCCGTGCTCAACGAGCCGCCGGCGGCTGCCTCGTCGTTGTCTGGAGCGGCGAGCAACCGCAAGCGGACATAGGTCACCGGGCGGCCGTCCGCCGCGGCCAGGACGCGTCCCTCGAGCCACCCGGTTTCGATCCGGAACTCGACGTCGGACACGTCGGACGGCTCCACCTGCACCCGCCGCGCGGCCAGCACGCCTGCCGCTTCGTCATTCTCGCGCGAGACCTCGACGATCAGTTCGCCCGCCGGAACGTCGCCCAGGTCGAAGATGCCGCGCTGGTTCGTGGAAACCGCGCGCAGCACCTTTGACGAGCCCGAAGATCGCGCCACGACCCGGCAGCCTGGGGCCGTCCGTCCGTTCAGAACCACGCTGCCCAGCAGGCGCCCGCGCGGGCCGTCGCCCTCCATGCGCAAGATGTCGATGTCCAGCCGGGTCGTCTCGCCCTCCGTGATCTCGGCGCGCCGGGTCAGCTCGTCAACCTTGGAGGCATCGCTCTGCGCACCTTCATCCGTCGTGATCGTGATCTCCTGGCTGCGGTGGGAATCGGAGATGAACACACCGCCGCCGGCACCGCTTCCGTCCGGAGTGAGTTTGTCGCGCACCATCACGTCGTACGATCCCGCCCGCAGATGCGTGATCCGGTAGGCCCCGGTGCCGTCCGTGCGGGTCAGCCGCGGCACCTTCAGGTCAGCCTCGGCGCCCGGCAGGATGATCACCCAATGGGGCACGGACACCGGCTGCCCGTCCCGCAACACGAACCCGGACAGACTCCCGCCGCCTTTGAGTTCGATCAAGACCGGCGGGCCGGGCGCCGCAAGAGGGGCTTCGCCGAGCGCATAGGAAGGGTGGAACACGCGCACGTTCAATTCGCCCTGCCGCAGTCCCTCGAGGAAGGCGATTCCGTTGTGATCAGTTCGCCGGGTCAAGAGCGGCGCCACGTCGAACGGGTTGTCCTGCCCTGCCGCGACGTCAAAGACCGATACCAGCGCGTATTCGATCGGCTCCAGATCGCCCCGGGTGACGACCTGCACTGACCCGGTCAGTTCGCGCTCGAGGCGCACTTCCACCGGCAGGCCGCCCGCCTTCAGTTCGACCGGCTGTTGAAAGGCGGCGAACCCCGCCGCCAGCACGTTGACGTGATAGGCGCCGGGCGACAGTCCGGAAATGCGGACCGAGCCGTCGTCGAGTTCGTGCCGGCGCGTCGAGAGCGGCAAGGGAGGCGCCAGCAGGAAGATCTTCGAGAACCGCGTGTCGAGCTGCAGCATGACTTTCGGATGCCGCACCACCTCGGACGCGTCGTCCAGCGCGGTCACGGTGATCGAGCTGGTCGGACCGAGCTGGATGACCGGATCGTCCAGGCCGGGTTCGAGCCCGTCGACCACCTTCCAGCCGGTCGCATCGGCGGCCCGCACCGCCAGGGCGTGCGGCTGCTCGGGCAGCCCGCGGATCTGAAAGCGTCCCTCGGCGTCGGTCCGCCCGCCCGGAATCAGGAGCGACACCGGAAGGAACGGCAGGATCGTGCCGGCCGATACGAACGCGCCCGGTACCGGCTGCTCGTCGCCGTCGATCACCTGTCCGCAGAGGACCGAGCCCTCTTCCAGCACCAGGTCGGGCAAGGTCCGCTCCCCCTCCGCGCCGGTCGGCAGCGGGCCGCGCACGAGAGGCACGGAGCCGTCTCGATCGACCAGCACGGTCACGGTGCCGATCGGCACGCCCTCGAGCCGGAACGAGCCGTCTTCGCCGGTCCTGGTCTGGTGGTACGGCAGCCGCCGCAGAAGCGTGTGGGCGATCGGGGGCAACGGATAGACCAGCCACTCGGTGGCCGGCGGCATCCTGACACCCACCGCGCAGCCCGGCCGAGCGGCTCCCAGGCCGAAACCGAAGGCTTCATACGGCAGGTTCGACGCTCGCACCAGCGCGTCCGGCACCGGCGCCCCAGCCTCATCCACGACCCGGCCCAACAGGGTCACGTACGGATCGAGCACGATGTCGCCGAGGTCGGCCACCCGTCCCGGTTCGGGAATGGCCTCCGCCATTTCATAGGCCGAGCGCTGCCCGCCGGCATCGATGGCCAGCAGGAAGAGACCGTGCGGATCGACCGCCTCGAACCGGAAGCGCCCCTCCGCGTCGGTGCGGGACTCGGCCTCGACGAAGCTCAAGTCGGGCGGCTCCTCCCGGAACCAGTCTTCCTGCGACGGCAAGAGATCGAAGATGTTGCCGCCCATCAGCTCCACCTTCAGGCCGGGCAGCGGCGCCAGCGTGGAGTCGAGGATGCGGCCGGTCAGCCCGCCGAGCGCCCGCGTGTAGGCCTCGGGCGGCCCCGAAGGCCGCTCCGCCAACCGCTCCGGCTCCGGGGGAGTCGACGGCTCCGGCACGTCCGAAAGCGTCCGCTCGGGGCCCGCGGCCGCACCCGACTCGGCCGCCTGTGCAGGCTCGCCGGTCACCGCCCGCTCCGGCTCGTCCGAATCGAGCAGTAGGAGCGCGACCGCCAGAACGACCACGAAAATGAGTCCAGCACCAGCCACTTTCCGGGGCATGCAATGACCTTCCAGATCTTCAGCGGGGGCCCGGCGCCGAGAGCGGGCCGCAGTCTACGGACTTCTCCCCGCTTCCGCCACTCAGAACGCGACGCTCACACGATCCGGCAGGCCTCTTCGAACTCGAGGCGCGGCAATCGCGGATGCAGGCGGCCGGCATCACCGTGGCCGAGATTGCAGAGGAAATTTGATTTCCAGGTGGTCCCCTGAAAGAACGCGGCGTCCACCTTCTCGTTGTCGAAGCCGGACATCGGGCCGCAATCGAACCCGAGGGAGCGCGCGGCGATGATGAAGTAAGCGCCCTGCAGCGTGCCGTTGCGAAACGCCGTCGATTCGATCAGGGGCGGATTGCCGGCGAACCAGGAGCGCGCGGGGGCCGGCGGATACAACTCCGGCAGCTTCTCGTAGAACTCGAGGTCATGCGCGATGATCGCGGTCACCGGCGCAGCCTTCGTCTTCTCCACGTTCCCCTCGGCCATACAGGGAAGCAGTTTCTCCTTGGCCTCCCTGGACGTCACGAAGACGATGCGCGCCGGGCAGCAATTGGCGCTGGTCGGGCCCCATTTCATGAGGTCATGGATCTCTCGGAGCTGTGCGTCGCTCACCGGTTCCGGCAGCCAAACGCCGTGAGTTCTGGCTTCAGTGAAGATCTGTTCCAGCGCTTCCGCCGGCAATGGTCCAAAATGGCTCATGATGGCCTCCTTTGCTTGACTCAGTTCCGCTGCCGCAGGCGTTCGCGAGTGCGGGCCAGCCACTCCCGGGTCGGCTGATGATCCGGGATGTACTTCAACATCAATTCGAATTGTGCCACCGCTCCCTCCAGGTCGCCCTTCAAGGCCAGCGCGCGGCCGATCGCGAAGACCGGATCCCAGAAATGGGGAAAGATCTCACGGGCCTTCACGAAGTGCTGGATGCCTTCGTCATGGCGCCCGGCGTCCACCAGGTTGCTCCCGATCGCGTACTCCAGCTTGGCGCGCACCAAAGGGTGCACCAGCGCCGGATCGACCTGCTTCGCTCGCATCAGGAGTTGGTGCGAGCGGCTCAGATCGTGGGTCTCCCGCGCCGCCATGTTGGCCAGGTTGATGCTCGCCATGACCGCGTCGGGGTTCTTTTCCAAGGTGTCCTCGAACAGCGCCCGCGTGCTCTGGAACGCATGGCAGTGGCGCCAGGTCTGGAAGCTCGAGGCGAAGAGCAGCGCGCCGGCCGCCAGCCACAGCCGGCGGGAGTTCGTCCCGCCGAGCGCGCGCACCAACAGCGCGCCGAAGAGCGCGAGAGGCCCGAGCATGGCCAGGTACTGGAAGTGGTCGGCGACGTAGCTGTAGATCATCGGGAAGAAGTCGACGAAGCCGAGCGCCGGCACTAGCGTGCCGCCGAAGAACAGCGCCGCCACCAGCGGCCCGCGGCCGATGCGCCGGCGCAGACCGTACAACGACAGCGCCAGCAGCACCGCCAAGAGCGGCGCGGCCGGCTGCCACCAGGCGAACTCCGAAAGGTCGAAGCGCGGATAGATGAAGGTCAGATCCAGCGGCAGCAGCAGCTTGCCGAGGTAGAACCACAGCGCCCGCCCGGCCACGGCGACCCGCTCCAAGAGCGACAGGCCCACCGCGATCTTCTCCGTGCCGACGATGTTCGCCTCGACCCAGGCCGTACGCGCGGTCATCAGCACACCGGCCGCGAGGAACGGCACCGCCAGCAGCCAGTCGCGGAGGACCAGACGCCCCCGTTTCCACCAGGTCAAGAGCAGCACCGCGAAGGGCAGCGAGGCGGTCACCGATTTCGAAAGCAGCGCCGCGGCGAATGACAGCCAGGTCGCGGCGTAGCCGAACTTGCGCGAGCCCTTGCCCCCCTCGCCCCCCTTGCCCCCCATGCCATCGGTGCCGGGGAGCTCGAGAAACCGCAGGTAGCAGAGCATCGCCAGCAGATAGAACGCGGTCGAAAGCACGTTCTTGCGCTCCGAGATCCAGGCCACCGATTCCACCGCCACGGGGTGCACCGCGAACAGCGCTCCGGCGAGAAACGCTCCCGGCACCCTCAACAGGGACAGCACCCGCACGAGCAGGAATGCGTTCAGCAGGTGGAGACAGATGTTGACCAGGTGGAAGTGGAACGGCTGCCGGCCGTAGATCTGGTTCTCCAGCCAGTACGAGCTGAACACCATCGGGTAGTACTGCGGCGTGGCGCCGACTTCGAACCAGATGCGCCGGAGACCGTCCAGGTCGGAAAGCGTCGCGTTGTCCACGACGTAGGCGTCGTCATCCCAGATGAACTCACCGTCGAGCGCCGGAAGATAGGCCAGGAAGGTGATCAGGATCAGGAAGGCCGCGCCCGACCCGAACGGACCGAACGGGCCGACCTGATCGGACTGTTTCTCGACCGCCGTCATGAGCGGGATTAGAGCATACGAGTACCGGAAAAAACGGGCGGCGTCGGGTATCCTGTGTCCTCTGCCCGTTCGCCCATCCCCTTCGACCCCCTTCGACCCCCTTGCTAAGGAGATCGTGATGACGACCACCCAACCGACGAGGACGATCCGCTTCATGAGCGCCCTCGCTCTCGTCGCCGCCGTGGCGAGTCTGTTCAGTCCGGGGAGCCTCTCGGCCCAGGTGCGCCGGGTCGTTCTGGGGCAGGCGCCGGATCGCGCTCGGATCGCCGACGCTCTCGGAACCGAGCGCTTTACGATCCAGTCGATCTCGGTGCCGGAGGGCCGGCCGGAGCGCTTCTCGGTCGAGGTCGAGTTGGGCGGCGATCAGTGGCGGCTGGACCTCGAACGGCACTCGTTGCGCTCCGCCTTCGCGCGCGTGCGGGTCTACCAGCAGGATGGTTCGCTGGTCGAGGCGCCGCTGCCTCCGGTCTCCACCTATCGCGGCCAGCCGGCGGGTCTACCGGGAGCGGCGGTGCTCGGCTCACTCTCGGAGCATGGCCTCTCGGCCCGGGTGCAGTTCGAGCCGTCTTTGGTCTTCACCATCGTGCCGCTCATCGAACTGCTGGGTGACGCGGGCGGCGCGGACGGCCGGCAGCACGTGGTCTTCCCGGGCGAATTGCCTTCGCCCGAGCTGGGCGAGGGCTGCGCCGTGGCCAAAGGTCCCGGCTCCAGGGCGCCCGAGCCGCCGAGTTCATCGGCGACCAACCCCCCCGGCCCGTTCTACCAGAATCCGCCGGAGCGCTACCCGTGCCTCAAGCTCTGCCAGATCGCCTTCGACGGAGACTACGAGTTCTTTCTGAACCAGGGCGGCACGGTGGCGGGCGCGGTCGGCAAGATCGACGCCAACATGAATCTGGTCGACTTCTACTATGCCCGCGACGTGATGATCACCTACCAGATCACCGAGTACGTGATCCGCACGGCGCCGTTCTACTTCCCGACCAGCGGCGGCCATCTGCTCGACCTGTTCCAGTCGGAGTGGATCAACAATCACGGCGCCGTGATCCGCGACACCACCCACCTGATGACCGGCAAGCCGGGCAGCCTGATCCAGTACGGGGGCCTGGCCTACGTCGGAGTGATCTGCAATCTCACCTGGAGCTATGGCTGGAGCATGGACAGCGCCGGCATCGTCGGGCATGAACTGGGCCACAACTGGAACGCCGGGCACTGCCACGACGTATCGCCCTGCAACAACATGTGCGGCGCCTGCCTGTACGTGGGCCCGGTCACCCAGCGCATCATCAGTTCCTTCCGGGACTCGAGACCCTGCCTGGACGACGCGCCGCCGTATGCCACGCCGCTGCCGCCCTATGCCTATCCGGACGAGTACACGCTTTCCAAGGGGAACTACGCCGAGCTGCTGAACGGAGTCGAACTGGACGTGCTGCAAAACGACCATGACGGCAACTGCGATCGAGTGCGGATCAATTCGTTCGATCAGACCACGCCGAACGGCGCCACGGTCTCGCTCTCCTCCTTACCTATGGGCGGGCGGCAGCGCCTGATCTACACGCCGCCCTCGAATCCGGTGCTGGGCGAGGACCGCTTCACCTACACCGCCGAAGCCGGGCCGGGCGGGCTCTCGATCGGCACCGTGACCGTGACGCTGATCCCGGGAGGCCCGAAGGGATACTGGAAGCTGGACGACGGAGCCGGCAGCGTCGCCACGGACTCGATCAGTCCTTCGGGGAACGCGACCGTGGCCGGACCGCTGTGGGGTTCGGGCATCTATGGCGGCGACCTGTACTTCCGCGGGAGCGGCGACTCGGCGCAGATCCCCGCGCTCTACCTGAACACGGACGCGATCACGCTCAGCGCCTGGCTCTTCATGACGCAGAACCAATCGCCGTTCACCGGCCTGATCTTCAGCCGCGGCGGCAGCACACTGTCCGGGCTGCATTTCGGTGACAACCAGGAGCTGCGTTACACCTGGAACGGCGATCCCCAAACGTACAACTGGAGCTCGGGTCTGATCGTGCCCCAGTGGCGGTGGGCCTTCGTCTGCCTGACGGTCGAGCCGGAGCAGGCCACGCTCTACGTGTACGACGGAACCTTGCATTCCGCGACCAACGCCATCGCCCACGCGCCCGAGGCCTTCGATGCCGTGACGCACATGGGCAAGGATCCGCTCGGAGCGAACCGGTCGCTGCTCGGACACATGGACGACGTGCGCTGGTACGGTTACGCGCTCGATCCTGGCCAGGTGTTGGACCTGGCGGAACTGGGGGGCGGGGCGTACGCGCCGGTGCCGACCGACGGGGCGACGCTGGTCAGCACCGATTCCGGCCTGCACTGGTTCGCGGGACATTCGGCCGATTCCCACGACGTCTATCTCGGCACCGATTTCGCGACCGTCCGGGACGCGACCACCGCGTCGCCCGAGTTTCGAGGCAACCAGATCGGCACCACCTTCCTGCCCGGCGCGCTCACGCCGCGGCAGCCGTACTTCTGGCGGGTCGACGAACGGGTGGGCGGCGACGTCGTCCCGGGCGACGTCTGGCAGTTCACGCCCGCGGTGCTGCGCCACTACGCCCTCGACGAAACCTCGGGCGGCACGGCCGCCGACTCGTCGGACGGCGACGACGGCACCTACGTCAACGGCCCGCTGCTGGGCCAGCCGGGCGCCACGCCCTCCCTCGGCAGCTCGGTCTCCTTCGACGGCTGGAACGACCGGGTCGATCTCCCGCCGCTCGACATCAACAGCAACACGGTCACGATCACGGCCTGGGTCAAGCTCAGCGGGCCGATCCAGGACAACGCCGGCATCGTCTTCAGCCGCGACGCCGGCTCGATCTGCGGCTTGCGGATGGGCCTGAACCAGGAGCTGCGCTACACCTGGAACAACGACCCGGCCACCAAAGATTGGGATTCCGGCCTGGGCCTGACCTACAACGTGTGGGCCTTCACCGCGCTGGTGGTCGAGCCCCACCAGGCCACGCTCTATCGGGGCGAGTCGGGCGTCTTGACCTCGGCGGTCAACCCGGTCGCGCACGCCCCCGAGGAATTCGACGGCGTGACCACGATCGGCGAATCCCGTAGCTGGAACCGCTCACTCAGGGCCTTCATCGACGACGTGCGCATCTACAACGGCGCCATGACGCCGGCGCAGATCGCGGCGCTCTACGCCGCGTCGCAGTAGGAGGTCGCGCGAGCTCGGTAGCCCGCCGGCCGCAACCGAACCCCGCCCTCGATGAGGGCGCCACCAACATCGAAGTGTCGATGCTGGTGGCGCCGTGCGCTGTCGTTGACGCGGAAATCAGAGCATGAAGTGCACGTCCAGCGCGTTGGAGAGCGCGAGCCCGGCCGCCGCGGCGGGGTCGGCCACGGCGAACTGGGCGAAGACGTGGAAGTCGCCGAGCCCGCCGGGGACGGAGAAGGAGACCGCGCCCGTGCCGTCGGTCGTGAAGGGCACGATCACGAGCTGGCCGGCCGGCACGAGAATGCCGCCCTTGAACGGCTGCTCCGAGGCGCTGAGCGACAGCGCCAGCCACGCGGTGGCCGACGGCGTGCCGTCCTGCAGCGTAAAGGTCGCGCTGGCGCCCGCGGCGAGCGACCCCGAGGCGCTCACGAACGGCAGCTTGCCGGACGAGGTGAGCGTACCCTGGCCGAGGTTCACCGCGGGCGCCGCCGACACTTCGAAGGTCGGGTGCGGCGAGAAGATCGCGTTGTCGTGGTACAGATCGTCGAACTGGTAGAAGAGCTGCCCCGAGCTGCGCGGCTGCTCGATGGTGGCGCGCAGTCCGGTGCCCGCGGCGATCGGCGCGCCGTGGCTGAAGGTCAGATCGGCCCAAGCGCCCTGCGACGGATCGCTCGGATCGAGCCAGAGCGTGCCGTTTGCCGGGTTGATCCACAGGAACGGCTTCCAAGCCGGCGTCGGCGGGATCACGTCGCCGCCCGACGCCGGGTCGGGATTGCGCAAGAACGGCGGGAACCAGAGCACGTCGTTCACGCCGTCGCCGTCGGTATCCACGTTCTTCACGCCGTGCGGGTTGAAGGCGCTGATGTCGGTCTCGCAGAAGCCGCCCAGCGGATGATCGGCATGGCTGCACATCTTGGCGACGCCGTAGCCCTCTGTGTGCCGGCCCACGACGAGCCCGTCCACGTGCCCGCCCTCCTGCAGCCGCTGCGGGCTCGGCGCCGCGACGCTGCCGATGATGAAGTTGGGCGGGTTGAACGGGAAGTCGCCGCCGCGGGCCGCGGAGCTGTACTGCCAGCCGAAGTGCATCCGTCCCTGGCCGTCGTAGTAGTGGCGCCAGAGCGCCTGGTCGGAATCGCGCGGAAACACGTCGGGCTGCTGGATCACGTCGTAGTGCGGGCGGAAACCCCAGCCCGCGCGCCACTGCATCTCGGCCACCTTGGGCGCTCCGTAGGTGGGTTTGAAGTTCATGATCTCGAAGCTGTGGCTGCCCGAGGGGAAGCCGCCGGAGATGATGTCGTCGTGCAGCCTGGTGCCGAAGTCGACGTTGCGGAAGTAGTGCGTGTGTTCGTCGAGATTCACGAGCTTGACGCGCACCGTGTCGCCCTGGCGCCAGCCGGTGATCTTGGCCCGATCGACCGCGCCGCGGCCGTACATCTCGTTGTTCATGTAGACCGAGATGAAACGATAGTCGCCGAACTGCCCCTTCGAGAGCCCGTCCTCGGCGGCGATCACGTCCCAGGCCTCGTCGGGGATCTCGAGCTGATCGGAGGCCAGGTCGGCCCAGTCGCTCCAGGTGCCGCGGGGCGCGGTGCTGGCGTCGTCCAGCATGGCCGAGACCGCGGCCGGGCTCGCGCCCGAGAGCACGGCCTGCACCACGGTCCACGTTTTCTTCTCGGGCGCCGCGTCGCCGATGTCATCGATCGTGAGCCGGCGGTTGCGCTCGACGAAGCTCCGCCCCTGCGGCTCGAGCTCCACCTGTCCGGTGTGGGCGTTCACCATCTCGTAGACCGGCTGGAGGAACTGGATGCGCGGGGGATGCTCGCGCCAGCCCCAGGTGTAGATCCCGCGCAGCAGGCGCAGCGAGGGGTAGTCCACCGTGAGCTCGGTCACCTTGGCGCCGTCGATTCTGGTCCAGACCGAGTCGAGGCCCTTGTACGGGAACTGCACGCTGCCCTCGAGACGGTGGTCCAACAGCACGACCGTCGGCGAGAAGTCCTCGCCCTCGAGGCTGTAGACGGTGTAGTGCACGCGGAGTTCGTCGAACTCGTTTGCCGCGGCCGGCACACGCACCATGAAGGTGTCGGCGTCGAACTGGCCGTCGTACCAGAGGAAGGCCACGTCGACCTCCCAGATCCGGCGCTGCTGTCCGTCGATGCCCACCGTGGTCAGGCCGCTGTCGGTCAACGTCTTCAGCTTGTACTCGCCGGGCGCATGGCCCGGAACGAACGCGCCGCGGTTGTAATTCAACAGGGCGAAGCCATCGAAGATCTCGCCCTGGGTGGTGCCCTGCAGGACCTGCTCGAGAGACTGCGCGACGGTGGTCATCAAGGCGGCGTCGCCGTTGCCGGCGGCGCGGCTCAGGTCGTCGAGCAGATCGCGCAGCACCCGGTTCGGACTTCTCACGGCCGTGATCGTGTGGCCCATCAGGCTGGTGGCGCCGAGGGCGTCCTGGGCCGAAACCGGACCCGCCAGGTTGAGCAGGGTGCCGCCCTGCGCCTGGTCGGTGTGGGGAATGCGCACCTCGGCGCCGGTGGTCGCGCTGAGCGCGGGCTCGAGAATGCCGGGGTCATTGCTGTCGGTCGTCCCGGCGCGCGCCGCGGGCGGCGTCCAGGCGATCGCGAAGATCGCGGCGAGGCTAGAGACCGCGGCGGCGGAGCGCGCGCGGTGGAACGGCGTGCAATTCAACATGGGCTCGACTCCTGTTCTGGAAGGCTCGATCGGCCGGACAGCCGCCGCCGTTCACGTTCCCGGCGCGGCCCCGGCCACTGCTCGAGGTGCACGCGCCATGCCTCGCTCGAACTCCTCCCTGCGTCGCTCAGAGCGCCCCTGATCCGCCGCGAAGGCCCAGCATCCGGACGGTCCATCCGTCATCCGGACGTACGAAGAACGCGATCAGTCTGCCTTTTTCATCTGGATCCGCAGGTCCTTCAATCCGCCCTGCGGCACCTCGACTTCCTGAGGGATGAACGGGCCGCCGTGCGCGGCCATGTTCAACAGATACGAACCCGGCGCGACATTCTCGAGCGTGAAGCGGCCGCTCTTCACGTCGGCCTGGGTGCCCGCCCCATGGGACAGGGTCTGCCGGTCCTCGAGCCAGAGATACAGGTAGTCGAACTCGTGGTCCTCCGGCAGCTCCACCACTCCGCTGATCCGGGAGCCCCGCGTCAGGCGGATCTCGAGCGGCGGAGGCTCGCCGTTGTACGGCACCAGAACGGGTCCCACGATCGCCGGCGCGTACCCGTCGGCCTCCACCGCCACATGGTAGCTGCCCGCCGGGACCTGTGCGAAGGCGAACTCTCCTGAGGACTCGGCCACCGCCGACAGCGAGGTCCAGGCCGCATTCGGGTCGCTGATCTGCGATGGTTCCCCGGAGCTGATCGAAATCTGGGCGCCGCCCACGCCCGAGCCGTTTGCGTCCCCGATCACCCGCCCCCGCAGGCCGCCGGTTTCCAGACGGAAGAGCAGCTCCCGGACCTCGTTCGCGGCCAGTTCCACCGCCTGGATCTGATGCCCGCCGAGCCAGAACTGCCCGCGGTTGAGATCTCCCGCGCGCTCGAGCTGGACCCTCGAGAATCCCGCCGGAACCTGGCCGAAATCGAACAGCCCGGCCGCGTCGGTCCGGGTGCTCTTGCGATTCCCCCATTGCCCGCCCGGATGGATGGTCAGCGTCCAGCCCGTGCCGGGCCGACCGTTGATCAACACGCGGCCGTGCAGGCGCGCCGTCGGCCCCTCCACGCCGGCGTCGTGCAGGTCGATGTCCAATCGCGTGGTCTGCCCCTCCACGATCTCGGCCGATACGCGCCGTTCGGGCCGGAAGCTGTCGAGCACTTCGCCGGCGTATTCGTTGGGCGACTGTTGACCGAAGCGCGGACGCACCTCCAGCCGCAACGTCCCAGGCGGCAGGGCCTCGAGCTGGAACTCGCCCTCGGCGCCGGTGACCGCGAAGCGCAGCAGGTTGTCACGGCCCTCGGCCACCACGAAGCGCGGCTCCAGAACCGGCTGGCCGCCCGCGCGCACCCGGCCGAGCAGCGTGCCGCCGCGGGTCAACTCCACGGTCAACGGTTCGGAAGGCACCTCGAGTGCGGCGCCGGTCGTCGCGAAACCAGGATGCTCGAAACGCAACCGGTACTGTCCCTCTCGCAAGCCGGCCAGGCGTGCGATGCCGCGCGCGTCGCTCCGCGCGGAGCTGCTCGGCACCGGCATGCCGCGCTTCCAATCGCCGGCGCGGAAGGCCGAGACCCGGGCCCATTCCAGCGGCTCGCCCGAACTCGCGGCCACGATCTCGATCCGCACCTCGCGCTCCGCTTCGAGGATCACCCGGACTTCGGCCGGACCGGCGGTCAGATCGACCGGGTGCCGCGCACCGGCGAAGCCTTCGGCGCGAACGAGCAGCTCGTAGGTTTTTGCGCCCAACCGTTCGATCAGCAGGCGGCCGTCCTCCTGCGGCTCGATCCGGCCCGCGAGCCGGATCGGCGGAGCGATCACCGGGACCTCCGCGGCTTCGATGTCGAGCCGGAGCATCAGCTCGGGGTTCTCGATCGGGTCGCCCCCCCCATCGACCACGCTGACGGTCAGGTCGTGGGTCGGCGCAAGTCTGAGCACCGGCTCGTCCAGACCGGGCTCCAGATCGGCCTCGACCAGCCAATCGAGCTGATCGGGGCCGCGCACTGCCAGCAGATGCCCGCCGTCCCCCAAGCCCGGAATCCGGAAACGTCCATCCGCGCCGGTGACGCCCGCCGGACGCACCAGCGCCAGCGGCGCCGCATGGATCTCCCGGCCGACCAGGACTTCCGCGCCCGGCACCTTTCGCCCGGTCGCGTCGAGCACCAGACCGCGCAGTTCCTCCCCCTCGTCGATCCGGATCTTGCCGGCGTCGCGGAGACCGCCCGCCTCGCCGGTCGGCACCGGACCGTGCACCTTGGTCACGAAGCCTTCCCGATCGACGAGCAGCGAGGCCAGTCCGGTGGGCGCCGCCTCGAGGGTGAAGCGGCCGTCCGGGCCGGTCGTGGCCTGCGGCACCGGCAGGAGGTCGAGCAGCTCGGAGATCCAGGCGGGGAATTCAAGCAGCTGCCACTCCTCGGAATTCCATTCCTGAATGAGCACGGCCGAATCCGGGCGCAGCTCGGCCAACCCCATCTGGAAGATCAGCGCCGGAAGATTGCTGGCCCGCACCCGCGCCCCGGCCACCGGTTCGCCCTTGAAATCGAGCACGATTCCGGTCAACGCCGTGAACGGCTCGAGCGGCAGGTCGCCGAGATCGACGGTCTCACCCGGATTCGGCATGTGATCCACGAAGCGCACGGTGGTGCGCGGTCCGCGCAGATCGATTCCGAGCGCATGGATCGCTGCGGGGAACAGCCCCTCGAACCGGAAGCGCCCCTCGTCGTCGGTCGAAGCCCGCCCGCGCAGCGTTCGCACCGCGGGCGGCGGCCCTTGGAACATCGAGACAATGTCGGGCGTCAGGTCGGAAAGTCCGAGGCCGTACAGTTCGAGCGGCAGGTCCGGCGCGGGCTCTCCGCCGGCCTCCACGATCCGGCCGATCAACACGCCGAGCGCCCGGCGATAGCTCTCCGGTTCGGCGCTCGCGGCCTCGGTCGGATCGCCCGCGACCGCGATCGTCTCCCGCTCACCCCCGGCCGGATCGCTGTCAGGCGCCGATCGGGCGGGACCCTCCGCGGCCCGCGACGATTCGCCGGCCTTCAGGACCGGCCGCGTCACCGGTCCGGTCGGATCGACCGCCAGCAGCACATAGACCAGAGCCGCGATCGCCAGAATCAACGTCGCGGCGACGCCCGTGCGCCAGAGCGTCACCGCTACCGCCCTCCCGGCAGCTCGAGCTTCTCCGGCTGCTCCGGTATGAGCTGCGGCCGGAGCACCAGCCCGTCGAGGCCGCCCGCGGGAACGTCGATCACGATCGGTTCATAACTCTCGCCTGCATACACCTGCACCGTGTACCGCCCCGGCTTCAGTCCGTCGACCTTGAACTTCAGGCTCTCCCGATCGACCCGCGCGCCGCTGCTCGCTCTATCCTTCCCTTCACTCTGGAAGTTGACCCACACGAAGCGCGGAGGCTCGCGGCCCTGCGGCAGCTCGATCAGGCCCGCCACCTCGATGCCCCGCGAGAGGTACAGCTCCTGCGGCGGCGGCTCCCCGCCGACCGGCACGACGATGTCATGGATCACCGCTTCCGTATAGCCGTCCCGGTGGGCGCGCAGCCGGTACGTGCCGGCCGGCACGCTTTCGAAGAAGAAGCGGCCGTCGCGGTCCGCGATCAGGCCCATGCGGGTCCCCGAATTGAATTCGCCCGACTCCCCTTCCGCGCGCAACCCGACCTCGGCGCCGGCCGCGGGGCCGCCGTTGCGGTCGAGCAGGACCCGGCCCCGCAGGCGGCCGGTCCGGACGTCGAAGACCACCTCACGGACCTCGTTCGGTTCGAGATCCAGGCTCAGCTCGGCCAGCCGGCCCGACATGAACGAGCCGGAGCGGCCCTTCTGCTGCAGCTGCACGCTGACCTTGCCGGCCGGCACTTCGCCGAAGTCGAACAGCCCGTTGGCGTCGGTGCGGGCGCTCTTGCGCGCGCGCCACTCTCCCCGAGGACGCGCCGAGACGGTCAGGTCCGCTCCGGGCGCGTTGTTCAGCGTGACCCGGCCGCGGATGCGCGCGGTGGGACCGTCGATGCCGGAACCGAGGATATCGATGTCCAGATACGTTTGCTCGCCCTCGGTGATCACCGCCTCCAGGAACCGCTCCGGCATGAACTGTTCGTAGCCGCTGATCTGATCGGCCAGCGACTGGTCGGCGAAGCGCTGCATGACGGTCACCGAGTACTCGCCGGCCTCGAGATGGGTCACCTCGAACTCGCCGTTCTCGTCGGTCACGGTGAAGCGCGGGAAGCGATCCGCCCCGCGCATCCCCATGGCGATGAAGCGCTGCTTGTCGGGAGGAGCGTTGCCGGCATGCACCCGTCCCTTGAGTGATCCGCCGCCTTTCAGCTCGACGGTCAGCGCTTCATTTTGGACGGGCGGGACACTGAAATCCTCCTCGGCCGTGGCGTAGGCGGGATGCAGCACGCTGACCCGGTACTGGCCGTTGGTCAGGCCGTCGAACTCCACCCGGCCCTCCGGTCCCGTCCGCCGGTTCGAAAGGGGCACTTTCTTCATCTCGTCGCCGGCGCCGAGATCGAAGATCCCCACCATGGCGTAGTGCACGGGTTCGCCGCTGCCGGCCTCGACGACCTGGACCACCGCCGACTGGTCCTCGGCCAGGACCAGTTCGACGCGCGCGGGCCCGCGGGTCAGATCGGCGACCGACTTGCCGATCGTGTACCCCTTCGCCCGCGCCAGCACCGAGTACTTGCCCGGATCCAGCTCGTCGATGAGCACCGAGCCGTCCTCCTTGTAGGTCACCCGCCCGGCGAGCGAGATCGAAGGCACGAGCAGCGGATGCAACGGAATGCCGGTGACCGGCTGCACGGCGAGCGAGGGTCTCTTCAGCACCTCGCCCGCGCCGTTGCGGGCGATGACCGTGATGTGATGGGTGCTGCCGATACGGATCAGCGCGTCGTCGTACCCCGGCTCCACGCCGGTCACGATGGTCCACTCGACGCCTCCTTTGGGACGCGCGGCGACGACGTGTTCGGTGTCGGGCAGACCCCGCGCCTCGAAGCGGCCTTCCGCGTCGGTGGTCGCGACCGGCGCCAGCACCGCGGCCGGCGCGAGTTCGAGCAGCGGCCCGGCCAGGATCTCGGCGTTTGGCACCGGATCATCGAGCATGTCGGCCACCCGGCCGGTGAGCACCTGGCCGCGCTTCAGACGAAGGTCGCCGATGTGCCGCTCCCCGGCGTTGCCGGTCGGCACCGGCCCGTGGACCAGCGAGAGCAGATCCTGCTTGTCGACGAGCACGGTGGCCATGCCGATCGGCACGCCTTCCAACCGGAAAGTGCCGTCGTCCTCGCTGCGAGTGGCGGGCACGGGGAAGCGCTCGACCAACCGCGTGGCCCAGGCCGGAATCGGCGCCACGCGCCAGTCGTCGTTCACGTCCTCCTGGAAGGCGACGGTGAATCCGGGCCGGACATCCTGGACGCCGAAGGTGAAGATGATCGAGGGCAGGTTGGTGGCCCGGATCCTCGCGCCGGCGACGCCGGTGCCGTCCTCGTCGACGACGCGCCCGGTGAAGATCACGTACGGGTCGAGCCGCACGTCGCCGAGATCGACGACCTCGCCGGGATTGGGCGCGTGATCGACGAACCGGATGGTCGACCGCGGGCCGCCCTGGTCGATGCCGAGCAGGTAGATCCCGCGGGGCTCGAGATCCTCGAAACGGAAGCGCCCCTCCTCGTCGGTGCGCGTCACGCCCTTGACCACTTCGATCTGGGCCTGCTGCTCCTCGAACAGCGCGCCGATCTCGGGCAGGAAGTCATGCACGGTGGCGGCGAGCGCCTCGATGCCCATGTCGGGCACGGGCGTGCCGTCGGGCTCCACCAGCCGGCCGATCAGACCGCCCAGCGCTCGCGTGTAGGTGTCGGGCGGGCCGTCGTTGGCGACGGGTTCGGGTGCGTCGAACAGTTGCTCCCGGGCCGCGGCGACATCGCCGGCTGTGGCCTCCGGTTCGTCTTGTTCCACGGGGACGACGGGGGAATCCTGGAGGTCCTGCAACGGGCCGATGGGTTCGGGCCCGTCTCCCAGGAATGCCAGATAGATCACCAGCGCAACGGCGCAGAGGGCGCCGGCTGCCAATAGGAAGCGCTTCATCCATATCCTCGGCCGCATCAGGCGGGTGCCCGGGCCCGGCGGCGGTTCCAGCCTACCTGAGTCCGGGGCTGAATTGGCGGGATCTCTGGAAGTTGAGGCAGGGAAGGTGGGGCCGGTAGCGGACCCGAAGGTCCGCCCGCCGGAAACCGTCAGTCTCGACGATCAAGCCCGCATCGGCCGGCAAGCGGAAACACCGGCCCATGCTGGCTCATTCAAGGCCTGAAGCACAACGTGGGTGATTACGAGACCCGTTGGTCTGATCATGTTCGCCCTCCCTGAGCGTGTGGTGATCACGCAGTTCTTTTGCCTGTGGGAGGGTACCACTGCTAGCGAACCGTCAGGTTGACCCCATTCGTGTTCGAATACCCTTGCGCAACGCCGCCGTCTGAGACGAACGCTTGCATCGAGATGGCAAAACCCCCCGAGCTGCTCGGTACGGAGAACGACCCGGAGAAAGTCCCAGTACCCGGAAGGAAACCTGAGAGCGGGAGAGTCGCCCCGGGCGGGACAACCTGGGAGAGCAATAAATAGCAGCCGTTGCCGAGAGACGTTGATCCGGGGGAAGGACCGAACAGCACGAGGGCGAAGGAGCCGCCAAGCGCGCCCTGGATAGATAATTGCAGGACGCCCCCCGGGGCCGGACAGCCCCCGAGCGATAGACTTGGGAGGAAGCCCCCGGTCCCCTGACACCCCGCGCCATAGACCTCGATCGATCCCCTCGGAGCGGGATCAGGCATGAGGACCGCAACGCCAAACCGGTCAGGCATCACGAGATCGACTCGCCCGTCGTGATTCACGTCCACGACGAGAGGATTCGACCCTCCGCCGTTCGCCCCGGCGAACGGCACGGGATCATGGAATGTGCCGTCTCCTGCGCCTGGAAGGAAGAAGGCGATGGTAGATTCGAGCACGACTGCGTCCACATCGCCGTCACCATCGAAATCTCCGCTGCTGACCCCTGCTGTGTACTCGGAGGTAGGATTGAAATCGATGTACGTCACATTGGGGAAACCGCCGAGACCATCATTCTGCGCTACGTACAAACGACCGCCGCTGGCACTGAGGAAGTCCGGATATCCGTCATCATTCAGATCCCTGAGCGCGAACGACCCTCCGCCAATGACATAGTCGGTCGGCGGGAGGAAGGTACCGGGGGCCGTGGCGATGTACACATGAATGTCGCCCGATCGCGTCACCAGGTCGGATCTGCCGTCGCCGTTGAGGTCGGCGAAGCCGACGTTTGAGGCGGACATGCCAGGGATCGCAGGGAGCTGCGTGAAGCTACCAGCGCCGTCGCCAAGTAGGTAGTACGTGTAGGGATATCCCATAGCCACCACATCGTCCTCTCCGTCGTTGTCAACGTCTTCGACGAAGACGTTGTAGTGAACGGCCTGAGGCGGTGTGAGGGGAACCTGCGTGAGCAAATACGTCCCTGGGCTCGTCTGTATGAAGACGTCAAGGCCGGGACTCTTCGCTGCGACGACGAAGTCCCTCATGCTGTCGGATGTGAACTCGCCGGCCGCGACCGACCGGATCTCGCTGTTAGGGGCAAGCGCAATCGTCGTGGCAACCGAAAAGCCAGCGACCCCATCGCCGTGGAAAATCGTCACATCATCCGTATTGTAGCCTGGCCGGAGGATGTCCAGGTGACCGTCTGCGTTCATGTCACCGGAACTCATTCTGTCGATTCCCACGTAGAAGCCCGCGGGGAAGACGAAGGCCTCGGCGCCGAGCCGTCCTGTCCCGTCGTTCAGGAGCAACGACATATGAGTGCCCGCGATCGCTAGGTCCGTCGATGAATCTCCATTCAGGTCGGACGTGATGAGATTGGTCGAAACAAAGTTACCCGCCTCGGCGAGCACCGGGGGATGCAGACCTCCGAGACCGTCGTTCGGGTACATCACGATCAGCGAGGGCACGCCGCCGATCACGAGATCGTCGTAGCCATCTCCGGTTAGGTCGGCGATCGCGATCGCCAACGGGGAGATGAAGTCCACGGCGACGGATTCGGCGCTAGCGAAGTTCCCCGTACCGATGCTGAGCAGTAGCGATGCAGTGTTGGACGTACGATCGGCAGTCGCGAGATCCGGCAACCCGTCGAGGTTGAGGTCGCCAGTCGCGATCGACATCGGAGCGGTACCCACGGTGAACGGCGGGAGCGCCCCGAGGCTTCCTGCGCCCTGATTCAGCAGCACCGTGACGGAATTGGATCCCGAATTGGCGACCGCGAGGTCTGGACGACCGTCGATGTTGAAGTCCGCCGTGACGACGGCGATGGGCCTGACGCCAACGGGATACTGTGTAGATGTTGAAAACTGGCCGGTGCCATTCCCGAACAGGATGACCACGTTCGCCGAGGCCTCGTTCACTACGGCGACGTCAAGGAAGCCATCCTGATCAATGTCCGCGGCGACAAGGTCCGACGGCTCGACTCCGACCGTCTGGTGCGTTGGCAGTCCGAAGCCGCCCTCGCCGTCGCCTCGCAGGATTGAAACATCGTTTGAGTTTTGGCTGGCAACGATCAGGTCGAGATGGGTGTCCCCGTCAAGATCTCCAACCTCGACCGCGCGGCATCCAAGGCCGGCCGCGTAGTGAGCGGCCGACGAGAACGACCCGAGTCCCTGCGACAGGAATACGGACACACCGTTGCCGACCGTAGCTGCGATGTCCAGCCGGCCATCCGCGTTGAAGTCGCCCGTGGCCGCGGAGGAGGCCGCCCCCGGTAGGCCCAGCTGCGGAGCCGGGAAGAGCGGTACACCCCCGGCCTGGGCGACTGCGATTCCGGCGAAAAACGAAAGCAGGACGACCGTTGGTGTCTTCATGGTAGCTCCCAAGGAACATGTGTTCCGGGCTCTCTGGTCAAGACCACGCCTGTGGCTCGCGTCACGAGTAGAAACGCGGGCACGAAGGCTCCGGAGCGGGTGAGCCGGCTAAGGCTTAGTAGGCCCTCACATGTATCTGTCCATCGCAATCGGTGCATCGGGCGCTCGGTCTGCATGCCGGTCATTCCGAGTTTTATTGAGGAAGACTCGGAAGCTGACGTCGACCGAGAGATTCGTGCCTCTTGCGGTCCGCGGAAGTCCCTCCAACACGATGCTCAGCCAGCCTTCCTCCTCCTCGAGATCGATCCTGTAGGCTCCTTTGATCGAGGGCACCTGCACTGGCAGGACGTTTCCCATCACACTCAGGTACCCCTGCCAGGCGGAATGCCGGAGATCCTGAACCCTGGCTGGCCCTCGATCGAGGCTGCCACGATCTCGGCCGGGAAGATCCTCCCTTCCGGATCGAGGTACAAAAGATTGCTCAGCCCTGTTTGAGGCTTCTGATCACGTGTGACGATCAGGGCAATCTCGCTCACTGGGCCCATGGTCAGAAATACCGTGCGCTGTTCCCCAGAGGCAAGGGCGAGGTCTCTTTGGACCGGAGCGCATCGCGGTGCCCGGCACCTGACGGTGTATCTTCCGTGTGAAAGTCCGCCTCGTGGTCGCGAATGATCACAGCAGCGATGGCGGACGCCGCGAACACCACGCCTGCGGCGGCCAGGACAGGACCTCGAGCATCGCTGCGCATGCCTGCCCGGCGCTCAGCACCGGGCCAGCTCGACCACCGCGCCGCAGAGCTTCTCGATCCCGTCGGCCGCTTCGGAAATGCGCCCAGCCAGCATATACGCCGGCGTGGTCACGATCCGGCGATCCGAGTCGATGACGATGTCGTCCACGCGGCAGGCGCGGTGCCGGGCGCCCTGCCCCTCGAGCCGCATGGCCGTGCCCTCATCCGTTCCGATCGTCAGCGTGACGCCCTCCCCTCCGAACAGCGCCGCCAGCACCGCCGGGGCGATGCAGATCGCGCCGATCGGTTTGCCCGCCGCGTGCAGCTCCTTCAGGAATCGCGCCACGTCCGGATTCACTTCCCAGCTGCTCCCGCCGCTGGCGAAGTTCGAGAGGTTCTTGGCCGCCCCAAAGCCCCCCGGGAGGATCGCGGCATCCACGTCGCCGGCCGACAGCCCCGCCAGGTCGCGGATCACCCCGCGTGCGATCCGGGCCGACTCGCGCAACACGTTGCGCTGCTCGTCACAGGTCGAACCCGTGACGTGGTCGACCACGTCCGCCTGCCCGACGTCCGGCGCGGCAAAGACGACCTCGACGTCCATCCGGTCGAGCGCCAGCAAGGTCAGCACGGACTCATGGATCTCGGCGCCGTCGTTGACGCCGCATCCGGACAAGATGATGGCGACTCTGGGCATGGCGAACCTCCTTATGTGCACCGGGCCCGTCAGCCTAGCACCCGCCTCCCCCGCCGTGAAGAACTCTTGGGAAGCCGGAGGTTCCCCAGGTACCATGCCGGGATTCTGACGGGAGCCCGCGTGAACCCCAAACAGACCGCCAAAGAGCCGCGGCGCAAGGCGGTTTCGATCCGCACGCTGATGAGCGGCCTGCGCGCCGACTATCCGGACGCCACCTGCTCGCTCCGCCACGAGAACGCGCTCCAGTTGCTGGTCGCCACCGTGCTCTCCGCGCA
>Ga0326597_10001192_pt1 | contig 42762 bp, 28 predicted proteins | sample RVTome_12_FD_203789 | JGI IMG/M metagenome (GOLD analysis project Ga0326597, IMG submission 203789) | Soil microbial communities from uranium-contaminated site in the Upper Colorado River Basin, Wyoming, United States - RVT100D185 | ecosystem: Environmental > Terrestrial > Soil > Contaminated >...
CAACGCCTCGGGGACCACCCTTGCGAGGGCCCCCGCATGACTCGGGGCCGAGGTGGGTCGCTAGCCCTTCCTCGTACAGCTCTCTCATCTGCGACTCCATGCCGGTTTATCCCGGCGCTCATCGTGTTCTTCGTGGTGAAAAAAAGCCGCCGCTCCCCCTCACGACCCTGCAGACTTGCCCGCTCCCTCTTGCCCTCTACTTGAGCCGCTCCAGCACCGTCCTCGTGAACGTCGACACCCCGATCGCCTCGGGCAGGAACGAGTCGGGCCGGTCTCCGGCGGCATCGCGCGGCACGACCCGGAGCTGCATCCGGATCTCGCTCTCGCTCCGCCGGAGGCCCTTACCGTCCGCAGCCATCCAGTAGGTCGAGAGAAGATCCGCCGACTCCAGCTCGTGGTCGAAGATGGCATCACCGAAGCGGGCCTCGGTGCTGGAGACGAGGGTCGCGGTGCCGGTCTGGCGGACGCGCGCACAACGCACGCCCCCCTTGTCCTCGAAGCCCTCGAGGAGGCTGTCGCTGGCCACGGCGATGCGTCCGATGGGGATCCCGATCTCCTCGGTCTCCTTCCAGCGATCGCCGCGCGAGAGCTCGCGGTCGGGCAGACGCAGGAAGGCGTGGGTGAAGGTCTGGCGCATGGCCTCGTCGCCGAAGGCCTGCTTCTGGGCCTCGACGATCTGGGCGGTGAAGGGATTGTCACCCGCCTCGCTCGCGATCTCGTCGAAGGGTGCATCGAAGCCCTGTGCGTCGAGGACCTTGCCCCGGGAATCGACCCGAAGGGTGCAGGGCCGCCCCACGATGGCCGAGAAGAGGTTCTTCTGGAGGTCATCGACGTTGCCCGCCCCCGTGCGGGAGTCGAAGCTGAAGGATCCCGGTCCCGCCTGGGCGTCGATGCGCAGCGAATCGCACACGAGCTCGAGGGTGGCGACGCCGTCCTCGACCGCCGTCACCTTCTGGGTGAAGAACGTCTCCTGGACCGAGCGCTGGAAGGGGCCGACGTCCTGCTTCTGCTCGGACTCGACAAGGAGACGATACGTCTGCACGTCACCCTCCTGGAAACGATAGGCGAGGTTGCCGCTGCCGGCCTCGGGGCCACCCGTCTGTTGCAACGGGGTCTGGGCACAGGTTGTCAGCGGAACGAGGAAATAGCCCACGCAGAGGAGGGCCACACAGAGGAGAGCCATGGCCAGCCGTCCCTTCATGAGAATGCTCCTTTGGCCCGGAGGTCACGGGCGAGTCGGGGGGCCTCGGCGAGGCTCCCGGGGCGGGGGAGTGCCTCTACAGCCTACCCCTGGCGACCGAACGTCGCAAGTCGGCCGGACCTGGAGATGGAGCCCCCTTCCTGTCGATCCAGGAAGAGGCCATCCTGAACCCGGGTTCGCCCGTTCGCCCGAGGAGGTCTCATGACACCGGCCCTGGTTCTCGCGTTGCTGCTCGCTCTCCTGGGCGTCGAGGAAAAGGCTCCCGGTGCGCCGCCCGAGCTTCTCTTCTCGGTGCCCGTCGAGATCACCGAGGATCAGGGAATTGCGCGCCGGGACGAGCCCGTGACCTTCGGCGTCCCCCTTCCCCGCTTCCCGGAGGTGCTCTTTCCCCGGATGCTGGGGCTCCTCGGCTCCGACGGCAAGACGGTCCTTCCCTCGCAGATCCGCGTCCTCTCGCGCTGGCACGGGTCGCGCAGCCATCCGCGCGCCCCGCTTCGCTGGGTGCTCGTGACGGCGCGCCTCGGCTGTCCCGCAAGCGGATCGACCCGGGTGTTTCTTTCCGCCACGCGCGACACCTTTCCCGCGGCCACAGGCACCTTCCCCGCGCTCGAGGTCACCGAGACCAGCGACTCGATCCTCGTCGACACCGGGGTCGCTCGCTTCGCGGTGTCGCGCGACCGCTTCGATCTCCTGCGCCAGGTCTGGATCGACAAGGACGGCGACGGGGAGGCCGAGACCGCCCTCCTGTCAGAGGAGGCGCCGGGTGGCCTCGTCATCCGGAGAAACGACGAGTCGCCTCCCCACCTCTCGCTCCTCGACAATGCCCCGAGCGTGACGCTGGAGGAGACGGGTCCCGAGCGGTGCCTCGTGGTCGTCCGCGCCCGCATCGACGCCCGCTGCGAGAAGAGGGTGTTCCGCGATCAGCTCTCCCATCTCGACCTCACCGCCTGGTACTCGTTCCACAGGGGATCTCCCGAGGTGCGGGTGCAGCTCGCCCTGCGGTATCCCGAAAGGCGCACGAGCAAGGACATCCAGAAGGGCGGGCCGGAGTGTGTCTACGAGATGGAGGACCTCTCGCTCGTCCTGCCGCTCGTGGCGAGCAGCGACGCGGTGGCCTGCTTCCCGGGTGAGCACCCGGTGAGAGTGCCGCTCTCGCCGGACGAGATCACGACCCTCTACCAGGATTCCTCGGGAGGTCCCTTGTGGGGCCCGCCCACGGTGCCGAGCCCTTACTGGGCGACGAGCTTCCGGGGCTACCAGGTGAGGATCAGCTCGACCGAAGACGCGACCCTCAAGGGAGGGGACGGATTGCCGCTTCCGCTGTCGCGGCGCCCCTTTCGCGTCACGGCCCAGGGACTGCGCGCCCCGGGCATCCTCGAGTGGAGCAGCGACCAGGGCCAGGTGGCGGTGGCTCTCCGCGACGTCTGGCAGTGCTTTCCGAAGGCCCTCCGCGCCACTCCTGGTCGCATCGAGATCGCCCTTTTCCCCGGGGAATACGCGGTGCCCCACCACGTCCCGGGTGGGGTGCAGAAGACTCACGACCTGTGGCTGCGTTTTGCGCCCCCCGGCCCCAGGAGCGAGGAGACTTCGCCGGGGGCCCGCGAGTTTCTGAGCCCGCTCCTGGTCCGCCCCGAGCCGGGTCAGCTCCTGCGCAGCGAGGCTCTCGGTCTCTTCTCCCTCTCGGATCCCGGGCTCTTTCCCTTCTACGAGGAGTCGAGCGCGGCCGTCCTGCGCTACGCGCCACCCCCGGGCGAGGGGAGACCCGATGTCCAGGGGGACGTCTCCCGTGAGCGCGACGACAAGGATCTCTACGGCTGGCTCAACTACGGCGACCACTACCGGGGCGGCTCGAAGAACCGGCGCACCTTCGGCAACAACGAGCTCGACTTCTCCCGGGTGATGCTGCTGGAGTTCCTGCGCCGCGGCACTCCCGACCGGCTCGCCTTCGACAACGGCCGGGCCATGGCGCGTCACCTCATGGATGTCGACATCTACCACACCGACCGCGACCTCCCCTTTGCCAACCACGGGGTGAGAAAGCACGACGCCGACGAGTGGGCCGACCACTCCCGCCCCCCCAACCTCTCCCACTTCTGGCTGTCCGGGCTCTCGCTCTGGCATCACCTGACGGGCGACCCCGGCGCCGAGGAGGCTCTTCTGGAAGTCGGTCGGTGGCTCGCCGCCTTCGAGCGTGACCCGAAGGGGCAGCCCGGCATTCTCGACCACTGCAATGAGATCCGGAGCCGTGGCTGGGCCATCCTCGGCAGCCTCGATCTCTACGACCTCACGGGAGACGTGGCCTGGATCGAGCGGGCGCGACGCATCGTGCACGGCATGGTGGTGGAGCCCCTCGGCACCGGCTCGTTCCTGTGGAGCGGCAACGAGTTCCGGAAGGGCTACGGCGGCGACGTGGTCCCCTGGCAGATGGCCTACGTCACCGAGGCCCTCGGCCGCTATCTGTGGACCAAGCGCGACCGCGGCGAGGAGGACCCCAAGGCTCTCGATGCCCTCCTGCGGATGTGCGCGTTCCTCGACAGGGAGTGCTGGGACAAGGAGAGGGGCGTGATGTGCTACGTCTGGGACTCCCAGACCCGGAAGCCCTCGTCGTTCTCGGCCAACCTCTCCCAGACCGCAGCCGACGGGTTCGCGTACGCCTACCTGCTCACCTCTGACGAGAGCCACCGCGAGGCGGCCCGGCGCTTCTTTGATGCCGGCAACCGGAGGTCGACCTATCCCGCCTACTACACGACCACCCTCGGCACCCCGGCCAAGAACCGCTGCTTCCAGCTCCGCTTCGGGCAGGTGACGATGGCGGTGGAGCAGATGGCCGCGGGCCGGCTCGGCGAACCCACGATCAACAGCGTGCAGGTGGTGGAGTTCCGGGGCGGCTCGGCGCTCCTGCGTGTCCACGCCTCCTGCCCCGTCTCGGCCCGCATCGCCTACGGTACGAGCAAGGATGACCAGAGGACGGCGCACGCGAAGGGCTTTGCCACGCGCCACGACATCTGGGTCCGTGACGTGCAGCCGGGCGAGACCTTCTCTGCCGCGGCGATGGTCGTCGACCTCGCGGGAAAGAGGGCGCGCTCGGAAAAGGTGGAGTTCACGGTGCCGCGGAGGTAGGGGAGAAAAGGGACTCCACGATCCGGCCACGCGCTGCCTACTCCACCCTCCGCCCGCCCTTCTCGACCGCAATCAGTTCCCCCACGCGCGACAGTGCAGCGCTCTCCAGACGCTTCGTCCTTCGCCCACCCGCCGTGGTGCCAAGCTCTCCATCGAGATCGAGGCGGATCTCCATGTCGTCATTGACGAGCGGCGAGACGGAAAGGGCACCTCCCAGCAGGGTTGAGGAGTTGCCGATGAAGACTTCGCCGCCGCTGGAGCCGATGGCGGTGACGGCCGAGCCGGTGTCCCCCGGGTTCAGAAAAGCCAACGCGAAGAGATTGAGGGCCAGACCAGGGCTGCTGGGCACCGTCACGTAATTCGTGAAGTCGAGGGCGACGGTGGTGGCTGGAGGCCCGAAGGGGATCCCGTCGCCGTTGCCGGGATCGCCCACGGTTCCCACGGCGCGAAACAGCCCCTGGGGCGAGAGATCGGGGTTTCCGGCCAGCACCGCATCCTCGCGCCGGAGCTGGAAGGCATCGAGGCCCGGAAGACCGGAGGCCCCGAACTCTCCGCCCACGACCTCGGCCCCGGTCACGAGGAGAGTGTTGCCTGGCCTGGGGAGGTCGATCGCGTCGAAGCGAACGGCGAAGGCGTCTCCGGTCTGGACAGGACTCCGGGGAAAGAGAAACCCGTTTCCATGGCGGTCACCGTCATAGTATCCACTCCCTGCCCGGATCCCGATCCTCTCCAGCTCGCGATCGATCAGGGGGATGACGATCTCGTTCGGGTCGTTCGGTTCCTCGAGGTCCAGTAGCCTGGCCGTGAAGCGAAGATCGAGCGGGAGAAGCGACAGGAGTCGCCGCCTGATCGCGGTCCGGATCTCGAGATTCAGAACCGTGCGCCCTGGCTGGACCATGATCGGAGAGATCACTGGCTCCCCACCATCCACGGAGCGGAACAGGCCAGTCACATCTCTCGGCTCGAGCCTGGGATCGATGACCGCTCGATGGGCCTCGATCGCGAGCCGGACGAGCCGGGGCCGTAGCCCTTGGTTGTCGATCGACAAGCGAGCAGTGAGGAAGTCGTCTGTTGCATTGTTGGCTCCACCATCCGTCCTGTCGACCCTGCAATCCGGCCCCGAACACCTCCGTCGGGCGAACATGGCCGGCAACCCTCGATCTCCAGGGAACCGGGACGAACCGGTCAGCGCCAGGCGAAGGTCAAGATCCCTGGGCTCGAAGACAACGGCCTCCACGAAGTGGTTGAACCCGATTGAGGTCCTCACCCCTCCGGGAGAGTAGCTCTGGGACCGAGCGGAGTTGGCAAACAGGGAGTCGGTGTCCAGGCTGACGCCACAGAAGTCGATGCCTTCAGCCTGGTCATTGTTGGCAGGCTGCGGCATGGTGAGCAGGAATCCAGCCACGGGGGCTGCGACTCCTGCTCCGCCTCCGAATGTCCTCGTTCTGAAGCCGCGGAACTCCGAGCATGTCGAGACGGAGTTCGGGTCTCCCATGGCCACGAGACCTTGGGCGGTGAGGTCCGCATAGCTTGCGGCCCCGGGATCCTCGAGACGAAGGTCCAGACCAAGGACGTACGTGTCCCGGTCAGTGATCACGCTCTGATCATAAGCCCTCACCCGGACCCCACAGATCACTGCATCAGGCAAGAACTCGCCTGCCCGGTAAAAGGAGCAATAGCGCGAAGCAGTTCGCCCCAACGCGTTGTAATAGTAGCTATTTGGGCGGTTATCCGTCTTGAGCTTGACCACCCCGCCCGAGGCGAGCGCCGACGACGCACTGAGCAGGCCCGCAAGGGCTGCGAGGACGAGGTGAGTGCAGATCTTGGCGTTGCCGGTCATGGCCATCTCCGGCCCGCGATTCCATCCGAGGGTGCCCGATCTCTCTGCCCTTCAGTAGAGCCCGGGCGCGAAGCGGTGTCAAGGGCGGTCAGGTGGGCTCCGTGAAGGGCCTTCCCCTCGTCGCTCCTGCCCTACTCTCCCCCCTCCTGCTTGATCTGCACGCTGCCCTCGGCGCCGAGCTTCTCCAGGATCTTCTGGAGCTGGGCCGGATCGGAGAGGTCGAGGTTGCCTTCCATCACGGGCATCTCGCCCGCCGCCGCGGCATCGGCGACCTTGCCCTCGCCATCGATGACCGGAGCAAACGGGTTCTCGGCCCGGGCCAGGAGCACCGGCACCCCCTCTTTCTGGAGCGAGAGGACCAGAGCCCCCACCGCGGTGTCGAAGACGTCGCCTCCGATCCCGTCGATGCCGGACTCCTTCGAGAACGGCGCGAAGGATCCGTCGGGCCTCTGGCCAGCCACGAGCCGCAGACGGAAGTCGTCGTAACACTTCTGCCAGGTGACGAGCCCCCTCTGGCGACGCAAGGTCGCCGTGGAAAGGAGCCCGAACGCCACGCCCTCCTTCGCCTCCACCACGTACCTTCCGATGTCGTCGCTGACCTGGAGAAGCGCCGACAGCATGTCATCGGACTCGGGACAGCCGAGCGAGAGGAGCGCCGATGCCACCAGAGCCGTGCGTCCGGCCTCGACCCTCCGGTCGCCGCCCCGGGCGATGGCCGCCGCCACCTTGCCCTCGTGCACGAGCGGCCGCAGAAAACCCACCCCCTTCTCCACCGGCTCGCCGGCCACCTCGAGGCCGACGCGCCGCGCGCAGCCGAGGGCAAACAGCGCCTCGCTCGTGAGCAGCAACCTCTCCGATTCGCTCGCGCCCGCGTCACCCCAGCCCCCGTCCTCGGCCTGGCCCGCGATCAGCTTCTCGACCACGACGCCGAGGCGCTCGAGCTCGCCCGCTCGATCGGGATCGTGCTCGGCAAGAAGCGTGGCGAGATCCGCGGGCGGCGGTCCCCCTCCCGCTCCCCCGTGGACCTCGGGCAGCCCGTGAAACGAGCCCCCGTCCAGCTTCTGGACCTTCATTCCTTCCGGGATACCGAGGCTCCTCAACAGCTCCGGCGGAGGCTCGTCGTCGCCTCCCGTGGTGAAGACCTGCATCTCGGCGTGGCCTCCGCTCATCAGCTCGGAGAGGTCGACGTCCTCGCCTCCCTCGCCCCCGGCCCAGTTCCCCGGCGGTCCGCTCCCCGAGATCTGCATGGTGACCATGCCGTGCCCTCCGCCGGGAAGGCCGGCGGGCGCCTTCATCTTCAGGACCCTCGCCTTCCGCGGGCCCCGGAGGACGATCTCCGCGGGGAGGGGACCGATGCTCTCCGCGAGAAAGACCGTGCCGAGGGACAGGTCGAGAGGAGTGAGCCCCGCGGCGTCCCCGGAAAGACGCGCCTCGAGGCGAGCCCGCACCGCAGAGACGGCATCCCCGAAGTCGGGCGAGGCGTCTCCCCCGCTTCCCGCAGCCAGGAGGGCGAGCCCCGTCAACGCATCGAGGGCGGGACGCGGGGAGGATTCCGCGCCTCCTTGCAAGGCCACCAGCCTCCGGGCGGCGGCCGCCGCTCCCTGCGCAAACCTCTCCACGCTCACGGGAAGCCCCACCTCGAGCGCGGGAAGATCCCGGGTGGAGAGCGCACACGTCTCGATCGCGCCGCGGCGGTAGAGGCCGAGCTCGACCGACGTCTTGCCCCCGCTCACCGACTGCTCGACGAGACGGAGCACGTCGAGGGCCGGGTTCTCCTTCAACGGAACCCACGTCTCGCCGATGCGCACGATCACGTCCCCCGAACGCGCACCCCCCTCGATGAGGGGAGCCCCCATCACGAGCTCACGAAGGACGACGCCCCCGGGTGAGTGCTTTTCGCCGTCGACCTCGATGGTGAGCGCTCTCGTCAACGGCTGGGACGCCCCCCCCAGCCAGCCAAGGTTGTCGAGGCTGGTGATCGACGCGTCGAAGAAGGAGTCGGCGCCGGTACCGGCGGAGCCGCCTTCACTCCCCCCGCAGCCGGAGAGGAGGAGGACGAGTGCCGAGGCGATGAGCGGGAGACGAAGCAGAGTGTTCATGAGGGGTCCTTCGGGTAACCGCTGGCGGCCGGGAGGCGTCCAGGGGATGGAGGGCGTGTGGGCAAGGGGCTCATTTTGACACAGAGATCCCGGAGGGAAGAAGGAGGACACAGAGAAGAAGAAGAAGGGAAGGGAGGATGGAATTGAAGAAGTGGGCACCCTTGACGGGACTGTCCCGGATGATCATCGGCGGGGCCATCAGCGTCCATCGCGAGCTCGGGCCTGGACAAGTCGGTCGAACAGATTCTCCCCGTACATCGGGCCCAACTGCTCACATACCTTCGTCACTCCCGGATTCACCTCGGCCTCCTCATCAACTTCAACACCTGCCTCCTCAAGCACGGAATCCGTCGCTACCGCCTCTGACACCCTGCCTCCACCCCTGCAGCGACAATCGCCTCGCTTGTCGCTGCACTACTCTGTGCCCTCCTTCTTCCCTCGGTGTCCTCTGTGTCAAATCACCCCCCCCGGCTCCCCCCACACGCCCGGCAGACGACCCCCTCACTCGGCCCCTGCCACGGCCCCCTCCCGCGGGCAGTCCTCGAAGTACCTCTGCAGCACCATGAGCGCGAAGCCCGTCCCCCACTTGTCGCCGTAGTCGGCGGCGGCGGTGTCCCACCAGCAGCCGTTCTTCTCCTGGGTGCGGATCATGGTCCAGGCATTGCGCTCGTGGCGGGACACCGGGACGCGGTCCCCGAGCCGGTGGAGGTACTCGGCCAGGTAGTGATAGCCGTAGAAGAAGAAATACCCCGAGACCTGGTCCACCGCCGTGTGAGGAACGATGAGCTTGCGCCCGTCCTCGAGCCAGTTCTCGCCCTCATCGAAGATGGCGAGGCCGCGGAGGAGATCCTGCTCGGTGAAGATCCCCATCTCGGCCAGAGCCTCGGTGGCCGCCGCGGTACGGGCCGCCGACGACAGGACATTGACCTCGCGGGTGCTGAGGAGGAACCGGGCGTCGTACATGAAGCCACCGCGGATCGTCTGCATGCGCTTGACGAGCTTCGCCGCATCCTCCGTCATCCCCCCGGGCACGGGGATGCCCAGGCTGGCCGCCCGGTACAGAGCCTCGGCGAAGTTGGCGGTGTTGAAACACATCGACTCGCCGCCGGCGATGGGGGGAGCGTAGTAGTTCCAGCCTCCGTCGGCCTGCTGGAAGCGCTTGAGTCCCAGCACGCAGATCCTGGCCGCGGCGACGATCTCGTCCTTCCGATCCTTGCCCTCCGCGCTCTCGAGAAAGTCGCAGAGGAAATCGAGCTCGTAGCCGTAGCCCCAGGTGTTGAAGGCCTCGCCCATGTCATAGGCGAGCTTGTCCGTGAGGAGCAGGAAATCGACGGCATCGCGAAATGCCTTCTCCTCGGTCTCGGTGCGATCCTTCTTCCGCAGGAAGGCCTTGGCACAGATCGCGGTGCAGGCGGTGAGCACCCCGTCGTTGGCCCCCCGGCTCGCCGTCCCGAAGCCGAAATCCTTGAGCTCGGCCATCTTCGGATCGAAGGAGCCGAAGCTCCCGTCCTCGTTCTGGCACGCCACGAGAAAGGCAAGTCCCCGGCGGTAGGAGTCCTCGGCCATCGTCCGGAGCTCGATCCCCGTCTTCTGGGGCGCGAGCTTCATGACATCCCGTCGGTTCTCGTTGACCTCCTGGGGAACGGGCATGCCTCCTCTTTGCTCCTGAGCGCCAAGAGGACCGGCGCCGAGCACGAGAAGCATTCCCAGCGCCACCTTGCTTGCATGGTGCATCGTCTACTCCACTCTGAGGGCAAGCATGGGATCGAGCCGCGCCGCCTTGAGAGCGGGAAACGTCCCGAAGAGGATGCCCGTGGCCAGGCTCACCAGCACGCCGAGGGGGAACGACAGGGGTTGCAGCGCCACCGTCCACTGGGCGAGCTGGCCGATGAGAACGGCCAGACCTACCCCCAGCCCGACTCCGAGCACTCCCCCGAGAAGGCAGATGACGGCGCTCTCCGACAGGAAGAGTCGGACGATGTCGCCCTGGGTAGCACCGAGAGCCCGGCGCAGACCGACCTCCTGGCGCCGCTCTGCCATGTTGGCGAGCATGATGTTCATGATGCCGATCCCGCCCACCAGAAGCGAGATGGCGGCCAGAGAGCCCATCACCCAGCGGAAGATCCGCTCCGCCTGCTGGTGTTCCTTGAGGAGCTGGTAGGGAATGGTCACCACCACGTCGGCGTTCCGGTGTTTCTCCCGGGCCAGCCGCCGGGCGGCCGACGCCACGGTGTGGAGATCGACTCCCTCGCTCACCCGCACCACCGCGCGATTGACCTCCACCTCCACTGCTTCGCTCGTCCCTTTCCCCTGTCGCACCTGGAGCCGTCCGAACCGGGCGAACGAGCTCTGGAAGGGAATCCAGGCCGTATTGTCGGGATTGGAAAGGACGCCCGCCGATCCCGTCTGGCCCTTCCTGTCCATGATGCCGACGACCTTGAAATGAACGCCGCCGATCTCCACCACCTGCTCCAGCGGGTTGGCGAGGGGAAAGAGCCCCCGCGCCGCGTCGTAGCCGAGAACGCACACCGCGGCCGTGGTGGCGTCATCGGCCGGGGCCAGGAAACGGCCCGCGCGGACGGCGTGGTCCATGACCCGTGCGTACTCGGGAACGGTGGCCACCACGTTGATGTCCGAGACGTTGGATCCCGCCCGGACCTCCTCCAGCATCACGCGAAGGGGCACCACCGCCTCCACCGCCCCCGTGCCGCGATCGCCGAGGGTCTCCTCGAGAATCGAGAGATCCTCGGTGGTCACTCCGTAGCGCGCGAACCACGACTCGTCATGGTCGGTCCCTTCCTGGCGGCGGATCTTCTCGGGCTTGACGCTGTCGAGGATCACGTTGCGGAGGCCGAGCCTCTCGATGCGTCCGATCACGTCCCGACGCGCGACCTCGGAGATCGACAGCATGCAGATGACGCTGGCCACGCCGAAGATGATGCCGAGAGCGGCCAGAAAGGAGCGGGCCTTGTGCAGCAGGAGATTTCCCGCCGCCTCACGGGCGAGTCGCAGCATGCTCATGGAGCACCTCCCCATCCTTGAGACGGATCTGCCGCCCCGTGCGGTCGGCCAGAGCCAGGTTGTGGGTCACGAGCACCACGATCCGTCCCTCTGCCGCGAGCTCTCCCAGCAGCCCGAAGATCTCCTCGCCGTTGGCCTCGTCGAGATTGCCCGTGGGCTCGTCGGCGAGAATCACGCTCGGCTCCAGGAGGAGGGCGCGAGCGATGGCCACGCGTTGCATCTCGCCTCCCGAGAGCTCGCGCGGGCGGTGGCGGAGCCGCTTGCCCAGCCCCACGCGATCGAGGAGCTCCCCGGCGCGTGCCGACATTCCCCGCGCGTCCCCGTTCATGAAGGCATAGCGCGTGGACAGCAGCACGTTGTCGAGGACCGAGAGCTGAGGCAGGAGGTGGAAGGACTGGAACACGAACCCGATGCGGGAGCCGCGAATGGTCGATCGCTCCCGGTCCGAGAGCCGGCTCACGTCTTTCCCCTCGAACTCATAGGTGCCCGCGGTGGGCGTGGTGAGGAGCCCGAGCACGTAGAGGAGGGTGGTCTTCCCCGAACCCGACGTGCCGACCACGGAGACGAACTCTCCACGGTCCATGGAGAGCGAGACGTTCCTGAGGGCATGCACCTCCTCGCCCGGCATGGGATAGACCTTGCTCAGGCCGCTGATGTGGATGAGCGGGCTCATCCCGTCACCGGATCGTAGAGGGTGACCGACTCGCCCTCGCGCAGCCCCTCCTCGATCTCCACCATCTGGCCGTTGGTGGATCCGATCTTCACCTCGCGTCGATCGACGCCGCTGCCGTTCTTGACCAGGCAGTAGTGCTTGCCGCCCTCGCTGAACACGGCCAGAACGGGCACCTGCAGGCAGTCGGGAATGGAGTTCGCCCGCACCGTCACCCGGCAGTTCATGCCGCTACGAAGCTGGGGAAAGGACTTCTCGTACTCGCCGTGGATCTTGAACTCACGCACGTCGCTGAGAAAACCCGTGCGGCTCGCCACCTGATCCACCTTGGAAAGCTCGCCTTCGATGGCGAGGGCGGGGAAAGCCGTGGGTCGGATGATGATGGGCAACCCCTCCTTGAGGTGCTCGATATCGGACTCCAGCGCCTTCATCTCCACGGAGAGGTTGTCCATGGAGGCCACGGTCATCAGCACCTGATGGGTGCGCACCCGGCCTCCGATCTTCATCTCGTCGTTGCCCGATCCCATCCCCACGAAGATGATGTCGGAGGGAGAGTCGGAGCTGAGGGTGCCGTAGAAGACGATTCCGTCCCGGGGCGACACCACCCGGAGCGACTCGGTGTCCTGACGGAGCTCGTCGACCTTCTCCTGGGCCTTGTTCACCGCCCTCTGGGCCTTGGTGACCTTGGCCTCCTGCTCCTTTTTTTCCGCCGCGGCCTTGATGTCGGCCTTCTCGATCTCGGCCTGCTTGTCCCCGACGTCGAGATCCTTCTCCTTGATGCTCACCCCCTGGTCGTATTTCTTCCAGAGCTCGAACTCCCGCTCCTGCTTCTCGGCGCCCTTCCTGGTGTCGGTGAGCTGCTGCCTCTGACGCTCGATGAGGATGTTCTCGGTGGAGCTGTGAAGCTCTCTCTCCTCGTAGAGCTGGACGAGCTGCTCGAAGTCGACCTCGGCGTCCTTGACGCGACGCCGGGCGTCGGTCACGCCCTTCTTCTTGCTCTCGAGCTCGAGCGTGGCCTCTTCCTGGGCCTTGGCCAGCTCCCGCTGGGCCTTTTCGAGGTCGGCCTGGCGTCGGGTCTTGCCTCTCGCCTGCTCGATTTCCCACGCCTTCAGCTCGGCCTGGGCCTTCTCGAGCTCGATTTTCTTCTCGTCGAGATCGTCGTCGGAATCGTCCAGGGACTCGTCGATGTTGTTCTTCTCGAACTCGATGAGGAGGTCGCCCTCCTTCACCGCCTGTCCCTCCTTGACCAGATCGGTGATGATCAGCTCGCCCTTGTAGGCCTTGGGCTCGACGCGGATCTCGTCCTTGTCGTCGGCCACGAAGACTCCGGAGAGCTCCACCTCGATGGGAAGGTCGCCCTTTTTGACGGTCGTGACCAGCTTGTCGGACGGGCTCTTGCCGCCTCCCTCGCCGGCGCCGAGCAGAAACGGCGCGGCCAGGAGGAGACCCAGGAGGGCCAGGATGGGACGGGGTGAGGGCACGGTACGACCTCCTTCTCTCGTCACGGGTGGGGCAGGTTTCTCGACGCCGGGACGGCGACCCGACGCTCCATCCTACGAACGGAAAACGGGTTTGCTCCGCGCTGCCTCCCCTGGGAGGAATCCTCCCGTTTCGGGACTGTCGCCGCAAGTCTCTTGGGCAGCATCTCTGGGCAAGCCCGGTGTCGCCAGGGATTCTGGCACGGCCCTTGTAAGAACCCCTTCCACAGCTCTTTACCCGCGTCCGCACAGAGGAGACACAGCGATGAAGACCACCGAGGTGATGAGAGGGTGGATGGGCCCGCTGCTGGGCGCCGTCCTGATGGTGTTCTCGAGCAGCGCCCACGCCCAACCCACCGACTGCTTCGTTCCCGACGGCCTCGACGGAGGACCGTGCTGCACGACCACCCAGGCCACCCTCCCCCGGTTCCCCGACACCGACACGGTGAGCAAGTCCATCTGCTGGCGGAACCCATGAAGAGGGAACCCGTCCTACATCGACTACGCCTTCGACTGCGAGACGCAGACCTGGTCGATCGCTTACGCCCTCAACCACGACTGCGATGCCTTCGAGCACGCCGACCTGTCGCTGCGACCGGGCAGCTTCCACTCCGCCATCTCCTATACCTGGGTGGGGCCCGGCGCCGGCTTCGTCTGTGACCCCGAGACACCGACCTTCGACGGTCCGGTGGCCAGCGACGGCGAGGCCTTCCGGCGCTATGATCTCGCCAACTTCCCCGACCCCATCTGCGAGTTCGAGGATCCCATCTTCGGAGCCCAGCTCTCGGATCAAGGGGAATTCTGCCCCTGCACCAGCGCCGCCGCCCCGAGCCAGTACGAGATCCGTTCCTTCGCCGGAGGATCGTTGTGCGGCCACACCGCGACCCCGCTCGAGGTCGGCTCCTGGGTGGGTCTTCTCCACAAGCGCATCGGACGCTGGACCGATCCCGCGGTGTATCCCGGCACCGAGACCCTGCTCCTCCCCCAGGGAACCCTGCTCACCCAGGACGAGTGTGCCCAGGCCGAGATCGTCCATCTCTTCCGCGGCGTGCACACCCTCTTCGGCAACGCCACCTTCGAGATCGAGTCGACGCTGGGACTGCGGAGGATCCCGAACGCCCTCATGGACATCGGCAACGCCATCCGCGCCATCGGTGGTGGGCCAGTGGTCGGAAAAAGAGCCCCCATGGACAAGCTCATCACCACGAACTGGGACATCTGAGCCACGAGGCCAGAGTCCCGGGGAACCCCGTCCGCTCCGGATCCGTGCGTCGGGTCCGGGGCGGATCTCGTTTTCCGTCGCTCCCTTCCCGAAGGGAACGATCGGGCTACCGCCTCTGGACTCGTTCCACCACGACCTCCCCGTCTCTTCCCACCCTTCCCCGGAGACGGACCCGTGTTCCGACAGAGGTGCGATCGTCTCTCCGTGCCCCCGGCGCGACGACGAACGACATCCCGTCGAGGTTCGACGGACCGGTCAGCGTTCCCTGGAGCCGGACGGGTCGCCCCACGGGAATGGGGGAAGGCCTCCCCTCGGCATTCAGGCAGCCTCCCTCGATCCAGCGCCGGACAAGGGAGACCTCTTCAGTCGAGAGCGGTGGCCCTTCGAGCGGCATCGGCGGCCGCGACATCCCCGTGATCTTGCGGTAGAGCTCGCTGGCGAGGGGGTTCCCCGGGACCACCACGGCCCTCTCCCCCGACGCGAGGATGTCGGACAACGTTCCGAGCCGGAGCCCCTCGGGCGCCTCTCCCCGAAGACCGCTCCGCGTGTGGCAAACCACGCAGGAAGGCTTCAGGATCCTCTCCACCTCGGGATAGCGAACCTCTCCGGGTCGTACAGGTGGCCCATCTGCTGGCGCACCGGTTCTTGCCGGCTCACTGCCCTCGACGTTGCCCTCCTGGTCCTTCTTCGGTACCGGAGTTTCTTCCTCACCACGCCGGGCCCCGGCCGCGATCCAGGCCTCGAACCTGGCAATCTCCTCCTCGGACAGATACGGCGGTCCGTCGAGAGGCATGCGCGGCTCGGAGGTTCCCCGGAGCCGACGGAGGATCTCGCTCGCCTCGGGATCGCCCGGCACGACGACCTTTCTCCGGGTGCTCCCCTTCAGGATCCCCTCGTAAGACTCGAGGCTCAGGCCACGCGACGGCCGCGACCCTCCGTGACAGACCACGCATCGGTCCTCGAGAAGCGGGCGAAGATCGGAATAGGCCGGAGGGGCGGAATCCTGGGCCAGGAGCGCGGCTCCGACCACCCACGGAAGCAGGGCCGAAGCCAGGACGCGAACGTGCACCATGGATTCTTCACTTCCTTACCCGGAGCACCCCGCTCATGGCGGGGCAGTGTCCGGGCACCGTGCAGATATACGGATAGTCGCCCGGTTCGAGGGGTGCGACGAAGGTGATGGTGTCCTCCTCGCCTGGTTTCAGGAGCCGCGTCGCCGCCAGCACCTCGGGGATATCGGGTACCCACCCCACGTCGTAGCCGACCTCGACCCCTCGGCGGGCCACATCCATGGCGGTTCCGGGCATCACCACCAGCAAGTTGTGATAGACCTGCGAGGTGGGAGCATCGTTTCGAAAGGTGATCTGGATGCTTGCCCCCGCGGGCACCGAGATCTCCTTGACATCGTAGGCGAGGAGATCCGCGTCGCAGCCGATCACGACCTCGTGGACCCCGCTCGCCGACACCGTGCTGCGAGAGCACGACGCGAGAAGCAAGGGCAAGAGCAGCAGGGTTACCCGGCAGACACCAGTTCTTGTGGTCATGGCGTGCTCCTCTGTCCCTGGGCAACCATGGATTCTGCTCGGACCGACTCCGGGATGGAGAAGGGCCGCTTCGATTCCGCCTCCTGCCGTAACAGCTCCTCCAGGAACTCGCTCACGGGAAGGGCCTCCATCCTCCGCCCGTTGACGAAGAGGACCGGAGTCTCCTCCACCCCGAGGGTATGGGCCTCCTCCACGTCGGCGCGCACCCGGTCGAGGGCCTCTTCCGAGTCCAGCTCCGACTCGAACGCCTCCGCGTCGAAGCCGGTCTTGGCGGCCAGCCCCACGAGCTGGGTCGGGCTCACGCCGCTCTTCCAGAGGTGCTGATTGGCGAACAGGAGGTCATGGTAGTACCAGAAGCGATCCTGCTTCCCGGCGGCGATTCCCGCCCGGGCCAGGGTGCAGGAGCCCACGTGCACGGGGTCGGCCTCCTCGTTGCAGCCGTTGTCGAGAGGATAGTGCTTGAAGGTCAGGCGCACCGCGTCGCGGTGACGATCCACGAAGTCACTCAGGAAAGACGCCGCGCGCTTGCAGTAGGGACAGGCGAAGTCGGCGAAGAGGACGAGCGACATCACGGGGTTCGCCGAACCCCTGGAGGGCGACTGCGAGATGTCGATCGGCAGCGGCTCGGTCTGCTTGTACCGGAGGTGGAAGGAGGTCCAGGCCACGTAGAGGGCCTCGTCGGGATTCTTCATGAGGTCCACGTACTGCTCGGCCAGGGGGCGGGACAGCCGCATGACGTAACCCCCGGTGGCCAGCACGGCCAGGAGGCCGAAGACAAGGGCGAGGGCGGTGGCGGGAAGCTCTCGCCGCGGGGCCACGCTCTCCGCCGACGTCGGCTCCGGCCGCCGCCTCCATTCCCTGACCGTCACCACCAGGATCAATGCCGTGACCCCGTAGGTGATCGCGCAGAGATTGCAGATGGTGCCGATTCCCAGCACCGAGTAGGCCCCGAGAGCAAGGTCGACCAGGACGCCTGCCGCCGCCAGAGCGACCAGGGGGAAGAGAAGCCGTCTCGTTCGTCCCACCAGACTCACCATCGAGAGGACCAGGAAGACCGAGTAGTAGCCGTACCCCCACTGGGCCACCGGCAACCCCAGGAATCGTGCGGCCGCGGACCGATTGACCTGATCACAGCCCGATTGCGCGCCCCCGCAGAGAGCGGTGAAGATGCTCGAGCTGAGCTCGGGATCGCGGTGGTGCTGCCAGAGGAGCAGGCTGAGCAAGGCGCCGAGTAGGGCCAGCACGGGCAACAGGAGCGTGAGACGGGAGAAGCAGCGAGAGGCCTTTGCGGTCATGAATCCCTCCTTGCCGGACCGGGAATCCGATCACGGTCGGCCGGCACCCAGGTCCTGCCCACACGATCGCCGCTCGGGTCCAGGGTGACGCAAATGGCGCCCCGGACCCCCTCGCGGTCATATCGCCCGAAGGTCAGCGGCGGAAGGACTCCGGTGGCGAAGTCGCGCACATCCGCCAGCTCACGGCGAAGGCCCTCCCGGTCAAGATCCCGTCCCGCCCGCTTCAAAACGTGCACGAGAAGATCCGCGGCCGCGAACGCGACGAGCTGGACTCCCACGTGGGCAGAGTCGAGCTGCCCCTCGCGTCGCAGGGACTCGACCAGCGTCCGCACGCGTCCCTCGCCATCGGCGGAGAGCCCCGGTCCCACCGGAGGCAAGACGAGGATCGTGCCGTGCCCCCGGGTGTCGAAGCTTCCCCCCAGCGCCCCCCATACCAGGAGCGGCGACCGGAACCCCACCGCGCGAGCCCGGGACAGGAAGAGGATGAGATCGTCCGGCCCTCCCGCCAGCGCCACCCTGTCGATTCCTTCCTTCTGGAGACTGGCCATTCCCACGGGACCGAGCTCCTGGAGGTCCCGCGGGACCACCGCCAGACCCAGCCCTTGCGCCTTCTCCAGAAAGGCCGTGAAGACGGTCCCGGAGCCCGCGGCCAGCTCTCCCTTCACCACGGCCACCCGCGCGCGGGGATCCGTCTTGAAGAGGTGGATGGCCGCCGCCTCGGCCTGCGTGGCCAGGCTTGGCAGGAGAAGGAAGGTCTCGTCGTCCTGTGCCGGCGACTGCATGGGCATCGTGATCGATCCCACCTGGGGAACCTCGCGCTCCCTCAGGTAGGCTCGGACCTCCTCACCGGCACCCGGACCACTGCAGGCAAGAAAGCAAAGCACCGCATCGCGGCCCTCGACCAGCACTCGCGCCGCCGCCAGCGCACTCGACGCATCCGGTCCGCAGGCCCGAACCACCGGCTCCACGACACGGCCGTGGATCCCTCCCTCCCGGTTCACCTCCTCCATCGCCCGCGCCACGACTCTCCACACCGCCTGCCCCTGATCACCGTCGTTTCCGTCGACGGGGAGGAGGACGCCCACGCGGATCGCGGAGTCACCGACCCCCGGAACAGGCTCCTGGCCGATGATCTGGAGGTAGGCCAGAAGATCGGCGAGGTCCTCGTCCGCGATGTGAAACCGTGGCATCACGATGTCGAGGGGAGCCCCGGACGAGTCGGAACCAGAGGTGACCGCCCTCCGGAAGAGCTCCTGGGTGTAGGCAGGTCGAAGGTGGCCGAAGCGATCGAGGATACCGTGCGGCGACGCGAGCCGCGACCACCGGATGTCGGGAACGTCGGCCCCGGCCTCCCAGCCTCCCCGTCCGCGCGGGCCATGACACTGGACACAGGCGAGCATGTCGGCGCCGATGGGCTCGCTGTCGCCGAGGGCGACCATGAGGGGAAGTCCGCGCGGGCTCTTTCCCGTGGTGTAGACGAGCCTTCCTCGCTCTGCGCAGTCCTTCTCCTCGCTCCCTCCCGGGACCACCGGAAGGACCAGGATGGCCAGCATCGACAGACTAGTCGGCCACGACATCTTGCAAGCCCAGCTGCGACACGTACTCGAGCCTTTGCACGAGCTCGACGGGATTCGTGAGGTTGATCACCTTCATCCAGACTCCCGTCGGCTCGTTTCCCACCGCAGCGATGGGCGTATGCTCCTCCGGCCTGGCGGAGTAAAGATCCATGGCCTTCAGGGCCCGGAAAACGTCCTCGGGCTCGCCGGTGAGGAAGTACCAGCCCGTATCCTCGGCCTTGTAGGTGCGGGCGAACTCCAGAAGCCGCTCGGGCGTGTCCGTCCGCGGATCGAGGCTGATGGAGATCATGTGCACGTCGTCACCGACCCGATCCCGGAGCCTCCTCTGCACCCCCGCAAAGATGCTGGTCTGCATGGGGCACGTGCCCTGGCAGGTGGTGTAGATCGCGTTCATGAGCACGAGCTTGCCCTTCAGGAGATCGGTGTACAGACGGTGCGTCCGGCCATGCTGATCGGTGAGAACGACGTCGGGGATCAAGGGCCGATTCACGGCCTCCACGACCTCCACCGGTCGGGAAAGGGAGGCGGACTCCGTCGTGTCGCAGTGCGGGCAGCCCTTCTCCGCGCCCTGATCCGACGGAGATCCGGCCGTCTCCGGGGTCGTGGCGGGCGCGGCCTGGATCATGGCCCCCGCCTCCTCGAAGCGGCAGCCCGCGGTCGCGACGAGGAATGCCGCGATCAGAAGCCAGACGGATCGATTCATCATGGTGCCTCCCTTTCCTCCGCGGGTGTTTCGGCCGGTGCCGCGACCACGGCCCGCAGCGATCGCCCCCGTCCGAAGCCGATCGAGCGCGACCGGCTGGCGTACATGACCATGTAAGTGCCCCCCGCAGGGAACGTGACGTCCACCTCGTACCGACCGTCACCCACGGGACGGGCGGCTCCCCGCCACTCCCAGGTGGGTCCGCGGAAGACGAGCAGCATCAGGTCCTCGACGTCCGCCACGGGATCGCCGCTCCCCCCATCCAGGACGCGCACCCCGAGCGTGCACGGAGATCCCGCCACCAGCTCGCCCTTCGCGAAGGACGGCTCGAGGACAAGAGACACCCCGGAAGGTGTCGCGGACTGTGGGATCAGGTGCTGGACGGGCAGGTCGAAGCATCCGAAGAGCTGGGGATTGCTCGAGACGAGGAAGGCCACGGTGTAGTCCCCTCCCCGGGGCGCCCGGAAGTCGGTGGAGTAGCGGCCCTTTTCCTCCTCCTGGAGGGTCTTGTCGACGATCAGGATGCCCCGGGCCGGCCAGGGAAAGGTCTGATAGGACCCCATGGGGGCACTCATTCCCTCCATGTAGTGATAGATGGTCCGATCGGTGGTGCTGAGCACGAGCGCACCGCCCCCCTCGGGAAGAGGTGCCATCAAAGGTGAGAGGCGGCCATCGGCCTCCATCTCGTCGGGAGCTTGTCCCAGCACCACGGTGGTGGCCACGACCTTGCGCTCGCTCCAGAGCGCATGGAGATCGATGAGCACCGCGAGGGTGCTGCTCCGGTGGAACACGTAGGCGAACGCCTCGGTGAGCTCCACCCGGTAGGGACCTGGCTCGGTCTCGACGGTGAAGGCCTTGCGCCGGGTGGCATCCTCGATGAGCACCAGCTCGTTCCGCTCCGGCACCATGGTGAAGACCCATCGCCCGTCGGGGGAGACATCGACGGTGGCGGTCCCCGGGTCGAGATCGATCACGGTGGAGACGGATCCGCTCCGGGCATCGATGACGCACAGAGCACCCGTGTCGAGCAGTGCATAGACCTGCCTGCTGGCCGGGGAGAACGCCACATCGATGGCGGGAGCCTCGAGCTCGACCGCCGGCAGCTCCCGCAACGCGTCCATGTCGGCCACACCGAGGCGCGGACTGGCCGGGCTCGCCACGAACACGCGCCGGCTCTCGTCGTCGAAGGCGAGCTCGTGGGGGCCAGGACCGAGGTCCAGCTCCGCCTTCATCTCCAGGCTCACCGTATCGAGGACCGCCACTTTCCCCTCGCCTTCCATGCCGATCCAGGCCAGACGGCCATCGGTCTGGAGAGCCACCCGCCGGGGGCGGCCAGGGGTCGCGCGGTATTGCGCCCGCCTCTTGCGCAGGTTGGCGATCCCCACCTTGCTCACCGTGGGCAGGCTCACCAGCACGTTTTCCCTGTCGGGCAGGAGCAGGAGATCGCTACCCCAGGCGGGAAGGGTGATCAGACCCACGGTCTTGGTCTTCGAGGACTCGATCTGTGGGTCGATGATCGAGAGCGAGTTGTTGCTGTCCAGGGTGACGACGTAGTACTCGTTGAGGTTCACGTCGGCATTGCGGGCCAGGCGGCCGGCGAGGAGAGATCGGATCTCGGTCTTGCAGGTCTCGCGATCCGGCAGCGGCTCTCCCTCCTTCCTCCGCACGAGCCAGGCCAGGGGACGCAGGCCACCGAGGGCTTCGCCGCCCTCCCGGGCTTCTCTCACCTCGAAGGTCAGATCGACGGCCTCGTGCTCCTTGACGTCCGGAAAGCGGTTCTCGAATCTGTCGACCGCAGTCTCCATGGTGACCCGGAATCCGTCCTGATCGAAGAACGGAAGGGATGCCGTCGCCTGCTCCGCGGCATCGATGGGGCTCGCGCCGTCGCCGGAGGAGGAGCCGTCGCAACCGAGCACGCCGAGGAGACCGCCCAGAACGACAGGCGCGACCCGGATCGCCATCCGGGCCGCGAACGGATTCGATCGTCCACTCACGTCAGACCTCCTTGACCGCTCGTTTCTTCGATACGCCGGCCGGCGACGGGACGGAACCCGCCGCCGGCCGAGCCAGGTCGTTCTCTTCGATCACGACCCCGGGTCAGGGTCCGGAAACCCGCAGGACTCCCCAGAGGCCGCCGTCGAAGCTGATGGACTGCCGCGTCCGGTAGAGGTAGTCGCCCGGCACGCCGAAGGCCCCACCGGCACCATGGAGCGGGATCATGTCCCAGTGCCCCCCCGGTCCGTGGCCCGCCTGGCTGCCGATGAACTCGCTGATGGGGTTGTTGGGTTCATGGCGCCACATGTGACCGTGGATGGAGATGATGTGGTTTCGCGGATGGCCGCCCGGCATCAGCGTCCGGAAGCGGATCGGCTGACCCACCGCCACCTTGAAGATCGGCGTCTCGATGGGCCCCGTGCTGTTCTCGTTGAGGGCCTGGGTGAAGATCTCGTCATTGACCCCGGCGAAGTCCAGTCCGGGACGATAGCCGAGTCGAGTCCACATGGGCTCGGCGCGGTAGTTGATGGCAGAGTTCCCGGAATCCTCCGCATCCTCGACGGCCGGCATCTCCGGCGTTCCCCCACCCGGCGGCGGCATGGGAGTGCCGTCGTTCAGGAGGATGTTGACGTCGTCCTGGAAGACCATCACGAACTCGCGATACGTGCCGCCCGTGTGCTCGATGTCCGCCGTGGCCCGCGTTCCCGGCTGCGGGAAGCTCCAGCGCGCGTTTTTCGGCTCGATGACGAGCGCGCCCACCAGCCCCTTGTTGCTGTGCTTGAGCTGATCGGCGGGGATGAGGTTGGTGGCTCCGAACTCCACCGGCGTCGCCGTCACCACCCCGGTGACTCCATCGGTCTCGAGCTTGCCGGCGTACCACTCGTACGTGCGCGCCGTCCCGGACCTGGGGACGGTGTTGACGGGGTTGAGTCCGATATTGAAGCCGGTGTCGTTCCGGATGTCGTGGTGCACGAGCTGCGGATGAATACCGACGGCGGCCGAGGGGCGAATCTGGTTGGCATTGAACTGCTCGATCAGCATGGGCCAGAAGTTGAATCCGGCCACGTCAGCGGGATCGGCGAGGAACCCGTTGTTGACGGTCATGCGAATGCACTCGCCGGCACGTGCGCGCAGCACGATGGGCTCCAGCGGGGTACCCGGCCTCAGCCTCGGCCCGAAGGGAGTGTTCTGGATGTCGCGGGTGCGCACGTACATGAGGGCGGTGGGGTCGGTGAGCCCGTGCCCCTGGTTGTAGACGAGCGCCCGGTTCGGGAGCACGTCCGCGGCCCGCACCGCGGTCACGTTGAACTTCCGGACCGGAACCGCTCGCGGACAGGTGAGCTTCCCGTTCCGGAACAGCGACCGGTTCACCTCGGGGAGCTTGCCGTCGGGATTGCTGGGCAGGGGCAAGAGATCCGGACGCAGCCCCTCGTACTCGCGGATGAGACCCCAGTTGCCCCCCCACTGGTCGTCGACCGAGGCTCCGGGCTGATAGAGATAGTCGGCAAAGCGTCGTCCGAACTCGCCCCGCGCGAACTGGCCCGTGTCGAGAACGTTCTCGACCTCGGGCAGAAGCCCTACCTCCATCTCGAAGTGCTCGGAGATGCCGTTCATCTGGTTGTTGCGGTAGCCCGACTTCGGATCACTCGGCTCGTGCAACCATTTCAGGCCGTGAAGACCGAAGTTGTGGCCCTCCTCGGTGGCACCCTCCAGCAGCCGGATGTGCACCCGGTCGCCCTCGTAGGCCCGAAGAAGCGGGGTGAACGGATCGCCCGGGAGCACCCCGGCGGTGAGCGGCGGGTAGAAGTTGGGCTGCACGTTAAAACGTGCGTCCTTGCGCACGACGTTCGAACGATAGGCGTGGGCCGGATCGCCGGCCGGGAAGGGCGACTGCACCGGTGGATCGAAGGCCGGATTACCCAGACGCAGAGCCAGGGGCTCGTTCCGGTAGTTCACGCTCATCATGCCCACGTCGTCGGCGGAAATCGCCTCGGGCATGGGCTCGGGGGGTGGCGCCACCAGGTGGGGAATCGGCACCTCGATGCGTCCCGGCGGGTTGATCGGTCGCAGGCCCTCGTAGGCGAGATGGAAGTCCTGGTGCTCCAGCGCGAACTCCCGGAAGCTTTCGGCAGGATCATCGGTGAGGATGTCCGCTCGCCAGCTCGTGGGGCCGCCGTCGAATCGATCGCCGAAGATCACCCCGCTCTCGGGATCCCGCCAGCTGCTGTTCGCCTTCTCCACCAGGAGACCGGCGTAGAGCCCGGCCTGCTGGTGAGTCGAGGGCCCGAAGTGATCGTGGGTGAACACGGTCCGGATCGTTCGATCCTGCCCCGCCATGTTGAGCAGTGGATCCGCCCACCACCTCTGGACGGTGGTCTGGGCCCCGAGAGCCTCGACCCCGGGAACGTGCTCGAAGAAGGGATGCTCCTTGGCCACCAGCATCTCGCGGTTTCCCGCGTCGTCGATGATGAGACCACCGGCGGCATTGATGGCGTTGATTCGCTCCAGCACCTCTTCCGGGGCGAAGGTCCCGTCCTCGTAGTTCCACCCGTTGCCGGCGCCGTCCGAAGCGGTGACGTCGAACTTCACGAGATGGATGTGCTGCCCGATGACGTCGGTGGGGGTGAAGATCTGGAAGTCATCGATGTCGTAGAAGTTGGGAATCAGATTGGTGTGGAGGTACTCGATGCACTCCCCGGAGTTGGCCCGGATGAAGAACGGCTCCGGCGGCGTGCGTCCATTCTTCAGGCCCTCGACGTCGCCCCACAGGGAGAGCATCCGCCACTGATCGAAGTGCCAGGCTGCCTTGTTGAAGAAGGCGTCGATCTGGATGGCCGCCGCCGCGTACTGACGCGCCGGCTCCCCGTCGGGACCGAGGCCCACGGGATTGCCATTGTCGTCCACGCAGGGATCGGCATAGGGGGCACCGTTTGCCGGCTGGCGGCCGTTGGTGGTGAAGTAGACGTCCGTGGTATCCCCCTCGGGGGTCTGGGTGGCGTGGAACCTCTGGGCATGGAAGGCCATGGCCTGCTGCTCCTCGACCGTCCCGAACTCGGAGAGGAGCATGGCGTCGGTCTTGAGCATCTCGCGATCGAAAGGCCCGCGACGTCCGTCCAGCACCTTCCCGCCCAGGACCACGTGGCGCGGCAGACCCCCGTCGTGGAACTCGGTGCCGTCGAAATAGAAGTCGAGCGGCGGGTGCGGCGGACGGTGCCCCGGCTCGCCCGGGATGTAGAACGGGAACCCCGGCATGGTGGCCGAGGGTGCCGGCGCCATGGGCATTTCCGGCAGGGGCACGAGAGCCGGGATCGGTGAGCCGCCGGGCAGCTCCACGTCGGGAAGCGTGCGCGTTCCGTCCTCGAACACGTCGTGGACGCGCCAGAGCTCCCACATTCCCTGGGCGAAGTGTGGATAGAAATGGCAGTGGAAGATGGAGTCGCCGATGGTCTTGTTGCGGTTCCCGCTTCCATTGTAGGTGATGTCGAGGGTAAAGGTCGAACCCGGGCCGATGGCCTGGCTGTCGAAGTAGGTGGAGTCGTCGCCGTTCTGCTGGTGGAGCCACTGGTGGGCGTGGAGGTGATGGATATGGTGCTCCGCCACGCCTCCGTGCACGACCCGCATCTTCACGTGGTCGTTGAGATAGCTGTGGTGGACGTTCGAGGGATCGTCGGGATAGAGAGCGCGAATGGCTCTTCCCGTGGCCGGAGGGTCGGCCGGATTGGTCGGATCCTCACGCTCGAAGACCATGGCCGGATCGCCCACCGCCCACGCGGACAGGAAGGCCTCCTCGTACTTGCAATCGTTGCACTTCGCAGCCATTCCCGCGGGAATGTGCGTGTTGGCGCCCACGATCTCGTCGGCGCCGTAGGAGATGATCTCCGCCCCGATGCCGCCCGTGCCGTAGTTGATGGCCATGTTGTCGCGAATGCTGTGGGCGAAGAACTCGTTCTGCAGCACCGGGAAGGCCTGGATCAGGGCCTCCTCGTCGTGGTACACGATCGTGAACTCGCGGAAGGGATCGTGACGATCACGCTCCACCACGATGCCGCCGGGCCCCCCGTTGTCCGGGGCGGCGGCGGCCACGTCGGGAAAGGTGCCGAGCGGGATGTTGGTGATGATGGCATTGAGGTCGCCGTGGAAGATCTCGATGCCGTCCAGGATCTCGAGCACGGGCTTGCCCGCAAACCGGTGGCCCGCAGGATAGAGCGCACCGTAGTTCATGACGGGGAGACCGTTGACGATGGCCCTGGTGGCGAACCGAAGCTCTTCTGCCGTGACCTGGCTCCGGTACCAGAGGGAGCCGCTCGGCTCCACGTTGACCACACCGAAGAGACCGTAGGCGGCCTGTCCTCCATCACCCTCACCGCCGGTCATGGCGCCCGCGGAATGAAAGAGGAAGGGTCCCGACTTGGAGGCGTACCAGAGATACGTTCTCGACTCGCCCGGCTCGGCGAGCCCGTTATCGGCGGGGTCGATGTCGCCGACGTTGGAGCCCGAGGAGATCATGGACTCACCCAGGGACAATCCGTCGATCTGCATCGAGGCCGAGCGCGTGGCCGGCTGGTCGCCATCGACGCGCTCCCGGGCGAGATAGTTGGTGAACTGCACCTTCAGACAGTCGCCCACGTTCATCCTCAGGACGAGAGGCCGCGGCCGCTTGTCGTCGCGGAGCTTGACGTTGCCGGGAGAGAGCTGGGTTCCCGAGATGGGCTCGACGTCCCGCTCGAGCGCATACATCATGCCCGGAGGGAGAAAGGCCATGAGCCGGTTGTAGAAGATGACCCGGTCGAAGGCGACCACCCTCGCATTGAGGGTTCGCGCGCACGTCGCCGTCCCCGAGGGGATGTCGTACTCGTCCCCGACCCCCATCTTCTCCTCGGGGGCGAAGATGATTCCGGTGGAGGATTCGGTCCCCGGCTCCGGAGGGAGGACGTTCGGATCATCCTGGGCCTGGGCTCTCCCCGCCAGGATACCGAGGACCAGGCCTCCAAGGAGATGAACGAGAGTGAGCTCTTGCCAGGTACGGTTCGTGGTTCGTGCCATTCGACCCCCCTCTTGCATGCGTCGCCTTGCGATCCCGGACTGACATGTCGACGGGACGCGCCAGGGCTCGGAGACCGTTGGTCACCTTCCATGACCGGAGGAGGGGGATTCCCGACACACGCAATCCGAAAAAAATCACCGCGGTCAATCCGTTCGAGCCAAGCCGAGTCTCTTCATCTTCTTCCACAGTCCCACCCGGCTCATGCCCAGCAGTCGTGCCGCGCGGGTCTTGTTGCCGCCCGCTTCCCGGAGCGCGTCGAGCACCTGCCGGATCTCGTCCGGGCCAGGAGTCGGTGCGGAGGGGGGCGGAGCCACGAGGCCCACCCCGGAAGCCTCCGGGGCAAGGAGCTCGGGAGGGAGATCCCCGACGCGAATGGAGCTGCCCTGGACCACCACGAAGGCGTGCTCCAGGGCGTTCCTGAGCTCGCGTACGTTTCCCTTCCACCTTTGGGCGAGGAGGACCGCCAGGGCTTCCGGCTCCACTTCGGTCACTCTCCGCCCCGTGCTCCGGGAGAGCTCCTCCACGAAGTGGTCGATGAGCAGGGGAACGTCCTCCATGCGGTCACGCAGAGGGGGAAGATCGATCTGGAACACACGAATCCGGTAGTAGAAGTCCTCCCGGATCGCACCGCGGCCCACCAGGGCGCTCAGATTCTGGTTCGAGGCGGTGATCAGGCGAAAGTCCAGGTGGATCGGCTTCCCCTCGCCGAGAGGCCTCACCTCCCGCTGGTCCAGCGCACGGAGGAGCTTCTGCTGCAAGGCCGGGCTCACATCCTCGATCTCGTCCAGAAACAAGGTGCCACCGTCCGCCATCCGGAGAAGCCCGGGGCGGCTGCGCACGGCTCCCGTGAAGGCACCCCGGACGTGACCGAACAGCTCGCTCTCGAGAATGGACTCGGGCAGGGCTCCGCACCCGAACGCGACGAACGGAGCCTCCCTCCGGGGTCCCAGCGAGTGAATGGCCCGTGCCGCCAGCTCCTTTCCCGTTCCCGACTCTCCGAACAGGAGAACGCTGGCTTCGCTCGAGGCGGCCAGACGGATCCGCCGGTAGAGCTCCTGCATGGTCAGGCTCTTCCCCACCATGCCGGCAAAGGCCGTTCTCGACCGTGCCTGCTCCTCCAGGAAGGTGATCCGGTCCTCGGCATCGAGCTGCCTCCACTCCAGCGTGGAGATGCGCTCGGCCACGTCCAGCCGCACCGAGAGCTCCTCGACATCGATGGGCTTGGTGACGTAGTCGTCCGCACCCTCGGCCAGCGAAGACTGAAGATCCTTCCGGTTCCTCTGCCCGGTCATCATGATGAAGTAGGTGTAGCGGCGCGAGATCTTCCTCCGCAACCGGCGGCACAGCTCGAGGCCATCGACCTGCGGCATGCACCAGTCCGAGATGACGACCTCGATCGGTTCCCGACAGAGCAGACTCCAGGCCTCGGCGCCGTCGGCGGCGGAGACCGGCTCGTGGCCCTTGGCTCGCACCACCTGCATCACCATCTGTCGCAGGACGGGGTCGTCCTCGGCCACGAGAACCCTCACGATACGACTCCCACCATCATCGAGGGTCCGCGGATCTCCTCCGAAACCAGAAAAAGCTCCCTTCCGACCCTCTCCACGAGGTGTCGCATTCTCTCCCGGTTCGCCGTCATCGCCTCCAGCTCGAGCTCCTGGCAGGCGGCTTCCAGCCTCCAGGCACCGATGGCGCTTCCGCTCGAGCAAAGACGGTGGGCCAGCTCCTGCACCGTCCTGCGATCGTCTCTCTGCTCGGCCAGGCGCAGAGCCTCCATCTGGGTGGGGACAACCTCGCCGAAGATCGCCAGGAGCTCCTCGGCAAACGGAGCCTTTCCCGGCTCGTCGAGGGAAGACAGCTTGCGCAGGTACTCGACGTCGAGGGGATGATCACGGTCCGTCGTCGGATGCCCAGCCGGACGGGCGCGAACGCTCCGGACCACCGAGCATGCGGTCTCGGGAAGGCTCTCGTTCGCACGGGAGGCACCTCGAACCCACACATGGAGTGTCCTCCACAGATCCGCCAGCTCCACCGGCTTGACCAGGTACTCGTCCATCCCCTCGGTCAGAGCCTGCTGCCGGTCCTCCCTGGAGGCGTGCGCGGTGAGAGCGATGACCGGCACGTGGCCGCCCTGCTTGGCTTCCCACGACCGGATGCATCGAGTGGCCTCGTGACCATCCATTCTCGGCATCTGGCAATCCATGAGGACGGCGTCCGGCCGACACTCGATCACCCTCGCCACCGCCGCCCGTCCATCCGCCACGCACTCGGTGACACACCCGAGGTGATCGAGCATCTTGCGGATCAGGACCTGATTGACATGGTTGTCCTCCGCCACCAGCACCCGCACCCCCGGCAGCTGGTCGAGATCGTCCTCACCGGACCGGATCTCCACCTCGGGACTGTCGGCGAGGAGACGAGCGAGCCGCGACGCCCCCACTGGCTTTCCGAGGACCGGACCCAGTTCGCTGTCTGCCGCCCGTCGCAGCTCCTCCATGTTCCCGAGCGGGGGAACAAGAACGATTCGCGTGAATCCCTCGTCGCGCAGGCAACCGAGCTTCCGACCCAGCTCGATCCCGTCCTCCGTCCCCAGATCCGTATCGACGAAGATCAAGGAGAACGGGCCGCGGTGCTCGACGGCCCGGAGCGCGGCCTCCGATCCTCCGGCCAGGATGGCCTCGACGCCGAAGCGTGCGAGAAGACACTCGAGCGCCCGTCGCGCCGCGGGATTGTCGTCGACGATCAACGCGCGCCCGGCGGCGCCGGTGATCGGCTCGGCCATCTTGCGCGAGCGCTTCACGGGGAGGAGCACCGAGAAGGTGCTCCCCTCGCCGGGACGGCTGGCGACGGTCATGCGTCCCCCCATGAGCTCCACCAGGTCGCGTGTGATCACGAGGCCGAGCCCGGTCCCACCGTAGCGGCGGGTGGTGGAGTCATCGGCCTGGGCGAAAGGCTGGAACAGGGCCGGCACCTGGTCGGGAGGAATGCCGATCCCCGTGTCGGAGACCGAGACCTCGAGCACGACCACGGAACCCTCGCCATCCTCCTTTCCCTCCGGATCGCCGTCGTCATCCCGCTCCACCCGTAGGCAGGCCTCACCTTCCCGGGTGAACTTGATGGCGTTCCCGAGGAGATTCATGATGATCTGCCGCAGCCGCCCAGGATCGCCTCGGAGCCGCCGCGGGACATCGGGCTCCACGATGCAGCTCAGCTCCAGGCCCTTGGCATGGGCCTGACCGGCGAGGAGCATGGCGACCTCCTCCACGACCTTTCCGAGATCGAAGTCGATCTGCTCCAGCGAGAGCCGATTGGCCTCGATCTTCGAGAAGTCCAGGATGTCGTCCAGGATGGTGAGCAGTGCCCGTCCCGAGCCTCTCGCCGCTTCCACCAGCTCCTTCTGCTCGGGCCGGAGCTTTGTCCTCAGGAGCAAGCCCGTCATGCCGAGGACCGCATTCATGGGAGTCCGGATCTCATGGCTCATGTTGGCCAGAAAGCGGCTCTTGGCCCGGCTGGCTTCCTGGGCCCGATCACGCTCGACGGCGAGGTCGGCGGTTCGCATGCCAACCTCGCGCTCGAGCTCCACCGCCCTTTGCTCGACGGCGAGACGGCCCTGGCGGGCCAGCCAGGCCAGGTACACGAGCAGGCCGGCCACGAGGAAGGCGATGGCCGCGGTGATCCTGCGCAGAACCGCTCGGTCCCGGGAGATGGACTCGTCCATGGATCGGGCGATCCGGGAGCAGTGGCCGAGGATTCTCCGGTAAAGATCATCGAACTCCTGGTCCAGGGCTCCACCCGTCATCCCGGTCCGGGGATCGCTCCATCTCAGCGTGACCGCGTGGCGAAAGTCCCCGACGTCCTGGAGTAAGAGGAGGAGGTTCTGCCGGATGCTGACGGTGGTCACTCTGGGGACGGGACCGAAGCTCTCGGTGACCCCGCCCTCGAGACACGCTCGCACGAGGCCTTCGACCCTCGAGAGCGGGAGGTCAACGTCCCTGGCCACGTCGACGGAGCTGTCGGAGGCCAGTGCCTCTTCGAACCAGAGATGGGCTTCAGCCACTTCCCTCTGGATCGTCTCGGTCACCCGGATCAGGCGCGCCGTGCGGTCGAACACGCGCTCCATCAGGCGTTGAGAGTAGAACAGACAGAGGATCACCACGGCGCCCGCAAGGAGGAATGCCCCACCCAGCGTGGGCCGACCACCCTCGAGGAGTCGATTCAGCGCGGCTCGCACGGACACGGCTCGCCCCTTCCGGCCCTTGAATCCCGGAAAAGGGCACCGAACCGAGCAAGCTTCCAGGCGAGGGAGACCGCCCATAGAGAGGGAACGCGAGATGCCACCCGAAGAGGTGGACCGGCGAGGCTCTCCCCCCGGATCCTCGAGCACGAGACGTTGACACTGCTTGCCTGCGGGTCGATGCCACCTCCATGATGCGAGGAGGCGGCCGTGGGTGTCAACCCGGGCTCATGCCATCTGGAACGGTCGGCCCTCCAGTAAGGATCGTAATCGGCAACACGCCTTTAGCTTACGCTTTGCCCTGGCGAGATGGGACCTGGCCCCCGAGTCGTTGTCGAGGTTGAGGATCTCGGTGATCCTCGCCAGGCTCCAACCCTCGACGAAGTAAAGGTAGAGCACGCTCGCCTCGAGGCTGGTCACCCGGCACTGCACCGAGGTCCGGACGATTTGATTCTTCTCGCGGGAAGCCAGCACCGCCACGGGGCCTCCCCCGGGCGCCGAGAGCTCCGCGAGATCGGCGGGCAAGCTGCGGACCCCACTCCGATCGCGATGCCTGCGTCCCAGGGCATCGAGACACACCGAGCGTATGATGGAGTGCACCCACGCCGCCACGGAACCCTTCCCGCGATAGGTCTCGATGAGGCGGTAGAGCTTCAGCAGGACCTCCTGGGCACAGTCCGCGGCGTCTTCGGGATCGCGCACGATCCGGGCGCAACCCCTCACGATCCAGTCCTGGTACCGGCGCAGGAGGATCTCGGCATGGTCTCGTCGCTTGTGACCACCGGAGCCCTGAACCAGGCCGACCAGCTCTTCATCGGAGCACGTTCGCGTTTGCGGACCCTGGGACATGTCGTCTCGACCCCGACCGAATGCGCGGCAAGACGTGCGATGGGCCCCTTGGGCCGCGACCACGGTCAGAAACAGTCCAAGGCAAGAATCGGACCATCGGATCGAGGTCGACCGTAGGGTTCCGCACGAACGACTCCATGTCGAGGGAGGGAAGAGACCTGGGAGCCCCGTCGGCAGAAGAGGGGCGATGCGGTGCGCAGGCGGGAGCGGCAACCGTCAACCGGCCGGTGTCAACCCGATCAACGGCCGGTGAACACCCGGGTAACGCCCATGGTTCGCCGGAAGCGCACCGGTGCGGGCGTCCAAAGAGCCCATCCATCGAGATGCTGGGCCTGGACAGGGCTCCACCCGAGCCCACATGCCCGCCCGACCCGAGCCCCTACCGCGACCCCGCCATCTCCTCGGCCAGGTCCCGGAGATAGTTGTACGAGTAGATGCCCGAGCCGTGACCGTCCGACCACTGGATCTGGATGGCGTAGCGGCCGACCTGCTTCACGTCCTGGGGCTTGACGTCGTCGCGCACACTCTGCTGGGTGATGCGCCGCTCGCCGGTCATCTCGTCCACGCACACCGCGCACGGGCAGCGGAAGCGCAGGTCCTTGAAGCGATACTTCGAGGTCAGGCCATCCTCCCAGACCACGATGATGTGCTCGCCGTCGCCCTTGACCTCGGTCGGCGCCACCTTGACCCCACCTTCGGTGCTCTTCTTCCTCTCGGAGAGCTGACCGAGCTGGGTCTTCAGCTCCGCGACGATGGCCCGAAATGCATGGGTCGAGGCCGTGGCCTTGCTGCCCTCGAGGTCGACCACCGGCTTCCCGGCGTCACCGGCAAGGGCCAGGGCCGGATCGAGCGGAATTCCCCCGAGGAAGGGAACGCCCAGCGACTTGGCCGCCGCCGCACCTCCACCATGAGTGAAGATGTTGGTCCGCTCGTGGCACTTCGGACATTCGAAGAAGCTCATGTTCTCGACCATGCCCACGATGGGTACGTGAGTCTGCTCGAACATCTTGAGCCCTCGCGTGGTGATGCCCACGGCCACCTGCTGCGGAGTGGTCACCACGACCGCTCCCGTCAAGGGCACCGTCTGAACGAGAGTGAGCTGCACGTCACCGGTACCGGGCGGGAGGTCGATGAGGAGGTAGTCGAGCGGCCCCCAGTTCACCTCCGTCAGGAACTGCTGGATGAGTCGGGTGGCCATCGGGCCCCGCCAGATGACGGGCGTGTTCTCGTCGGTGAAGAGCCCCATGGAGATGAACTTCACCCCGTACCGCTCCATGGGCACGAGGCCGGCCTCGCTCGCCTGGGGTTTGCCGGTCCCCGCAAGCATCTTGGGCACCGAGGGGCCATAGACATCTGCGTCCATGAGGCCGACCGTGGCCCCCGTCCGGGCCAGGCCGACGGCCAGGTTCACGGCCACGGTGGACTTGCCCACGCCGCCCTTGCCGCTGGCGATGGCCAGGGTCGTCTTCACTCCCGGCAGGATGTCCTGCTGTGCCATGAGGCTCCTTCTCGTGCTCGGTGATCCGGCCCTCCCCCGCTCCCTGGGGCCGCACAGGATACAAAACGGCGGGCGAGGGAGAAGGTGGGGCGGCGAGGGCGGCCGTTTCGACGCGGCTGTGGGCGAGGAGCCCGTTTTGGGATGGTCGTGGGAGAGGGGCTCGTTTCGACACAGAGAGAAGAGGAGGGAAGAGGGAGCGCACAGAGAAGAGGGCCGAAGCGGCCGCCGCTGCAGGCAGCAAGTCAAGAAGATCTGCATGGGCAGGCGCTTCGGCTGCCCATGCTCTTGTGTCTTCTCCGTGGACTCTCTTCTCTTGACTCTCTGACCTCTGTGTAAATCCTCGGCCGCCGCTCAACACCCGCGGCGCAGCTCCTTGACCCGGGCCACGATGGTCGCCGCCACCTCCTCGGGCCCATCATCGGTCCGGAGCACCACGTGGGGCCGGCCCTCGAGCACCCGTCGGTAGGACTCCCGCTGCCACGTGAGGGCCTCGATCGAAAGCTGGGGCTTGCGGGCATGGATCCTTGCCGGCTCGTTGTCGAGCAGGATCGTCAGGTCGGGCCGGGGGAAGAGGTCCACCACCCACCTGCGCAGGAGCGGGTAGGTCTCGATCTCCACGGTGTCGTGAATGTAGCGGAGATCGAAGGCATAGCGCTCGGCGATGACCACGGCTCCGCGTCGAAGGTGAGGCCGCACGTCCTTCCGGTAGCGGTAGTGGAGTTCCCGGAACAGGAGCGGGTAGTAGACGAGGCCACGGATCTGGGCCTTGATCGCCTTGACGAGGATCTTCGGGAAAGAGTGCTCGGGAGCCGGCCTCTCCTCGCGCCACCTCCAGGGCACGAGAGTCCGCACCGTTCGCTGGCGGAGCCACCTTCCCCACGGAATGACCTCGGGCACGAGCCCGTGCTCGTAGACCCAGCGCGTGGTGGCGAGTCGGACCTGCCCCCAGGGCCCGAGGTAGGCGCTGTGGGCCTCGATTCCCTCGCGCTGGAACCTCTCCAGAAGCAGTCGGGTGGTCGTGCTCTTTCCACACCCGTCGGGACCGAGCAGCGCCACCAGCACCCCGCTCCCCGACCTGCGCCCGGCCCTCACCCTTTGCCCCTCGCCGTGCCTCGCACCACGGGGTGGCGCAAGAAAGCGTGGATGTTGCGCTGGATCCAGGGGAGATCGGTGGCCCGCGCCGTGTCACGGTGCGGCGCCATCCACTCCACCCAGACCAGGAGCCGGATCGCCTCCAAGGCATCGTCCGGAACCGAGATCGCCTTGCGGTAGTTCACGATCGCGGGATGGGCAAGCCAGTGCGCCGCCTCGTCGAAGAGGACGCGCACGAGCGCCGGCACGAGAGCGAGCTCCCCCCTCTTCCAGGGAACGCCCACCAGAAGGTGGGCGAGGTCGACGAGGGGAACTCCGTTCTGGCTGGAGAGATCCCAGTCCACCACTCCCGTGAGCTCTCCCGTGGCCGGATTCACGAGCAGATTCTGGGGGCCGAAATCGCCGTGGGAAAGGGTGGGCGCGAGAGTCGCGCCCAGCCGCTCGAGAGCCCCGGTGATCCGCGCACCCACGGTCTCGAAGACCCGTTGCTCATCGGGAGCCCGGACGAAACACGCCACCGCATCGAGGTTGTCGCGGACCCGCTCCCGTCGCCGGTGAAGGCGGCCCTCGGCGGAAGCAGGGGGCCCGAGTCCCTGCAACGAGACCAGGAACGCGGACGCCTCCAGCAGCGTCCTCTCCACGCGAGCGTCTGCTCCCTCCCGCAGGAGCTGCACGAAGGGGACTCCGGGAAGTCTCTCCTCGACCACGTAGGGAAACCCGGCCACGTCTCCCGTGGAGCGCACCCGTGGCAGGCGCGGATCGCGTTCTGGCCCGGCACTCAGCTCGCCCAGGATCCGCACCGCCCTCCGCTCCCGCTCACGGGTCGGAGGACGGATCGCGACCTCGATGCGCACCGGGTCGCCCGCTCCGGCCTCCACCTCGAGAGAGAGGTTCCCCGCTCCCGAGACCCGGAGCACCGTCTTCTCGACGGCCCGTCGCCGGAGAGTATCATGGGAGCCCGCCACTCCGAGAACGACCTCCCGGCTGATGTCGCTGAAGAGCCCCGGCCTCTCCTCCCCCTTGAAGAGAAGAGTCGGAAAGAGGGGAGCCAGCATCCCTTCCCGCACCAGGAGTCGCCGTACGCGCGCGGCCATGGACGACCCGGGAAGATCCACTGACAGGTCACGCCGCGACCCCTCGCCGCGAATCTCCACCAGGGTCAGACTCCCGCCCGTTCCCGGGAGCGCCGCATAGATCCTCCGCCTCCCGAAGCCCAGCTTCTGGAGCCTCGACGCGGGCAGGAGCGCGGGGGTCAACCGGTCTCCCTCGGAGATCTTCATCCGGACCGGTCCCCCCGCCCAGCGCGGCGCCACGGTGAGAAGACAGAGGACTCCCTCCGGGGAGAGAAGTCGGCTCGACTCCAGGAGAAGATCACGGACGCGACGGTAGCCGAGAACGCTGCTCCATCCCTTCTGGAGCACCATGGCTTCGATGCTGCCGTCGGCACGCCCCAGGAGAGAGGAGCCCCGTCCGCCCAGAGCCGTAAGGTTGGTGAGCCCGGCCTCGGCGAACCGTCTTTCCAGCTTGTCGAGCTCTCCCAGGGCAGAAGAGGCGAAGAGCACCTCGCTCCGGGAGCTGCCCTCCTCCACCAGCTCTTCCTCCGCGTGCGCGCCCACCACGAGGAGAGGGCCCGTGCCGCGAGGGATGAGCAGTCTCCACAGTCCGGGAACCGACAAGTCGACGCCTCCTGGTCGGGGGGGATCAGGCCCTCCAGTAGCCCCGCGAGAAGATGACGAGGATGGTGTAGATCTCGAGTCGTCCCACCAGCATGAGGAAAGTCAGAGCCACCTTCCCGACAGGATGCACGTGGCCGAAGTTCGCCGCCGGCCCCACCGTGCCGAGGCCGGGGCCGACGTTGGACACGCACGCCACCACGGCCGTGCCTCCCGACACCATATCCATGCCAAGCAAGGTCATCACGACCGTACCCAAGAATACGAGTATGGCGTAGAGAAGGAAGAACGAGATGACCATCGAAACGATGGATTCCGGCACGACCTTGTCGCCCATCCTCACCCGCAGCACTGCCGCGGGATGGAGAAACCGCTTCATCTCGAGGCGAACGTGCTGGAGCAGGAGCTGGAGCCTCATGACCTTCACCCCCCCCGCCGTCGATCCCGCCATCCCCCCCATGACCATGATGGAGACGAGCAAGAACTGGGAGAGAGGGGTCCAGAGCCCGAAATCCTCCGTGGCGTATCCGGTGGTGGTGAGGATGGAAACGGTCTGGAAGGACGAGCTCCGGAACGCCGCCTCGACCCCGTCGCCGCGCACGAAGACGAGGTCGGCCATGACGATGGCGATGACGGCAAGGGTGGAGACCAGGTAGAAGCGGAATTCGGGGCTCTTCCAGTAGGTCGTCACCCTTCCCCGCAGTGCATGGAAGTGCAGGGTGAAGTTCGTTCCCGCGATGAACATGAAGACCACGATCACGTACTGCACGAACCTGCCGGGAAAGGCGGCAATCGACGTGTTGCGGGTGGAGAAGCCTCCCGTGGCCATGGTGCCGAAGGTGTGGCAGAGACTCTCGAAGAGATTCATGCCGCCCACACAGAGCAGCACCACCTCCACCGCGGTCAGAAGGACGTACACCCCCCACAGGATCCGCGCGGTCTCGATCATGCGCGGGGCGAGCTTGTCGGTGACGGGCCCCGAGAGCTCTGCCTTGGCCAGCGACATGCCTCCGACTCCGAGGAAGGGCAGGATCGCCACCGTGAGCACGATGATGCCCATGCCCCCGATCCAGTGGGTGAAGCTCCTCCAGAACAGGATTCCGTGGGGAAGGGACTCGATCTCGGAGAGGATCGAGGCTCCGGTGGTGGTGAAGCCCGACATGGATTCGAACACGGCATCCACGGGGTCGGGAATCGCGCCCGAGAGGACGAAGGGCAACGCACCGAACAGGGCCATGGCCGTCCACGAGGCGCTGACGATGAGGTAGCCCTCCCGGGCCTTGATCTCCGTCTTCTTCCCCCGGAATCCCAGCCCCAGGCCGAGCCCGACCACGATGGTGACCGCGGCGGACACCGCAAACGCCGGTACATCCCCGTCGTCGTAGATCAACGACACGGCGAGGGGCACGAACATGGACACCCCGATGAAGAAGACGAGGTATCCCAGGGTGGAAAGGACGATGCCGGCTCTCAAGGTGTCTCCTTGCTCCTCAGGCGAACATCTTGGTCACCTGCTTCGCCGCCTGCGGAAGAGTGAACACCACGAGTCGGTCATCCGCCGCCAGCTCGGTCTGGCCCGTGGCGATGGAGACATCGTCTCCCCGCACATGCGCCCCCACCACCGAGCCCTTGGGAAACTTGACATCCATGAGCTTCTTGCCCACCAGAGGCGAGGTCGCAGCCAGGCGGAACTCGATCATCTCGGCGGGAATCCCCTTGGTACCCGCCACCGAAATCACCTGCCCCTGGCGAATGTGGGTGAGGATCGCGTTCGAGGTGAGCCTCTGGACGTTGATGGCCACGTCGAGGCCAATGGTCCTGATGATGGGCAGGTACTCGACCTTGCTCACCAGGGTGATGACCCGGGGCACCTTGAGATGGCGGGCCATGAGCGAGCAGACCACGTTGAGCTCGTCGTCCTCGGTGGCAGCGATGAAGGCGTCCATCTCGGTGATGCCTTCCTGGGCCAGGAGGTCGACGTCGGCCCCCACTCCCCGCACCACGATGGCCTCTTTCAGCAGGTCGGCGGCATCGCTGGAGCGGGATCGGGATGACTCGATGAGCTTGACGTTGCAGCGCTTGTCCCCTTCCAGCTCCTTGGCCACCATGACGCCGACCAGACCCGCCCCGAGAATCATGACGTTGCGCGAGACGTGGTTCTTGATGCCGGCAATCTCCCCGATCTTGGACACGTGCTGGCTGAGGGCGATCACGTACACCCGGTCACCGAGCTCGATCTTGTCGCGGCCGGTGGGGGTGATGGCCGTCCCGTCCCGATCGATGGCCACGATCCGGAAGGCGAAGTCACGCAGGTCCCGCCCGAGCTCGGCCAGAGTCCGGCCCAGCACGATGGAGTCCTCGGTAGGGGTGACGCCGGCAAGGTGCACGCGGCCATTCTCGAAGACGTGGTGCTCGAAGGCATAGCCGTGGCGGAGGAGGCGCACGATCTCACGGGCTGCCTCCTGCTCGGGATGGATGATGAGATCGACACCGAGCCTCTCCGGGTGGATGAGGTCGCTTCTCCGCGTGAACTCCTGGTTCCGGACGCGGGCGATGCGCATCTTGGCCCCCAGGACCTTGGCCAGTGCACAGGCGAGAATGTTGACCTCGTCAACGGAAGTCACGGCGATGACCAGGTCGGCTTCGCCCACCTCGGCCTTGACCAGGACATCGGGGCTGGTCGCGTTTCCCACCCGGGCGATGCAGTCCACCTGCTCGTCGACCTGGGCCACCTTGGCCGGATCGCCGTCGATCACGACGATGTCGTGTCCGTCCCGGGCGAGGTTCCGGGCCAGATGGAAGCCGACTGCTCCGGCGCCGAGGATGACGATCTTCATGGGTGGGCTGGTGCTCTCCGGGTGGTCCAGTCACGGTGCCACCGTCGGGTGAAACGGCCAAGGTAGAAGGCGTGCGGGCCGAGCGCAAGACGAGGGTCCCGGTGCCCATCAAGGGGAGCTGGACGGTGCCCGGGGCTCGAAATACCCCGAAGACGGCTCGCCATGATGGATCGTCCCGGCTAGAATGCCGCCCCATGAACCCGAAAGACCAGAACCCGACCGTGTCGAAGAAAGGGCGCCACGTGGTGGTCACGGGCGCCGGGACAGGAATCGGACGCGCAATCGCTCTCCGACTGGCCAGCGAGGGAGCCATCCTCAGCCTCCTCGCCCGCAACGAGGAGCGGCTCGAGGCCACGGCGAGCGCCGCCCGCAAGGACCACGGGGCCGAGGTCCTCGCCGCATCCTGTGACATCCGGGACCGCGACCAGGTCAATGCGTGCTTCGCCGCCCTGGCCCGGAAGAACGGCCCTCTCTTCGCCCTCGTGGCCAACAGCGGCATCGGCGGCCCCAACCGACCCGGCCCCGAGGACCGCTTCGACGACATCCTGCTCACCAACGTCACCGGGACCTACTCCTGCCTGCGCGCCGCCCAGAAGCACCTGGGCCCGGGGCCGGAGCCGCGCCATCTGGTGGTGATCAGCTCCATCCTGTCGCGCATCGGCGTTCCCGCCTACTCGGGCTACTGCGCCTCCAAGGCCGGACTCAACGGCCTCGTACGGGCCCTCGCCTGCGAGCTCGCCCCGACCAACGTGCAGGTCAACGCGGTCTGCCCCGGCTGGGTCGACACCGCCATGGCCTGGGACGGTCTCGACGGAATGGCCCAGGGACTCCGCATCTCGCGGGAAGAGGCTCACCGGCGCGCCATGCAGACCGTTCCCCTGGGTCGCATGAGCCAGCCGGACGACGTGGCGGGGCTCGTGTCGTGGCTCCTCTCTTCCGACGCGCGCGGTGTGACCGGTCAGGGGATCGACATCAACAACGGGGCCTTCATGGCCTGAGGACGCCCCCAAGCACCCTCGACTCCGGATCCTCGGACGGGCGACCCGCTCCCGGCCCGGGAGTGGCTACCGCAGGACCAGCGCCGGCTCGCCCCAGCCACTCCAGTTGAAGTCGTTGGGACCTTCCGCGATCGCGGTCTCGAGAACGAGGAAGATCACCTTCCCCTCGTAGGGGGCGAGGCTCACCTCGAGGTCGTGCCAGCCCCGATCCTCCTCGCGAGCACCGGGATCGAGCACGTGGGCGAAGAGCTCCTTCTTGTCCATGCCCCGGTTGACCTCGATCCGGAACAGCACCCCCCCCCTGGCACCGCGCTCGTTCGCCTCGGGGTGCAGGGCACAGGCCGTGTGCAGGGACGCCCCCCGGGGAACCGTCAGCGCAAAACCGACCCGGGCCGGGGAGTGAGCGAAGAGGACCTCGCGCCGGTCTCCCCCGTGGTCGAAGTCGTAGCGTGCGACGTAGTCGTCGGTGGGAGCGGCGATGATGGCCGAAGGAAGGCGCTGGATGAGGTCGAGATGAAGGCCCCGCGCCCCCGTCCTCGCGAGGATGCGCCTCTGGCGGTCCTCACGCCCGGGGTCGGGGGGCAGAGCAGGCTTGGTCGCCCGCACGAGAAAGTCGCGCGGAGCGATCTCCTCGTCGATCTCGATGGCCTCGAAGCGCAGCTTCTCGAAGAGCCGGCGCACCATCTCGGGGGTGACGAGGTTGATGCGACCCATCTGCTTGAACTGGGCACGGTTGATGTCGGCCTCGCGGTGGAAGAGATTCCATCCGTCGGCGGTGAGGAAGCTCGCGAAGTGGAGGACCACGGTGCCGCCCTCGACGAGAATGCGTCGGAATTCCCGGAGGTACCCGTAGATGTCCTCGAGATCCAGATGGACGAAGACGTCGATGGCAAAGGCGAGGTCGACCGACTCGTCGTCGACCCCGCAGAGATCGAGCCCGTCGAGCTTCCTGGTCAGGAGCGTCCCCTTGCCCTCGAGACGGTGCTTCACGCGAGACAGCATCTCGTGCGAGACATCGGCGCAGATCAGCTCCTTGCAGTGGGGCGCCACGCCGACCGAGTACTTGCCGCCCCCCGGCCCGATCTCGAGCACCCGCTTGTCGGGCCCCAGATGGGGGAGCAGGAACTTCTCGTGAATGCGGGCGGTGAGGTCGTCGGTACCCCACTCCTCACCGAGGGCGGTGCGACCCGGAGCCCGCTCGCTCCACTCGCGGGAGTAGCGGTCCCAGGCGTCCTCGTAGCGTGTCCTCTTGCCGACAGGCATGGCCGCCATCTTGACACGGCGGCCCCACAGGACAAGGGGCTATCGGTGGTACATTCTGGTCCATGGAGAAGCCGGCGATCCTCGTGACGGTGGGCTCCGCGGTCGTGGCCGCGACCGTGCTCGGCTTCGGCCTCAGCACGCCGAAATCCCTCCGGGATCGCATCCACGACCTCGGGAGCAAGGATGTCCTCACCCGCCGACTGGCCGTGGAGGCCTTGACCCGGGACGGATCACGGCAGCCCGACAGAGCTGTGCCGGCCCTGATCCGGGCACTGACCGATCCCGACGGCGAGGTGGCGGGTGCAGCCCGGGCCGGTCTTCTCTCCCTCGGCCGGAAGGCCGATCCGACCCTCGTCGATCTCGTGTCCCGGACGGACCTGAGCTCCCTCACCCGAGGCCTCGCCAGCGATCTCCTCGTCGATGCGGGCTCCGCCCCCCTCCCCTGGCTCCTCGATGCGCTCGACCGGAACGAAGAGCCGGCGGATCAACTCTACGCGAGCTTCTCCGGAGCCGGGCCCGAGGCGGTGCCTCCCCTGACCAGCATCCTTCTCAACGGAGCCGATTCGCGGAAGATTCGCGCCTGCCGCGCGGTCTCCCACCTGGGCGATGACGGCGTCGAGGCACGACCCACGCTCCTGTCGCTTCTCTCGTCGCAGGAAGAAGGGGTCCGTCTCCACGCTCTCCTTGCGCTCGGGGCCACGGGAATCGTCGCCGGCTCGGAACGCAAGGCGGTGCTCCGACTCAGAAAAGACCCCGTGCCGGAGATCCGCCACGAAGCACTGACTCTGATGGTGCCGGCATTCGTGGAGAAGATGGATGACGTGCGCCCCAACGTGCGACGTCGGGTGGCCCACCTGCTGACCCGTCTCGGCGACGAGTCCATTCCCCTTCTCGTACCCGCTCTGCGCAACAAGGAGGAATGGGTTCGCACCATGGCCATCGAGCTCCTGGCACAGGGCGGAACCGCCGTGGTCGAGCCACTACTCGAAGAGCTGCGCGAGCCCGACCATCCCCATTCCGACGATGTCACGACGTGCCTGGCCCGCCTCGGTGAGGATGCCGTTCCTCTGCTCGCGAAGGCGCTGGGGGATCCCTATCCCGACGTCCGCCCTGAGGCGGCCATTGCCCTGGGCAAGATGGCAGAGCGCGCACGAAGCGCGATCCCCGCGCTCCTCGTATCTCTCGGGGACGACTCCCCTCGCCTTCGGATCTGGTCGGCCTACGCCCTGGCCCGGACCGGTGCTCCGGCCCGGGAGTACCTTCCCATCATCGAGGCCGTGGTGGCCTCCGATCCCGATCCCCCCCCGTCGGTCCTGCTGGCCGTGACCACCCTGCGCGATCTGGTCTCCGCAGAGAACCCCTGAAGACGGGGCAGGAGGGGCTCCTAGTGGTCTGATGCCTAAATAATAGGCATATTCTTTTGCTGTTCTTGGGCTTCTCTCCGTATATCCTCTCGGAGGGAAACGCCCATGCGAATAGCCATCGAAATCAAGTTGACCACGGCCGAAC
>Ga0326597_10001193_pt1 | contig 42754 bp, 39 predicted proteins | sample RVTome_12_FD_203789 | JGI IMG/M metagenome (GOLD analysis project Ga0326597, IMG submission 203789) | Soil microbial communities from uranium-contaminated site in the Upper Colorado River Basin, Wyoming, United States - RVT100D185 | ecosystem: Environmental > Terrestrial > Soil > Contaminated >...
GCGGTCGCCCGGAGCGACTCCGCGTGTGCGCCAACGACGCGTGTCGCTGGGTCTTCTTCGATGCCTCGCCGACCGGTCGGCGTCGCTGGTGCAGCATGGCCAGCTGCGGCAACCGGGCCAAGGCGGCCCGGCATCGGGCTCGCCTGCGAGCGACCGGCTAGCCTAGACGGCCTGCTCCAGCAGCGGCCTGACGTCCGCTGCAAGGCGGACCATGGACTCCTCGTCGTAGGGCGACGGGAAGCCGGCGATCAGATGGCGGTAGCGGATCTCGAGCAGCGGTGCGAGATGGGCTGCCACGCGTTCGGGAGTGCCGACCGGCTGCTCCGTCCACCGGCGGGCGCTGCCCTGTCTCTCGAAGATCGCGTCGAATACCCGGCGGGCCTCGGCGTCCGAGTCCCGGATCACGACGGCGCCGATACCGGCCGTCCGCTCGATCTCGTCGGGGTTCCGACCCACTGCCTCGCAGTGCTGAACGAGGATCCGCTCCTTGCGTCGAACGTTGTCGACCCCGCCGCCGAGGTTGCACGCGTCCGCGTACTCGGCCACGAGCCGCAGCGTGACGCGCTCGCCGCCGCCGCCGATTAGGATCGGCAGGTGCTCTTGGAGCGGCGGCGGCTCGTTCCGCGCCGCCCGCGCCGAATAGCGAGGACCGCTCGCCGACGGCGCCTCTCCATGCAGCATGCCGCGGATGACCGGGAGCGCCTCGCGAAGCCAGCGGAGTCGCTCCGGAGGGCCTGAACCGAACGGAAACCCGAACGCCTGCGCCTCCTCCTCGAACCACGCCGCGCCGATGCCGAGGATCGCCCGGCCGCCCGAGATGTGATCGAGCGTCGTGACCATCTTGGCCGTGAGCGTCGGTTCGCGGTAGGGGTTGGCGCCGACGAGGACGCCAAGTCGGACGCGATCCGTTGTCGCCGCCCACGCGGCGACGGTCAGGTACCCCTCGAACATCGGACCTGTCGACGGACCGACGATCGGGTAGACGTGATCCCACGTCCAGAGCGTGTCGTAGCCGAGACGATCGATCCGCCGACCGGTCTCGAGCAGGGACGGCCAATCCGTGTACTGGTTCCAGACGAGCGCTCCCAGCCGGACGTCGGTCACGTGGGCGGCGCGTCGCGTCGACGCGCGGCGGCGGCTTCGGCCGCGGCCCCGACCGCGATCGCGACGAGGCGCGCGCCGGCGTCCTCGTGGCCGGTCGATCGATCCGCGAGCCATCCGGCGCGTCCGTGGACTGCCCGCATGCCGGCGGTTGCTCGTGCCCCCGCCTCCGCGGCCGCTGCTGCCTGCGCGAGCGCGTCGACGATCGACTCGCCGCGCGCCGCGCTGGCCCGCGCCGCGTCGGCAGCGGGACCGAGAGCATCGAGCATCGTCCGCGAGCCGCGGGCGGCCTTGCCGCGCTCGGTGATGCCCTCGACCGCCGCCTCGAGGAGCGACGCAAGCGAATCCGCAGACGGCGCGAGTTCGGACGACTCGGCCGCCTTGGCCGCCCGCAGGAAGCCCGTGGCGACGAGGGTGCCGGCGGTTGACGGAGCTCCCCGCGCGAGCGCCTGCCCGCAGGTCCAAAGCGCGGCGGGCACACTCTGCGCTTCCAGCTCCTCGATCAGATCGATCACGATCGTCGATGCTGTCCGCATCGTCACACCGAGGTCGCCATCCCCAGCTTGCCCGTCGAGCCGGTTCAGCTCGTCGGCGGAGGCGGCTACGGTCCGGGCGACGGCGCCGAGCGTATCGGTGAACGCGCTCACCGCGGCGTGAAGAAGGGCGACGACGCCGGGGCGTCCATGAGCCGCGCGAGCTCGTCGTCCATGCGCATGAGGGAGATCGACATACCGGCCATCTCGAGGGCAGTCGCGAACTCCCCGATCCACGGACGGCGGATCGTGATGCCCGCGTCGTCGAGCCGCTGCGCCAACCGCCGGTAGGTGATGTACAGCTCCTCGACCGGAGTCGCGCCGAGGCCGTTGACGAGGACGTCGACCGTATCGCCGCGCTGGTACGGGAGATCGGCGAGGAGCGAGTCGACGATGGCGTCGACAATTTGGTCGACCGGCTCGAGCGGACCTCGCCGGACACCGCGCTCGCCGTGGATACCCATGCCGATCTCCATCTGGCCGGCCGGCACTTCGAAGGTGGGCCGCCCTGCGGCCGGAACGGTGCACGGGCTCAGGGCGACACCCATGCTCCGGACGACCGACGCAGCACGGCTTGTCACGGCGTGGACGTCGTCGAGATCGTCGCCCTCATCGGCACACGCTCCGGCGACCTTGTACAGGAAGAAGATGCCGGCGATACCCCGGCGCCGGGTCTCCTCTCCCCGAGGGGCCGAGGCGACGTCGTCGGCGCCGAGGACCGTCATAACCTCGATACCCTCGGCCTCCGCCAACTCTGCGGCGAGCCCGAAGTTCATGCAATCGCCGCCGTAGTTGCCGTAGAGGTGGAGGACGCCCCGGCCGCCGTCGACGGCGCGGGTCACGGCGAGCATTTGATCGGCACTCGGCGAGGCGAAGACGTTGCCGACGGCGACGCCGTCGGCCAGGCCGGCCCCGACGTAGCCCATGAACACGGGGAGGTGGCCCGAGCCGCCTCCGGTGGCGATACCCACCTTTCCGGCGACTGGCGCCTCGGTGCGGACGATGGCGCGGGCGTCATCGGCCCGCCGCAGCCGATCCACGTGGGCGACGAGGACTCCCTCGAGCATCTCGTCGACGAAGTCGTCGGGTCGATTGATCAGCTTCTGCATCTCACCACCTGTCGTCGGCGTGAAGGACAGGCTACCCGCAAAATTCTCGCAGGCAGCCGCGGGATTATCATCGATAGGATACGTCGCGCCGACACGATCGGCACGCTGAGCGAACCGGCGAACAGCTAATTAGGGGCACTTTGTGACAGTTGCGCGACATACCGCACCGATGCCACAGCAGTACACTGCCGAGGTGGGGTGGGGGGCAGGTCTGCCCGACGTCCGCGGCCGAGATGTCTCCGATGTCGCAGTCGGCCCCAACGACGAGGTCTACCTGCTCTATCGCGAGCCGTCGTTCGTCGTCGTCGCAGACCGCCACGGCGCGCTGTGTCGCAGGTTCGGCGAGGGTGAGCTGAGTCGACCACATGGCGTCATGACGACGGGCGATCGGACGTACGTTGTCGACGAGGGTGCCGACCGGGTTTTGGTCTTCGACCGGTCGGGACGCATGATCAGCCAAATCGGCACGGGCCCGTCCGATCCGGAGTTTCCTCGCTCCGGCATGCACGTCGACCGGATCACAAGTCCGCACGGCCCGTTCACTAGGCCGACCCGCCTCGCGATCGCCGGTCGGGGACGAACATACGTGTCGGACGGCTACGGGAACTGCCGGATCCATGCGTTCGATGAGGCCGAGCGGCTGGTACGGTCGTGGGGTGAGCCGGGCAACGGCCCCGGCGAGTTTCGGATCCCGCACGCATTGACGGTCGACGAGGCCGGGCGCGTGCTGGTGTGCGACCGTGAGAACGATCGCATCCAGGTGTTCGACTCCGACGGGCGTCATGTCGAGACGTGGAGCGGTCTGCAGCGACCGAATGCCATTCAGCAGGGGGAGGACGGGTTGCTTTACGTGGCCGAGGGACGTGCTCCCAGCGGTGCCGTCCCGTCCGGGATCGCCATCCACACCGCCGACGGGCGCCGGGTCACCCGTCTCGGCACCGACCGTCCGGACGAGCCGGGGGGCTTCGTTAGCGCCCATGGCATGGCCGTGGATTCCGAGGGCAGCATCTACGTCGCCGAGTGTGTCGCGGCACTGGCCGCGAACTTCCCCGGCGCCGTCTCCCCGAACCGCGTGGCCGTTCAGAAGCTGCGGCGCACCGCAGCGTGAAGGTTCCAGTAGCCGCGTCCGCGCCTGGAGCGGCGCTACGAGGAGGTATCCGTGGTCAACAACAAGGTGCTCACCGCCGACGACGTCCCGTTCCAGGACGTTGCGTGGGGGAAGACCAAGTTTCTCGTGTCGCCCACGCCGTCCCCGGGTGGCGCCACCGCACCGGGCGTGTCCGTCGCCCTCACCGAATACGCGCCGGGCTACTCGCACGAGTGTCATCGGCACGAGGGACAGCTCGAGGTGCTCTACATCCTCTCGGGTCACGGGGTGCACGAGCGGGACGACGGGACGCGCGTTCCGATCGCGCCGGGCGACGTCATCTATGTTCCGGCCGGCTCCCACCACGGAAACCACAACCCGAACGCGGATCCGCTCCGGGCGATCATCGTCAAGGTCCCGCCCGCGCCGTCAGCCTGACGGCCAGCCACGCGACGGCCGAGATCTATCAGCGCACGACGAGGGCGCCGCCATCGGCGTGAGGCCCGTCACCGGTGATGACGGATTAGTCGCCGGCCAGGAGGAGCACCGCCCCGATCGCTCACGACAACGCTCAGGCACCGTAAGGTAATATCAGAGAGTTCGAAGAAATCTCGAACAGTCTATTGGCCACCAAGCAGAGGCACTTCGGTTGAGCTCATCGCCGTACGGATCGGCCGTCGCGCCCGACACCGCTGAAGGCCAACGGACGACGACACAGATTCTGGCTGACTATGTCGCCGGTGCGGAATTCGACGACCTGCCGGCGAGGGTCGTCGCTGCCGCGAAGCTGTACATCCTGGACTCCTTCGGCTGCCAGATCGGCGGCGCCACGATGCCACACGCGCAGGTCGCCCTGGCGCTGTTCGGTGAGCTGGGAGGCGTCGAAGAGTCGACAATTCTCGCCACCGGCCAAAGGACGACGCACTTGTTCGCCGCTTATGTCAACGGTGCACTCGCCAATGCCCTCGACTTCGACGACTGCTACCTCGACATCGGTCACCCTGCCGCGACGATCGTTCCCGCCGCCCTCGCGATGGCCGAGCGGTTGGGTTCCTCCGGTCGCGAGTTCCTCAACGCCGTGGTGGTGGGCTACGAGGTATCGCTGCGGATCTGCGATTCGATCCGTCCCACGCGCGAGCGCCATCGGATCGGCCCGACCATGGCCACCTGGCAGATCTTCGGCGCGGCGGTCGCGGCCGCCAAGCTGCTGCGCCTCGACCGGGAGCAGATGCTCTGGGCGTTCGGACACGCCGGGGTGAGCGCGCCCGTCCCCAGCCGCCTGAAGAACGGGCTCTACCCGGAAGCCCGGCCGTTCAGCCAGATCAAGAACAACTTCGGCTGGGCCGCCATGGGCGGAGTCCTGGCCGCCCAGCTCGCGTCGCGCGGCCTGCGCGGCAACCGGACGATGTTCGACACAGACGAGAATTTCGCGGTGATGGCGGGGTCGGATCGCTGCGACCACGCTAGGTTCACCTCGGGCCTGGGGACCGAATTCCTCATGCCCCTGACCGGCATCAAGCAGTACGGTGCGTGCCGCCAGACCCATGGCACGCTCGACGCCGTCTCCGCGCTCATGGAATCCCACGACTTTGAGCCCCGCGACGTAGCGCATGTCCTCGTCGAAAGTACTACCGGGGTGCATCGCAACTTCGATGTCCGACGCCCCGCGCACATCGTCGACGCGCAGTTCTCGATCCCGCCGCTCGTCGCCCTGACGCTGGCCGGCCATTCACCCGCCAGGAGGCTCGCCTTCGACCGGCTCGACGAACCACTCGTCCAGGAGCTGATCGGCAAGGTCGAGGTTGGGCTGGACCCGGAGGCCGACGGGATCTTCGCCGCCGAGCGCCACATCCCGGCGACGGTCACGATCACGCTGGCGGACGGCCGCATCCTCCGGCACACGCAGCGATCCCCGTCCGGTGATCCCGAGCACCCTATTCCCCCTGAGCAGGTTCGCGCCAAGTTCCGCCAGCTGACGGCGCCGATCGTCTCAACCGAGCGGGCCGAGCGGATCCTCGCTCTCGTCGACCGGCTGGACGACGTCGCCTCCGTCCCGGAAGCCGTCGCCGCATGGTAGGTCGGCGGTATCCCCTCCCGGCGGGCACGGAGCGCGGAGGTTCCTGCTGATGGCCGAGTTCTGGCGCTACGGCCCAACGCCGATCCCCGGTCCGAAGATCGGGGAGTTCGCCCGAGAGCTCGAGGAGCTCGGCTGGAACGGGCTGGCGATGGGCGAGAACAACAAGCAGCCCGATCCGTACGCCATGCTGGCCATCGCCGCCGCGTCGACGACCACGCTGAAGCTAGGAACGGCGACGGCGGTCCCGATCCGCCACCCGCTCCTCGCCGCAATCTCGATGGCCACGATCCAGGGGCTATCCGGCGGCCGAGCGCGCTTCTCGATCGGTCGCGGCGACAGCGCGGCAAAGGCGCTCCAGCAGAAGCCGATGTCGATCGACGAGTTCGAGACCTACCTGCGGCGCCTGCAGGCCTACCTGCATCGTGAGGAGGTCGAGGTTGATGGAAACCTCACCACGATTGCCGGTCTCGCGATCGTCGACCCATCGCTCGAGGTGACCCGCCCGCCGATCGACGCCGCTGCGACCGGACCACGCATGATTGAGCTCGCGGTCAAGGTTGCCGACAGCGTCGCCTTCGCGGTTGGCGCGGATGCCGACCGCCTCCGTAGCTGCATCGAGCTGGCGCGAACGACGAGCGAACGAATCGGCCGCGACTTCTCGACCTTCGGCCTCGGCTGCTATGTCCAGGTCGCCGTCAGCGAGAACGGGGATCGGACGCAAGCGCGTGAAGCGATCAGAGCGCTGGCGATGACCTTCGCCCGGTTCTCGGCCTACGAGGGGAAGCCCCTGTCGGATGTGCCCGAGGCCGACCGCGCGCAGATCGAGCGGGCTGCCGCGGCCCTCGACGGCAAGTTCCGTTCCATCAGCATCAACTTTGCCCCGAAGCCGGGAGGGCCGCCCGGGGAGCTCGAGTTCTTCCGCGACAGCGGCGGGGTGGACGACGAGTTTATCGACCGCTTCGCCATCGTCGGGCCCCCCGAGTATTGTGCCGAGCGACTGCAGGAGCTCATCGAACTCGGCCTCGAGCGCATCTACATCGGGACCCGGTTCATGGGGACCGACGTCGGCGAGACGAACACGCGCCGTGTCGGGCGCGAGGTCTTGCCGCTCCTGCGCGGCGCCCGTCCGGCTGTCGGCGAGGCCGCGGCAGGGCGGTCCGGCACGACCGGATCCTGAACACCCAAGCGCAACGAGCGGAGGTCGACGTGGCGGAGTACACGAAGTCTGAGGCGAAGGACTACGCGAAGGAGAGGCTCCGCGGGGTCTTCTCTGCCTTGTGTCTGCCCGAGACGGCGGACCTCCAGGTCGACGAGGCGGGCCTCCGACACGACATCCGCCACTACATTGACGTCATCAAGGCTGCCGGCCTGTATGTCCACGGCTTCTACGGCAACTTCTGGCTCCTGACCGTCCCGGAACGCAAGCGGGTCATGGAGATCGTTGCCGACGAAAACCGCGGCCGCCTGCCGATCGTCTGCCGCTGCGCTCACCAGAGTCTGCGCGACACGATCGACCTCATCCAGCACGCGGAGGCGTGCGGCACCGACTTCATCTCGCTCATCGGCCCCGCATTCGCGGGCGGCCGCGACTCGATGATCGTGGAGTACTTCGAGCGCGTCGCCGAGTCGACAAATCTCGGTATCTCGGTCTTCAACACGCCGCAAGCGGGGTATGTGATCAGCCCGCAGTTGATGGCACGGTTGGCCGAGATCCCGAACGTCTGCGCCCTCAAGAACGGGGTCGACCGCGAACACACCCGGCACGTCCGGGAACTCGTGGGAGACCGCATCGTCGTGGTCGACCCATACGAGGAGAACTTTCTCGAGAGCCTCACGCAGCACGCCCAGAAAGCCATCTACACCGGTACGAACTACATGTACGACTCGGCCACGGCGACGCCCATGCGCGACTACGTCGAGGCGGCGCTGGCGGGTGACTACTCGCGGGCGACGGAGCTCTACCGGCGGATGCAGCCGATCCGCGACCTGCACCAGAAGTGGGTACTCGAACCGTGGCGGCGCGATCGACTCTGCCCAGTCTCGACGATCAAGTTCTGGGGCAGCCAGCTCGGCCTTTCGGGCGGCCCGGTTCGGCCGCCCCTGCCGGCGTTCCCTGACGACGACGCTGCGCGGCTGCGCCAGGAGATGCAGACAGTTGGCCTGCTGAGCTGAGCGCTGACGCCCAGCGGTGGAGCCACGGATGCCCGAGCGGATCGTCGCCGCCCATGTCCCGATCACGACGGTGCCGGAGACCGTCGACGTGGTTCGGCGCGCCGAAGAGCACGGCGTCCGAGCGGTTTGGCTGTCGAGCGGCGGCTACGCACCGGAGAGCCTGACCGTCCTCGCGGTCGCGGGCGCCGCGACGAGTACGATCCTGCTCGGCAGCTCGGTGGCGGTAACGTTCACCCGCCACCCGCTGATCATGGCCCAGCAATCGCTCGCGATCAGCGACGTCGCACCGGGTCGGCTGCGCCTCGGGGTGGGCGGGGGCCATCGGCCCACGATCGAGGGCCAGCTCGGCCTGCCGTTCGACCGTCCGCTGGAGCACATCCGGGAGTACGTCGCGGTCCTCCGTCAAGCCTTCGGCGGGAATGTCGATCACGAGGGCGCCCGGTTCCACGTCTACGCCCGCCTCGCGCGCGCCCACAGCGTGTCGATCTACCTGGCCGCCCTGCGGGCGACCGCGTATGGCCTCGCCGGCGAGATCGCGGAGGGCGCGATCAGCTGGGTGACGCCGCCCGCGTTCCTCCGTGATGTCGCCGGACCCGCGATGCGATCGGCCGCCGAGGCCGCCGGCCGACCTCTGCCGCGACTCGTGGGGCACGCCTACGCGCTCGTCACGTCGGACACCGACGCGGCTATCGCCGCCGGTCGAGAGCGCCTCGCCACGACGACTCGCCTGACGTTCTACCAGGCCATGTTCGCGGATGCCGGATATCCCGCGGCCCGGGACGGGAACGTACCGGCCGAACTCCTCCGCGAAGTCGTCCTCGTCGGGGAGACGTCGCTCGTTACGGACGGGATCAAGCGGTTCCTCGAGGCCGGCTGCGACGAAGTGGTCGTCAGCGTACTTCCGGGTTCTCGCGCCGACGCAGATGCGACGCTCGCGCTGCTCGGGACCGTCGGAGACGCGTCGACGCCGCGCTGATCCCTACCCTGCGCCCGGCAGGATGACGCGAGCCGTCGCCCGGCCGTTGCTTGTGTCGATCCGGAATTCGGTGCCGAACGGCCGCGACAGGACGGCGACGCGCTCGAGGATCGGCGTGCCGCGGCTGGCATCGACGAGCCGCGGCACACCGCGCTGCTGCCGCGGAAGTGCCATGCCGAGCTCGACCGGGTGGAGGCGCAGCTCGCGGATCGCGCGACCATCGAACTCGCACTCGACCGCCAGGGACTCGAACCAGACCGGGTCGGCGGCGAATCCGATCGGGCTCCCGTCGGGGTTCATCCAGACGCGGTCGTGGTACTCGGCTGGCGCCGCGTTCGGCGGCAGCCCCTCGGCCTCCATCGCCTCGGGCGGGACCGGCGCGACGGTCTCCAGCTGCAGGAAGAAGTTGCCCAGCGAGTAGAGGATGGGCTTCCCGCCGAAGATCTCGATACCCCGGAGTCGATGCGGGCCGTGCCCCGCGATAAGATCAGCGCCCGCCTCGATCGCGCGATGGGCTGCCTCGACGAGAAAGTCCGGGGGCCGGTCGGCGTTCCACTCGCCGTTCTCTCCCTCGTGGCAGTGGATGCTCACCGCGACGAGGTCGGCCTCCCCGCGAGCCTCGATGACCGACCGCTCGAGCGCGGCGATGTCAGCCTCGTGAAGGTGCCCGCGAACGCCCGGCTCGGACGTCCGGCGGAACGTGGCGCCGAGGAATCGCAGCCGGCCCTCTTCCGGCGGAGGAGGACGCTTCGCGAGCGGGCCGAACGCGGCTTTGGCTCGCCGCGCGTGCGCCGTCCCGATGGCCTCATCGATCTCGACGAGCTGGCCGTAGTGCGCCTCGTCGAGGCGATACTCGAGCGAGAATCGCAATGGGTTCGCCCCGGGTCGGCCGGCCGTACCTCCTCCCGCATCGGCCGCGAGGACGGCATCGGCATTCGTCATGGTCGCCCCGACGAGAGCGACCCGGCCGAACGGCCCGTCGACGTAGCGCGGCGCGCGGGCCTCGGCCAACGAGTGTCCGCCGCCGGCCGCGACGAGGTTCCGAGCTGCGAACGCGGCGAGGGTGTCAGCATAGCCCTGCCAGCCGTAAGCCGTCGCGTGATTGTTGGCCAGGTTGTAGAGGTCGAAGCCCATCCACCGTAGCTCGTCGATGACGAACTCCGGCGCCGACACCGAGAGCCCGTGGGTGGGAGCCGGAACGAGCGGGGGCTGCGGGGTCGTCGCCTCGAAGTTGGTTAGGGCGACGTCGGTCTGTGCGACGAGGTCGCGGAGATCGAGGAAGTCCGCGTCCGACAGGGAGGAGATGCGGCGATTGATGATCGCGTCGCCGGTCGCGATCACTCGCAGGCGAGCCGTCATGTATCTCCCCGCAGGGCGAGCGGGCGGGTCACTCTGTGTTTCGGACGTCAGGCGACGGTCAGTAAGCGCTGATGCCTCGGACCCCCGCCTCGAGACTGTACAGCGACCCGCCGGCGGTGACGAACATCGTGCCGAGATTCGGCCCGCCGAAGGCAAGGTTGCGGGCGACCTCCGGGAACTCGATCAGTCCGAGGTACGATCCGTCCGCTCCGATGACCCACACGCCGCCGGGGCCGGTGCAGTACACGCGGCCATCGGTATCCACCTTGAGGCCATCCGGCCACCCGCCCATTGCCGACGACGACATGTCGAAGAAGACGCGATTGTTCGACAGGGTTCCATCCTCGGCAATGTCGAAGGCCCGCAGGATCCGATGCGGACAGAGGCCGCTCGCCTCCATCTCCTTGATGCAGTCCTGGTCACGGCGGGTGATCGCGACGTAGAGCACGGTTTCATCTGGCGAGAAGGCCAGTCCGTTCGGGAACTCACACTCGTCGGTGAGGAGATCCAGACCACCTTGCGGGGTCAATCGGAACACGCCATTGAACCCTAGCTCTCGTGCCTCCGGCGGTAGGCTCCACTGCGGGTCCGTGAAGATGAGGTCGCCGTTCGCGCGGCGGACGATGTCGTTCGGCTGATTGAGCGGGGTCCGGTTGTACGTATCCGCGATCGTCGAGATCGACCCATCGTGCTCGGTCCGGGTGACCGTCCGCAGCCCGAAGTGGCACATGACGAGACGACCTTCCCGATCGAACGTGCAGCCGTTGCCGTTGCCGGTATTCTCGCGGATGACCCGGACGCCGTCGGTGGCGTCCCAGCGAACGAGCTGACTTTCGCGAAGGCGGACGTAGGTCAGGAAACCGTCGGGGTGCCAGAGCGGCCCCTCGGTAATCTCGCCGCCTCGGTCGTCGAGCAGCGTGATCTCACCCAGGCCAAGGACGTCGGACAGCGGTGCGAGGCTCAAGGCCAGTCTCCAGTCGTTGGGTGGAACGTGTCGGTGCCGCCAATCTTCCGACGGTAACTGTGACGTGTCAAACTGGTAACTGGTCTATGAGGACCTGAAAAGGCCTCTTCCGGGCACTCGGGAGACAGACTCGGGTGAAGTGGCACAGCTGAAGCCGCTCGCGGCGGCGGTGGCGGAACTCGTCCATGATGGCGACACGGTTGCGATCGAGGGCTTCAGCCATCTCGTTCCGTTCGCCGCCGGCCACGAGCTGATCCGCCAGCAGCGTCGCGACCTCACGATCGTCCGGATGGTGCCAGACGTAATCTCGGACCAGCTGATCGGCGCGGGCTGCGTCGCCCGCCTGGTGTTCTCGTGGGCCGGCAATCCCGGCGTTGGCAGTCTTCACCGCTTTCGCGATGCGATCGAGCGTGGCTGGCCGCGCAAGCTCGACATCGAGGAGCACACGCACGCCGGCCTGGCCGCCCGCTTCGTGGCCGGTGCGTCGGGATTACCGTTCATGGTCCTGCGCGCGTACGCTGGCACGAGCCTCATCGACGTGACCGAGCACGTCCGTCTGATCGGCGATCCATTCACCGGTCAGCAGGTTGCGGCAATCGCCGCGATCAATCCCGACGTGGCCGTTATCCATGCCCAGCAGGCCGATCGCGCCGGCAACGTCCAGCTGTGGGGTATTGCTGGCGTCCAGAAAGAAGCCGTCCTGGCCGCCGGGCGGTCGCTCGTCACCGTCGACGAGATCGTCGACGAGCTGAAGCCGGTACCGGGAGGCGTCATCCTGCCCTCCTGGGTCGTATCGATGGTGGCCCACGTTCCCGGCGGCACGTACCCCTCCTACGCGCACGGCCTGACGACGCGTGACGACGGGTTCTATGCGGCATGGGATTCGATCGCACGCGGCCGCGACACATTCGTCGCGTGGATGGAGGAGCAGAACCTTCCGGTGGCGGCCCATGCGTGAGTCGAGGCTCTCGCCACGCGATCTCATCGTCATCGTTGCCGCCCGCCGCCTGGCCGGGCGGCAGACCTGCTTCGCCGGCATCGGACTTCCCAGTGCGGCCGCGATCCTCGCGTCGTACGTTCACGCCCCGGACCTCTACCTAGTCTTCGAGTCGGGCGTGCTCGGTCCGCGCCCGGCAAGCCTGCCGCTGTCCGTTGCCGACGAGGTCTTGGCCTCGACCGCCCAGACGATCGTCAGCGTGCCCGAGATGTTCGCCTATTGGCTCCAGCCCGGTCGGATCGACGTAGGTGCCCTGGGAGCGGCCCAGGTGGACCGGTTCGGCAACATCAACACCACGGTCATCGGGCCCTACGACGCTCCCAAGGTCAGGCTGCCTGGGGCCGGAGGCGCACCGGAGATCGCTGCGGCGTGCGCCGAGACGCTCATCCTCGTCGAGCACGGACCCAGGACGCTCGTCGGAGCCCTCGACTTCACCACGACCGTCGGTCATGGCTCCGGCCCGGGCTCCCGGGTTGCCCTCGGGTTCCGTGGGTTCGGGCCACGCGCCGTGATCACCGACCTCGCGGTGTTGGAGCCCGACCCCGGGACGCTGGAGCTGACGGTGACGGCGCTCCACGCGGGCAGGAGCCCGGAGGACGTCCGGGCCCGGACGGGATGGTCCGTCCGGTTCGCCGACGACATTGCATCGATCCCACCGCCGACCGAGGAGGAGGTCGCGACGCTGAACCGCCTCTCCAGGCGGATGGCGGCGGCCGGCCGCCCGCGCACGTAGGGGTCAGGGACGGTCCGGCCCAGCCCCGGGCTAGATGGCCCCGGCCGTCCGAAGCTCCTGGACTTGTTCGTCGGTCATGCCAAGCAGCGTGCGCAGGATCTCGTCCGTGTGCTCGCCGAGCTGCGGAGGAGGAATCGGGTCGAGTCGCCGATGATCCGAGAAGTGGAGTGGGCTGCCGACCACCCGGGTCTCGCCGCCACTTCGCGGGAACGATGTGACGAGCCCGAGGGCGGCCACGTGAGGGTCATCGAGGATGCGGTCGATCGTGTTGACGGGCCCGCTCGGGACGTCAGCGGCGCGGAACCGCGCAATCCACTCGTCCGTCCCGCGTTCTAGGAGGACCCGCGAGAGCTCCGCGGTCAGCCATTCCCGATTGGCCACCCTGGCACCGTTCGACTCGGCGCGCAGGTCCGCGACAAGTTCCGTCCGCTCGATCGCCGCACAGAACCCGCGCCACTGCGCGTCGGTCGCGACGGCGATCGCGACGTGTCCGTCGGCGGACGCGAAGACCTCGTAGGGCGCGATGCTCGGATGGGCGTTACCCAGCCGTGACGCCTTCACGCCGGCGACGAGATAATTGTTGGCGACGTTCACGAGGGACGCGAGCTCTACCTCGAGGAGCGACAGGTCGACCCGCTGGCCACGTCCGGTGCGGTTCCGCTCTGCGAGCGCGGCCATGATCCCGAGCGCGATGTATAGGCCGGTCAAAACGTCGACCACGGCGACCCCGGCTCGCATCGGCATCCCCGACGGCTCGCCGGTGACGCTCATCAGGCCGCCCATCGCCTGGATGATGATGTCGTATCCAGGGAGGTCTCGATACGGCCCGGCGGTTCCGTAGGCTGACAAGGCGCAGTAGACAAGGCGAGGATTCTCGGTCCGGAGGACCTCGTAGCCGAGGCCCAGCTCGTCCATCGTGCCCGCCCGAAAGTTCTCGATCAGGACGTCAGCCTCGCGGACGAGCTGCTTCAGTACCTGGCGGCCGTGGGGATGCTTGAGATCGAGGGTCAGGCTCCGCTTGTTCCGATTGACGGCCAGGAAGTACGCGCTCTCACCCTGCGGCGTGAACGGCGGACCCCACGCGCGCAGGTCATCGCCGACGCCGGGTCGTTCGATCTTGATGACGTCCGCGCCGAGGTCACCGAGGACCATCGTCCCGAGCGGTCCCGCGAGCACACGCGACAGGTCGAGCACGCGGACGCCCGTCAGGGCGGACGTGATGGGCCCGCGGGAGGTATCAGCCGATGGGTTGACGGAGGACTCCTGGGTCACCGCTTGATGGTACCCAACAAGCGCCCAAAGAGACTATTCCGGCGCGCAGGGGCCGAAAGCCCCACGCGCCGGCCGGCGGAACAGGGCTACGTGTGAGGGCGGGAGCCGTCGATGCGGCCTACGGACGGCTGGCCACGCGCCGGCCGCCCGCACCCGATCGTCGTGCGACGGCCTTTCGCTCAGGTCGAGCGGATGCCGGCCGAATAATGGACGGACGCCGAATGGGCTGTGGACGAGCCGACCGGATGGCCGTCGCGACCCCCGGATCCATTTCGTAGCGATCGCGGACGCGGCGAAACGGAGGCGGTGAGGACAGGCGTCGCACGGCCCAGCCGATCGATGCGAGCTTCCCGGCCAACGCCGGGCCTTTGCCGAGCTCGAGCTCGCTCGACAGTGTGTCGATCGGGACGGTTGGCGCGTTGTCCGCGACGAAGAGGACGGCCCGCAGCGCGTCCGGCGTGAGCTCGTCGAGGAACGCGGAGGCATGGCTCGCATACCACTCCTTCGCCAGCTCGGTTCCGTGCCCGGGCATGGCGATGACCGTGCCGCCATCGGCGGAGTTGAGCGCAGAGAGCGACTTTCCGAGCGCTTCAACAGTGCTCGCCATCTCGAGTGGTGACTCCGAGGAGATGGATAGAGTTAGGGTGTATGCGGCCATTTGATGCGTCTCCCTTGGGTGGGCTTCAATGCCACCTGCGTATTAAACCATTATCCAGGGCGCAAGTCTACCGATCCGCGTCGCCGGTGGGGTGGTAACAGGGGGTAATGCACGTCTTCCCCATTGGGCGCCAACTGATACAGTTCAATCAGGCGTTCGCGCCAGAGCAATCTTTCTGCAACAGCGAGGAACTGCCAGCCTCGGAGCGGCGGCTCATCGTGAAGAGGGCGGCGCTGCGCGAGTGGGGGAGCACATGAGGTCGACGTGCAGATAGCAATCGCGGTGAACCATGCGGGCCAGCAGCTGTCGATGGACGACCTGGCCCGGATCGCTCGAAGGGCCGAGGCGCTCGGCTTCGACGCGCTGCTCAGTGGGGATCACATCGTCCTGCCGCTCGAGGAGCAGTTCGACCATCCCTATTCGCCCGACGGTCGATTCGGGCACGACACGAAGAAGCGCCAGGGCCACCTCATCGAGTCGATGACCGTCTTGGGCTACCTGGCCGGGATCACCGAACGCATCCGCCTCGGCACGTCGGTAATGGTCCTGCCGTATCGCAACCCGATCGTCACCGCGAAAGGCTGGGCATCCCTCGACGTCATCAGCGATGGGCGGGCCATCTGCGGCGTCGGCGTGGGCTGGTCACGCTGGGCGTTCGAGGCGCTGGGCATCCCCTTCGAGCGCCGCGGGGCGATTGCCGATGAGTACCTCGAAGTCATGCGGGTCCTTTGGACCGAGGACCGGCCTGCGTTCAGCGGCGAGTTCTGCCAGTTCGACGGTATCGGCTTCCTGCCGAAGCCCGTCCAGAACCCGCTGCCCATATGGATCGGGGGGCAGAGCCGCGTGGCCGCCAGACGGGCTGCCCGTTTCGCCCAATGCTGGCACGCTACCCGGGCGACTCCGGATCACATCGTTCAGCTGATGCCGTACTTCCGCGAGTGCGCGGCCGAGGCCGGACGGGATCCCGACGAGATCGGCGTGTCACTGAAGCGTCGCTTGCACATGACCGATCTGGGCATCGATCCGGGTCCTGCGTCGTTCACACCGGACGAGGTAGTCGGCACCGCCGAGACCGTTGCTGAGGATGCAGTCCGTTGCCGCGACCTCGGGATCACCCAGCTGACCTACGACTTCCGGACGTCGGACCCGGACGAGCAGCTGGCACTGATCGAGGCCATCGCCCAACACGTCTTCCCGGCCGTGAAGCCGGCGCCGGTGGAGTCTTCCCATTAGGCGAGAAAGAGGCGGAAAACCACGCAAGACAGACTGACTGTGCCGCTTTTCTCCGCGAGGCCTCTGGTATCCTGAGGGCCTTCGCCGGGTAGGAGGGTGAGACTCTCATGCAGTCGGTCGCTGCTTCCCAATACCAGGAATCGCCGCAGTACATCGACGGCTCGTGGCGATCCGCGGCGGGCCCCGTCATCGACGTCGTCAACCCCTCTACCGAGGACCGGCTCGTCGGCGTGCCGAGCTCGACGAGCGCGGACGTCGAAGCTGCGCTCCGCGCTGCGCGTCGCGCGCAGCGAGCGTGGTCGGCGCTCCCGATCATGCAGCGCGGCGACTATCTCCGCTCGATCGCCGACGTTTTCGCGGCCAACCATGAAACGCTGGAGCGACTGATCGTCACCGAGGTCGGCAAGCCGGCGGCGCAGGCCGCCGGGGAGGTCGCCTTCGCTCAGGCATTCCTGCGCTACAACGCCGATTGGGATCGACGCCTCGAGGGCGAAATTCTCCCCGGCGACGTCCCCGGCGAGGTGATCCATCTCCTCCGGTCACCCGTCGGGGTCGTCGTCGCCATCTGCCCGTGGAACTACCCGCTGGCCGTGCTCTGCCGCAAGATCGCACCGGCCCTCCTGACCGGCAACACCGTCGTCGCCAAACCAAGCGAGGTCACTCCCCTCTCGACGATCGAGGCGTTCCGGCTCATCGACGCACACATCGGATTGCCGCCCGGTGTCCTGAACCTCGTGACGGGCGGCGCGGAGACCGGCCGCGCCCTGGTGCGATCGCCACTCACGTCTATGGTCTCGTTCACTGGCCACCGCGACACGGGCAAACAGGTCATGGCCGAAGCGGCCGCGAACCTGACGCGGGTCTCCCTCGAGCTTGGCGGCAAGGCGCCGGCGATCGTCTGGAAGGACGCCGACCTCGACATCGCGGTGCCGGCGATCGTGGAGGCCCGTCACACCAACGCCGGGCAGGTCTGCACGTCGGCCGAGCGCGTGCTGGTTCACCGGGACATCGTCGACGCCTTCACGACCCGCTATGTCCACGCCGTTCGACTGTTGCGGGTCGGCGATCCGATGGGTTCCGTCGACGTCGGGCCGCTCGTCAGCGCGGCACAGCTCGAGAAGACCACCACCGCGCTCGAGCAGGCCCTCGACGACGGCGCGGTCGTCGCCGCCGGTGGAGGGCGGCCGCAGGGTTCGGCCTACGCGCGCGGCTACTGGTTCAGCCCGACCGTCCTGCGAGACGTCCGCGTCGACGCGCGCATCATGGTCGAGGAGACGTTCGGCCCCGTGACCCCCATCGTCGCGATCGGGTCGCTCGATGAGGCCGTCGAGATCTCCAACAGCTCGCGCTACGGCCTCTCGGCCTACCTGTTCAGCCGCGACTACGCGACCGTCATGCGCTCCGTGAACGACCTCCAGTTCGGCGAGATCTACATCAATCGGACCCTCGGTGAGTCCGTCCATGCGCACCACGCCGGCATGAAGGAGTCGGGCATCGGTGGTGAGGACGGCAAGTGGGGGCTGCTGCGGTACACCCAGATCAAGACGGCCTACCACCACTACGGCTGAGCGCGGCCGGTGGGCCGAGAAGCGAACCCGCGGTCAGGGCGCGCGGCCGAGGTCCCGGGCCGTCTAGATCGTCAGCATCGGGCCGCTCACGATGAGCGTCTCGCCGGTGACGAAGCTCGAGTCGTCGGTCACCAGGAACAGTGCCGCCGAGGCGACCTCCTCGGGGCGGCCGTACCGACCGGCCAGGGCCGGCGGCGCGGTCACGAGGGGATTCCGCTGCAGCATCGGCGTGTCGATGAAGCCCGGCGCGATCGTGTTTACCCTGATCCCATGCGCCCACGCTTCCTGTGCCACGGCGCGGGTGAACGCAATGACACCGCCCTTTGCCGCGCTGTAGTTGACCATGAAGCAGCCGGTGATTCCGCCGACGGACGAGATCGTTACGATCGATCCGGCCCGTCGCGGCACCATGCCCCGAAGCGACGCGCGCACGACGTAGAACGTCCCGTCGAGGTTGACGCGGATCTGGTCATGCCACTGCAGGTCGGACATGTCCATCGCGAAGGTGGTCGGCCCGGGCGGCCTGGCCGCGATCTCCGCCTTGGTCTTCAGGTCGTCGACGCCTGCCGCGTGGACGACGATGTCGATGGGCCCGAGCGTCGCGACAGCGCGGGAGAACGCCTCGTCCACCTGTGCCGACTCCCCGACGTCGGCCCGGAGGGCGACGGAGTGCCGGAGTTCGGCGCTCGTCGCCCGCGCCGCCTCGACGTTGAGGTCAACGGCGGCGACGGACGCACCTTCGGCGCCGAAGCGCCGGGCGATCGCGGCGCCCATGCCGGAACCGGCTCCGGTGATGAGGGCGACCTTGCCGTCGAGTCGCATGGGGTGCCTCCAGCCTTGCTGCGGATCCGTCTGATTCACAGAGATGGTCCGGTAAACTGAGTCGGAGAGTACAGTAGTATTAGTTAAGTCTCTCTCGATCCGCCGAAGAACGAACCGATGCGAACACCAGTCAGGCGCTCATGCCGGATCCAGGACGGGTGATGTCATGACCTCGAATGCTGCCTCGCTCCCACCGTCGGTCAAGCTCCCGCGCTATGTGCCGTCCGACGCGGTCGCCCTGATCCGCTACCACGATGTGGTCGAAGTGCTGCGTTCGTCGAAGCTGCGCCCGGAACCTTCCATCGAGAACGAGGCGGTGAGCGGCGGCGTGCTGACGACGCTGCACGGTCAGGATCACACCACGCGCCGGCGGATCATGAACCGGCTGGTCAGACCGGCTGCGCTGGAGCATTATCGGGACGAACTCCTCGTGCCTGCCCTCATCAAGCAGCTCCGCGAGCTGAAGGCCAATCCCGATCCGCATGGCGTGTACCGGGCGAACCTCGTGGAGTTCACGCGTATCCCGTTCGTGTACTTCGCGGCGGCCCTCGCCGGCTTCGACGTCAGAGATCCGCGCCGCATTCACGAGCTGCTCGCCCTCGTCAACGCGATGGGCGACCACCACCGCGTGAAGTGGTTTACCGGTGACCATCGCCCGTACATCGAGCGCGGGTTCGAGGCCAAGGAGCGGTTCCGGGACGACTACTTCGGCCCGGCGCTCGAGGCCTGCCCATACCGGCCGGGAAGCGACGTTCCACCGGAGCAGCACGACCTCATCTCGCTCCTCGCGGCCGAGGTCGATCCTCAGTGGGGGGACAAGGACCTGGCGACCCGCGAGGCGTTCACGAGCGTCTTCGCGGCGGGCGTCAACAGCAGCTCGACGATGATGACGAACTCGCTCGACGAGCTCGTCGACTGGCTGCCGCGACACCCCCGTCAGAAGCATCGGCTCGACGATCTCGAGTTCCTTGCTCGCGTCATCCAGGAAACCCTTCGCCTGCACCCCACGCCGCCCGCCTTCGGGCGTGTGGCCGAGGAGAAGATAACCCTGACGAGCGGTCGGACAATCGAACCTGGCCAGTGGGTGACGCTGTTTCCGAGCACGGCGAACCGCGACCCAGACGTCTTCGGGCCGGACCCGGACGCGTTCGACCCGGACCGTGACCTTCCTCCGACAGTGGCGCGCTACGGCACGAGCTTCGGCGGCGGCTCGCACCAGTGCCTGGGACTTCGCGTCGTGCTCGGCAACGACGGGGTCGGGAGTCACGCGCACGTTCTCCGAACCCTCCTCCGGGCCGGCGTGCAGCGCGACCCGGACCGCCCGTTCAGCCGGGAGCCGAGCGAGCGGGGCCACTGGGACGTCTACCCCGTCGTCTTCACGTCGATCGACCGCGCGCTCGACGGCGCTCCGACACCCGCCACGTGAGCCCGTCTCCGTCTCGTCGTCGCGGCGACGTCGCGAGTCAGGCGTCGGTCGCGGCGGACTGACCGCGTTTGATGGACGTGCGACTGGCCTATGGCACCGCGGGGTTGAGCATCGCGGTGCCGGACGGAACGGAGATCGTCGAGCCGATTCACCGGGCGGCTCACCCGGACCCCGCCGCGGCGCTCGGCGAGGCGCTCCGGCGGCCCGTCGCCGGGCCACCGCTCCGCCGAATCGCCGCCCGCGGGCAGCGCGTCGCCATCTCTGTCTGCGACATCACCCGTCCGCAGCCCCGCGAAGCGATGGTCAGGGCCGTGCTCGATGAGCTCGACGGCATCGTCGCCCCGCGGGACGTGACGATCCTGATCGCGACCGGGACGCACCGCGCTTCGACGCTGATGGAGCGGGAGGAGATGCTCGGGCCGGAGATCCACCGCGTCTGCACCGTGATCGATCACGACGCCCGCGATCGCGCTACGCTCGTCGACCTCGGTAGGATCGATGACGTTCCGGTCCGACTGAACCGGGCCTGGGTCGACGCCGACCTCCGCATCACGACCGGGTTCGTCGAGCCGCACTTCTTCGCCGGCTTCAGCGGCGGCCCGAAGATGGTCGCTCCGGGCCTCGCCGGACTCGACACGACGCTCGCCCTCCACAACGCCCGGCGGATCGGAAGCCCCCGGGCGACGTGGGGCGTATGCGAGGGCAACCCGGTCCACGACGCAATTCGCGCCGTCGCGGCGCTGGCACCGCCGCACTACTCGCTCGATGTACTCCTGAACGGCAGCCAGGAGATCACGCGCGCGTTCGGGGGATCCCTGTTCGAGATGCACGCGGCCGCCCGCGACGCAGCCAAGGACGAGGCCATGCGTGAGGTGGACGGCACATATGACATCGTGATCACGACGAACAGCGGCTACCCGCTCGATCGGAACCTCTACCAGGCCGTCAAGGGCATGTCCGCCGCCGCCGAGATCGTCGCCCGCGATGGGATCATCATCTGCGCCGCCGAGTGCCGCGACGGCCTGCCCGATGAAGGAGGCTATGCGGCCCTGCTGAGGCAGGGGCAGTCGCCGGACCAGCTCCTCAACCTGATCGAGCAATCGCCGACGACGATCCCCGACCAGTGGCAGGTCCAGATCCAGGCCCGCGTCCAGCAGCGGGCCCGGGTTCTCGTCCACTCGGATGGACTGTCGGTCGAGGCGCTCCGTCGGGCACATCTCGAGTCGATCGATGACATCTCGGCGTTCATCTCCGACTTCGTGCGTGCACGACCCGACGCGCGCCTGTGCGCGTTGCCGCAGGGACCCCAGACCATCGCCTACGTCGCTTGAAGAGCCAGAGGAACGAACGACTGTGCGTATCGCCTTCGACCCGTTCATGTTTCGGAACAGCGTCGCGCTCGACGACCTGCCGGCACTGGCCCGCGACCTCGGGTTCGATGCCATCGAGCTGACTCCACGGCCCGACTTCCTTCCCCAGTACCTTCACCCGCGCGTCGGACGGGCGGGCATTCGGTCATTCCGGGCAGCGCTCGAACGGGCGGGCGTCGACATCGTCTCCATCCTCTGCCTCTACCGTTGGTCGAGCCCGGACGAGTCGGAGCGGGCGGCCGCCGTCCGCTACTGGAAGCGAGCGATCGAGGTGGCCGCCGAGCTCGGCTGCACCCGGATGAACTCCGACTTCCACGGTCGGCCCGAAGCCGCCGAGGCGAGCGAGGCACAGTTTTGGAAGTCGCTCGACGAGCTGCTGCCGGCCTTCGAACGGGCTGGCATCACCCTCGCGCTCGAGCCCCATCCGGACGACTTCGTCGAAGACGGCAACGCCGCCGTCGACCTCATCCGCGGGATAGATTCACCGCTCGTCTCCTACGTCTACTGCGCACCGCACAGCTTCTACATGGGCGGCGACATCGGGGGGATGATCCGCCACGCGACCGACCTGATCACGGGCGTCCACATCGCCGATACGTGGGATCACCGCGCCTCGTCGGGTCTGCGCTACCTCATCAACCCGCCGGGATCGTCTGTCCGCGTCCACCAGCACCTCGAGATCGGCAAGGGCGAGATCGACTTCGATGCCGTGTTCGGGGGGCTCAAGGAGATCGGCTTCGACGGGATTCTGACCAGCGCGGTCAACGGCTTCGAGGATCGTGCCGTCGAGTCCTGCCGGCGGATGCGTACAGCCATCGACGAGCTGCTCGCGCGCCACGGGTTCTGAGAGGCTCGCTCCCGCTACGTCCCGGAGAACCTATCGAGCTTGGTGAACACGACCGGGTAGTACTCCCACGTGTCGCGCTCGGTGGGCTCCTTCCGGGGCTCGTGGTCCGGATCGCGCCGGACCCCGGCCTCGAGAAGCAACCGGAGGACGTGGGCGTGGCTCCCGATGCCGTCGTTCCCGAGCACGACCCGTAGGCCAAGGCACTGGTGGGTGCCGGCCCCGAACCCGGTTGCGTATCGCTGGGTGTTCGGCGGCAGCGGCCGATCCGGGTTGAACTCGTCGGCGTCCTCGCCGAAGACGCTCCGATCGCGGTTCGACGGGCCAGGGAAGGCGGCCACCCACTGGTTCGCCCGAACCAATCGGCCGCTCGACAGGGTGACGTCCTCGAGCGCGACGCGGCCGAAGGCGGGGAAGATCGGATGCAGGCGGAGCGTCTCTTGGAGCACCCGACCGAGGAACCCGAGATCGGCCAGCCGATGCTCCTGATCCGGGTGCTTCGGCAGCCAGGCAGAGAGCTCGTCGATCGAGTTGGTCATCATCGTCGAGCTCGTCCCGACCCCCGCGGCAAAGACGCTCGTGAACGACTCGCGGACGCACAGGTCCTCGTCGGCCCATTGCGGGTCGAGCTGCGCCGCGAGCAGCGACAGGAGATCGTGCTCGGTCTTCGGCACGTCCTCTCCGGGCCGGTACGGGCAGGCGGCATGGGCCGGGCGGTAGTAATCGTCCCGGAACCGAACCTTCGCGGCGATGCCGCGCTCGATGATCGGCCGGTGATCTCCGTAGTAGAACTTCACCCGGTGGTGGTCGCCCATCGCATTGATGAGGCCGAGGAGATCGCGCATGCGATCCGGATCGGACGTGTCGAAGCCAGCGAGGGCGGCCGAGAACTGGACGAAAGGAAAGCGGGTGAATTGGACCAGCTCAGCCCGATAGTGCCCATTCGGCTCAGGCGCCTCCTGGAGGTCGAGGAGCGCCCGGCGCATCGTTGGAATCAGCAGGTTGTCGCGATAGTGGTCGAGTGCGTCCGGCCGGACGAGTCGGTTCATGATCCGTCGACGAAGGGTGTGATCCTGGCCGAACACGGTCGTCAGCGTCCCGCCGCTGACCTCTTCGTTCTCGGTCGGTGGTTCAGGACGCAACTTGCTCGACCGCAGCACCTCCATCATCTCGTCATAGCGCGTCACGATGACCGCGTCCTTCGGCATGAAGGCGGGGATGGTCACGGAAGGCGCCGTCGACGGAACGGTCATGCTGCTGGCTCCAGTGGTCCGCGTCCGGCTGCGCGAGCGCGCGCCGCGGTCCGCGTATCCGAGTACAGTAACGACAGTATTCTACTCTTGTTGGACCTTTCTCTTCCGGACAGTGTCCGTCGCCGCCCGGAAGCGAGGATTCCCAGTGCACGAAACGGAGAGGCGGAAGAGATGCACAGAGTGGCGAGCGAATCCGGCCTGCGCCCCGGACAGCTGCTCGGCGTGGAGGCGGGCGGTCAGCGGATTTGTCTCGCCCGAGTCGATGATGGAACCGTCTACGCGGTGAGCGACATCTGCACCCACGAGGAGGTGTCCCTCAGCGAGGGCGAGATATGGGAGCGGTCAGTGCAGTGTCCGCAGCATGGTTCGCTGTTCGATCTCGCCACCGGGGCGGTCACCGGTCTGCCGGCGCAGGTACCGCTGCAGACGTTCCCGGTCAAGGTTGACGGCGGATCGATCTACGTCGAGACGGAGTAAGGCGCGCTATCCGCGTGACCCGGCGCTGGCACGGCTCAGGCCGGAGCGAGATCGCCTACGGCTCCCAGCGTGGCGTCGGGCGATCCGATGGTGTTTCGAGCGGAGCGAGCGCGTACGCGCGATCCACTGCCCGCATGACGATCTCCATGTCCTCGAGATCGGCGATCGGCGGGACGTCACGCCGGTAGCGGTCAAGTGTGTCGTGGACAAAGGCACGATAAGTGGGTTCGTTCGCAGCCAGCGTTCTGGCCTCGACGCGGCCGCCAGCCGGATCGAGAACGACGGTCGACTCCGGGTCGGCCAGGATGTAGTGCCGGTCCGTCTTGATCGTGAACCGCATGTCGTAGCGGCCGGTCGGCGCCGGGAAGAGGAAACCGCTCTCGGCGACGCAGCGCGCGCTCCCGGCGCGGAGGACGAGGGCCGACCAGTCCTCGATGGGCAGGCCAAAAGCGGCGTTGCTCATCGATGCGGACTCCACCTCCACCGCGGCACCGCCGGCGAGGACGCGGAAGAGGTCGATGAGGTGGACGCCGAGGTTCACCGTGCTTCCTCCTCCTGCAAGCGCCGGATCGAGCATCCACGGGTTGCCGCTCTGGGGATAGCGGTCCGGGTGCCCCGACACGATCCGGAGTGAGAGATACTCGAACCGGTCCCCGGCGGCGGTCTCGGCGACGAACGATATGAAGTCGCTCTGCCGCCAGACAAGCGGGACGGCCACAAACGATCCATTCTCCCGGGCGAGCCGCGCAAGTGCGCCCACCTCGGCGGCGTTGAGCCCGCAGGGCTTTTCCATGGCGAACGGGATCCCGGCATCGATCAGGTGCTGGCCCTGCTCGGCCATGTCGCAATGCCGGCCGAGGGCGACGGCGAAGTCTACCTTCCCGGGGACGCAGATCTCGCGATAGTCAGTCGTCCAGGTCGTTCCGACCTCCAGAGCGCGGCGGCGCGCAACATCCGTATCCGGGTCGGCTACCCCGACGATCCGGACCGTAGGCAGTTCGAGCAGCGCCTTGGCGTAGTTGGGGAAGTGCCAGTGCGCCGCTCCGATGATCGCGACGCGCAGCTGCGCCCGTCGATCAGCGGACAAGGCCGAGCGCCGTCGGAATCGCCAGGCTGAGCGCCGGCACGAAGGTGATGAGGATCAGACAGATCACGAGCGGCACGAGGACCGGCCAGGCACCTTTGTTGATCTCGCTCATCGGAGCCTTCAGCGCGGAGCTGATCACGCTGAGAATCAAACCGACCGGCGGCGACACGCTGCCGATGAGGAAGTTGAAGATCAGGATGATGCCCAGATGGACGGGGTCGACCCCGTAGGCGGCCGACACCGGCGCCAGTACGGCGACGAGCACGACGATCATCGCGCTCAACTCGAAGAATATCCCGGCCAGGAGCAGGATGATGTTCAAGGTGGCGAGGAAGACGAACTGGTTGTCAGTGAAACCGAGAAACAACTCCGTCACCAGGGTTGGCGCCCTTTCGAGCGTCAGGATGTAGCCGGCCAGCTGGGACGTTGCGACGATGAGCATCACGCCGCCCGTCGTCTCTGCGGTCTGCCTGAACACTCCGAACATCGAGCGCCACGAGACTGTCCGGTAGAACGCGGCGAGCAGCAGCATGTACAGGACGGCCAGCGCGGACGCCTCGGTCGGGGTCACGATACCGCCGAGGATTCCGCCGACGAGAATCACCGGCGTGAGAAGGATCGGGATCGCCGATCGGCCAGTGGCGGCGATTTCGGCGACGGACGCTCGCGGGCGCCGCAGTTCCGGCCGCTTCCTTGCCCAGACGTAGACGTAGGCGCTCAGGACAAGCGCGATCATGACCGCGGGAAGGATCCCTGCCAGCAGCATGGCCCCGAGTGAAACGCCGGCAGTCACGGCATAGATTACGGCCGGCAGGCTCGGCGGCATGATCGCACCCATCAACGACGATGCCGCCGTCAGCCCGGCCGAGAAGCCGAACGGGTAGCCGGCGCGCTGCATCGCCGGAACCTGGATCCGGCTCAGGGCGGCCGCGTCGGCGACGGCGACCCCGCTCATCCACGCGAAGATCATCCCGACCCAGACGTTCACGTACCCGAGGCTGCCGCGTACCTGGCCGATCAGCGACTGGATGAACTGAAACAAGCGCTCGGTCGCGCCGATGGCGTTCGCGAGATTGCCCATCAGGATGAACATCGGCACGACCACGAGGACGAAGCTCTCGAGGCCGATTGAGACCTGCTGGATGACCGCACCGAGCGGAAAGTCCGGCTTGGCCAGGATGTACACAACCGACGGGATGAAGAATGCGAACGCGACCGGAATGCGCAGGAACAGCAGGACGATGATCGCGAGCGTGAAGATGAGGAGGCTCATCTAGATGACCGCCAGCTCATCATCCTCCGGTGCCTCCGTGTAGCCGCCCCGAAGGAGAATCCAGAGATTGATGGTCGTGTGGATCGCGATCAGCGCGAAGCCGATCAGTACGCCGAGGTAGGTTAGCCCGGCGGGCCAGCGCGTGGCCGGGAGGGGAAGTTCAAGGCGCGCGACCGCCGGGTCGAGTCCGAGCCAGATGAGCGCCGCCGCCGAGGCGATGACGGCCATATAGGCCAGCGCGGCCAGCAGGCGCCGGCCCACCGGGCCGAGCGCGTGCCCGAGCACCCGGATCGTGACGTGCGCGTCCTGGGACGACACGAGCCCCGCGCCGATGAAGACGAGCCACCCCAGGGCGAGCTGGGCCACCTCTTCTGTCCACTGGGCGGGCGCATTGAGAACGTAGCGCGTCACCACCTGGATTGTCGCGATCGCGATAATCGCGACGATCAGGGCCACGACCGTAATCGATTCGAGCGCAACGAGGAGCCGCACCGCCCGGTACTCGAACCGGTGCGGCCTCTCAACTGCGGCCGGGGAGCTCAAGGTTGGGCCGACTTGGTGGGTCGGCTACTGATTGCTCTCCGCGCGGATCCGTTCGTAAAGATCAAGTTCTGCCCATACGTCTCGGTAGGCCTCAAGAAGGATGGGCTCGGCCTGCTCGCGGAACGCGGTCAGGTCGACGTCCTCGATGATGCCGCCTTCCCAGGTGCCCTCAGCCTTCCAGGTCTCGAGCAGGTTCGCCTCACGCTCGAGTGTGCACTCCCGGACGCGATCCTCCATGTTGCGCATGGCGGTGTCGAAAGCCTCGCGATGCTGGTCCGACAGCGAATCCACGAAACCCTTGTGCGTGACGAGAAATTGCGGGCTCGGCTCGTGGTTCGTGAGGTTGAGGTAGTCCTGGACCTCATAGAACTTCGCCCCGTCGATCGTCGGAAGCGGGTTCTCCTGGGCCTCGACGACACCCTGGGACAGTCCCACATAGAGTTCGCCGAATGGAAGCGTCGTCGGGTTGCCGCCCATCGCCGTTCCGTTAGTGAAGGCGATCTGGGATCCGGGGGCGACGCGCAGGCGGACACCCGCCATGTCGGCCGGCGTGCGGATCGGCTTGTTGCTCGTCAGCTGCCGAGTGCCGTACCAGTTGAAACCGGTGATGACCAGGTTGCTCGCCTCGGTCAGGCCCGAGCGAAGGTCCTCACCGACGTCGCCGTCCCAGACGCGCTGGGCGTGCTCATGATCGTCGATCACGTAGATCGCCGAGAAGATGCCGATCGGCGCCCAGAACGCCTGGAGTTGACCGGCCCCGACCATAGACGCCTCGAACTGGCCGGCCGCGACGAGCTGGAGAACCTGGGCAGCCTGCCCGAGCTGTGCGGATGGGAAGATCTGGACGTCGAACAGGCCGTCGAGCTCCTCAGCGACTCCCTTGACGCCGCAATCAATGACCGGTTCGGATTCGTTGTTGTCGCTCGCGATCCGGAACGTCACGACCTCGGCCGGCGGGGTCTCACTGGCCGATGCCGCGGGAGACGCCGCGGTTCCGGTTGGCGTGCCCGAAGGAGCCGGGGATTGCGCTCCCGCGCAGGCGGTTAGAAGCAGGCTTGAAGCCGCCGCGAACGCGCTTAGCCGTCGCGCATGACCGAGCATCGACCACCCTCCTCGCCGGAATGATCCGGCCATACCGTCCCACTCTGTGGCGCTTGAACGAGTCTTCAGGGGCGTAAGCGTACCTTTATTGTCAACAGTGCGGAGGCACTTTTCGTCCAACTGCGACTGAGTCAGTGTCTCAGACTGCTTCCGCCGCGAGTTGCCCCGGATGAGAGCGGATCACCCCCTCGGCGCGAAGCGCTTCGAGTTCCTGGCTACTCGTCTTTAGCAACTGCGACAGCACCTCGTCGGTGTGCTGGCCGAGCAGCGGTGCCGCCACCAGGTCGACATGCGACTCCGACATCCGGACCGGCCATCCGGGCATGTAGAACGTCCCCCGGTCGGGGTGATCGACCGCGGCGAACGTGCCGTTCTGGCGGAGGTGGGCATCGGTGAACAGGTCGAGCGTGTCGAACACCGCGGAAGCCGGCACGCCTGCCTGGGCGAGCGTGTCCATAGCCTCGCGCTTGGTGCGCGTGCTCGTCCAGGCAGCGATGAGCCCGTCGACTTCGTCGGCGTGCTGCGCTCGGTCCTCCGCGGTCGCGAAGCGGGCCTCGCGCTTGAGGTCCGGTCGGCCGATGATGTCGAGGAGCTTCGGCCAGTGGTCGCTTTCCGGACTCCTCGACGTGTAGATCATGACGTAGTCATTCGGTCCGCCGGGCTTGCACGAGTACATGTCGGCGGGGGCGTTCGGAACGGGCATTGCGTTGCCGTAGCGCCCGGATGCCTTGCCGGTCATGAGCGTTCGCGTGAACGCAACGCGGCAGTAGTTGATGACGGCCTCCTGCATCGAGACGGTGACGCGCTGCCCGGTGCCGATCCGGTCGCGCTGGTAGAGGGCCGCAAGGATGCCTACCGCAAGGTGGAGGCCACTGCCCGTGTCTGCGACTAAGGCCCCGGGCCGCACAGGACGGTTCGGGTAGCCCGTAATCGAGACCGAGCCGCCGGCTGCCTGCCCGATGGGGTCCAGGCTCAGGTACGTGCCAAAGGGACCGGCCGGATCGAAGCCCTTGATCTGCGCGTAGATGATCCGGTCGTTGATGCCGCGGACCGTGTCGTAGTCGAAACCGAGGCGCTCGATGGCACCGGGCGCGAAATTCTCGACGAACACGTCCGCCTGCTCGATCAGCCGTCGCAGCAGATCCTTCCCGGCCTCGGACTTGAGGTTGAGCGCCACGCTTCGCTTGTTCGCGTTCAGCACTAGGAAATAGAAGGAATCGAGATCTGGAACGTCGCGCGATGCCGTTCTACCCTGCTCGCCGACCCGCGGCGGTTCGATCTTGATGACATCGGCCCCGAGCCACGCGAGCGTCTCAGTGCACGACGTTCCCGCTTCGAACTGGGTCAGGTCGATGACCCGGATTCCATCAAGGGCAGGCACGGATATCCCTCCGGTATCTAAACGGGGTCGTAGGATTGCTGTTGCCCCGGCCGTGATTCCGTAAAGCTTCGACCTCCCGCCTGGGCAGTCGAGACGACGACATTGACAACAGCCGGCCGGCATTCCTTGAGGGTGAAGTCGAGCGCTTGGTCGAAGGCGGCGACGAGCTGCGATGGCTCGGTCACCTTGGATCCCCAACAGCCCAGCGCCTCCGCGAGCCGCTCGTATGGGGTGTAACCGAGCGCTCGACCGGGGCGATCGGTCCGCTCTCCGCCGGCCCATCCCCCGTTGTTCGACACCACGACGACCACCGGCAGGCCGTGGCGGACGGCGGTGTCGAGCTCGAGCAGGTGGTAGCCGAGCGCGCCGTCCCCCGTGAGCACGACCACCGGTACATCCGGCCGGGCGACCTTCGCGCCGAGGGCAAATGGCAGTCCGACACCCATCGTGCCGTACGGGCCTGGGCCCAGGGTGTGGCCTGGGAGCCGGGCAACGATTGCGCGCCTCGAGAACCCGAGGATCTCGTGGCCATCTACCACGAGCACGGCGTCGCGCGGCAGCCAACCATCGAGGGCCGCGCACAGCGACAGTGGGTGCATCGGTTGGCTCGGGGTCGCCGCGGCCTCACGCAGCTTCGTGCGCGCCGATTCGTGGACCGCCGCAAGGCGCTCGATCCATGCACCATGCCCAGCCTCCCAACCGCGGCGGCGCAGTTCCGCGGCGAGTTGGCCGAGCGCCATTGTCGCATCGGCCTGGATCGCGACATCGGCGGACCGGAATGTCGACAAGGCGGCCGGATCGATGTTGATCTCGATCAGCCTGCTCGTCGCACTCATCACCGGCGGCAGGAGCCAGTTGATGACGTAGGTGGATCGAGTTCCGACGACGAGCAGGCAATCCGACTCGCGAAACGCGGTCGACCTGGCGCCCGGGAACATCGTCGGGTGATCCTCAGGGATGACGCCACGCGCCATCGGCGTCGTATAGACGGGAATCCGACTGGCCTCGGCGAAATCCACGAGAGCGTCCCAGGCACGCGACCAGATGACGCCGCTGCCGGCGATGACGACCGGCCGATCGGCGGCTTCGAGGAGATCGATTGCCTTGCGAACCAGGGAATCGTCTGCAGGCGGGCGGAGGGCGCCGATTGGAGGGCGCAGCTCGACGGCAATGTCGGTCACGTCGTGCAGCACGTCGGCCGGCAGGTCCAGGTAAACCGGGCCAGGGCTGCCCGTCCGAGCGACGTCGAGCGCTCTACGAACGGCTTCCGGGATCTCCCGAACGGTCTGGACCTGGTGCGCCCACTTGGTGATCGGCTTCATGATCGCGACCTGGTCGGTGGCCTGGAACCCGCCGCGATCCTGGTGATGACGGGCGGCGGACCCGCCGATGACCACGACCGGTGCTCCGTCGACGAATGCGTGACTCACGCCGGTCACGGTATTGGTCGTGCCTGGTCCGGAACAGGCGAGCACGACCGCTGGCTCCTGGCGAAGCCGGCTCAAGGCCACAGCCGCAAACGTGCCGGCGCGCTCGTCGCGCACGTCGATGCCGCGCAGTCCGATCCGGACCGCTGCCTCGGTAGCCTCGACCATCGGACCGCCAATGAGGTAGAAGAAGCTTTCGAGCCCGTAAGCGTGCAGCGAATCAGCGAGGAGTTCCGACCCGGTTCGCGTCACAGTTTCACACTTTCTTGAGTAGATCGAGCTCCCATGGTACGGACGGCGTGCACGGGCTGCAATCGGAGGAGCACCCGACCGCAGATTCGGCGGCGCGGATCTGTGTCGAGGTTTTCGTCGTCCTGCAGTCAGCGGAGAGAAACCCAGACGCTCTTGACCTCGGTGTAGAGGTCGAGGCCGTACTGGCCGAGCTCGCGGCCGAAGCCACTGCCCTTGAACCCACCCCAAGGAGCGCGCGTGTCCGTGGGGCCGTACGTGTTCACCCATATCGTCCCCGATCGCAGGCGCCTGGCAATCGAGTGGGCGCGGCCGACGTCCCTCGTCCAAACGGCCGCAGCCAGCCCGTACAACGAGTCGTTCGCCTGCCGAATCGCTTCTTCCGCATCGGTAAATGCGATCACCGTGGCCAGCGGCCCGAATACCTCCTCCTGAGCGATGCGCATGTCGTTGGTGACTCTGCCGAAGACCGTGGGCTGCATGAAGAATCCGCGGTCGCCGATCCGACCACCGCCGGCGACCAGCTGCGCGCCGTCCTGTCTCGCGACGTCGACGTATCCGAGCACCTTGTCGAACTGGTCGCGCGAGATGAGCGGTCCCATCTGCGTCCGATCATCGAACGGATCTCCGACTCGCAGGGCCCGCGCCGCTTCGCTGAGTCCTTCGACCACTTCCTCGTAGGCGCTCTGTTCGACGAATACGCGCGTGCACGCGCTGCACACCTCGCCCTGGTTGAAGAAGCTGCCGCGGGCCGTCATATGGATGGCTGACTTCAAGTCGGCGTCCGCGAAGATCAGGTTGGGAGACTTGCTTCCGAGCTCCATCGAGACGCGCTTCATCGTCCTGGACGCCGCTTCCATGATCCGCTGGCCGGTCGAGGTATGCCCGGTGAAGGCCACCTTGTCGACGCCGGGGTGCTCCACCAGCGCCATACCGGTCGTCGCCCCCGAACCCGTCACGACGTTGATCACACCGGGCGGAAAGCCAGCCTCGCAGATCAGTTCGCCGAGTCGCAGTGTCGACAGTGACGACTCCTTGGACGGCTTCAGGATCGTCGTGCACCCGGCTGCCAGCGCGGGCGCAAGCTTCCAAGCGGCCATCATCAAGGGAAAGTTCCACGGCACGATCTGAGCGACGACACCCACCGGCTCGCGTAGGGTGTAGGTCAAATTCTGTCCGCGGACCGGCAGTGTCTCGCCGTGGATTTTGTCCGCCCATCCCGCGTAGTACTCGAAGCAATCCACGACCGCCGGCAGGTCCCAGGATCGCGTTTCGCGGATCGGCTTGCCGACGTCCGCCGTCTCGATACGGGCGAGCTCTTCGGCGTTGTCCGCAACGAGCTGCGCGAGTCGATAGAGGAGCCGACCGCGGTCGGCCGGGTGCATCCTGCTCCATGGTCCCTCCTCCAGCGCCTGCCTCGCCCCTCTGACCGCCCTGTCGACATCCGCTCCGTCGGCGTCGGCGATGGACCCCAGCGTCTCTTCGGTCGCCGGATTGAGGACGGGGATCACCCGGCCGGCGACAGGCTCAACCCAGTTCCCATCGATGAGAAGGAGGCCGGGAGACGTGCGAGGGGGGCCTGCGAGGTTGTTCGACGCACCGTCAGTCCCAGTCACACCGGCGCCCTCAAGAGAGTTGGAAAGGCTGCTTGAGGAAAGAGTATCGCCGAAATGCCGCTTGATGGTTGCGCCCCGAGTACCGTCCATCTCGAGAAACAGCCGGGAAAAGCGCTAGATTCTGCGTTGGGACGGGTAGGTAGGTCCAGATTAGGGCTTGACCACAGCAGGACAAGGCAAAATACTGTCGCAGTCGGTATCTGAGGAGGAGAGCAGAATAATGGTGCGACGCATTTCTCCCGCCGGGTCCAATTGGGGCGAATGGCGTTGGCGGAGCGCCGCGCTCCTGGCAGCGATGTTGATCGTGACTGCCTGCGGGGGAACGACCCCCTCGGCGTCTCCGACCGCCGCGCCGACAGCCGCGGCGACAACCGCTCCCTCTGGCTCGGCCGATCCGGGCAATGCGTGCACCGAGGAGTCGGTCACGGCGGCGGAGGAGGCGCTGCTCGAGCAGGCCAAGACAGAGCCGCCGCTGCACTACCTGACGACGCTCTTCCCGGGCACGGCGGAGGAGCTCCACTCGGCGTTTTCCGCAAAGTACGGTCTCGAGGTGTCGAGCACGCGGATCACCGGCGCACAGGCACTTGCACGGCTTGTCGGAGACAACGTTGCGGGGAATTTCACGAACTCGGGCGCCATCGGTGGCGTCAACCCGAACATGGATCCTCTGGTGGACTCGGGCGACCTGCTGGCGATCACCGCCGACAACTCAGCGGAATTGTTCCCACGCTCGTGCCAGATCGATCAGCGCTTCGTTGGGTTGCGCGGTCTCGGCATCGCGCTCTACGCGTACAACGCCTCGCAGTTCGTCGTGAACACCGACCTGGTCCCAGAAGACATGTATCCGGAGTCATGGGCGGACTTCCTCGACGAGTTCTGGGCTGGCAAGATCGTGACGCAGGACCCGCGGGTGATCACCCCGACGCTCGGCATCTTCCATGCGCTGCTCCAGGATTACGGGCCCGACTACCTGACGAACTGGAGGAACAACGTCGTGGGCTGGCACCAGAGCGGAGCAACCATGATGGAGCTCGTTGGCTCGGGTGAGAACCCCGCCTGCTGGTGCAACCAGGCGACCTACGGCCCATATACGGCGGCGAACCCGGACGCACCCGTGCACCTGGCGAACATGACGGGCCCCGTTCTGTACAGCAGCAGCGACTGGGTCGTGAACGCCAAGTCGACCTCGCTCGCCTCGATGCGGCTGCTCATCAGCTGGGGCTTCTCGGAGGAAGGACAGGAGATCATCAACCCGGCGTTCGGCGCCCCATCCCTGCGCGAGGACATGACCATGCCCGGAGTGGATCCGATCCCGGAGGACGCCCGGCTCCTCGACAGCGAGGCTGCCTATGCGGTCCGTTCCACCATCCTGACCCTCCTCGGCATCCCGGACTGAGGTGACCGTACCGATTGAGTCTCCCCCGGCCGCCGGCCCAGCAAGCGGAGGCGGCTCCGACGCGGTCTCGATCACGGGCCTCACCAAGTCCTTCAAGAAGCCGCGGTCGGTGGAGACCGGTCCGCAGGCCCTGTCAAACGTCGACCTGACGGTCCGGGCAGCCGAGTTCCTCGTGCTGCTCGGACCCAGTGGATGCGGCAAGACGACGCTGCTTAGGTCGATCGCCGGTCTCGAGACGCCCGACAGCGGCTCGATCTCGATCGAAGGCGAGACCGTCTTCGACAGCGCGGCCAGCCTCGACGTACAGTCGCGCATGCGGCCGGTCAGCATGATCTTCCAAGCCTACGCATTGTGGCCCCACATGACTGCCGCGCAGAACGTGGCGTTCCCGCTCGAGTGTCACCACGTCGATCGGCGAGAGATCCCGGAACGAGTACGCGACATTCTCACGAAGGTCGGGATTGGCCACCTCGCCGATCGCTACCCAGGCGAGATGAGCGGCGGCCAGCAGCAGCGTCTTGCGCTGGCTCGCGCGCTCGTGATCGGCCAACGCATCGTCCTCTTCGACGAGCCGCTGTCGAACGTCGACGCGCAGGTCCGCGAGCGGCTGCGTCTCGAGCTGTTGCGCATGCAACGGACGCTCGGCTTCACGGCGATCTACGTGACGCACGACCAGACCGAGGCGATGGAACTCGCCGACCGCGTCGCGGTCATGGACCATGGCCGGATCGCGCAACTCGGCGAGCCGCGTGAGATGTACGTCGCACCGCGGGACATCCACGTCGCCCGATTCTTGGGTCAGAGTAATGAGCTGCCGCTGGTAGTCGAGCAGTTCGATGAGCGTTCCTGCAGCATCACAGGGTCTGGACCGCTCGGACCGGTCAGGGCCTCGTGGCTGCCCGACGAAGCACCAGGACTGGCGCCGGCAGTTGGTGACGAGGTCGTCGCGTTCGGCCGACTCGGTGATTTCGTCGTGAGACCGGTAGACGGTACCGAATCCGCATCGGTTGCCGACGGGCCTAACGAGAACACATGGCGGGGCACGATCGAGGCCATCAGGTTCCTTGGCACTCACACTCAGTACCAGGTCAAGATCGGCCAGATCCGCCTCCGGTGCTGGAGTACGGCGGGCGACGGATGGGATCCGACCGAGGGCACGTCGGTGGTCGTCACGATTCGAGTGCAGGACCTGCGCGTTATGCGGGAACGCCAACCGGAATGACGAGCGTCTCAGGCGGATTGCTCCCGGCCGCTCCGACCAGGCTGGGCCGGATGCGCTCCGCCGGGAACCGTGTACGGAGCGCGGGGCCGTTCAGCGTCGTGTCCGTCGTGCTCGGCCTGCTCGTCGCGGGGACGATCGCCGCGGTCATGGCGCGCCTGGGCTTGATGGCGTGGGAGCGATTCGGCATCGGCGTGTTCGCGTTCTACTGGGATCAGGTTCTAGCCAACCCTCCCATTCGCCAGGTTGTCATCAACACCGTTGTCGTTGTGGCGCTAGCGTGCACCCTGGCTACGTTCGTGGCCGCGATCCTTGCCTGGCTCAGCGAACGAACCGACGCCGGCATCGGTGCGACCGGCCGATTCCTGCCGCTCATCCCCTTCCTGATGCCGGGCCTCGCCTTCCCGCTGGGCTGGCTCTTCCTCACGGCGCCAAACGTCGGAGCGCTCAACGTGCTGATTCGCGGCCTGCTCGAACGCGTCGGCGTCAATCTCGAGACCGGTCCGATAGACCTCTTCACCTGGCCGGCGCTCGTGTTCCTCTACACGGTGCCGCTCATTGCCTATGCGTATCTAGTGATCTCTTCTGCGATGCGGAATCTCGACCCCGGTCTCGAAGAGGCGGCCAAAATGGCCGGCGCGAACCCCCCGCGAATCCTCTTGCGGATCGTTCTCCCGGCTCTTCGCCCGGCAATGATCAGCGCGTTTCTCATCAGCATGATCCCGGCGCTAGCGATGCTGTCGATACCGCTCGTGGTGGGGTACGGAGCCGACATCACGGTCGTCTCTGTCTACATCCTCCGGCGAATAACCGACAGCTTTCCCGTCGGCTACGCGGAAGCGTTCCTGGTCGGGTTGCTGCTGGTCGTCCCGATCATGGTCGTTTGGTGGATCCAGCGCCGCTCCGCCGCGACGGGCCGCCTTGCCGTAATCGGCGGCCGCGCGTCCGCAGCGTCACGCTTGCGGCTCGGTCGGCGTTGGCGGCTGGTTGGGCGCGCCGTGTTCGTAACGTACGGTCTCTTCGGCGTGGGCCTTCCGCTCTTCGGTCTCATCTACGTTGCAGGTTCGCCGCGCTGGACGGCCACGTGGCCGCAGTCGTGGGATCCCATCGCGGTGGCACTCAACACCCTCAACGAGCCCCGCATCCTCGGGGCGTTCTGGAACAGCCTAACCCTGGGGATCATCAGCGCGAGCGTGCTCATCGTCATCGCGCAGCTATTGACCTTCAGTCAACAGGGCCATCCCCGCCTCGGGCGTTTCGTCGATGCCCTCGCCAAGAGCCCAGCCGCCATCGCCAACATCCTGCTGGCAATCGGGGTTCTCCTGACGCTGGGGGGACCACCATTCAGATTCTCACCCGGCGTCCTCCTCGTCATTGCCTACATCATCTGCTATATCCCGTACGCCTCCGTCGTCACGACGGCCGCTCAGCAGCAGGTCGGTAAGGAGCTGATCGAAGCGGCGAAGCTATCGGGCGCGTCGGACTTCAGGATGCTCGGTCGGATCGTCACACCACTCACCCGGAATGCATTGCTCGCCGGTCTCATCCTCGTATTCGTCCTGATCAGCGGTGACATCAACGTCGCGCTGATCCTTGCCTCGGGGCCGTCGCCGGTTATCGGATCGGCGATGTGGGAGATCTTCGAGTTCGGAGGCTTCGTGTCGGTCGCCAACTTCGCCCTGGTCGTAACGCTCGTAAGTACTACCGCCATCCTGACCATGGCCTTGCTCGCGAGCCGCTCCGGACTGCCGCGTCGCTAGGACGCTGGTTCGGCTCGGGTCCTCCCGGCCCGCAGCCTCCGCAGAGGCAATGGAAGATTGGGGCTCCGACGGGCGAGGCTAACTCGAGATGGCCAGCGCGGTCGCCAGTCGGGGATACGCCGCGACCGCGTTCTCGCCGAGGACCTTGGCCGCTGCCTCCGGCGGCCAATCGGCGAGGGCTGTGCGCGGATCGAGCTGGTCCCAGAAGGGGTAGTGGCTGCCGAACAACACGAGGTCTGCGGCCTCCGCGATGCGGATCTGCTCTTCGCTGATCGTCCGGCCGTCCGGCCGCCCATCCTCGGCCTGGCTGATGAATCGAACGTGGTCACGGAGGTACGAGCTGGGGAGCTCCGTGACCCAGGGGATCTCGAGGCGACCGGAGCGCCAGTCCTTGTCGACGCGCCAGAGCATCGGCCGGGCGAGATCCACGCCGCCGTCGCCGAACACGAACAGGAGGCCGGGGAGGCGATCGAACACCCCCGAGGTTATAAGGCTGGAAATGTGGACGATGGTGGCAAGCGGCGTTATCGAATAGAACTCAGGAAAGTGGACCGGCGTCCCGACCGGCGTCGCCGGCGGCTCCATGTTCGCGCGAGGGCCATCGTCACGGACAAAGATCGGCAGTCCATGACGCACAGCGGCTTCCCATATCGGAAAGTATTGCTCGTCACCGTACGGAGCCATCGTTCGCAGCGGCACCGCGACCTGGACGAAGCGAGGGTCGCCTGCCCAGCGCTCGATTTCCGATACCGAGTCCGGCACTACGGTCACGGGGACGCGGATCGAACCGTACAGCCGGACCGACGACTCCGCGCCCAGCCACCGCTCGTTCAGCCACTCATTCGTCGCTCGAGCGATCGCGGCGTAGTTCAATGGATGCGGCAATAGTCCTCGCGTCGGGGGCGCGAGGATGGCAGCATCTACGCCCCGAGACTCGAGGCGCTCGATCGCCCGGGACGGATCCGCGGCCTGATCTGCCGGGAACTCGAGAAGCGGAAAGGGTGTCTCAGCCCGACGGCCGAGCAACGGCGGCAGGCGGAGATTCCACGGCGGCCCGAGGCGGGGTCCGAGCTCCGAGTTCGGAAAAACCGGATAGACCCCGGCGTCAATGATCACGATCGGCCCGCGCGAGGTCGAATCGGTCGCGTGGTCGGGCTTCGGGCAGGCCATACAGCTCGCGCGCGTTCTCGTACATCACGCGCCGTCGGGTCGCGTCACTGACCTGTGGCGGTATGGCCCGCTGCGGGTCGTCGTAGTCGTAGTGGGGGTAGTCGCTCGAGAAGAGCAGAACTCGGTCCGCGCCGGAGATCTCGAGCAGTGCCGCGGCGTCCCGCGCCTCCGGAGACTCCTCGATCGGCTGTGTGCAGAAGCGAATGTGCTTGCGGACGTACTCGAATGGATCTCGAGCGCGAGCGGGGAGCTCCGTCGCCGTCACGGGCCAGTGACGAGCAAGGCGGGCGAGCAACGGCCGGTGCCACAGGAACCCGCCTTCGACCATCACGAATCGCAGGTCGGGGAACTTGTCGAACGTGCCGTTGCAGATCCAGCTCATGACATGGGCTGAGTAGGCCAATGGAGTAGAGACGGAGTGGTAGTCGACGTAGTGCTGAAACGGGCCGACCGGGGTCACGCCGGACTGCGCCGGGCCCATCGACCCGAAGTGCATCGCGACGGGAAGCTGGTGTCTCGAGGCCGCCTCCCAAATAGGGTCGAATTGGGGATGGCCCATGGGTCGGTCGCTGAGGTGATGGATGAGGACCTGGCGAAAACCCGGGTGGCCAGCCCACGTCTCGATTTCCCGGGCAGCCCGGTTTGGATCGTCGAACGATACGAAGATTGCGCCGAGAAACCGGCCCTCGGCGTTGTACTTCGTGAGCCACGTGTCGGCCAGCCATCGATTAGCGGCCGCACAGAACGCTGCGTTCACGTCAGGATCCACGCCGTACTCGAACACGGTCGGCAGGATCAGCGGATAGTCGACCCCCATTTCTACGAAGAGGTGCTGCCGGGCCAGGTCAGGATCGGATCCGGCGGGGCCACCAGCGGCTGGGTATGCATCCAGCCGCTGGCCGTCACCATACGGGTGATAGCCGGACCGGCTCCCGTTGCCGAACGGAAGGTACCCGGCCTTGACACCCTTCGCTGCATTCTCCCCGAACGCCGCATGCTCGTACGGGGCGGCATGCTCGTACCTGCGCAGAGCGCCACCACCCGGTGCCGCGCTCTTCTGACCTGGCTTCGTGCGCTGCTCCGCGAGCTGCGGATCGAACAAGCGGCTGCGCCACGGTTCGTCCAGGTAGTCGGCGATTTCGTCCGGGGATCGCATGATGACGTGGACGTCGCAGTCGATCAGGGTGACGGGCACCTCGGAGGTGGGAGCGAAGTCGTCACGGGCATCTGTGCTGAATGTGACCATTCGGGGCCTCCCGCGCGGAGCATTAGGCTCCACACTCTACTTCTTTGAGTCCATCTCGAGAATGACGATGTCGTCTTCGACACGCACCGGGTACGTGTCGACGCGCGGGAGATCTTCGGGCAGGACGTCCTGAACCTTGGCCGTCCTCACGTCGTACGTCTTGATCCGGAAGCGGGATGGAAACACGCTCTTGCCGGTGGCGATCTCGATCTCCCAGCGGTGCCACGGACAGGTCAGGATCTCCCCCTCGCGGACCCACTCGAGGCTGGGTGCGCCGCCGTTGGACCATCGGGCGACCGTCGTCCCGGTGACTTCCCCGAGGCAGATCTGCGCACCCTGATGGGGGCATACGTTCTTCAGGGCGTAGTACGTACCGCCGACGTTGAAGACGCCAATGCCCGCGGGCCCGGAGCCCTCCACCCGGACGATCTTGCGTGATCCCGGGGGAAGGTCGGCGACCCTTGCGACGATGTGACGCCCCATGCCATGCCTCCGCAACCAGCGGTTGTCCAACAATCATACCGTGTGTCCCCCTACACAGCGTCCAGTTGTTCCGCTGATAGCTCTAAGAAGTCACTGTCTGGACAATGTTTCGGTCCTCGCCGACGGACCCCGACCAACGAGGACTGCCCAGAGACCGACGCAGAGCGTCCCCGCGGCACACAGCATCAGTCCAATCCGCGCATCGGCGTACTCGGTGACGCTCGCCACGAGCAGGCTGCCGAGTGCCAGCCCCGCGCTCCACGTCGCGATGTACAGGCCCATCAGTCGACCGCGCAGGGCATCGTCGACGATTGACTGGACGGTGATGCTCGCGCCTCCGAAGACCGCCATGTGGCAGAAGCCGGCCACGACCAGCAGACCAACGGCTACGACAAACGTGGGCGCGAAGGCGAGTGCCAGGAGTGCCGTCGCGAAGCACAGGAGGGCGACACGGATGACGTTGCCCGCCGTCGCCGAGAGATGAACGTCATTGGAGCGGCAGCGAGCAGCCCGCCCGTCCCAAACGCCGAGAGCAAGAGCCCGAACGCCCAGCTCCCCATGCCAAGCGAATCGACGGCGAACAGCGGCAGGATCGCCTGGATGCTGTTGCCAAACGCGCTGATGCCGAACACCACGATGAGGAGGTTTCGAATCGCAGGCGTCGACCAGGCGTAGTCGACGCCAGTGCGAAGGAACTCGGCGAACGGCCGAACGCCCTGAGCGGCCGCTGGAGTGCCGAACGAGGGTCGGGTCGCGAGCAGGAGCCACGGCGCGAGCAAGGCCAGGGCGGCCGCCACGATGAGTGTCGGACCGAAGCCGACGGCCAGGAGCAGTACGCCCGCTGCGGCCGGTCCGAGGAGCCTCGTCGTGCTGAAGGCGGCCTGGTGGAGAACGATTGCGTTCGGCAGGTGCTCGCGCGGCACGGTCCCGGCGAGGAACGCGAGCCGGATCGGCATCTCTGCGGCGGTGGCGAGCCCGAAGACGGTGGAGATGACCAGTACGGCCGCGACCGAGATGTTGCCGCTTGCGGCTCCAGCCGCCAGAACGCAGACCTGGACGGCGAGCGCCGAGTGGAGCCAGAGCAGCAGGCTCCGCCTGCTGACCCGGTCGGCGAGCGCGCCGCCGAGTGGCGAGAGAAGCACCGCCGGACCGAACTGGAGGGCGGCGAGGACCCCGAGGTCGAGTGCCGAGCCGCCGAGCTCGAGGACGAGCAGCGGGCTCGCCGTCACCTGGATCCACTGGCTCGAGCCCCGCGTCAGGATGCCCAGCCAGACGAAACGAAAGTCCCGGGCTGCGAAGGCTCGAAGCGATCGCGGCGGGAGCCATCTCGGCGACCGCGGCCTGGCACCTGCCGGAGTCACCGGCCGAACAGCGAGCCGCCGTTCACGTGGAGTACCTCGCCGGTCACGTACGCCGCGTCGGTGGACGCCAGGTACATGACCGCGGCCGCGACCTCCTCCGGTCGTCCGGCTCGTCCGACGAGGTTCCGCGCGACGATGCCTTGCTCGCGCTCCACGGTCAGGCGCTCACGCTCGGGTCCGAAGTAGTCCGTGCCGAGGATCAACCCGGGGCAGATGACATTGACGGTGATTCCCTCGGGCCCGAGCTCCTGCGCCAGCGCATAAGTGAAACCGACGACACCTGCCTTGGCAGCCGAGTAGCGCAGGTTGCCGCCCCCAAACGCCGCGACCGAGCTGATGCTCACGACTCGACCCCCTGGGCGACGAAGTCGCGGTCGCAGGGCATGCACGGTCAGAATCGCGCTCATGAGGTTTGCGTTGATCACTCGAATGGCCTGGGCGGCGGCCTCCCTCGTCGTGTGGTCGTCGCCGGTATCCGGACCTCCGGCGTTGTTGACGAGGACGTCGACGGTGCCGAGGCCCTCGGCGTCGAGCCAGCTCGCGAGCGTGTCGAGATCCTCGGCTACGCTGACGTCCGTGGGCCGAAACAGGACGCTATCAGGTGTCCGGTCGTTGATCTCGCGCGCCGCCGCCGACAAGACCTCCTCACGGCGACCGACGATGATCACCCTGTCCCCGGCCGCTGCAAAACTCGTCGCAACGGCCTTGCCGATGCCCGTCCCTCCGCCCGTGACCAACACGATTCGACCGGCCATTGCGCGTCCTCCTCGGTGTCATGTGAACGGGTTGTGAGGGTGCTCGCATGTCAAGCACCGACCAGTCTTCCTGGCTGCTGCGCGGTCGGCGATACTGCCACGCAGAAAGAGTGACATTGGCCTCTCAGGCCTAGGGCCGATGGAGATGGTTGTGCGATTGAAAGGCCAGCAATTGTGCCATTCGTGACAGTATGCGCGAGCTGATCACTGCCTTCAGTCTCCCCGCAGCGTGCCTTGTCGTCGGGACCGCGGCCGTCGGATTCGTCGCCGGAGACCTGACCCAAGAGATCCTCGTCGCCACGACCCTGTCCGCCGCCTTGCTCGGACTGGCGCGCCGCGCCGCCCGGCGCCCGATTCCGGCCGTGAAGCCCCCCGCCCCAAGCGTCGATCCCCAGCGCCGTCGCCTGATCCTGACGAGTGCCGCCGCTGTCGCCGGCGCGGTCGCGGCCACGTCCATCGGTCGCTTGGTCGACGCGTCCGGAACCCCCGATCACCGGCCACCGGGCACCGCTGAGGATCACAACGCCGTCGAGTACCGTGGTCACCTCGCGGGTCACGGCGGCGGTACGGTCGGCGAGGTCGACCACGCCCGGAACGGGTTCGACCCGAGCACGATCCTCGAGGACTGGGATCCCGGGCAGGTGTCGACCCTGCCC
>Ga0326597_10001194_pt1 | contig 42714 bp, 44 predicted proteins | sample RVTome_12_FD_203789 | JGI IMG/M metagenome (GOLD analysis project Ga0326597, IMG submission 203789) | Soil microbial communities from uranium-contaminated site in the Upper Colorado River Basin, Wyoming, United States - RVT100D185 | ecosystem: Environmental > Terrestrial > Soil > Contaminated >...
TGGCCGGATCAGAGGGTCTTCATGGATCACCCTACCTGGCGTGCAAGATACTCTGGTGCGTGATCCACCCCCCCTCCCACCCCACCGGATGCTTGACACCGCCGTGATTCCCTGCGGAGGACTGGGGAGCCGACTCCACCCCATCACGCGGTGGTTGCCCAAAGAGATCCTGCCCATCGGACTCCGGCCGATCCTGCACTGGGTGCTGGATGAAGCGGCCGAGGCCGGAATCCTGCGGGTCATCATCGTGACCAACCCACACAAGCCCATCCTCGAAACCGTCGCCCGCAACTACGCGGGTCCGCTGGAGCTCGAGTTCGTCCCCCAGCTCCATCCCCGCGGTCTGGGCGACGCCTTCTTGCGCGCCGCCGATCACCTGGGCGACGCGCCATTCCTCGCGCTGCTTCCCGATAATCTCTTTCTCGGGGCCAACCCAAGCGCGGCGGTGCTGGCGGGCTACCGCGCCTCCGGTCTCGCCACCGTGCTCCTCACCGAGATTCCCCGCCAAGCATCCGACTCGGCCGGACCCACGGGGCGCGCCACGGTCCGATCCGAGGCCGACGGAAGTCTCCGGGTGGTGGATGTCGCCGACAAAGGGAGGGGGCATTTCGACACCGGCGGCAACCCGTCAGCACTCACCCCGGTTGGCCGAACGGCGTTCCCGGCGGGAATTCTCCCCGAGTTCGAGGAGCTCGGCCGCGGTCTGGGACCGACCCAGGAGCTGGACGACGTGCCAATGCTACAGCGACTGGCCCGCCGGAATGAGCTCGCCGGAGTGACCTCGCCCGCGCGCTTCTTCGATGTCGGGATTCCGGAAGGCTATCGGGAAGCCGTCGGCGCGGTGCCCGGGATCGCCTGAGCCATGCCCGCCCCCCGCCCCCCGTCGCCCGCATTCAACCACCGCCAGGTCGAAATCACCGCGATCCGGGGAGCGCACTGGGCGGATGCGGCCGGTCTGTCGGCGGTGGTGGTTGCTGCGGCGGGCGCGGTGGGGATGCCCGCCCTGGGCCCCCCGGTGGTACGGGAGGCACCCGACGGTACCGCGATCGGCATGCTCTGCCGGGGGGGACACATCATCCTGCATGCGGTTCCGGCGGAGGGACTCTGCTTCGTCGACATCGTCGCCCGGGCGCCCGCGGACGTGAGCCGCGGAGTCGAGGTGATCACCCGCCGGCTGGGTGTGACTGCCTGACCCCTCGGTGTCTCCGAAATTGCGACGCATCACCGTCATTGCGAGGGGGCGTAGCCCCCGCGGCAATCCCCCTGCTTAGCAGGGAGATCGCCACGCCGCCACGGCTCACACAGAGGTGCGGCGCCCGCTAACGAAGTGCCACAGGACCACGATGACCGCGAGGATCAGCAGGAGGTGAATCAGTCCTCCAGCCACATGGAAAACGCTGAACCCGAGGAGCCAGGCCAGGACCAGAATGACCGCCAGGGCGAAAAGCATGATGTGTTCCTCCAAGTGCGAATAGCAGACAGGTTCCCTCGCCGCGAGAGACTCACTGCGTCGGCGGCGCGAGATTGCCGCAGGCGATGGTCATCTCGGAGTTCTCCCCCGACGCCTGGACGACGACGAAATAGCGGCCGGTGGTGGGCGTTGGTAGCGGGACCGTCGCGGTGCCGTTCGCGGTGCCGTTGGATTCGACCTCGAGCGGTCTGTACGCCCCGCTCGATCCGAGCACTCCGTCGTCCAGCCCGGCCCCGCACTGCCCCGAGTGCGCTTCCCACGGATGGACGCCACCGGGGGACGCGTTGGCCAGGCTGATGGTGATGTCGGTGCTGGTGCCCTCCGGGCTCGGGGCCATCGACGCCGAGCCGTTCACCTGCACCGCCCCGGCCAGGCTCGCGGGGGAGGCGAGGTTCGCGTGCCATCGGCTATTGAGCGTCGCATCCTGGGCGCTCACCTGGACCGCCGGGTCACGATGGAACGGGTTACAGGCTGCGGACGCGAGCAGAGCTAGGGTGACCGTCAGGAGCGGGTGAGTGGACATACAACCTCCGATAAAGAATCCAGCGCTGCTGGGATCGTCATTCTTCGCAAACATTGGCACCGTCATCCGGCGGAGGTCACCGCCCCGTCGCGGGCTCAGCCGCCGGGACCACTGAAGGGCTGAGGACCGGCCGGGAGCGGCCAGCGGAAACCCGGGGTCTGCATGAACGGTATCGGGCGCGCCAGCGGAGTGGAATCGCTCGTTGGACTGGATTCCGGACTAGCTCGGAGGGACTACCCCACGACGACGCGTCGAAGCGGAGGCGGGGCCGGCACTTTCCAGACGAGTACGCAACGCCAGCTTCTCCAGGACATTCTGCATATGGCTCTTGACGGTGCGGAGTGGGAGGTGCAAGCGCGAGGCAATCTCCTCGTTGCTCTGGCCCCGTCCGGCCAGGTCGATCACCTGCAGCTCACGCTTCGTCAACCGCACCGCCTCCTGCATCCGGTCTTTGCCGCCTCGCGCGGCCTCCGAGGCAATGTGGGAGACGACGCTCAGAGCCAGTTGCGGGGGCACCACGTCCACGCCCTGGGCCACCGAGCGGATGGTGGTCAGGACGTCTCCCGTCGGCGCGTTCTTCATGATGAAGCCCGAGGCCCCCGCTCTCACGAAGTCCGTGACATCCTCCTGGAGCGGAAGGAGGCCCATGACGATGATCCTGGCCTCCGGAACCTCGTCATGCATGGTCCTGGTCAGGCGCACGCTGTTATGGCCCACCAGCCCGCAATCCAGGAGAACGACTCGGGGTCTGGCCTCGCGCACTTTCTTCAGCGCCCTGCCAACGCTCGCCGGGGCGGCGAGCACGGTGCAGTCCGGTTGCGCCCGGATCAGGGCTGCGATCCCCTTGCGCAGCAGCCGGTTGTCCTCGATGAGCACGAGTGAAATGGGCTGGTCGCGCTTCCCCACGATGCCTGAGCTCATGGGAGGCCGGGTCGGCGGTTCACTGCGACGGCGAGCCTCCCACCACCCGCTTCACCGTCTGACCCAATCGAAGCGGGTCGGCCTTGCCGATTCCGTTGATGAGCGCCACCTCATCCAGCGAAACGCTCGAGGGGTATTGGGCGTTGAACTGTTCCAGCGTCATCGCGCGGGGGGCCCGCTCGAGCCCGAGCCGCATCGGCTGCGCGGCGAGGGCGTTGCGATCGGTCAGGCGGTCGAAGCTCGCGATGCTCCGCTGAAAAGTTGACCCGTAGCTGTTGAACTTGTCACTGGTGGTGTAGGCCGTGATCTGATAGGTGGTTCCGCCGTATTCGATGAAGGTCGCGATCCCCCGTATAGTTCCCTGGTCGGTCTGGGCGCTGAAATCGCCGGTCCGCGCTGGAAACCCATGGATGTCGCTCTGCGACACGCTGCCGGCCTGAAGCCCCTGCTGGGCGAAGAATTCCTGGGACGCGTCGGCGGCGGTTCCTGGGACGCCCCGAAGCTCAATCAGCGCATCCTGCGCTGAGCTCCCGCCGATCACTGCGTCACTTCCGTTCTGGGTCTTCCATCCGTCCGGAAACCGGAACTGGAACTTGAGGTCCGGGTGCAGGAAGAGCGGCCCCCGGAAGAACCCCTGGCGCGGGTTCTCGCCGTACACCATCCCGTCGATCACCTTGAGGAACTCATCCCGGCCGACCTTCTTACCGCTCAGATCCTCCTGCACGGCGGCAAGGAGCTGCTCGGTCGCCTCGATCCGGTTTCCCGGGTTAGGGTGAGTGGCCTGCCACTCGGGCAAGCGCCCGCCGCCACTCAGATTCCCCTGCTGATCGAGCATCTGGAAGACGCTGACCATCTGGCGGACGTCGTAACCATCCGCCAGGGCGTAGCGGAAACCCAGCTGATCCGCCTGCGTCTCGTCATCGCGGCTGAATTTCAGAAATAGGAGGCCCAGACCGGCGCCTGCCACGTTGCTGTACTTCCGGATGCCGGAGGAAAGGATCGACCCGAGGCCCAGCCCGACCTGGGCCACCTGCGCGCGGCTGATCTGCTGCACGCTATGCCGCGCGGCCACGTGCCCGCTTTCGTGGCCCAGGACGCTCGCCAGCTCGGCCTCGTTGGTGAGGTGCGTCAGGAGGCCGCGGGTGACGAAGATGAACCCGCCGGGAAGCGCGAAAGCGTTCACCACCGGGTCATCCACCACCTGATACTGCCACGGCAGACCGGGGCGTTCGGTCCTGGCCGCGAGGGTCAGCCCCACGCGACTCACGTAAGCCTGCACGGCGTCGTCGTGGTAGAGACCGATGCTCTGCGCGACATCGGCGGCGCCCTGCTTCCCCATGTCGATTTCCTGGGATTCCGATACCAGGGCCAGTTCGCTCTTGCCGGAGACCGGATTGGTCGCGCAGGTGGTCAAGAGGATCCCGGCGAGCGCGGCGCCGCTTCGGAGGGTCTGACGGGCGGTCATTTCTATCATGGCTCCCCTATGAGTGCCCGGTGCGAAGGTTCTTGAAAGACTGATCGGACCCGATCAGGGCGCGACGTTGCCGGGGCGGGCGGCTGCCACCATCGGCCGGAGCGTCTCCAGGTCCGGCATATGGACGATCAGGCCCTGGTCCATCGTGGTCGTCGCATAGCCTGCGACCAGCTGGTCGTTATAGTGATCCAGGGAAAACTCGAAAGGGTTGCCGGGATCGTTGTCGTCGATCTCGAGATCGGCATCCGACATGGTCAGCCGTCCGAAGCGCAGCGTACCGTGCCGAAAGTACACGTAATTCGGCACCGATCGGTCGAGCGGGCGGAGCGGCGTTGCGGCCAGCGAGTCCGCTGGGCCGAAGGTCTCCACCACGTGCCCCTCCTCGACCTTGATCCCCGTCAATCGGCCTCGGATGGTCGGAGAGGGCAAGATCCCGGTGGGGTCGAGGATGATGTCGTCGCCCTCGATCCGCGCCCCGGACCCTGGCTTCAATTTCATCATCTGTTCGAGCTGGACGCCGAAGAACTTCATCAGGCCATTGACCTTGATACCGATCACCTTGACCGCGGTCGGATGCAGGCGGATTTGCCCATCGGGCGTGACGGCGACCGTGGCGCGCATGGTGAAGCGGATGCCCGCCCCTGTACCCATGACACCCTGCTGAATCAGTTGATCACCGTCGGTGCTGATCCGGAGATCCTTCAGCGGCGAGCCGGGGTAGGCAAAGACCTTGTGATTGAGGAGCGTGCCCAGACTTGCCGTGTCGATTGCGATCTGGGCCGACTGCAAGCTCAGGATGAAGGATTGCTTGTCGTCCAGCGCCGGCGGGTCCGCGGGCCGCGCCGGCAGGAGCTGGCCGCGCAGACGCGTAATGTGGAGGACAATGCCGCTGTCGAGGTGGAAAGCCACATTGCGCATCTCCGCCTCGACCGCAGTCACCGGGTGCGCGGCCCCGATCCTCTCAGCGGCCGGCGAGCCATCTGAAGAGGAAGGGTTCTCCCTTTGGGGCACCGACTCAGGTTCCGCGCGGCTGCTGCCGGGCCCCGTCAGCACCAGGAGAAGCAGGAGGAAGCCGGCAGGGGCCATCATCGTCAGACCTCAAGCCCACCGCCGCGCCCCGAGCCCGAGCGTGGCGACCCCTATCCCTCGGCGGCTTCCCGCCACCGATAGCGCGCGGAGCACCCCCGGACCGCCCCACACTCCCCGACCTGAGGCCCCGGGCCTCACCGGCCGCGTACCCCTCATGACGACCGCCGCGGGCGCACGGCACGAAGGATGAGCCGCAGCACCACGGCGCCGATAAAGGCTACGAAAATGACGCCGGCGAGGCCACCCATAGCCCACACCGCCGATGGCAACACTCGCGAGCAGACCCGCGATAAGGCCAACCATGAGCCAGGTTACGATATCCATGGGATTCTCCAGTTGGTGAGTCCGGCGGTGCGTCGCAGACCGGCTGGGTCATTTCGCGTGGGCCGCCGGCCCAGACCTCGATGAGGTGCCGAGACATTCAGACCCTCCCCTCAATCCACCAGCTTCAGGATCCTCTTGGTTGTCTCATCGGCTTCCTCGAGCTTCCGACCGGCCTTCCTGGCAACCCGGTGGAGCTCGACGACGGCCGCCTTGCTCTCATCGTGTGCCTCGCCGGCGATCCTCTCCGCCGCGCTCCTGGCCTCATCGGCGAGGGTGTTGATCTTCGTGGCCTTCTCACGGGCTGCCTTGATTTTCTCGAAGGCCCGCCGCGCCACTTCACGGCTCCGGTCGACGGCGAACTCCGCGGCGTCGCGAGCCTCGCCGGTGACCCTCTTCGTCGCGGCCTCGGCCCGTCGCGCCAGGCTGTCGATGTCGTCGCGTCGGTCTGTCATGTGATGCGCTCCTGGCTGAGTCGTACAGGGCTTCACGCCCGCTTCCGCGCCCCGGCCACGATGAGAGCCACTCCCACCAGCATGGCCGCCCCACCGACCCACGGCGGGACCGATTGCTGCTCGTCCGCGGTGATCTTGACGTCGCCCACCTTGAGCACGTCGTGCCTGGAGGTGAAGCTCGCGCCACGAAGGAGTACGAAGGCGCCGAGACCGAGGATCACGATACCGGCGATGATGAGCTGACGCATGGACTCTCCCTTGCATAGGTGGACGAGCGCCCAGCAACTCCGAGCCTCACCGCAGGTGGTCGTCACCTTCTGCCGGGGCGGCTCATCGCAAGTAGAAGTACAGTCCCAGTCCTCCGACCCCGGCGGACAGGACCGTCACCACCGGCTCGTCAATGATCAGCCCCGTGACGATGCCGGCCGCCCCTACGAGCATGAGGGCCACCCCCTCGTGGCGGGTGCCGTGTCGGTACGGATCGTTTACCAGGAGCGCGGACTCTTCACTGGCGATGCTGGCCTGGGGCCGCAGCGCCGCCGCCGCCGCGAGCTGGATGGGGGACGCGCGCAGGCTGATCGGGGCCGCGGCTTGCGCGCCCGCCGGCCGGAGCGGGACCATGAGCATGGCCGCCAGCAGAACACTCAGGGGAAGGAACCGCATATTGGCGCCTCTAGGTGAAAGCGAGAACTACCTTCCTAACATCCGAATATCGGACCCCTAACATCCGAATATCGGACCGCCGAACCCCCACGGCCACCGGCATCATCCCCGCCGCGACTGTGGCCTCCATTACGGGTCTCCGGCCGGCCCGAGTCGATAGCCCGGCGCCCTGACTAGCAGTCGATCGGTCTCCCCAGGTGCCGCCTCGAATACGGGAACCGTGTCCGTGAACCAGTGCACGGCCTTCTCCACCACGGGCCGCTCCGCCGCCGGGATCACGGCCCGAATCGGCGCCTTCCAGTCGCGCGGATTCCGCACCCGGTCAAAGGCCGCCGCCAGTTGCTCCAGCCGATAGCCGGTCATACGCTCGGGATCGTACGCCACCGATGCCGACATTTGCCCCTCGGACCACAAGTGGAATGCGTTGCCCGGGCCCGCCACAGCAGAACCTTACCCGAATCGTCGAGGCGAACCTATCCATCAATGGAGTGGATTAAGAGCTAGTTCGGAGGGATCATGCCCCGACTGCGGAGGAAGGACGACGCGCCCCGAGGGATCTACTCAGCTTCCGTGGAAGTCTGCCTCGCGGCCGACTCGCCCACCAAGCCAAAGAGATCCCTCGGGTCCCTTCACTTCGTGCTGACTTGCCGCTCTCCCAGCTCTCGCTCGCCCGGTTCGCCGCGCCTTCCTAACAGAGTCCTCCGACTCCGCCCCCACCAACCGGAGGGAAGAGGGCAAACCGGACGGCCTGCCCCCCTTTGGGTACTACGCGGATGCGCAATATCAGGGGGCCGGCCCGGCGGGACAATCGATCCAAAGGTGCAAAGGGATCGAGTCGAAGGGACTACGAAGGGACGACTATAGAAGGCAGGCGCGGGCCCGGGACCCCAGACGGGGCGGGGCGGCGGGGGGGCGGGGGCGGCACGCTACGGCTTGAAGGGGGTCCCGCCTCCCCCCGCGGCGTGGGTAAAGGCCGCCACTTCCAGGCGGCTCCGCAGCGCCAGCTTCTCCAGGACGTTGTGCACGTGACTCTTGACCGTGTGCACCGCGATGTGTAGCCGGGTCGCGATCTCCTTGTTGCTCAGGCCCTCCCCCAGGAGCCCCACGACCTGGCGTTCCCGCTGGGTCAGGCGCACCGCCTCCAGCAGCCGGCTCGGGCTCCCCCCCGCCGCATTGCGGGCGATTTGCGCGAAGAGCGAGTTGGTCAGCGCCGGGGGCAGCACTTCGGCCCCGCCGGCCACGGCCCGAATGGTGGAGAAAAACGCCTCGAACGAGGCGTCCTTCATGATGAAGCCGGACGCCCCCGCCCGCACGTAGGCGGCGACATCCTCGTGCACCGGCAGGAGCCCCATGACGATCACCCGGGCCGCCGGAACCTCGCCATGGACCGTCGCCGTCAGGCTCAGGCTGTCGTGGTCCTCCAGCCCCAGATCCAGGAGCACCACGTCCGGCCGGGCCTCCCGCACCCTTCGGAGGGCCTCGTCCACATCTGCGGAGGCGGCCAGGACCGTGAACCCCGGCTGAGTGTGGATCATCGCCGCGATCCCCTCGCGCAGCAGCCGGTTGTCGTCAATCAGCACCAGCGTGATCGGCGCCGTCACGGGGGGACCGCTCCCCGCCGCGTGGCCCGCGGCCGCCGGGGGTCGCGCGGAGAGACCGGGAACGAGAACACGCAGCAAGGGGAAGAGCGGAGACACGCGCCCATGCGGGCACCCTCTGGCCTGGAGTGCCGAGTTCAATGTGCCGGTCTCGGACCTCGGACAGAGCCCGGCAGACCTCACTGCCACCGACGCGAGGATTCGGGACGAGATCGGAGGCCTTGCGCCCTCGATGTCGCGGTTGCGACCCCCACGGATAAAAGCTATAGTAGCAGCGCTATATACCGCAAGGCTGCATACCAGTGTCAGCGCGGTTCAGCCCAAAGGATACCCATGGTGCGGCTCCGGGTCCACCAGATCATGAAGGCACGGCACGTCTCCGCCTACGCGCTCAGCAAGGGGGCCCACCTCAGTTATCCCAGCGCCTACCGGCTCTCGCGCGCCGGGGGCAGGTTCGGTCGGATGCACGCCGAGACTCTCGATGCCCTCTGTCGCTTCTTTCACCTGCAGCCCGGCAAGCTCCTCCAGTGGGTTCCTTAGGCAGGGGGCTGACCGGCCGTGCCGGGAGGTTCGGCTCCTGAATTGTATGTGACCGGATGGCCGAGACGGGCTTTCTGTCGATCCCCCCTGAGGTCCTCGTTCCTTTCACGGTGCGTAGCGGCCCCTAGACGGGCCCAGTGGCCACCGGCGGCCGGCTCGCTCCGGTCCCCCCCCCCGGACCACCCCCTCCACCCGGCGGCTCGGATCGAGGTACTGCACGGTGAGTCGCTGGACGTCCTCGGCGGTGACGGCCCGGAACGCCGCGGCCGGGTCGGCCAGCTCGTGCAGCCCGGTGCCGGCCACCCACGCCTCGAGAATCTCGGCTGCCACCGCGCGGCCGCTCTGCCGCGCCACCTCGGCCTGGCCCGACAGGTAGTTGATCGCCCCGTGGAGCTCCGGTTGGCTTACCGGCTCGCGGGCGAAGCGGTCCAGCTGCTCGAGCATCGCGGCTCGGGCCTCCTCCTCCCGCTCGGGGGACGTCGCGATGTAGGTGACCAGGGCCCCGGCCCGCGCCTTCTCCCAGGCCGAGGCGAGGACCGTGTAGGCCAACGAGCGCCGATCACGCAGGGCCTCGAACAGGCGCCCCCCCAACCCGCTGGCAATCGCCGCCCACACCCGAGCCACCGCCCGATCGGGAGCTCGGCGGCCCGGTCCGGGAAAGACCATCGCCACTGCCGATTGCGCCTTCTCCCGGTCGACCACCCGCATCGGCGACCCGTCGCCTGACTGCCCCATCCAGTCGAGCGGGGGGAGAGCGCCCATCGGCTCCCGCACCTGGGAGTCCTGGAATACCGCGGCGAGGGTCCCGGCGGCCCGCGCCGGATCGAAGTCGCCCACCGCCACCACGACCGGGCGGAGACCGAGAATGCCGGCGTGCCAGGATCGTGTATGGGAGGCCGTAATGGTGGGCAGGGTACGAGGAAGACCGGACACCGGGAGCCCATAGCCCCGCTCGCCGAAGGCCAGCCCGAAGGCCAGCTGAAATGGATACTGGAACATGTCGTCGGCCACCTGCTGGGCTTCCGAGATCATGAGCCCGCGCTCGGGGTTGACCTCCTTCTCCTCCAGATGAGGCTCACGGTACACCCGATCAAGCAACCCGGCGGCGGCGCCCAGGTGATCGGCGAGTACCGTGGCGCTGAAGCCGAGCCAGTCGGAGGTGGCGACCGGGCCCAGGGTGCCGCCCAATCGCTCGAATGCGAACGCGAGCGCCGCCGCGTCCCACCCGGCGGCGCCGCGGACCGCGCTCCGGATGGTGAGCGCGCCGAGGCCCGCGCTCACCGGCGGGTCGAGGTCAAGACGAGCGGCGTAGATGCCGAGCGAGACGAGGGGGACTCCCGGCTTGCGGCGAACCAGGAGATCAACGCCCGGAAGGCTCACCTGGAGCACGCCGGCTTCGCGGATGCCCCCCTCCCCCAGGGCCCGGCTGGAAGGGGCCGGCGGAAGGGAGATGGCCGGCGGGTCGACCACCGCCGGCCCGCTCCGGGCGAAGGTCGCGGCCACCCGCCCGACCTCGAGGTCTTCGCCCTGCCCCGAGGGAAGGTAGGCAACCGCCGACACCGCCCCCGGCGAGAGGTACCGGTCGGCCACGGTCCGCACCGCTTCTGTTCCGACGGCCAGCAATGCGGCATACTCGCGGTCGAGAAAGGCGACATCGGCGAGCGCGTCGGCGGCCGCGAGAGCGGCCGCCCGCCCTTCCATCGACTCCAGGCGGCGGGCCCAGCGCGCCCGGAGAAGGATGCGGGCCCGGTCCATCTCGTCCGCCGTCGGGCCCGGTTCCCGCAGACGAGCAACCACCCCGGCCACGCCGGCGAGCGCCGCTTCCATCCGGTCGGCCTCCAACTCCGCCGTGACCCCGAAGACGCCCAGCTCGGTGGGGGTGTGGTGGTGAGCCGATGCCCCGGTCACCACTCCGGGCTCCACCAGGGTCCGATACAGCCAGCCGCCTCGGCCGGCCCCCAGGATCAGCGCAGCCACACTCAGCGCCGGGGCATCCCGGTGCAGGGGGTCGACCGTCCGCCATCCGAGCGCCAGCTGGGCATGAGCCACGTCGCCCCGCAGCGTCCGGACACGCACGTCGCTCCGCGGCGGCTCCTCCGGCGAGCGGTCGACGGCGGCAGGGGCGCCGGGCCAGCCGGCATAGGAGCGGCGCGCCAGCTCCAGCGCGCGCTCCGGATCGACCGCGCCGACGATCCCCACGATGGTCCGCTCGGGAACGTATCTGGAGCTGTAGTACCCCCAGAGATCATCCCTGGTCAGGCGAGCCAGCTGGTCTTCATGTCCGATCCGCCACCGGCGAATCCGGTGCTGGTCGAACATGACCTCGTGGAGCGTCTCGTAGGTGACCGCCGACGGAGTGTCCCGCTTGCGCTTGGCCTCCTGGATGATCACCTGGAGCTCGCGGGCCAGCTCGTCGGGTTCGATGCGGGAGTTTTGGAGGGCGTCGGATTGGATGTCGAGCGCCGCCTCGAGAGCGGCGGCGGGGAGCACGGTGAAGTAGGAGGTGTGGTCGTAGCCGGTGCTGGCGTTGAGGTACCCGCCCGCGGCCTTGGTCTCCCGGGCGATCGCGCCGACACCGCGCCGACGAGTGCCCTTGAAGAACATGTGCTCCAGCACGTGAGAGATGCCGGTCCAGCGGTCGGGCTCGTCGAAGAACCCCGCCTGCACCCGGGTGACCACCGCGACCACCTCGGACGAGCGGTCCTCCTGCACCAGCACGGTCAGCCCGTTGGACAGGACCTCTCGCCGCACGCCGGTGGTCCAGGGTGAGTCCACCGGTCGACCCGGTCTAGATCACGATACGCAGCACGCCGGCTTCGGCGCTGCCGCGAATAAAAGCCTCCGCGTCCGTCGTGGGGATCACCACCCCGGTCTCGGTCTGCCCGAGTCGGGCCAGGCTGGCCATGAAATCGCGCAGCGATCCGTGGGCCCACTCCCGGTCGGCCGCCTTCATCTGCAGCAGGATCTCCTCCCACGAGCCGCGTATGATCGTCCCCGCGAGGGTCACCACCAGATGGGGTTCTCCCTGTCCCGGCTTTCTCTGCATCCCGTGGAGCTCGCTCAGCAGGGTGCCGAACAGCTCCAGCTGGTGGGGGTCGCGCACCGAGCCGTCGGGCTGCTGCGCCTCCACTTCAGCCAGCAGGACGTCAATCGGATCGGGATCGCCCGCCACCTGCCCCAGGCGCTGCAGCCAGGGCGCCAGCTCCGGATCCGCGTCCGGCAACCGGTAGATGGACTTTTTCAGTTCGATGTGCCGCCAGATGCCGAGCTCATCGAAGTGATCCTCGGGCCGGGTTCGCTCGAGCTGATGCAACGCGGCCTCCGTCTCTCCCCGATCGTACAGCAGATTAGCCAGGTAGATGCGCGCCTCCGCATAGCTGGCGTCCAAGGCCAACGCCCGTCTCAGCCAATAGAGCGAGCCGGCATCGTTCCCCAGCCGGTGGGACGCGTAACCCATGCATGCGGCGGCATCGGGGGAATCCGGGTGGGCCGACGCCGCCAGGTCGAAGAAACGGCTCGCTGCGACCAGCAACCCCTCACGGAACAAGGCCCGCCCCACCTGCAGCATGAGCTCGTGGTCGTCCTGGAAGCCGAGTTGGAGGATGCGCTCGAAGGTCCGCGTCCCACCGTCGCGGTCACCGACTTTGAGCAGCGCCTCGCCCAGGCCCGCGAGCCCGTCCTCGTGGTCGGGATCCAGCGAGAGGGCCTGCTCGAAACTCCGCCGGGCCCAGGCGTACTCCTCCCGGGCCAGGTGGGCATAGGCCTTTCCGATGTGCAGTTCGACGGCGTGGGGGTAGAGGGTGATGCCTTCCTTTAGAATGCTCAGCGCTTCATCGTAGCGGCCTTCATTATAGAGGTGATGGGCTTGTTCGTCGAAGTCGTCGGAGCTGAGAAAGGCGTCCGACATCGGCCGTCCTCCGGCGGGTAGGATGATGCAAACTAGGGACTTCCGGGATGGGGAGCAAGAGAAAGCGGTTCCGGCTGGGGGTTGACGGAAGGGGCTCACTGATTAACTTACTGACCGGTCAGTTATTATCGACGGAGCAATATGGTGCCCTCACCCAGTCCCACAACCCCTCACTCCCACCGGTCAGCCACCCCTCCCCGGTGGCAGCGACGCCCCGAGTCTCGCCCCGAAGAGATCCTCGACGCCGCCCAGCGGGCGTTCGGCGAGTTCGGCTACGCCCGCACCAAACTGGAGGACGTCGCCCGCCTCGCGGGGGTGTGTAAGGGGACGCTCTACCTGTACTTCGAGTCCAAGGAGTTCCTTTTCCGCGCCATGGTCCGGGCCAAGGTGGTGACCGCTCTGGCGGAAGCCGAAGCCTTCGCCCGCAGCTATCCCGGACCGGCGGAGGAGTTGCTGCGCCACCTGGTGACCCGGATGTACCAGCGCCTGCGCCAGGAACCGATGGTCCGCATCACCCGTCTGGTGCAGGCTGAGCTGGGCAACTTCCCGGAGCTGGCGCAGTTCTACTTCGAGGAAGTCATCCTCCGCGCGCGACGCCTGATCGAGCAGATTCTCCGGCGGGGAACGGATACGGGCGAGTTTCGGACCCTTGCCCATGGCTTCGCCGCCCGGGGCCTCGCCTCCCTCATGGTGCACACGGCCCAGGTCCAGTGCCTTTTCCACCACCTCGACCCCGACGCCCTCTCCGACGAACAGGCGCTCGAGGGATTGATCGATCTCTACCTCAACGGGGTGCTGGCGCGTCCGATGGGCCCCCTCGCGGTCCCCGCGGCCCCACCCCGGCCCTGAGGAACTCTCTCTCCCATGCGTCGACTCCTGGCAGTGCTCAGTCTGGCGGCGGTGTTCCCCGGCTCGCCACTCCCGGCCCAGCAGCGGGCCGCACCGAGCGGCCCGCTCACTCTCATCGGTGCGATCGAGTTGGGGCGCCGGCAGGGAGTCGCCGCGGCCATCGCCCGGCTCGGGGTTCGGGCGGCCGAGTCCCGGGTGGCTCAACGCCGCGCCGACCTCCTCCCCACGGTGAACGGCGCCGCCTCCGTCACCCACCAGACCCGCAATCTGGATGAGCTGGGGATCCCGGTTGTCCGCGGGGTGAGCGAACCCTTCGACATCTACGCGCTCCAGCTCCGGGTGTCCCAGACCCTGTTCGACGGCAGTGCCATCGCCCGGCTCCGCGCCGCCCGCGACACCGCGCTCGCCGCCGGCCTCGACGCCCAGGCGGTGGGCGAGATCGCCGGAGCCACGGCCGGCCTCGCTTATCTCACCGTGCTGAGCGCCCGGGAGACGGTGCGCGCACGCGAGGCCGACAGCGCGGTGGCCGCCGCTCTCCTCGATGAGGCAAGGCAGCGGGTGGCGGCGGGGATCAGTCCGGCGATCGACGCCACCCGAAGCGACGTGAGCTTTGCGTCGGTTCGGACTCAGCTCGAAGTGGCCCGCAACGCCACCGACCGCGCCGCCCTCGACCTGGTGCGCGCCCTGGACCTGCCGTCGGGCACCCGGCTGGAGCTGGCCGATTCGCTGGGGCCCGTCCTCTCGGACTTGCCCTTGGAGCCCGAGGCAGCGGCCGCGTACGCCCGGGAACACCGCGCCGAGGTCGCCGCAGAGCGAAGCCGAACCGCGGCCGTTGGTCGCAGCCTCCGGGCCATCCGCTACGAGAACCTGCCCACCCTCTCGCTCAACGGCGCCTACCAGCAGACGGCTCGTCAGCTGGGCGACCTCGGCGGGAGCTACAACCTCCAGCTGCTCCTCAGCGTGCCGATCCTCGACGGTTTTCGCCGGCCGAGCCGCGCGCGCGAACAGCAAGCCCGCCTCGAAATCCAGGAGCTCCGCGAACGGGATGCCACCAACCAGGTGGAGATCGAGGCCCGCCAGGCGGTGCTCGACCTCGCCTCGGCCCGCCAGCAGGTGGCGATCGCGGGTGAGCGCCTGGTCCTGGCGGAGCAGGAGCTGGCCCAGGCCGAGGAACGATTCCAGGCGGGCGTGGCCGGCAGCGTGGAGACCACCACCGCCCAGGGGTCGGTCATCGCGGCCCGGGACGCGCTGATCCAGGCGCGGCTCAATAACGGGAGCGCCCGGCTCCGCGTCTATCGCGCGCTGGGCGTCCTCGAACAGCTGCGCTAAACCGTGCATCGACCGAAGAGATCCGCTATGGCATCCGACATCGCAATCGATCCCCCCCTCGCCGTGGCACCCGCGGCCGCATCCCGTCCCTGGCGCCACGCGCTCCTCGCGGTGGGCCTGCTGGCGTTGACCCTCGGCGTCTGGGGAGTCAAGCAGTACCTCTATGCTCGGCGTCATGTCACGACCGACAACGCCCAGATCGACGGCCACGTCACCGTGATTGCCCCTCGCATCTCCGGTTTCATCGAGCGGGTGCTGGTCGAGGAGAACCAGCAGGTGCACGCGGGAGACACCCTGGTCCTGCTCGACCCCCGGGATCTCGCCGTCCGCCTCCAGCAAGCCGAGGCCGATCTGGAAAACGCGAAGGCCGCGGTGGGGACGGAGCGCCACGCGGGGCAGGCTGCCGCCCAGTTGCAGGCCACTCGCGCGGAAGCCGCGTCGGCCCAGGCGGCGGTGGCGGCCACCGAGGCCAATGAGCGCAAGGCGGCCGCCGATCTGGAACGCTATCGGGGTCTCGCCATCAAGCGGATCGTATCCGCCCAACAGCTCGACGCGGCCCAGGCCTCCTTCGATGGCGCCCAGGCCAACCTCGAAGCCGCGCGGAGGCACGCGGCGGCCGCCGGGAGCCAGGTGACGGCCGCCACCGCTGCCCTTCGGGGGGCCGGCGCCCGCCTGGCGTCGGCCGCGGCCGCGGTGGAGGACGCGCGCCTGCAGTGGACCTACGCCACCATCACGGCTCCGGCCGATGGCATGGTGGCCAGACGGAGCGCGGAGCCAGGGGCCCAGGTCCAGGTAGGGCAGCACCTGATGTCGCTGGTGCCCGACCGGGAGCTGTGGATCACGGCCAATCTCAAGGAGACTCAGTTGGCCGGCGTCCGCGTGGGCGACCCGGTGGAGTTCACCGTCGATGCCTACCCCGGCCGCTCGTTCCACGGCAGCGTGGAGAGCCTGAGCCCGGCCACCGGGGCGCGGTTCGCTCTGCTGCCCCCGGACAACGCGACCGGAAATTTCACCAAGGTGGTCCAGCGGGTGCCGGTGCGAATCGCGGTGGTGCAGGACGCCGATGCTGCCGCGCCGCTCCGGCCCGGCATGTCGGCCGAAGTCACCATCACCACGAACTAAGCCGGGATGGCCACCCTGGCGCTGCCGGCCCGGCCGGTTCCACAGAGCCGCGACGACGTCTTCCGGGCCCGCTACCTCATCGCGTTGGCGGTGACCACGGCGAGCGTGCTCGAGCTGGTCGATACCAGCATCGTGAACGTGGCCATCCCCCACATGATGGGGAACCTCGGCGCGACGCTCGAGGAAGTGGCGTGGGTGAGCACCGGGTACATTGTCGCCAACGTGATCGTGCTCCCGCTCACGAGCTGGTTCTCCGACCGGTTCGGGCGGAGGAATTACTACACCGGATCGATCATTCTCTTCACCGCCGCGTCGTTTTTTTGCGGCAGCGCGCGCTCCCTCGAGGCCCTGGTGTTCTGGCGGGTGATCCAGGGTATCGGGGGCGGCGCGCTCATCAGCACCGCGCAGGCCATCCTCTTTGACGTCTTCCCCCTCCGGGAGCAGGCCAAGGCGATGGCCATCTTCGGCATGGGCGTGATGGTGGGACCGACCCTGGGCCCCACGCTCGGGGGGTGGATCACCGACAACTACTCGTGGCCGTGGATCTTCTACATCAACGTCCCGCTGGGACTGGCGGCGGCCATGATGACCTGGCGCTACGTGCCGGAACCCGACCACCCGGTCATTCGGTCCGAGGAGGTCGATTGGTTGGGGGTGCTGTTCCTCATCCTCGGGATCGGCGCGCTGCAGATCCTGCTGGAGCGGGGAGAGGCCAAGGACTGGTTCGACTCGCCCGAGATCATTACCGAGTCGATCATCGCCGGAGCCGGCCTGGTGCTCTTCGTCTGGCACGAGCTGCAGGTCCGCCACCCCATCGTCGACCTTCGCATCCTGGCCAACCGCCAGCTCGCCGCGGGCGTGGTCTTCGCCACTGTCCTGGGCTTTGCCCTCTACGCCAGCGTCTTCGCCCTCCCGGTCTTCCTGCAGAACCTGCTGGGGTACTCCGCCTGGGACACCGGAAAGGTGATCCTCCCGGGCGCCCTCGCCAGCGCCGTGACCATGGCGGCCATGGGACGCCTTGGATCCCGCCTGGACGCCCGGGTATGGATCACGTCCGGCGTGTTCCTCTTCTTCTGGTCCATGTGGCTGCACTACCATTTCACCATCCAGACCGGCACGGCGGACCTGCTCTGGCCCATGATCCTCAGAGGCGTTGGGCTGGGGTTCATCTTCGTGCCGTTGACCGGCGTTGCCGTCGCGGACCTCGCGCCGCCACAGATGGCCCAGGGCACCGGGCTGTTCAATCTCTCCCGGCAACTGGGCGGAAGCCTTGGCATCGCGGTCACCGCCACGCTGCTCACTCGCTTCACCGAGCAGAGCCGGGAGGCGCTTCTGCCGCACTTGTCGACGGCGGAGCCGGCGACGATGGCCTGGCTGGAGCAGGTCAGCCGGCGAATGCTGCCCGGCAGCGGCGGGCTGGGCGAGGCGCAACTCAAAGCGCATGCGCTCCTGGAGCGAGCCCTCGGCCAGCAGGCCTCCATGGTGGCCTTCGAGAAGGTGTTCCTGACCATGGGTCTCGCCTTCGTCGCGGCGCTTCCCCTGTTGCTGCTCTTTCGTACCGGCCGAGTTCGCGGCGGCCCCCCGGCCCATTAGCCGCCCTCCCCCTCCACCCCGGGCCGGGTACCTTTCCCGCAGGGGGTTCTTTCCCCGATCTCAGGGAGCCGCGTCGCCGGTGACTTTCCAGCGGAAGCTCTTGCTCGGGTTCTGCCTCATGGTGCTGCCGGTCCTCCTGGTGGGGGCCGAAGCGCTCCGGAGCAACGCGCTCGAGCGGCGCGCCCTCGAGGCGCTGGGTGAGAGCATGGCCCGGACCCGGACCTATGCCGAGCTCGAGACCGCCATGTTCAACCAGACCGAGGTGATCTGGCGCTATCTGAGCGGCCTCGACCCGACCGCCCGCACCGAGTTCAGATTGACGGGAGAGGTGGTCGACTATTGGCAGCAGCGATGGCGGGCGGAGCTTCGCCCGGAGGAGAGCGAGATGGCGGACGCCATCGCCGCGATTCAGCGCCAGATCGTCGCCGCGGCCGACAGCGTGTTCGGGCTCTATGATTCGGGACGGCACGACGCCGCTTTCCAGGTGGCGGACCGGGAGCTCAAAGGTCGCTTGCAGCCGATGCTCACCCAGATGAACCGGGAGATCTATCGCCGCGCCAGGGAGTCGAGCGTGCGCGGCGCCTACGATCGCCTGCAGGTGATCCTGGGCGCCGAGGGTAGAAGTCTGGCGGCGATCGTGCTGTTGGCGCTGGGGGGCGGGCTCCTCGCCTCCTGGCTCATTTCGCGGGGGCTGGCCCGGCCGCTCGGCGAGCTGACCCGCGCCATGGCGGTGATCGGCAGTGGCCGCCTGGACCATCCGATCACCGCGACGACGCGGGACGAGATCGGCGACCTCGCGCGCGCCTTCGCGCAGATGACGGACAATCTGCGGCAGTCTCGCGCCGACATGGTGCGTCTCAACCGCGAGCTGGAGGCCAAGATCGCCCAGCTCCAGCAGGCCCAGGCGCAACTGGTGCAATCGGAAAAGCTGGCCTCCATCGGCGAGATGGCCGCCGCAGTGGCCCACGGGCTTCGCAACCCCCTGGCCAGCCTTCGGGCCGCGGCCCAGCTGGTCCGGCACCACCCCGAGGCGCCCTCCGCGGCGGAGAGTCTGGACGCGATCATCGAGGAGGTCGACCGGCTCGACCGGCGGATCGGCCACTTGCTGAGCTTCAGCCGCCCGGCACCGTTTCACCCCATGCCGGAGAGCCTGCCGCGTCTGGTCGAAGCCCTGCTTCCCGCCGTGGCCGAGCCGGTGCGCGAGCGGCAGGTGGAGCTCGCGCTCGATATCCCGCCGGATCTGCCTGACATCCGGGTCGACCCCATGCAGCTGGAGCAAGCAGTGCTGGAGATCGTATCGAACGCGCTCGACGCCATGCCCCACGGAGGGCGGCTTCGTCTCGTCGCCTTCGCCCAGGAAGGGGAGGACGGTCGCCCGGAAGTGGTGCTCGAGGTGACCGACACCGGGGGCGGGATTCCGGAGCCGGTGCTTCCGTCCGTGTGCCAACCCTTCTTTACTACCCGGCGCGACGGCACCGGCCTGGGGCTCGCCATCGCCAAGCGGTACGTGGAGCAGAACGGAGGCACCCTGCAGATCTCCAGTCACCTGGGCCGCGGCACCACCGTCCGGGTCCGGTTGCCCGCCCCGAGTACGCCTGCCGGACCCCCGTCATGAACGGATCGACGGTCCTGATCGTCGACGACGAGCGCACCCTGGCCCGGGCGGTCAAGGCCTTCCTGACCGAGTCCGGCTATGGGGCGGCGGTGGCGGAAGATGCCGAGCAGGCCCTCCCGCTGCTCGAAACACTGCGACCCGACGTCGTCTTCACCGACGTCCGCCTGCCGGGCATGAGCGGCATCGACCTGCTCCGCCGGATCCGTGAATTCGACCCCGCGCTCCCGGTCATCATCATGACCGCGCACGGCACCATTGAAGGGGCCGTAGAAGCGGTGAAGCTGGGAGCCTTCGACTACGTCAAGAAGCCGATCGATCTCGAGGAGCTCAAGCTCCTCGCCGACCGCGCCCGCGAGCATTCGTTGCTCCGCCAGGAGCTGTCCTACTACCGTCACCGGGCCGCCGCCCAGGAGCTTTCCACCGCCGGGGTGGTGGGAGAATCACCGGTGGTCCGCGCGATTCTGGACCAGGCCCGTCAGATCGCGCAGCTGGACGAGACACCTCCCGTGCTGATCACCGGCGAGACCGGGACTGGCAAGGGCTTGGTGGCGAGGACCATCCATCTCGCCAGTCCGCGCGCGAGCAAGCCGTTCATCGAGGTGAACTGCACCGCGCTTCCCGCCAACCTGATGGAGGCCGAGCTCTTCGGCCACGAGCGGGGGGCCTTCACCGACGCGAAAGAATCGAAAATCGGCCTGTTCGAGGCCGCCGAAGGCGGATTTCTCTTCCTCGACGAAGTGGGCGACATCGAATTATCGCTGCAAGGGAAGCTCCTCAGAGCGGTGGAGGATCGGGTGGTGCGCCGGGTGGGCGGAGTCCGCGATCGCCGGATCGACGCCCGCATTCTCGCGGCGACCAACCGTGACCTTGAGGGTGCGGCGAGGCGCGATGAGTTCCGGCGGGATCTCTACTTCAGGCTCGCCGTCATCATTCTCCACCTCCCTCCGCTGCGGGAACGAGGGAACGACGTCCTCCTGCTCGCCGCACACTTCCTGAGCCGCGCCAACACCAAGTACGGAAAAGACGTGCGCCACATCGGCCAGCGGGCCCGCGATCTCATGCTCTCCTACCCGTGGCCCGGGAACGTGCGCGAGCTGAGCCACGTCATCGAACGCGCCGTGCTGTGGAGTCGGGGGCAGTCGCTGGAGGTCGATCATCTCTCCCTGGGGCGTCCGCCCCAGCCTGGCGAGGCGGGCGCCGAACCGATCGCTGGACCAACCCCGCCACCGGCGACGGCGGTGCCGACCCTGCCCCCTCCCGGCGTCGACCTCGAAAGATGGGAGAAGTCGCTGATTCAACAGGCCATGACCGAGTGCGGTGGCAATCAGACCCGGGCCGCCCAGCGGCTCGGCATCAGCCGGGACACGCTCCGGTACCGGCTCAAGAAGCATGGCGTCCGGCCGGCCGGCTGACTTCCCCGCCGCCGGACACCCACGATGCTGTCATTGCGAGGGGCAGAGCCCCGAAGCATTGGGTGGGCGATAAAACCCAATCGGGTGACCTCACCCTGCCGGGCGGCCCCCTCCCAGGCGTCGGAAGCCAGGCCGTACCCATCCAGTAATCCCGATGAGAACAATCGCTTATCAGTGATGACACGGCTCTGTACCGCCTCCGGCATGCAACCTGCGTTATGCCGGGTGTCATCGGGTCACTGACCGGCCCGGTTTGGGTGAGGTCACCCAATGCGTTTTCCCGGGCCGCTCGGCCCACCACCTTTCTCCGGAGGATTGTTATGACGTGGACCAAGCCCGAGGCCGAGGTCGTAGCCGTCACGATGGAAGTGACCGCTTACGTCGCGACGCTCTAAGGCGCATGGATGATTCGAGGGGCTCGCGAAAGCGGGCCCCTCGGTGTTTCCAGGGTGCAAGTCGTCCTCCTTGGCACCGCAGCCGGCGGGGGGTTCCCCCAATGGAACTGCTGGTGCCCTTCCTGTCGTATCGGCCGCGCCGATCCCCATCGAGCTGTGCCACGGAGCCAGTCCTCGGTGGCCGTGAGTGCGGACGGCGCGCGTTGGTTCCTGCTCAACGCCTCGCCCGACGTCCGGGACCAGCTCGGGCGTCTTCCCGGCGACCCGCCCGCTTCCACCCGCCACGTCCCCGTCGAGGGGATCGTGCTCACCGATGCCGAGCTCGACCACTCGGTTGGGATCGTTCTGCTCCGCGAAGCGAGACGGCTTCAGATCTGTGCCACCCACGCCGTGTGCCGGGTCTTGGAGCGGGACTCCTGCATTCTCCCCGTGACCCGTGCCTTCGCGGAGGTCCAGGTCACGCAGCTTCCCCTCGATGGCACGACGGTGCTGTGCGATCGAGCGGGGACGACCAGCGGCCTCGCCATCGACAGCTTTCCGGTGCCCGGCGGCCCGCCCCGTTTCGCTCGGGAAGATCTCGCCGGGCACACCATCGGCCTGGTGGTCCGGGATGAAGCGACCGGCGGGTCCTGTGCCTTCGTTCCGGGATGTGGCGGCCTGGACGCCGATCTCTTGAGCCGCCTGGGGACAGCCGACCTGGTGCTGTTTGACGGGACCTTCTGGACCGACGACGAGCTGATCGCGCTCGGGATCGGGGATAGTCGTGCACGGCAGATGGATCACCTGCCGATCTCCGGGCCGGACGGCAGTCTGGAAAGCCTCGCGGCGCTGGCCAGCCGATCCAAGGTGTATACTCATATCAATAACACCAACCCGATGCTGGTCGAAGATAGCCCGGAACGCGCGCTGGTCGAACGGCGCGGCGTACGGGTCGGAGCCGACGGCATGCGGTTCACCCTTTGACCGGGAGACTTGGGTCGCCCGACCGGACCCCACGCCACCGCCCATGACGTCCACCCTCGTCCCCTCGAAACTGGCCGCGGCGCCGACGCCACCGATCCCCGCCCTCGACCGCCCGCTCGGCCCCGCGGAGCTGGAGCAGGCGCTGCGTTCGTTTCACGGGTCCTACTACGTGCAGCACCCGTTCCACCAGCTCATGTACGCCGGCAAGCTCTCCCAGCGCCAGTTCCAGGGGTGGGCCGCGAACCGCTTGGCGTACCAGCGGGTGGTCCCGCGGAAGGACGCCGCCATTCTGTCGAACTGCCCCGACCCGGCGGTGCGGAGGGAGTGGATTCAACGGATCATCGACCACGACGGAACCGAGCCGGGCACGGGGGGAATCGAGTTGTGGATCCGGCTGGGCGTGGCCCTGGGGGTGCCCCGCGGGGAGATGGATGACGAGCGGCATGTGCTTCCGGCGGTCCGCCTGATCTGCGAATCGTACGTCACTTTCTGTAGGTCCAGGCCCTGGGTGCAGGCGGTTGCGTCGTCCCTCACCGAGCTGTTCGCTCCCCAGATCCATCAGCAGCGCATCGAAGCGTTTCCCAAGTACTACCCGTGGATTCCCCCCGACGCGCTCGCCTATTTCAGGAGCCGCCTGGTGCAAGCCCCGAGAGACGTGAAGCACGGCCTTGCCATCGTGCGGCGGCACTGCACGACGGTGGAAACCCAGCACCAGGCCTTCGAGGCGCTGGCCTTCAAGCTGGAAATGTTGTGGGCCATGATCGACACCATTCATCACGCGTACCTCGAGGAGCGCGCGTGACGATCGCCCTCACCGCCCGGCCCACGCTGTGGCGGCTCGCCCGGCTGGACTACGATCCCGTCCGGCAGCGCCGGGTACTCCTGTACCCTGAGGGAGCGGTACTGCTCAACGAGACGGGAGCCGCCGTGCTGGAGTTGCTGGACGGACGTCGCACCGTGAGCGAAATCGCCGCCATTCTCGAGCAGCGCTACCGCGCCGACGTGACGGCGGACGTGACGGAATACCTGGCGGACCTCGCGGCAAAGGAACTCATCCGTGACGCTTGAACGGCCCACCACGCTGCTCGCGGAGCTGACCCATCGGTGTCCGCTCCGCTGCCCCTACTGCTCCAACCCGCTGGATCTGGTTCGGGCCGAGGGCGAGCTGTCGACCGACGAGTGGAAACGAGCGTTCACCCAGGCTCGGGAGCTCGGCGTCCTCCAGCTGGGTCTGTCCGGCGGCGAGCCGCTCGTCCGCAAGGATCTCGAAGACCTCGCCCGGCACGCCAGAGCGCTCGGCCTCTATACCACCCTGGTGACGTCCGGCCTGGGACTCACGCCCGCCCGCGCCGAGCGGCTCCGGGATGCCGGGCTGGAGCATATCCAGATTTCGATCCAGGATTCGAACCCGGAGGCCGCCGAGCGCATCGCCGGGATCAGCTCGGTCAAGCAGAAACGGGCCGCGATAACCGTGGTGAAGGAGCTGGGCTTCGCCTTCAGCATCAACGTGGTGCTGCATCGCGCCAACCTCGATCGCATCGGCGAGATCATCGAGCTGGCCGCCGGGCTCGGCGCCGACCGGCTGGAGCTCGCCAACACCCAGTACTACGGCTGGGGCCTGGAGAACCGGACCGCGCTGATGCCCACCCGGGAGCAGGTGGATCGGGCTCAGGCGGTGGCCCAAGAGGCCATCCGGCGCTATCGCGGCCGGATGCGGATCATCTTCGTCCTTCCCGACTACTTCGAGCGCTATCCGAAACCGTGCTACGGGGGGTGGGGGAAGCTCTATCTGGTGATCTCTCCGGACGGCCGGGTCCTGCCGTGCCACGGGGCGACTCAGATCACCACGCTGAAGTTCGACAGCGTCAAGGAGCGATCCCTCGAATGGATCTGGCAGGAATCTCCCGCCTTCGGCGCCTTCCGCGGCGACAGCTGGATGAAGGAGCCTTGCAGGAGCTGCGCCCGGAAGGCGGTCGACTTCGGCGGCTGCCGGTGCCAGGCCTTCGCCCTGACCGGTGACGCCGCGAACGCCGATCCGGTCTGCACCCTCTCTCCCCATCGCGACCGGATCGACGCCGCCCTCGAGCAGCACGCAGGCGAGGTCGCCTACCGTTACCGCATTCTGTCCAACGAGCCGCAGCACGCGTGAGCTCCACCCCGGCCATCGACACCGAAGGGTTGGGGCGAGACTACGGCCGGGTCCGCGCCCTCGAAGGGTTGACCTTCCAGGTTGCTCCCGGCGGGCTGGTCGGTCTCCTGGGACCCAACGGAGCCGGCAAGACGACCGCAATGCTGTTGTTGGCGACCTTGCTCGCGCCCGGCCGCGGCACCGCCCGTGTGTTCGGCCACGACGTGGCGCGCGAGCCTCGCGCCGTTCGGCATCGGCTCGGGCTCGTTTTCCAGGAGACCAGCATCGACGGTCTCCTCACGGTGCGGGAGAATCTCCTCTTCGCGGCCCGGTTGGCCGGGCTGGGGGGATCCTCCGCCCGATCCGCGGTGGACGAGGCGATCGCCCGGGCCGGGCTCGGTGAGAAGGCCGCCTCGCCGGCACGCCACCTCTCCGGCGGCTGGCGGCGACTGGTCGACATCACCCGGGCGACCCTGCATCGACCGTCGCTGCTCATTCTGGACGAGCCCACCGTGGGGCTCGATCCGGAGCACCGCGAGAGCCTCTGGAACATCCTCGCCGCTCAGCGCCGGGACCTGGGCACCACGGTCCTCTTCTCGACCCATTATCTGGAGGAAGCGGAGCCGGCCGATCGGGCCGTGTTGCTCTCCCGCGGCCGCGTGGTCGCCGACAGCACCCCGGCAGCGCTTCGGGCGTCGGTGGGGCACTATCTCGCCGAAATCGAAGGCCCCGGTGCTGAGCGCCTGGTCCGGGCGCTCCGGGGACTGGGCACGACGGTCACGGCAGTGCGAACCGAGCGTGGTTTCCGGGTCGGGGTGTCCGACCAGCGGGACGCCCTGATGGAGCTGGCCGCCGCGTCGCCCGGCATCGATCGCCTGGCGATCCGGCCCACCACCCTGGAAGACGCCTACTTCGTGCTGACCCAAGGGGACGAGACATGGGCGCGCTGAGCGCGGTCTATGGCATCGTGGCCCGCGACCTGATCCGCGCCGCCCGGCAGACCAGCCGGCTGCTGGGCGGCATTGCCCGTCCGTTCATGTGGCTGCTGCTGGTGGGGACCGGATACGGTGCGATCACCCGGCTCGAAGCCGGGGTTCCTTACCAGGTCTACGTCTTTCCCGGAATCGTGGTGATGGCCGCGCTGTTCGGAGCCATGCTCACCGCCATCGCCACCGTCTATGACCGCGAGTTCGGCATGTTGCGTCTCATGCTGGCCAGTCCGTGCGGCGTGCCGGCGGTGCTCGCCGGACGCGCGCTCGCCGCGGCGCTGGTGGGGAGCCTGCAGGGAGGGGTGGTGCTGCTCTCAGCCCCGCTGGTTCTTCCGGTGTCGCCGGGGGGCTTTGTCCGCGCCGTCGGCGCGCTGGCGGCGGGGTCGGCGGTGAGCGCGATCCTCGGGCTGCTGGTGGCGGCTCGTCTCCGCTCGGTCGAAAACTTCGCCGGCATCATCAACGTCGTGCTCTTCCCGCTCCTGTTCGTCAGCGGGGCGCTCTACCCTACCGCGGGCATGCCCGACCCGCTCCGAACGCTCGCCCGGGTGAACCCGGTCAGCTACCAGGTGGATTTGATGCGGCACGCCCTCGGCCAGCCGGTCGAGTTCGCGGTGCGCACCGACCTGCTGGTGCTCGGGGTCGCGGCCCTCATGGGACTGGGCATTACCGCCCTGCTCTTTAACCCCGAACAGCGCTTTCTGGGAAGCGGCCCCGCTCGGGGAACCAGTCCGAAGTTGGGGTAGCGACACGGGCGGGGCGGCCGTCCCCTAGGAGCACGAACCCGGAGCGGGCCGATCGGATGCGAGCCGGGAGAGGGTCACGTCCTGCACCAATCGCGAGCGCACGGGCCACCGAATGGGACCCCCAGCCGGCACCGTCGTCTCCACGACGATGTGGCGTTCCCGGTGCAGCAGGCCGGCTGCCGCGTCCCAGCTCACTCGCCCGTTCTCAACCGACATTTGTTGCGTCTCGATGCTCGATGAGTCTCCCGGCAAACGGGCCTGGTGCAGGGACGTCCGGGCGTGGAGCAGGAGCCGGAGCACCACCCGGGTACCGGCCGTGCTGTCGGGCAGCCGCCTGATTTCCAGACCGGCTGAATCCCGCCAGACCTGGCCGACGTCGAGCCCAGCCGGGGAAAGCAGGGGGAGCAGATCCCCCGCGGCCCCTCTCATATCGGCCACCTCGGCCACCTCATCCGGCACGAACGGCACGCCCTCGGAGCGGTACTCACCGGACGGACTGAGCCGGCCCCGGTAGCGGCCGCCGATGAGCCCGTCGGTATCCGGAACCAGCTTCCCCTCGGGACTCTCTCGCCACACCGCCAGCGAATCGTACCACCCCTCGAGAGCGATCTCGCCGGCCACCGCTGCGGCGCGAAAGTTCCACACCCCCGAGCGACCGATCGTCTCGCGGCGGCGCCGGCCTCCCGTCTCGGCCTCGAGCGTTCCCGTGGAGGTTTCCCCGAAGCGGGCGCACTGGAGGTGGGATGCCGAATAGCGGAACAGCACCGGATCCCGCGTGGTGGGCGCGCCCCCCATCCCGCAGAGCGCCACCCAGGTGATCGCCGGCGTCGTGAGCCACTTGGCGGCGGAACCCAACCCCGGAGCCCGGGCCGGGGGGCCGAGGTCAGGCCTCGAGCATGAACGGATAGCGGTAGTCCTTCGGCGGGACGAAGGTTTCCTTGATGCTCCGGGGGGAAACCCAGCGGAGCAGGTTGAGGATGGACCCGGCCTTGTCGTTGGTGCCGCTGGCGCGAGCTCCCCCGAACGGTTGCTGGCCCACCACCGCGCCGGTGGGCTTGTCGTTGACGTAGTAGTTGCCGGCCGCGTGCCGCAGGACCCGGTCGGCCTGCACGATCGCGGATCGATCCTGGGAGAAGATCGCCCCCGTCAGACCGTAGGGACTGGTACCATCCACCAGCGCAAGTGTCTCGGTCCACCGGCCGGCGGGATACACATGGACCGTCAGCACCGGCCCGAAGATCTCTTCGCACATGAGCCGGTATTGGGGGTCGTCCGCCTGGATGAGGGTGGGCTGGACGAAGTAGCCTACGCTGTCGTCCGTACCGCCGCCGGCCACGATCCGGACCCCGGAGTCGCGTCGCGCCTGCTCCAGGTGGTCGCGGATCCGGGCGAAAGCGCGAGCGTCGATCACCGCGCCCATGAAGTTCCGGAAATCGGCCACGTCGCCCATCCGGATGCTGTCGATCATCGCCACCGCCCGATCCCTCACCCCGGGCCAGATCGTGTCGGGGACGTAGGCCCGCGACGCCGCGCTGCACTTCTGCCCCTGGTACTCGTAGGCGCCGCGGACCATGGCGACGGCCAGCGCGTCGACGTCGGCGCTCGCGTGCGCCACGATGAAGTCCTTGCCGCCGGTCTCGCCGACGATTCTCGGATAGGACGCGTACCGGTCGAGGTGGTCCGCCACCGTTCTCCATAGACTGCGGAACACGGCCGTCGACCCGGTAAAATGGATCCCGGCGAGGCGGGGATCACCGAGGAGGACCCGGCTCACCTCGACGGAATCGCCGGGGAGGAAGTTGATCACGCCCGGAGGCAGCCCCGCCTCCTGGAGCAGCCTGAAGAAGTGCCAATTGCTGAGTGCGGCCGTCGCGGCGGGTTTCCAGACCACCGTGTTCCCCATGAGCGCGGGGGCGGTGGGCAGGTTGCCTCCGATCGCGGTGAAATTGAACGGCGTGATGGCGTAAACGAATCCCTCGAGCGGCCGATGGTCGAGACGGTTCCAGAACCCGGCCGCCGACTGGGGCTGTTCCTGGTAGATCCGCTCGGCGTAGTGCACGTTGAACCGGAGAAAGTCGATCAGCTCGCAGGCGCTGTCGATTTCCGCCTGGAACGCCGTCTTGCTCTGGCCCAGCATGGTCGCCGCATTCACCAGCTGCCGGTGGCTGGCGGCCAGGAGGTCGGCGGCCTTGAGGAAGACGGCCGCGCGATCCTCGAAGCGCCAGTGTCCCCAATCCCGCTGAGCCTCGGCCGCGGCGTCCATCGCGGCGGTGATCGTCGCGGGCGCCGCCTGATGTACCGTGGCGAGCACCCGCCCATGACAATGCGGCGAGACGACTGGATGGGTCACACCGCTCCGCACCTCTCGGCCGCCCACGATCGCGGGAACGTCCGGACGTTGCGCCCCGACGGTGGCCAGGGCCGCTTTCAGAGCCGCCCGCTCGGGGCTTCCCGGGGCATAGCTCAGCACCGGCTCATTCTGGGGGGAGGGGATGTTGGCGGTGCCGCTCATCGTCCGGGTCCAGGCTTCGGGAGAAGGTAAGATGTCATTTCTTCGATCCCGCGAGCAAGTCAGGGACGTGCCCCGGTCCGCGGAAGACGGGCCGCTCCATCACGGTGAATCCATTTCCTTCGAGAATCGTCTTCCCCTCCGGCGACAAGACGAATTGGGCGAAGGCCCGCGCGGTTTCCGGGTGGGGCGCACCGGTCGGAATGGTCAGGGCGTAGACGATGGGTTGGCCCCGGAAGTCCACCGAGTCGGTGGCCGACCGGGTCTTGCCCGGCACCCGTACGCGCGCCTCCGCATACCAGTCGGCCCGGGTCGGGTCGCCCAGATTGATCTCCGGGGGAAGCTTCACGTACCGGAACCCGTGGATTCGAGCCACCGCTTCGTATTCCCAGGCGTAATCCAACTCCCCGGCCTGCACCAGCGCAATCAGGTCCACCGACTTACGCCGGACATACCTCGGCGGCACCGCGGCCGCCAGACGAGCCGCGAGCCTCGGCTCCCCGTAATACCGTTCGGCCAACTGCCAGACCATGAGCGCGCGGTAGCCGGCCGGGTCGAGCGCCGGGTCGGAATGGCCTGACCGCACGTTGGGGCTCAGCAGAATCCGCCACCAGTTGTCTCCGGTGATCTCGCCGGCCCTCGTCGAGGCGTCGGTGTAGATCAGTACCATGGAGCTGCGGGCGAAGAGGGCATACCAGGAGGCGTACCGGGGGATCAAAAGCGTGGGGAACACCTCGAAATCGGCCACCGCGATGAGGTCGGGGATCTTCCCCAGATCGGTCAGCTTGCGGGCCGCTTCCAGGCTCCCCGAACTCTCCTGCGCCGGGACCACTCCGGGATGCTTGGCGGCGAAGGCTCGCAGCAGCTCCTGAAACGGCCGGGCCATGCTCCCGGGGTTGAAGACCACCAGGGGACCGGTGGGTGGGCGCGGGTCGGACCCGGGCCCCGGGACCGCCATCATCAGGAGTAGGCCGGTGCAGAGCACGGAGCGCGCCGGGGCACCGGGGCCGGGCATCGATCGCGACCGCCGCCCTAGAACGTTCCGTGCCACCCGACGGAAAGTCCGGAAGGTGCGGCGATGAGCGAGGGCGGTCGAAGATTGAAAATCCGCCACCGGCCGGAGGCGAGCTTCGCGGACGCGATCCCGACCAGCGCCCCCGCCGCTACGTCGCTCAGCCAGTGACGGTTGTCATTGACCCGGGACCAGGCGACGCCACCGGCCAGGGTGTAGAGTCCCACGGTGGCCAGGGGCTGGTGGATGTCGTCGGCCAGAGAGGTCGCGAACGCGAAGGCCAGCGCCGAGTGGCCGGAAGGCAGCGACCCCTGGCCCGAGAAGGGCACGAACCCGTCGGCGTCGAGGCTCTGGTCGGGGCGGGGCCGGCCGGCGACGAGCTTGCTCCCACCTACGAAGCCGGCCGCCAGCAGGACACTGGCCCCGAGCCGGCCTCCGGCCCGGGTCAGGTTCGGATCGTGGCTCAGGAGTCCGGCGAGGATCAGTCCCGCCGTCACCGTCCCGTACCCCTCCGGCTGCCCGAAGTGGCGGAAGCCTCCCGCGACATCGTCCGATCCGGCCCCCCGGTGGTTCTGGGCGAACCGCTGCACCGGCCGATCGAGAAGCATCAGCGCCGAGAGACCCCCGACCGCGATGGCGCTGTGCCACCAGCGGACGGGGGACCCCTGCTCCTGGGCCGTGGCCAAGGGGAGGACGGAGGTCAGCAGCACCAGAGCCATCAGGCCGATCGACCCCGCACGGCGTGGGAGCGCAAGTCCGCGGTGCGATGCCCTTCCCGCAAATCCGCTGCCTGACCCGGCGTGGAAAATTGTACCGGAGTGGTTACCTTCGGGCGTAATGATTCCGGTGGCCGGAATGTTCCGATCCGGATGTGCGGCGGGCCCGCCGGACGACCTGAGCTCAGAGGACATGATGAACCGAAGGTATGGTGTTTTCATCCTGACGCTGGTGCTCGCGTCTTGCCGGAGCTACGACTTTCACGCCCCGCTCGCTGATCAGCACGGTCTGGTCCCGGCCGATCAATACGCCCGCTACGGGCAGGAACAGGCCGAGGCGGTAGCCATTGCCCGCGAGTTCGGCCGCGCCGCCCAGGGGAGGTCCCCCGAGGCGCTGGTCCGCCAGGCCGAAGCGACGGTGAGCTACGCTCGCTCCCTGCCGGATGTCGCGGACGTCAGCGCGGACCCGCTCGGATATCGGCTCACCGTTCGCTTCAAGAGCGGGTGGCGGACGGCGGTCAATCCCGTCGCGGACGGGAAGAGCGGTGCGGAGACTCTTGGGATGACGGCGTCAAACGCACGATAGACCTCCCCCGAATATACCTCCACCCGGCGAGGACGGCTTGGCGACTGCGCCCGAGTGCTGCCAGGTCACCACCACCCTTCCGGACCAGCCGACCGCGGACCGGCTTGCCCGCCAGTTGGTCGATGAGCGCCTAGCGGCGTGCGCCCAGGTCCAGGGTCCCATCACCAGTCACTACCGATGGCAAGGCCGGGTCGAGCAGGCGGCCGAATGGTATTGCCACCTCAAGACCACCGTGGCGCGGCTCCCGGAGCTCCAGGCCCGGCTCCGGGAGCTGCATCCGTACGAGCTGCCCGAGATCATCGCCGGTCCGATCGCCGAGGGTGACCCGGCCTATCTCGACTGGATCGAATCGTCCGTAAGGCGGGACCCCCCTCCCCGCTGAGCCGCACCACTTCGGAGGCCTGATGTCCACCCTGCCTGCCCCCCCGGCGCCGGAGCTGCTCTACCTCCTCGCGGGCGACGCCGAGGATCTCCTCGCGGCCTGTGAGAACCTCCGCCCGGCCGACATCGCGGAGGCGCTCAACCAGCTTCCCGTTGCAGCGGCCGCCCGAGTGGTTTCGGCGCTTCCCTTGGACCTGACCGTTCCCCTCTTCGACGAGCCCGAGCTGGACCGCCGGGGAGAGATTTTCGGGCGCCTGGACGAGAGCGTGGCCCCGCCCTTGATCGAGGGGCTGTCATCCGACCAGAGGGTAGAGCTGTTCCGGGCGCTGAAGGCGGAGGATCGCACCCGCCTCTTCCCCCTCCTCAGTGCCTCCACCCGAGATGCCCTCCGGCTGCTCCTGGCCTATCCGCCGACCAGTGCCGGTGGCATCATGACCACGGAGTTCGTCGGCGTGCCGGCCACCTGGACGGTGGAACAGGTCAAGCGTCATATCAGCGAAGTCGGGCGGGCCAAGGAAACCGTCTACGCGATCTACGTGCTCCACCCGAAGGACCAGCGGCTGGAGACGGTGGTTTCGCTGCGCGAGATCATGTTGGCGAGCTCGGGCCAGCGGGTCGACGCCATCGGCGACGTGCGCCGGCCAGTCACCGTCTCGCCCCTGACCGACCGGGAGGACGTGGCCCGGCTCATTTCGAAATACAATCTCCTCGCCATCCCCGTGGTCGATGACACCACCCACGTCCTCGGCATCGTGACCGTGGACGACGTCATCGACGCCTTGATCAGCGAGCAGACCGAGGACGTCCAGAAGTTCGGGGGCATGGCGGCGACCGATGAGTCGTACATGCAGATCGGGTTCCGGGCGATGGTGCGGAAGCGGGCCGGATGGCTGTGCGCGCTGTTTCTGGGCGAGATGCTCACCGCCGCGGCGATGGGGCACTTCGAGGAGGAGATCGGGCGCGCCGTCGTCCTGGCGCTCTTCATCCCCCTGATCATCAGCTCGGGGGGCAACTCAGGATCGCAGGCCACGTCCCTGATCATCCGGGCCATCGCCCTCCGGGAAGTGCGGTTGGGCGACTGGTGGCGGGTCGCGTTCCGTGAGCTCCCGGCCGGATTCACCTTGGGCGCGATCCTCGGAGCGATCGGCTTCGCCAGGATCCTCCTCTGGCAGTGGTTGGGATGGTACGACTACGGCGGCCACTACCTGTTGGTGGCCGAGACCGTGTCGCTCGCCTTGGTGGGGGTGGTGCTGTTCGGATCGCTGACCGGCTCGATGCTCCCCTTTCTCCTCCGCCGGATCGGCTTCGATCCGGCCAGCGCCTCCGCACCCTTCGTGGCCACCCTGGTGGATGTGACCGGACTGGTGATCTATTTCAGCGTCGCGCTCCTCGTGCTTCGAGGGACGCTGCTGTAATCGCCTCGAACACCCCGCTGATCTCCGGCAGCGGGAGCATCCAGGTGGCTCCGCCTCTCAGCAGTGCCGCCCGGGGCATGCCGTACACCACGCAGCTGGCTTCGCTCTCGGCGATAGTCATTCCACCCCCTGCCCGAATTTGGCACAGCCCGTCGGCGCCGTCTTCACCCATGCCCGTGAGCAGCACACCGAGGGTTCGCCCGGGCCGGGCGCGAGCGGCCGTCCGCATGGTCACGTCGATGCTGGGAACGTGCTTGGCGTCCACCGGCTGCTCGGAGAGGGTCACCGCCAGATTGGACGTTATCCGGAGGTGCCGGCCGGCCGGGGCGATGAGGGCCTTGCCGGGAAGCAGCCGTTCCCCGTCCTCGGCCTCCGCCACCTCCAGGCCGCTGAGCGCGTTGAGCCGTTGGGAGAATGGCTTGGTGAAGCCGGCCGGCATGTGTTGGACGATGACGACCGGGAAGGGAAGCGGAGCGGTCACCCGCTCCAGAATACGCTGGAGGGCCGCCGGCCCACCGGTGGACGCCCCGATCACGCAGAGCTCCATGCGCCGGAGCTGGTCGAGCGTCTCCGGCACGGGCGCGTCCGCCTTCGGCCCGGCCACGGCCCGCGAGTCGGCCCCGTTGGGCAGCCATACCCGCAACCGGTTCACGACTTCCTTCTGAAGGGAATCGAGGTCGAGCGCGCTGAACGTGGTCTTATCGATGAAATCGGCCGCACCGGCCGCCAGCGCTTCGATGGTGGCCTCGGCGCCTTCCTTGGTGTGGGCCGAGAGCATGATGACCTTGAGCGTCGGCTTCCACCGCAGCAGCGCGCGGAGGACCTGCAGGCCGTCCATTCCCTTCATCGCCACGTCCAGCGTCACCAGATCGGGCTGGGCGATCGGAATCCGCTGCAGCGCCTCGGCGCCGCTGGCGGCTTCGCCGACGACGTGGAAGCCCCGCTCGCTGGCGAGCACCCGGGTTAGCGCCTTCCGGACAAAGGCGGAATCGTCCACCACGAAAATCCGCATCGTCACGCCTCCGCTCGTTTGCGGTAGAGCACCCCGGAGGGAAGGCTGACCGGGATAAAGGGTGTCTTGCAGTCGAGCAGCGATTCCGCATGCCCCAGGAACAAGTACCCCCCGGGCGCCAGCCACCGGGAGAAGTGCCCGATCAGAGCCTCGAAGGCCGCTTCGTGGAAATAGATGAGCAGGTTCCGGCAAAAGATCGCGTCGTACCGGGACCAGCCGAGGTTCCCGTTCGCGGCGAGCAGGTTCATCGGGAAGAACCGCACCCCGTGGCGATAGTGCTCCTTGAGTTGGAATTGCGGCCCGACCGGGTGGAAGTAGCGCCGGCGGGCTTCCTGGTCACAGCACCGGAGCGAGGTTTCCTCGTAGAGCGCGGCGCGGGCCTTCTCGATCCGCACCGCATTCAGGTCGCATCCGTCGATCTCCCACGACACGCCGGCCAGGGCGGAGGCCGCGCTCTGGAGGGTGATCCCGATCGAATAGGCTTCCTCCCCCGAGGAGCATCCGGCCGAGAGCACCCGGAACGGCCGCCCCCCGAGAACGGGGCGCCGCTCCGGGATGACGTGCTGCGCGAGGAGATCGAACTGGTGGGCCTCCCGGAAGAAGTAGGTCTCGTTGTTGGTCACCACCGGCGGCAATTGGGCGAACTCCAGCTCCCGATCGGGGTGAAAGCGCAGATACTGATAGTACTCCCGAGGGGTCTGCAGATGGAGCTCCCGGAGCCGCGACCCCAGGCGGGAGCCCAGGATTTCGAGGCGAACTCCGTCAAAGGCGAGACCGAACCGTTCCTGGATGAGATCCGTCAGCAGCTTGAGATCCGCCGCCTCCGATGCGCTCATGCCGAGAGCCGAACCCGGTCGCGGGGAAGCAGGTCGAGCGCGGCCCGAGCGGTCGCTGCGACGACCGGCTCAACATCCCTCGCCAAAGCCAACAGCGTGTCCCGGGTCTCGGGACGCGCCGTTTTTCCCAGACCTCGGGCCACCTCGTTGCGGACGTTCCAGTCGTGGTCCCGCGCGAGATCCACCAGAAGCGCCAGGTCCGAGGGGTCGGCCAGTTCGGCGAGACCGAGCACCGCGAGCCGGCGGACATCCAGGTCTCCCTCCGCCAGCCGCTCGTGCAGAAAGCCCCGGAGCCAGGACGGGGCGATCCGAATGAGCGCCTGCATGACTTCCACCCGCTCGTGGGGTGCGCATTCCTGGTACAGGGCCCGCAGCCTGTCCCCAGCACCTGCCGCGCGCATCTGACCCAACGCGCGGATTACGTGGTAGCGAAGTGAGTCGGAGGTGCCGAGCAAGGCCGCGAGCAGGGGCACGGTCTTCTCGCCGCCCCGCCGGGAGAGCAATGCCAGCGCCTCGACCCGGATGGGCTCGTGCCCGTCGGCGAGGGCGCGGATCAGAGCCACGTCCGCCCTGGTGCCGGGCAGCACGGACGCCGCCCGCAATGCGGCGCTTCGGATCGCCGGATTCTCGTGTGAGGCCGTCGCCAGCACCCGAGGCTCAAGGCAGGCGACGGGTTGCCGCGCCAGGACGCCCAGCGCGTGCGCCAGCACGGACGGGTCGCGCCCGGACTCCAGGCACGATTCCAGCTCAGTCAGTGCCGTCGCGGGGAACCGGGACAGTGCCTCGGCGGCCGCCTCCTGTTCCATCGGCAGACCCCGGCGAAGCCGCTCCATCAGAAGCGGTGCAGTCGCGTCCTCGCTGAGGCGTCCCAGTGCGTGACAGGCGGCCGCCCTGACCGCGACGTCCGGGTCGGCGAGCTGATCGAGCAGCACGGGAAGGTCGGACTTGGTGAACCACCCCGCCCGGAGGGCGCCGCATCGAAGCGTCGGGTCGGGATCTTGGAGCAGCTCGCCGAGGAGGGGGGTGATACCCTCCGGATAGCGGAGCGCGAGCGCTTCAATCCAGATGGCGCTCGGGTCGGCGCCGAGGCGTCCCAAAACCGTGGGGATGTGCTCCCGCAGGCCCGCTACCACCGCCAGGGTCGTCGCGGCCAGGAGCAGACTGTCCGAGTCGGAACCGGGTCCGGGTGTCGTCGCCTCCGGCACGAGAACCGCGCTCAGGTAGGAAAGGACGTCCCCTCCCTCGCTCTCGTAATCCCGGGCATAGCGCCGTGCCAGAGGGCCAGGATCGGGGTGCATCTCGATCACGACGCCCAGGGCGAGCATGATCGCATCCCGGAGCGAACGCTCGCGGACCCGCGGGAGCAGGGCGAGCAACGGCTCGAGCGAGTCGGGGGAGGCGATCTGCTGCAGGGCCTCCACCGCAGTGTCGGCCACGATGGAGTCGGGGATCAGGGCGACCAGCGGCTCGATCGCCCGGGCATCGCCGATCTCGCCCAAGGCGGAGATCGACGCGAGCTGGATCCAGAGATCGCCTTTCAGGAGGGGAAGCAGCACCGTCACCGCGTCCGGGGAGCGGAGCCGGCCCACGGCCTCGACGGCCGATTGGGCGACATTGGGGTCCGAGTGGTGGACCAGCGGGAGCATGGCTCGGGCGGCCGCAGTGTCCCCGATGCGGGTCAGCGTTTGGAGTGCGAACATGGTGAGCTCGGCCTCAGCATGCGCCAGCAGCCCCACCAGATCGGGGAGCGCATACGGCCCCTGGCGCTCCAGCGCGCTGAGCCCGGCGTTGCGGCGCACCGCATTCGCCCCATCCGCCACCAGCTCCACCAGCACTGCAGGCTCCAGGTAGCGGGCGGCCAGCCGGATGGCGCGCTCCCGCACGGCCGGCGCCCCATCCTCCATGGCGGCGAGGATGGCCCGGTCCCACCCCTCGTCCATGGTCCCCGCCTCAAGCGCCGCGAGCCGGGCCACCATCGCCTCTCGCGGCAGCTGGTCCGGGGACCGGCTGGGACCGGGGGACATTGCCGGGTTCATACCTGGAAGAACTCAGCCCGCTGGCGGAGAGCGTCGGACTCGCCGGCGAGATTCTTGGCAGCCAGGTTCATCTGCTCGGCCGCCACCAGGTTTTGGCGGGACACGACCGCGATCGATTCGATGGCCTTGACCACCATCTCGCCTCCCCGCTTCTGCTCTGCGACGGCGTCCGACATCTGATGCGTCAGCTGGTTCATCTTCTGAGCCGCCAGGCTGATTTCCTGGGCTCCGGTAGCGTTCTCCCTGATGGCGCTCGCGATCTGGCGCGCCAGCGTACCCATCTGGCCGGCGGTCTGGAGCACCACCTGGGCATCCGCCGATTGCGCGTCGGTGGCCTTGGCGGCCTCCGCGACGAGCACCGACGTCTTCCCGATGGACTCCACCATGCCGGCCAGCACGTGCTCCATGAGGGTCACGGCCTTCCGGGTATCCTTTTGAACCGTCTCGATGACGGTCCCGATCTCCTGGGTGGCGAGGACGGAGCGCTCGGCCAGGCGGCGGACTTCGTCCGCGACCACGGCGAACCCCTTGCCGGCGTCCCCCGCCCGGGCCGCTTCGATCGCGGCGTTGAGCGCGAGCAGGTTGGTTTGATCGGCGATCTCTTCGATGACCTTGACGATCTTGCCGATTTCGTCCGAGCGCTCTCCGATCGAGTTGATCGACTCCTGCAGTTGTTCGCCCTTCTGATGCGTCTCGCTCACCGACTGCTGGCTGACTTCGTCCACCCGATGAATGCGCTCGGCGATCGCCCCCACGTTGCCGATGATCGTCCGGAGCGTCGTCGACGCCTCCTCGACCGCGCCCAGCAGCACCTCGCCGTTCTGGGCGGTGTGGGAAAGCGTCGCGCTCATCTGCTGAATGGATGCTGAGGTCTGGTCGACGTTCGCCGCGAGGGCCTCGGCGCTCTTGGCGAGATGCTGCATCTGCGAGGCGATCTCCACCATGGTCGACGAGGTCTCCTCCGTCGAGCTGGACTGCAACTCGGCCCCTTTCGCCATCTGGGTGGTGGACGCCGAGATCTCCTCGGAGGAAGTGGCAACGGTGCGGGAGGACACCGCAATCTGGGAGGCGATCTCCCGGAGATTCTTCACCATCTGCCGCATCGAGTGTTCCAGCCAGCCGATCTCGTCCCGGGACTGGCTGCGAATATCGGCCGTCAGGTCTCCCTTGGACACCTGCTCGGCCAGAATGCCGAGGTTGGTGAGCGGATCGGCGATGAGCCGCGCCAGGGCGAGGGCGAGCACGATGCCCACCACGACGGTGACACCGAGGGTCGAGAGAATGAGACTCCGCGAATCCTGGAGGATCACGGACGCCGCGTCTTCCCCGACCGTGCCGGCCACCCGGGAGAATCCTCGCATCGCTTCCCACCCGAGCAGCCCGGTGCAGGCCAACACCACACCGAAGCCGGTGAGAATCTTCCGCCGGATGGTCCAGTCTTTGATCACCTGCTCTACACGGCTCGGCATCGTCATATCCACCAGTGGAGGAAAACCGCTCGCGCCCCTGCCGGGGTGTCAGTCGCTCAGCAACACCTTGTCGAGGTCCAAGAGTATGATCAGCCGCGACTGGCAGCGAGCTACCCCGGTGATGTAGTCGGCCTCGTGCGACAGCACCTCCGGTGGCGCCGGAGCGACGCAGTCCGCCGGGATCTTGATGACCTCCGAGACGGCGTCGACCACCAGGCCCAGCACCCGGTCGAGCAGATCGACGACCACAATGCGGGATCGCGGCGTGATCACCGCCTCCCTCAAGCCCAGCCGGCCGCGAATCTCGACCACCGGGAGAATCCGGCCCCGCAGATTGGTCACCCCTCGGATAAAGGGGGGAGCCTGGGGCACCCGGGTGATGTCGGTGACCCGGATGACTTCCCGCACCCGCCGGACCGGCACCCCGAACGCCTCGCGGTCGAGGATGAACATGAGGAGATGCAGCTCGGCGCCGGGAGGGCGGTCGGCCGGCAAGGCCGCGACCTGCACGGCATCGGCAAAGCCGAGGAGGTGGTCCGGCCTCGCCGGCTCCCGGGGCGACCGAGCGAGCGGCTCACCCGACGGCATGTCGTCCTCGCGTCGCGGGACCCCGCTGGTCGGGCTCGGGGGCGGCCCGATCGAGAATCCTGACGGCATCCAGGATGCACGCGACCCTGCCATCTCCCAGGATGGTCGTGCCCAAGACCAGGTCCGGCCGGCCGCATGCCGGATCCAGGCTCTTCACCACCACGTCCTGGTGACCGACCAGCCGGTCAACCAGCAGTCCCCTCCGCTTGGCCCCCGCGCTGATGACCACGAAGTAGGGCCGCGGCGTCGCGGCGGAGGCGGAGGCGGAGGCGGAGGCGGAGGCGGTTCCCAACATGGCGCCGCCGTCAGCGACGTGGATCAGATGCCCCCGCCACCGGGTGACACCGCGGTGGTTGATCTCCCTGATCGCTTCCGGGACTGCGCGCACCGTCTCCGCCACATGCGTCAGCGGGACGGCGTAGCGCTCGCGGTCCACCTCCACGATCAGCGACCGTACGATGGCGAGGGTAAGCGGCAGGCTCATGGTGAAGGTCACCCCCCGTCCCGGCCGACTCTCGACCTCGATGGTGCCGCCCAACCCATGAATGGCCTCCGCCACCACGTCCAGGCCCACGCCCCTGCCCGCGAGGGTCGAGACGGCGTCGGCGGTGGACAGCCCGGGAAGAAAAATCAGTCGCTGCAGCTCCGGCGCCGTCGCGCTGCGAACATCCATCCCCATGGCGTGCGCCTTCGCCTGGATCTTGGCCTCGTCCAGCCCCCTGCCGTCGTCCGCCAACCGGAGAATGACCCGATTCGACACCGAGGTCGCCTGAAGCTCGAGCACCGCTTCGGCCGGCTTCCCCGCCCGCACCCGCTCGTCCGGGGTCTCGATGCCGTGGACCACCGCGTTGTTGAGGAGGTGGATGAGCGGCTCGCCTAACCGGTCTAGGACCGCCTTGTCGAGCGGGGTCTCACCGCCCGTCGTCGCCAATCGGACGCGCTTCTGTTCGGCGTGCGCCAGGTCCCGCACCAGCCGGGGAAACCGCCCCACCACCGTCGCGATCGGCAGCAGGCGAGTCTCCATCACCGCCCCTTCGAGCCGCTTGAGCGTCTTCTCCAAGGCGAGGATCGCCACTTCCATCTCGCCCAGCGCCTCCGGGGCGACCGGCGACCGGGCCAGCCGCCGGTAGGCGTCGGCCAGAGTGGCCTGCTGGATGAGCCCCTCGCCGAGAACCTCCAGCAAGGTGTCGAGCCGGCGGAAGTCCACCCGGACAACCCCGGTCGCAAGCTCGACCGCGCGTTCGCCGCCGGCGCGTCGGTCCACCCTGCGCCTCTCGGCCGGTGCCTCGGCCATCGGGCCCCGATCGCCCTCTCGCAGGTCGGCGAGAAACGCCCGCACCCGTCCGACGAAGCCGGGCGGAGCGGCGGACTCCACCGCGGTCCCCGCCCCGCGGACCAACTCCACCAGCATGCCGCCACCTTCGATCAAGAGCGCCGCGGTCTCATCGTTTCTCAGGCCGGCGTCACCCGCCAGCGTGGCACACACGTCTTCCAGCCCGTGGGCCACATCTTGGGCCGGCACGAGACCCATCATGGCGGAGTTGCCCTTGACCGTGTGCAGCCACCCCTTGACCGCCGGGAGCATTTCCTCGCTCGGGGTGCCTTCTCGCCACCGCCGCTCGAGCTCCACGAAGGCGTCTACGATCTGCTCAGCCAGCGGCAGACACTCGACGATGTAGTCCTGGATCAACTCCCCGAACGCGTTGTCGTCGCCGGTCATTGGGCCGCCGGAGCGGTCGTCGTGGCTCGCTCGATCAACCGCTCTACCTGACTCGGCGTGAAGGGCTTTCGGAGGTAGTCCCATGCCCCGGCCGCACGTCCCCTGGCCTCGTCGGCCGCGGTTTGTTCCGTGGTGACCATCACGATCGGTACGTGGGGATGGAGCTTGTTTTCCCGCCTCCGCTCGAGCAGCTCCAGGCCATTCATCTCGGGCATGTTAAGGTCGAGAAAGACCAGCGTTAGCTCGGGGTGTTCCGCGAGCAGGCTGTAGCCCTCCCGGCCGTTCAACGCGTAGTACACCATGCTGTCCGCCAGCGCACCACGCGTGAAGATCGCGCGGTACATCTTGTGATGCAGCACCGAATCGTCGATGACGAGAAACGACTGTGGCATAGGCTACCGGACCGTCGGGTTCAGCACGTTTTGAACCACCGCTCGCAGGCCTTGGGGGGTCCATGGTTTCCGTACGATGGCCGCAACCCCGAGGGCCTTGGCCTGATGCAGCAACTCCGAGTCGTCGGGTTCAGCCGTGGTGAGGACGATCGGAGCATGGCAGTACAACGGGCGCCCCCGAACCGCACGAATGAACTCGACGCCGTTGATGTCGGGCATGCGCAGATCGAGCAGGATCACGTCATACGGCTCCGGCTCGGTCAGAAGCACCGCTAACGCGGCACGCCCATTTTCGGTCGGACGGAGGTAGTGCTCCCGGCTGGAGAACGCCAATCCGAACATCTTGCGGAGCAGCGGGGAGTCCTCAACGATTAGGATGCGCATGACCTCTCACGTCGGGCTGCCAGCGACCATCCCTGAGAGTTCATCCCGGGCCATTGGTAAGCCGTAGGGTGGGTCAGAAGCGCAAGACATGGACCGGTTCGGACGCGAACGGCGGTACGCGCTTTAAGCGATTGTGACGAAAGCACATACAGGGGAACGCCCGATCGAACGCCTCACCAGGGCTGGGGGCGAAGGCACCGGATGCTGCAAGAAATGGAGTGACCTCGGAGGAACGAGCGGCGGGCGGTGCTGTCGCGGGTGAACCCGCTACTGGGTTTCCCGGAGGCGGGACTGGACGGCGACCCGGAGGGTCAGGGGAACGAAACCGGACCGGAGCAGGCACCGGGTCAGGCAGGCCAGAAACGCCCGGTCACGCAGGCACGCCGGCCGGCATTCCGGGCACCGCGAGAGGTGGCGCCGCACCTCGGCGGCCACTTCCGCGGGAAGCTCTCCGTCAAGATATTCCCACATCCGGTGCAGGACTTCCGGACATTCCATTCGCTTCATGCCTCCGGGGCGGTGCGCTCACGTTTCGAGCGCCACCTGATTGAACATCGCCCCCCCGCTCCCGGTTCCTGGGGCGGGACCTCCGACCCTTCCCCGTCGTCCAGGGAGATGCCATGATGACCGACCGCGGCAAGCTGGTGACGGTTGCCATCCTCGTAGGCTTCGTGGTGTTTCTGCTGTGGACGACCCTGTCGGCCCAGCGGTACGAATGCTCCGTGACCGTCGAGTTCCGAGGTCAGCGCGGGGCCGCTACAGCCTCGGGGGCGTCGGAGGCCGATGCCCTGCGGGAGGCGCAGACCGCCGCGTGCGGCCCGCTCACGGGCTCGATGAACGACGCGATCGCCTGCTCCCGGGCGGCGCCCGTGACCCGCCGCTGCCGAACCCTCTAGGCGCTCCGCTGCCCCGACTCCGGGTTCCCCATCCGTTGATCCTGCTGGTCGCGTGCATCCTCGTGGCCGCGGTGCTCACCCATGTGGTGCCGGCCGGCGAGTACGCCCGGCGCGAGGATCCGGCGACCAAACGCCAGGTGGTGGTCGCGGGAACCTACGCGTCGGTGGAAGCGAGCCCGGTGGGACCGTTCCAGACGCTGGTGTCGATTCCGCTTGGCATGACCGACGCGGCCTCCGTGATCTTCTACGTTTTCCTGGTGGGCGGGGCCTTCGCGGTGGTGGAACGAACCGGCGCCCTGGGACGGTTGGTGACCTGGCTGGCGCACCGGCTCGCCCGCCGGGGCATCTGGGTCATTCCGGCGGCGGGGTTCGCGTTTGGATGGGGCGGAGTTCTCATCCAGATGCAGGAAGAGCTGATCGCCTTCGTTCCCATTCTCCTCCTGCTCACCAGGCGGCTGGGCTTCAACGCACTGACCGCCGTGGCCATGAGCCTGGGCGCCTCCGCGATCGGAGCCTCATTCAGCTTCATCAACCCGTTCCAGGTCGGGATCGCCCAAAAAGTGGCGGAGGTTCCGCTCCTCTCCGGCTGGGGGTTTCGGGCCGCGTTCCTGGCGGCGGCCTGGGGAATCTGGATCGCTGGCACGATGCGCTTTGCCCGCCGC